>Ga0302135_10000481_pt1 | contig 24336 bp, 21 predicted proteins | sample CBN3_surface_MG_FD_203119 | JGI IMG/M metagenome (GOLD analysis project Ga0302135, IMG submission 203119) | Marine microbial communities from Western Arctic Ocean, Canada - CBN3_32.1 | ecosystem: Environmental > Aquatic > Marine > Oceanic | place: Canada: Western Arctic Ocean | collected...
ACCAGAACATGGTCCTTCTCTTCTGTAATCGGTCTACCCAAACGCCAGAAACCAGGCCCAAAAACAAAGCGGGCAGCGCTGCCGAGATCATCACCCCGGCTACCCCCGCTTCGCTTCCCGTCTGCTTTAGCGCCAGGAACAAGAGCGCTGTGAGGGTCAGGGAATCGCCGAAGCTCGAGACCACTTGGGCGAACCAAAGCTTCTTGAAATCCGGGATCTGCAGCAATGCTTTCAAATCACTCATTTACTAACTCCTTTAACTGGGGTAGGCGCCGTAGAAGAACTCAATCGGCGGCTCACCGCGGTCAGAGAGCTCGCTGTACTTGGCAGACAGCCCTTCGATTTCCGTGATCAATTTGTGACGAAGGTCGTCTGAGAGAAAAAGTGAGGCCAAGCCAATCGTTCCCCTCCGTTGCTTTTCATCATCGGGCTCATGCCCGAAGTCGCCGGCTTCCACCGCTCTCGCAAAGCCTGCTTCAACGACTCCAAGGACCAGCTTGATTACGGCCGTGATCCCCTCAGCTCCGTAGTCCTCGAGAAACTTCTGGCTCGGCCGTATCCCCTTCGCGGTGGCCTGATACACCCTTTCAGTCCGCGCGCCAGCCTTCCTGACCTCCAGCAAAGTCAGGAAACCGCCCCTGTGTAGTTCATTCACGTGGTAGTACAAGCGGGTGACAGGCACCTTCAGGAACTCGGCTGCTTCGCTGACCGATTTTGGCTCGTTCATCGCTCGCAACACAGAGAGGCGAAACCGCTTGGCGAGTACGTCGAACTCAGCCAACGTATCCAACTCAAGCATTTCAACTTGTTCGAAATCAATCTGCATTGTTGAAGGATGACACAACCTGATCTCTTATTCAAACTATTTGAAAAAGGATACTTCTCCTGAATAGGCCTCCCCACCAAACCGGCAGCTGAGTAGGCTCAAGCCATGACAACGGGAGTAGCCCAAGAACAACCCACCAAGGTGGCAGTAATCTCCTCCGATGCTGGATCGATCAACGCACCAATCGAGATCTCTGAAGACATCATGGAGGGCATGGTGAGCTTGCCGTACGGATGGGGGCATGATCTCGAGGGGAGCCGGACGACGGTCGCAGCGAGCCGCCCGGGCGCTAACTCGAACTCCCTTGCTTCGGCCGTAGCCGACGCGGTATCTGGCAACGCCCGACTCAACGCTATCCCCGTCACGGTAAGCCTCAACGCCTAGAACCAATGACTGAGCCCCGCCGTAAGGTCATCACCAGATGAGGAGGAGACGGTCTGCCGCGCTAGCGTTTCTGGTTTCGCTTTCTGTCGTACTTGCGGTGCCAGTTCCGGCTCAAGCGGCGAACGGGATAGCTGTGACAGGCGACGTGTTGTACACCGCCGACGCTCTCGAGGAAACGCTCCACACCAAGCTAACGCTCGGGTTACGGAACGTCACGCCCCCCACTCGTTCCGATCTCACCACCACCAACTACTTCTACAGCGCCTACTCCTTCGGTGTTCATCGGGAGGCCTTCAATATCCGAGTGTTACAGGATGGAAAACCTGTCGACTTCGAAGTCGCTATTGATGACGAGGGGACGAGACGCATCGACCTGTCTTTCAACAACAACCTCAACTACCAACGGTCCACAACTTTTACGATTAACTACGACATCCTCGGCCGTCCTCGTAGCGATAACCTGTTCCGTATCAACGGTGCTCTGACCTCGGCGTTCCTGTTTGCTTGGGGAGATCCAGGGCTCTCTTCTGTGACGCTCCGTTTGCCCGAGGGTCAAGGGCCCGAATTCACCGGTGCTCAGAACCTACAGCCCTCCCCTGACGAGCCAGCTACTTGGGTCCAAACCCAGATTGAGGACTCCCGCCAATGGTTCGCCGTCGTCGACGCTCGCAACGACGGCGCACTCACCATCGAGCCTCTGTCGGTCACCAACCATCCGATAGTGGTCAGGGCATGGCCCGGTGACACCGAGTGGCTGAGCACCGTAAAGGGCGTACTCACAGATGGTCAACCAGCGATGCAAGAAGTACTTGGGCTGGAATGGCCTGTGAACGAAACGCTCACCGTCCAGGAGTCAATTGACCCAACACTCTCCGGCTACGGCGGCTGGTTCTTCACCGCCGATGCTCTCATCGAGATTGGCGAGCATCTTGACGCCGAACTGATCTTGCACGAACTCTCCCACGCCTGGTTCAACGGGTCGCTGTTCGAAGAGAGATGGATCGGCGAAGGACTGGCTGAGTACTACGGCAGAAAGACCGCAGAACTCATTGGGGCAGGAGGCGGCATCGCTGCGGAACCCTTGTCATTCCACCCGTCTCGTTTCGATCTCAACTCCTGGCCCGGAGTTGGTGAGAGCGACCAAGAGGAAGAAATCTGGGGATACGAGACTGCCTTCTACATCATCCAAACCCTCGCCGAAGAGATAGGCGAAGAGTCCATGCGAGAGGTGCTGGACACGGCCTACAACCACAACAACCCGTACTTGCCATCGCTAACTGAATCGAGAGAACTGGCCGGCTGGCAGAGATTCCTCGACATCTTGGAAGAAGTAGGTGGCTCATCAAAGGCAACTGACCTCTTCAGCGAGTGGGTCGTCGCTGAATCCAAGGATCCGCTACTCGATGAGCGAACTGAAGCCCGACTCAAGTTCCACAATCTTGTGGCTCATGCCGATACTTGGGAGCTGCCATCGACCATCGCCAAGAGCGTCTCTCAGTGGAACTTCCAGGACGCTGAACAGCTCATCGAACAGGCAGAAGGTGTTCTAGACCTCAGAGATAAAGCCCAAGACGAAGCACGGATCCTTGACCTGATCCGTCCAGCAGCCGCAGAAGAAATCTTCGAGGCAGAGACTGAGTCATTCGATCAAGCACATGCCGCTCTCAACACCGAACTTGCAAGTCTTGAACTCTACGGCACGGCGAACACAGCTTCCAGCGCTGACCTGTCATGGAAAGAAAGACTCGGTTTGATGCGAAAGGACATCCCAGCCGAGTTGCGGGGAGCACGAGACGCGTTCGAGTCCGGGCAGTTTGAGAGGTCGAATACAGAGTCTTCCGAGCTGATTGACCTCATTGCCAGCGCCGAAGATCGAGGAGACCGTACCGCAAAGGCACTCGGCGCTACCGCCGGTGTCATCCTCATTACTGTCGTGCTCCCGCCCCTTGCCCGGCGTCGACGGAGAGAAGCCGACGCACCGGAGTAGGAGAGAACCCGATCGAGATTCGGAACTCGGTAGGTCTGATAAGGAATCAACAAATGACGCTTGGCACGCGCCAAGTCTGGAACACGTGACCAGTAGCCGCCCCATGAATACTGAGCGGCCGTCCGCACAGTTCCTTAGGGGACTACTCGTCGCCCACTTCGAGGACACCGTCGAGGAACTCCCGCGCCCGGCCGACGTCAACTCCTGCCGACTCAGCCTTCTCTTGGACCAACGCTCGGAGCTGCGAGAGAGCACAACCCAGGCCGGCGGCGCGTGAAAGCAAGGCTGCAACATCAACGTCTGGGACGGGAAACGAGGGATCAGCAGAGATCTGCTTCACCGTTGCCACCAGTTTCTTCATTCCGAGACTTCCGTGTTCTCGCAATAGTCTGCCAGAAGGCGAGTTATCAGGTGCCGATTCCGTCGGTGGGAGGAGCCTCTCAGGCGGGTGCCCCCTCAGTCGGCTACGCCGACAGCGTATTGCGCTTCCTTGCCCACCTGTGGGGAAGGTGGGCCCGAAGGGCTCGGATGGGGCAGCCTTAGGGAATCACCAATCTCGAGAAGCTGATGTTGGGGGCTCTGCATGCGGACACGGCGCGCTGCCAAGGGAGCCTACAAACCTAGGATTCGGACTACAGTTCCTGCATGGCAGACGTCGGATTCTCATCATCTGGACCACCGAACACAGTACTCCCTGATCTTTCACCGGAACTGGCTGAGCGCCTCGTCGCAGCGTCCGCTTCACAGCGCCCACGAAATGGCGTCGCAGCGCTAGTTGCCGAAGAACCAACTTTCCTCGAAGGGTGGGCCAAACTGGGAGAACTTTCTGAGGAAGCCGCTTATGACGACCGTGGCAACGTGGAGGCCTATGCCTACTTCCGGATCGGCTATCACAGGGGCCTTGATGCCCTTCGGAAGAACGGGTGGAGAGGATCGGGCTATGTCCGCTGGGAGCACCCATCAAACCTTGGCTTCCTTCGATGCCTGGACGGCCTCCGGAAGATGGCCGAGGTCATAGGCGAGACTCATGAAGCAGAACGCTGCAGCGAGTTCTTGAGCCAACTCGACCCAACTTGGAAGCCGTGACAGACACCAAGTCTGAGGCCCCAGAACCGATAGACCCGATGCCGTCGCCATAAATGAGCATCGCTGTCCGAGTCGCTGGAGTAGCGATCATGCTTCTCTTAACTTGGCTCCGTCTTTCCTTCGTCGAGAGTGACCTCGGGCAGCTTATTGGGGCCGGCGTCGTGGCGATTGTCGCCGTTGCCGTCGCCGTCGGACTGGGATCACAACGAACCCCGAAACATGCCTCCTCGAGGGACTGAACCCAACCTCGCCATGCTCGAGAAGGTTCGCAGACCGGTGCTCCCTCAGTCGGCTACGCCGACAGCTCGCCCGAAATCAGGGAAGCAAGCGCGTCATAGCCTCAAGACATAGGGTTCCGCGCTTCCTTACCCGTTTACGGGAAGGTGGGCTCGGATGGGGCAGCCCGAGAAAACCACCAATCTCGAGAAGCTGACGTTGGGGGTTGCTGATGCGGACGCAGGGGCAGACGCGTAACGGAGGCACCGCCTCCGGACTCTGGGTTGAGTAGTCTGGAGCGACTCACAAAGGGCTCCCATGACAAACCAAGAACTCCTCGACTCTCTCGACATCCTGACAGCCAACAGCGGTGCGTTCGCCGGAGGTTGGCTTCCCGGCGCTGGGGAGCCCGTTCCCAGTATGAACCCAAGCAACGACAGCACAATAGCCACAGCATCCATGGCGAGCATGTCCGAGTACGAGGTCATTGTGCAGAGTTCTCAAGAAACGTTCGCCAAGTGGCGCCGGCTTCCGGCGCCTGCCCGAGGGGAGTACGTGCGACTCATCGGCGAAGCCCTTCGGGAGAACAAGAGCGCTCTCGGCGCCCTCGTTGCGATGGAGGCCGGGAAGATTCGGGCCGAGGGCGAGGGCGAGGTCCAGGAGATGATCGACGTTGCCGACTTCGCAGTCGGGCTGTCTCGACAGCTCTACGGACTCACCATGCCGTCAGAACGGCCCGGTCATCGCCTATACGAGCAATGGCACCCCCTGGGTCCGGTCGGAATTATCACGGCCTTCAACTTCCCCGTGGCCGTGTGGGCTTGGAACGCATTAATCGCTGCTGTTTGCGGCGACACCGTCATCTGGAAGCCTTCTCCGCTGGCCCCGCTCACAGCGATCGCAATCACCAAGATCGTCAACACGGTCATGGAAGACAGTGGGTTTGAAGCAGTCTTCAACCTCGCACTCGGAGGGGCCGAAGGCGTAGGTGAAGCTCTGGTCAACGACAGTCGCATCCCACTGATCTCTGCCACTGGCTCTTGCGACATGGGGAGGACAGTGGGCACCGCCGTTGCCGCGCGCATGGGCCGATCTCTGCTGGAGCTCGGGGGGAACAACGCCATCATCGTCATGGACGATGCAGACATAGAGCTCTGCGTCCGCGGAGCACTCTTCTCAGCCGTCGGCACCGCCGGACAGAGGTGTACCACGTTGCGCCGACTCATTGTTCAATCAGGTATCCGCGACCGACTGGCGGAGCGACTTGTCACCGCCTATCAAACCGTCCCAATCGGCGACCCCCTGGCAGAGGGGACGCTCATGGGTCCGCTCATTTCAAGACAAGCAGTCTTGAACTATCAGGCCGCCATCGAGACGGCTGTGAGCCAGGGTGGAACAATCTTGACCGGAAACGAGGTGCTCGGGGGTCCCGGCAACTTCGTCAAGCCAACCATCATCTCGATTCCGAGCGATGCCGACATTCTTCAGACCGAGACCTTCGCCCCGATTCTTTACCTCATGGAGTTCGATGATCTTGAAGAGGCCATCGCGATCCAGAACGGGGTCAACCAAGGGCTCTCCTCAGCGATCTTCACCGATTCCCTATCCAACGCCGAGCACTTCCTCGCCTCCACCGGTTCCGACTGCGGCATCGCCAACGTCAACATCGGCACCTCCGGCGCAGAGATTGGCGGCGCGTTCGGCGGCGAAAAGGACACAGGCGGCGGCCGAGAATCCGGCTCTGACTCATGGAAGGCCTACATGCGCCGCCAGACAGTAACTATCAACTGGTCAGGCGATCTTCCATTGGCGCAAGGTATTGAGTTCGATACCACCTAAGACGTTCTCGAGCTGGAGCTAACCCCACCTCCTGCGCGCTTCCTTTCGTAACTGCTTTTAGATGTACGACCGCTTGGCGACTTCCTCCAGCATGACCTCTGTCGCTCCGCCGCCGATGGTATTGATTCGAGCGTCGCGGTACATCCGTTCCACCGCTGTCTCTCGCATGCATCCCATGCCCCCATGGAACTGGGTGCAGTCGTACATGATCTCATTGACAGCTTCGCAACCGAAGGCCTTGGCGGCTGAGACTTCCTTTGTGGCGTCCTCCCCGTTCTCATACATCCAGGCGGCGTGGTACATACCTGCGCGAGCAGCATCCAACTTGGCTTGGTTCATTGCCATCCGCTGGCGGACCGCACCCTTGTCGTAGATGACCCCGTCGAAGGCTTTGCGGTTCTGGGTATATTCAAGCGTCATGTCAATGGCCGTCTGAGCAGCCCCACAGGCGACGGCTGTCAGCACCAGACGCTCATTCTGGAAGTTCTTCATGATCTCGTAGAACCCCTTGTGCTCCTCACCCAACAAGGCCTCCGGGGGGAGGTATACATCGTCGAGCACCAACTCAACGGTGTTTGACGACAGCCAACCATGCTTGTTCAGCTTGCGACTCACACTAAGTCCAGGAGTTCCCTTGTCGAGCAGAAACATTGAGATGCCGTACTTCACGTCTGGATTGGTACGGGCGGCGACAATCACAAGCTCGGCGGTTCCACCGTTGGTGATGAACATCTTGGTGCCGTTTAGCCGCCAGCCCTCACCGTCTCGCACCGCGGTTGTCCGCAGGCCTGCCACGTCAGAGCCAGCATCTGGTTCAGTCACGGCTATCGCCGTGAGTACATCCCCGCTCATGACTCCCGGCAGGTACTTCGCTAGCTGCTCTTCACTTCCCTTGTGAATAAGGTGTGGGGAGGCCATGTCTGTGTGAACGGTCACAGTGGCATCAAACCCACCCACGGTTGAGCCGCGACCGATCGCCTCGGCGAATACGCAGGAAGCGATGGGGCCCATGCCGAGGCCTCCGTGCTCTTGTGGGATCCGTAGGGAGAACATCCCTAGGTCACCCATCTTGGTGAGTACATCACGGGGGATGTCACCCGCTTCCTCCCACTCCTCAGCGTGGGGCGCTACCTCGTTCTGGCAGAAAGTGATGGCTTGATCGGCGATCGCCCTCAAATCGTCGGTCAAGTAGATGTTGTTTGCCAAGTGCATGGCTCACTCCTCGTTGCTTTGGATCATTTCTTCAAATCTCACTAGTACAGCGTCGCTCGCGACTATTGCTCCCACTTCCACCAAGACGGATGCGACGACGCCCGATCCCGACGCTTTCACAGGATGGAGCATCTTCATGGCCTCAAGTGTGACCAAGAGATCTCCGGCGACTACCGACTGGCCTTCCTTCACGTCTACGGTTGCTATCAGCCCAGGGAAGGGCGCGGTAGCCAACTCCGAGGTAGTGTCTGGGACTCCTTGGGCTTTGGAGCGCCAGTCTTGCTCTCGACCGACTCTCTCGAACGTGTACGTCTCTCCTCCCATAGTGACGGCAGCATGTGTTGGCCCGACGCTCCCGATTACACCGCTGATCACTTCCGGGAGTACCCGCTCAGTGACGCCCTTGTAGCCAAGGAGTACCACTGATTCTCGGCGATGCGGGGTCAGCCGTAGGTCAAGCCCCCAGGGACCCTCCGCAGGGATCTCAGTCTCACGAACCAAATGTGCCGCCGCGCCAAACGCTGAAGTTGGGGGCGCGGGAGTCGGAAACTCAATCTCGTCAACAAAGCGAGTGGTCGCCGTTCCCGCGACCACTTCAGGCTGCTGCAGGAGCCAATGCAGAAAGCCTTGGTTGGTACGAGGGCCAGCCAGATGGAGGCCCTCAAGGCCGCTCACCAGTTTCTGGCGGGCGACATCACGGGTATCCCCGTGTACCACCAACTTCGCCAGCATCGAGTCGTAGTGGGGCGACACATCTGTACTCAGGCCCGTCTCCCACCGAACACCGTCGGGAACCGTCGTCGCGAAGATCGGTCCTGTCTGTGGCATGAAGCCCGCGGAGGGGTCCTCGGCGTTGATCCGTGCCTCGAATGCGTGGCCCACAAACCGAACCTCGTTCTGGCTGAGCGGAAGCGGGGCTCCTGCTGCCACCAGCAACTGCAGTTCAACCAAATCTAATCCGGTGATCTCCTCGGTAACAGGGTGTTCTACTTGGAGTCGCGTGTTCATCTCAAGAAAGAAGAACTCCTCGTTCTCACCATCAACGATGAACTCAACCGTCCCTGCGTTTTCATATCCAATGCTGCTTCCCAACGTCACGGCGGCGGCGGTGATGGATGCGCGTGTCATGTCGGAGAGGTTGATGGCGGGAGCCTCCTCAATCACCTTCTGATGCTTCCGCTGAAGCGAGCATTCCCTCGTACCCAGATGGATGAGGGACCCGAGCGAATCCCCAATCACCTGGACCTCCACATGTCTTGGTTGGGTGATGTACCGCTCCACTATCATGTCCGAGTCTCCAAAGGCTCGGCTCGATTCATCGGTTGCCTCTCGAAGCGCAGTATCAAAGTCCTCTGGGCCGGCCGCAATTCGAATGCCCTTGCCGCCACCACCAGCGGAAGCCTTGATCATGACTGGATAACCGAGCTTCTCGGCCGCGGATCGCATCTCCTCGGTGTCTTGGGACCCGTCGAACCCGGGGATGATGGGGACACCCGCAGCTTCAGCAAACCGCCTCGCTTCTATCTTGAGCCCCATCATCCTCATCGCGTTTGGAGTCGGACCCACCCAGGTGAGACCAGCGGCAATAACGCGGTCGGCGAACTCGGCGTTCTCAGCAAGGAAACCGTATCCAGGGTGGATAGCATCGGCACCCGAAGACGCCGCAGCCTTAAGAACAGCATCTTGGTTCAGGTAGCTCTCGCTTGCAGGAGCGGCACCAATGTATGTAGATTCATCGAACTCGAAAAGGTATCCCCCGCCCGCATCGGCGTCAGAGAATACCGCGACAGTGTCAATCCCCATGGCGCTTGCTGTCCGTGCGATGCGAACAGCTATCTCGCCACGATTGGCCACGAGCAGTTTCTGGATCACTCGACACGCCAATCTGGTCGTCGTTTCTCGAAGAAGGCGGCAATACCTTCCTCCGCCTCTGCCCCAGCCCACGCTTCAGCCAGATGGCTTGCCGTGTATCGACGGTTCTCCTCGCCTAAATGCGATGCCACGTACCGAATGAGCGACTTGGAGGCCTCAACCGCTTGGGGGCCGCATGCCAGCAACCCTTTAAGTTCAGCTTCTATCGCAGCGTCGAGGTGTTCGACTACCTCGGTAATCAGCCCGAGTCGTTGCGCCAGGGCAGCATCCATCATCTTCGCGTTGAGGAACGTTCTCCGCGCGTTCGCTGCGCCCATTCGCCGGACCACGAAGGGAGAGATGTTGGAAGGACTCAGCCCCAGTCGACCTTCAGAAAGCGCAAAGGTCGCCGATGGAACGCTGAACGCCATGTCGCAGGTGGCAATCAACCCGAGGCCCCCTCCGTAGGCAGGACCATTCACCTTGGCGATCGTAAGAAGAGGAAGCTCATCGAGTCGGGTGAGCACAGCTGCGAGTTGCCCAGATCCTGCAACCCTCTCCTCCAATGTGAGATCCATCTGTTCTTGCATCCAGCCAAGATCACCTCCGGCACAAAAGAAATCACCAGCTCCTGTCATAACAAGCGCCCTAACACCCTGTGACACAGCAGTGTCCATCACCAAGCTGAGATCGTCCATAAACACCGGGTTCATAACATTGCGCTTCTGCGGATTGTCGAACGTGACAGTCGCTACTCCCCTGGTATCAACTTCGTACAAGGTCTGAGCTAAATCCATTTTGTCACATCCTGAATACACGAGCCTGTGACGGCTCTGACGGCTGACGGGTGGCAAGCGACAAACAGAGGCCCAACACATCACGAGTATTGATCGGGTCGATGAGACCATCGTCCCATAGGCGGGCGGTGGCATGGTACGGATCAGACTGCTTCATGAACTGTTCCCTAATTTCAGTCTTGATCTGGTCCACCTGTTCCTGCGAAGTCTCAACGCCCTTGAGACCTCCAAGCCGAATGTCGGAGAGGACCGTCTCGGCCGTTTTGGGGGCCATGGTGGCTATGCGGCTGTTGGGCCAAGCGAAGAGGAAGCGAGGATCGAACCCTCGACCACACATGCCGTAGTTCCCTGCACCGTATGAACCACCAATCAGCACCGTATATTTGGGGACGGTTGAGTTGGCCACGGCGTTGACCATCTTGGCGCCGTCCTTGGCAATGCCGCCAGCTTCTGAGTCCTTGCCCACCATGTAGCCAGTTGTGTTCTGCAGGAAAAGGAGTGGGATGTCACGTTGGTTGCACATCTCGATGAAGTGTGTTGCCTTAAGAGCGGACTCGGAGAAAATGATCCCATTGTTGCCCACGATTCCCACACGGTGACCCCAGATCCGTGCAAATCCCGTGACCACAGATGAGCCATAGCCCGGCTTGAATTCTGAAAAATCACTGGCATCAACGAGTCGAGCAATGACCTCTTTAACGTCGAAAGGGATGCGGGTGTCGTGGTTGAGAATCCCGTAGATCTCACTCGCTGGATAGGCGGGGTCCACCGGGTCGACCTTATCTGACCAACCCTCAAGGAAGTCGACTGACTTCTCATTGAGATTGCCCACGATCTCTCGAAGCATGGCGTAGGCCTCGCCCTCAGTGTTGGCAAGGTGATCGGCGACGCCTGAGACCTTGGTGTGCATCTCAGCGCCTCCGAGCTCATCTGGGTCGACGATCTCGTTGAGGGCAGCCTTCACAATTGGAGGGCCGCCAAGAAAGATACGGCCAATACCCTTAACGATGATGACTTCATCGCTCAGCGCCGGCACATACGCACCGCCGGCGGTACAACCACCTAGAACAACCGATATCTGAGGAATACCTGCGGCTGACATACGGGCTTGGCGGTAGAACGAACCGCCGAAGTGATCACGGTCGGGGAAGATCTCGTCTTGGAGGGGAAGAAACGCTCCACCAGAATCCACGAGATAGATGGTGGGAAGCCGATGTTCCAGCGCAATGTCTTGGGCGCGTACATGCTTCTTAATGGAGATAGGAGAGAGGCTGCCGCCCTTCACGGTGGCGTCGTTAGCGATGAACACGCAAGGAAGGCCTCTCACCACCCCTACGCCGGTAACAATTCCACCGCCGGGGAACGCATCGTCATACATCCCGTACCCCGCCAGGGTGGAAAACTCTAAGAAGCTGGTGCTCTCATCGGTCACCATATCAATCCGGTCGCGCACCAGAATCTTGCCCCTGGCGTGGTGCCTATCGATCGAGCGCTGCCGATCGCCGTCAATGACCCACTGTTGCCGTGCCTCGAGGGTCGACACCAGTTCCTGATAGGCGTCTACGTTCTCGACAAACAGGTCAGAGTGAGTAGCAACCGAGGATACGATCTTCATCTCGCCACCACCCCTAGGAGGAATAGGTCTGCGACGTCATCAGCCACTTCGGCCAGAGTCCGGGATCCGCCCAACTGAAACCAATCGAGCGTTGAGTTCATCGCACCGAACAGCGCGATCCGGGCTACCCGGAGGTCCGTACCTGGCCGAAGATCGCCAGCCTTAAGCAGATCGTCAAGCAACCCTGCCCATAAAGCCTCGTAGGCATCGCGTCGAACGATTCCCAACTCGCGCACATCGCGGGGAGCGGACTGGAACACACTCACATGGGCTGCGGTATACGGACCGTGCTCAAAGAGAGCCTCTAAGTGACCCTGAATCGCCGATCGCAAAGCACCACCTGGAGAGGAGTCCGCGTTAGCGGCGATCGCCTCGGTCGTCCCCTCAGTAATCCGCTCTATTCCGATGTCGAGGATGTGTGAGAGGATGTTTGCCTTGGACTCAAAGTGGTAGTAGATCGAGCCAGCCTTGACGTCGCACGCAGTAGCTATGTCCCGAAGTGTGGTCTCCACGTATCCGCTCTCCAAGAACAGTCGCGCGGCCTGATCAAGCACAAGATCTCTTCCTGTCAACGTTGTCGGCATGAAGACAGCCTACCTAACAAGCGTTAGGTAGGCAAGTTCTAGGCAGACTCCCTCCGGGGCTGAACGCTCGATTAGGGCAACAAACTAGAACTAGAACAGCCCCAAAGTCCCAGAGGGTGGGCCACCGCTGTTGGATGAACGCTGGTCTGGGGCTTACCGGATACGGATGCGATTCGGAGGCCTTGGCCTCTGAATCCTGGGTTGAGGGGGAGGAAGCGCGCGAGACAGGTGCGTTAGCTTTAGTCCCTTGAGGTCGCAGCCTTCGCGTGCCCGGCGATACGTCTCACGTACTCGGGCCAGAGCTCGTGCGGGAGGTCGTGGCCCATCTCGTCGAAGGCAACGAAAGTTGCATCCGGGATCGCTGCTGCGGTCGCCTCTCCACCATCTATGTTTACTAGCGGGTCCTTGCGCCCGTGAATCACCAAGGTCGGGACTGCTAGGGCCTCGAGCGCTTCGGTACGATCGCCGGACGCCACCACAGCGGTGAGGTGCTTCAGGCTCACCACAGGGCGATACGATCTATCGAAGGACCTAGTAGCGAACTCCCTGATTCCTGCTTCATCGAAGTACCCGCCAGCCAGTACCCTCCGTCCCGCAATAGTTGCATCGATGACAGCCTCTCGGCCGTCCGGGTGCTTCTGACGAAACAGCTTGATCGCAAAAGGCTCCGGTTGGCCAACCTTCGAGCTTCCTGTCGTGGACATGATGGAGGTGAGGCTCAGTACCCGTTCTGGAAACCCGATGGCCGTCTCCTGAGCAATCATCCCACCCATAGAGACTCCAACCACATGCGCTCGTTCGATACCTAGGTAGTCGAGAAGCGCCACGGCATCGGCCGCCATATCGATTAACAGATACGGCGCCTTCACCTTGAGGCCCAGTTTCGATCGAATGGATGACCATTCGATCGATGGCCAGCTGAGATTTAGCTCCGAGGACAAGCCAACGTCACGGTTATCAAAACGAATCACGTAGAAGCCTTCGTCTGCAAGACGTTGACACAGCACTGGGTGCCAGGCAATCATCTGCGTGCCCAATCCCATAATCAGCAAGAGAGCTGGGTTGGCAGCTTCCCCGAAGGTGTCGTATTCGACGGCTAGGTCTGGGGTGAGTTGAGCTTGCGGCATCGAATAATGCTCGCACGTTCCGTACGTTCGGGCAACAACCACTATCCGGTATTGCTAAGTACCTAGTTATGCACTATACTGCATTGCATGGTAATGGAACATAGCTCCCAATTACTCAAAGGGGTCTTGGATATGTGTCTGCTGGCTGTCATTGAGGAAGAGCCGAGCTATGGGTACGAGATGGTGCAGAAACTCAGTCAGAAGGGGTTAGCCCTGGTGAGCGATGGCAGCATCTACCCGTCGCTTAGTCGCCTTCAAAAACGAGACCTAGCCGAGGGCTATCTGGTCGCATCTCAAGGTGGGCCCCCGAGGAAGTATTACCGAATTACCGACGAGGGCACAGCTGCCCTCGTGCAGTACCGGTCGTCATGGCACGAAGTGTCAGCCGGAGTTGAGGCAGTGTTGGAAGGAGGTGGCGCATGACTAGTGAACGTCTTACGCTCGATGGAGCCGTAGACCGGTGTGAGAAATACTGGACAGCCACCCACGTCCCCAAGGCTGCGGTAGACGACATGGTTGTCGAGTTACATAACCACCTGCACCGAGCCCAACTCGATGGTCGCTCCATTGGAGATGTCGTCGGCGATGACTTAGGGGTCTTTGCCGAAGTGTGGGCATCGGTACACCGCCCACTCACCGACGGCATGCCCAACTTCAGTCAGGCGACAGCGGCTCCAAGCCGCTCTGAGTTTTGGAAATCGATCGGATTCTTCGGATCGATCAGCTTTCTATTTGCGTTGGCAGTGTTCTTTGGACAGGAAGAAGGAAACATGGAAGACATAGAAATCTGGCAATGGGGGTGGAGCGTTCTCGCCGTTGCCCTCATCGTGGGTGAGGTATTGACTGCGGGGTTCTTCGTACTCCCCTTCGCGGTGGGAGCTGGCATTTCAGCCGCTCTCGCCTGGCTCAACGTTGGACTGGGCTGGCAGTGGGCGGCGTTCTTAGTCGTCTCCACGATCGGCCTCTTCTATATGCGGCGTTTCGCCCCAGAAAACGAGATTGGCCCCGACAGCGGAGCACACCGATACCGCAACCAAGTCGGCATCATTACAGAGGCCATAGACCCTGAAACGGGCCTTGGAAGAGTGCGAGTTGAGACCGAGGATTGGCGCTGCACCAGCGACGAGGCCTTGACAGAAGGAACGAAGGTGCGCATCCTCACAGTTGTGGGAACTCGCCTAAAAGTCACAGAGATATAGAAGAAAGAAGGGAAAGACAATGGAAATAATAGGACTAGCAGTAGTCGCAGTTCTGATCTTCTTCCTAGCTTCTCAGTCCGTCAGGACTGTCAAGCAATGGGAGATGGCAATCGTGGAACGCTTCGGACAGTTCCGGACCCTCAAAGGACCAGGACTGAACTTCATAATTCCGTTCATCGAGTCCATGACGAAGGTCGACATGCGTGAGCACGTTGTAGACGTGCCACCGCAAGAGGTGATTACCAAGGACAACGTCGTGGTGACGGTCGACGCAGTGGTGTACTACCAGCCCACCGATCCGGTGAAGCTCAAATACAACATCGCAAACTTCATCCTGGCTGCCACCAAGCTCGCGCAGACGAACCTGCGTAACGTGGTGGGAAGCATGACACTTGACGATGCGCTGACCTCTCGAGATACGATCAACACGCAATTGCGCGAGATCCTCGATGACGCGACCGATCCTTGGGGTACCAAGGTCGTGCGCGTAGAGATCCAGCGGGTCGAGCCACCACCAGATGTGACCGATGCCATGCACCGCCAGATGAAGGCTGAGCGAATCCGGCGTGCAGTCGTCTTGGAAGCAGAGGGTGACAAGCGTTCGAAGATTCTTCAGTCAGAAGGAGTCAAACAGTCGGCGATTCTTCGAGCACAGGGTGAGGCCGAGGCCATCAAGGAAGTGGCTGACGCTCAGAAATACGAAAAGATTGCGTTGGCGACTGGTGAGGCACAAGGTATTGAGGTGATCTACGGCGCGATCCACGCCGGCGACCCAACGAACGACCTGATTGCCATCAAGTACTTGGACGCCCTCGCAGCTATGGCAGACGGCAAGGGATCAACAATCTTCATGCCCATCGAGGCGTCCGGAATGCTCGGAAGCATCGGTGCCATCAAGGAACTGTTCGATAAGAAACCAAGCGAGTAATACCTAATCTCGTAGAAGCGATTCAAAGGGGGTCTGCCGATATGGCCGGCCCCCTTGATTTGTCGTCCGAGAAGAGCCAAAACTTTTTGGCGTCCAAACGCCTCTCCTAGGGCCCAACCACCTTTCCATCTCGAGATTGGTGGTTCTCTCGGGCTGCCCCATCCGCCCTGCGGGCACCTTCCCCACAAGTGGGTAAGGAAGAGGGGCTCCGCCTTCCGGCGGAGCCCCTCAGGGTTCTCGGGCAACGCTCTACAGATGCGCTAGAGAATCTGACTTAGAAACAACTTGGTCCTGTCGTGCTGTGGGTTGGTGAAGAAATGCTCTGGCGTTCCTTCTTCCACCACCACGCCGTAGTCGAAGAACAACACACGATCAGCCACCTCACGCGCGAAGCCCATCTCATGAGTCACGACCAACATGGTCATACCTGAACGAGCAAGCTCCTTCATAACGTCCAGCACTTCAGAAATCATCTCGGGGTCGAGCGCCGACGTCGGCTCATCGAACAGCATGACTCGGGGCTTCATCGCAAGAGCACGGGCGATAGCCACACGTTGTTGCTGCCCACCTGAGAGCTGACCTGGGTACTTGTCGTGCTGTTCGGGAATCCCGACCCTAGTTAGGAGCTCCATCGCGTACTCCTCAGCCTCTGTCTTCGGCTCCTTACGAACCCAAATCGGACCGAGGGTGATGTTGTCCAAGATCGTCAGGTGCGGGAAGAGGTTGAAGGACTGGAACACCATGCCTACCTCAGACCGGATCTTCTCAATGTTGCGCAGGTCATTCGTCAACTCAATGCCATCGACGATGATCTGACCCTCCTGATGAGCCTCGAGTCGGTTGATGCAACGAATGAACGTTGACTTGCCCGAGCCTGAAGGGCCGATGATCACAAGGACCTCGCCTTCCTTCACATCGACATCAATACCGTGGAGTGCCTGAAAGTCGCCAAACCACTTCTTGACGCCTCTGCACTTAATAATGCTTTCTTCTTCTGCCATTTTGTGCGCTCCTTACCGAGATCCGAGACCGAGTTTTTCCTCAAGCCGCATAGAGGCTCGAGACATCATGAAGGCGAGCGGCCAGTAAATGACTGCTGCAATCACGATATTTTCCATGAATGATCCAATGAACTGGCCCTGATTAGGAACCACGTTCCGCAAGATGTACAAGATATCGAACAGGCCGATAATCGCCAACAGCGACGTGTCCTTGTACAACGAAATCACCATTCCCACGAGCGCTGGGATAACCGCCTTCAGCGCCTGCGGCATTGTGATGAGCGCGGTTTTCTGAACTACTGACATGCCGAGGGCGTCCGCAGCCTCGTACTGCCCACGAGGGAGCGCCTGAAGCCCTCCACGCACATTCTCTGCGAAGTACGCAGCAGCGAAGAGCGTCAGAGCTGCAACGGCGCGAACGGCTGGCCCAATCGTCCTAAACGACTCTGGGAGGAAGAAGTCGCCCAAGTTGATAGCAGCAAAGAGCCAGGTAATCAACGGAACCGACCGTACCAACTCAATGTAGGCCGTACACAAGGTCCTGAGTAGCGGCAGAGTCGAGTTACGTCCCAACGCCAGCATGATCCCAAGCGGAAACGACAGGAGAATCGCGAAGAAGGCCACCGTTATCGTCAACGCAAAGCCGCCGAGGAAGTCCATGCCATCGGGCGTACCTGGAAGCGCCGAAGGAGAACTCACGAATATGAACGTGACGGAAAGAGCCAAGGCCGTAATAATCCACACTCGCCCGAGCCTTCTCACATTGACATCGGTACCACCGAAGGTAGGTGAAAGAAGGCCAAACACGGCCAACGCCATGACAAACGTCCTCACATAGCGGGCCATAGTCAGATTCTCTGACAGCGGAACAAACAGTAGGATCAGCGCGGCCAACATGAGCAAAGAGGCTGCCAACCGGCCGATCTCGCCAGTCTTGGGGCCACCCATCCACTTGAGTACAAGGTATCCGATAGCAGCGAACACCACCGCGATACCCAACTGAACGCCGGCTGCACCCCAGTCAATAGCTGGCTTCCGAATGAAAGCGACAACGATGACCGGCACCGACAGAAGCCACCAGGCCACGAGGACTCCACGTACCCGAGGGTGCTCCTTCACGGCGTTACCGATGAAGTACCCGAGGATTCCGATGATCACCACGATCGTCCAAGGCACGTAAGTAGTAGAAGCGATACGCAGCCACTCGTCAGCGACAAAGCCTTCGGAGCTTTCCCCAGTGACTGGAGCTTTCATCACCCACAGGTTTGCTGCAAAGAGCAACGCGACCACGGCGGCGACCCGCGCATTTGAGATCGTCTCTTCCTTGGCGGCTTCGCCCTTAATCTTCAGCCAGGCAAACCCAATGAGGAAGATGATGAGCCCGATACCAGCGATCTTGTATCGCAGGTTTCCGTGTCCCCATGCCTCAACTCCGGTTGGTCCAACGAAGGCAAGCGCAAGAAGGCCACCTCCGGCCATGATGCCTCGCGCTAGCGTTTTGACGCTCAGGTACCTTCGGTCTCCCATGACAGCCATCGTCATACCGAAAAGGAACAGCACAACGCCGACTGTGAGCCAGATGCGCCACATCTCCTCCTGTGGGTAGCCCTGAATCATGACCAGGCGGGAGTTCTGAGCAGGCGCTCGCCACTGGCGTGTCTCAATGAGCACGAACTTAGCTATCGCCCAGAGGAACTTGATCAGACCGCCAACCATCACCAGTGTGAGGATCGATGAGAAGGGAGTTGAAAAGAGGTTCTTCTTTGCCCACAACACCGCTCCAGCCGGCGGTGGCTCTGGCGGTTCCATCTGCTCGGGTACTCCGAGGTCAATGGACTTTGGATACATTTTATCGTCCATGGTCTACCTCTCCACCAATGCCAGCTTGCGGTTGTAATAGTTGACGATCGATGACAGCGAAAGGCTGCCAATCGAGTAGAAGAGCATCCATACCAAGAAGATTGGAATGGATTGACCCGTCTGGTTGAACACCGTCTGTCCAACCTGCACGATATCTGAGAACCCAACCGCAATCGCCAGCGAAGAGTTCTTGAACAGGTTGAGGAACTGGTTGCCGATCGGTGGCAGCACGATCCTGAACGCTTGAGGAAGCACGATCATACGCAGGAGCTGTCCCCTTCTGAGCCCGACGGCAAGACCCGCTTCTGACTGACCCTTGGCAACAGCCAGTACTCCAGCTCGCACTGCTTCACCGATGAACACGGCGGTGTAGACCACAAGTCCTAGCCACAGAGCGAAGAACTGAATCGTGAACACTTTGCCCACGCCACCCACCATGTTCGCGAACGTACCTTCGCTCAGAACAGGCAGGTTGGGATCAAACGGTGGGATCGACGAATCTGCAAGACCTGGCCCGAACTTCGAAGCAAAGATCTCGAATAATTGCTGGAAGCCCATGAAGGTGCCGGCTACGTCCTCTTGACCCGCGATGGCCGCGCTGATGCCTGCCTGGGTCATGAAGAGAATCACCACAAGCAGCCCAACAATGCTGGCAGCGATGATCCGATACCAGTCATCATCCGAGAACTTACCGTACCCGTTGGGGGTCTCCAGAAGGTTCAGACGAGCTCGCACCACTCGATAAGCGACATAGGCGACTATCGCCGAGATGAGCAACTGGTAGACGATGATGGGGACGGTCTCGAACAATCCCGCGGTGAAGAGAAACACGTGATGCATGAATCCAGTCAGCGCGTGGGCGTACCATCCGATGATCCCCGCAACCGCGAGACTGAGTAGGACCCATGTCCCCACTCTCGCTTCGCCGGTGCCAGCTTCTTGGACGCCAATCCGCCAGGCGTAGACCCGCTTGGCGGCGTAGATACCGATCGCGAAGATTACTACCCACTGCCAGCGCGTATCCGTGGGGTTGAACCATGGAAACGAGAGACCCTTCGCAGACGCGTAGAACACGGCTTTGTCGCCGACATTAAAGATTCCCGACTCTAGCGTGAGAGGACCGAGACCCCTCAGAAGCACCTGCCAGAACACGATCTGCACCAGCACTGGAATGTTGCGAATGGTTTCGACATATATCGTCGAAGCCCTACTCACGATCCAGTTATCAGACAACCGGGCGACACCCAGGAGGGTACCCAGCAGGATTGCGGCGATGATGCCACTCGCTGTCACTCGCAAGGTATTGGTGATACCTACAGCAAGCGCCTGCATCCCAGAGGTCGGCGTCGTATTGAATCCGTCCGAAAGCGTGATCCCCACAGGCTTCGAGAGGAAGACGAAAGAGATCTCTTTGCCCTGGATTGCTAGGTTGTGCTGTAGTTGTGTGGCCAAGAGCCAGCCGACAAAGGCGACAACGCCCAGAGCAGCTAGCTGGGCGATCCACTTGATAATCCTCAGGTCCCGATAAAAGGGAGGTTTCTCGGGAAGGATTATCCCGTCTTGGTCTAGTGCCACCTCTGTCCTACCTCCTAAGCATCAGTTCGTGCAGAGCAGCGCGACGTTAAGCGCAATGCGGTGTGTGGAACATAGCACTCTGGAAACGAAGAAAGGGGCGCTTCCGCGCCCCTTTCTTGCGAATAGTTGGTTTTCTATCGAGCTGGCGGAGCGTAGATCAAGCCACCATCAGTCCACTGGCGGTTCGGTGAACCGTCACGGCTAATGCCGAGTACGTTTAGGTTACGAGAGAAGATCTCGTCGTAGTTACCTACCTGCTTGATGACCTCGTAGAAGGCATCAGCTGGTAGTCCCATTCCAGACTGGAGCTCACCAGTTGTCACGCCGAAGAGACGTGCTAGTTCTGGATCACCCTCGATGACGTTTCCATCAGCATTAAGAACGATGCCAGCAATGACTTCGTCGATGTTGGCAGAGGTGACTCCGCGCTCATCAGCGATGAAGATTGCGTAGATTGTCCACCGGACAACGTCTTCCCAGACCGAGTCGTTCTGACGAACGACAGGACCCAGTGGCTCCTTGGAGATTGGTGCACGCGGGAAGACGACCCAGTCGCCCTCTGCAATCTCACCATTAGCAATGGCGTTGAAACGGTTTCCGAACAAGCCAGATGCATCAGTGGTCACGAGGTCACAGTCACCAGCCTTGAAGCCTTCCATTGCCTCACTGAATGACTCAACGGTCTTCAGCTGAATGGTGGCTCCATGGAGGATAGCGCCCTCAGTGATGTTCTTCTCAGTCGTGGTACCAGCGTTTGTGCAGAGCACAGCGCCGTCTACGTCAGCAAGCGTGGAGTCCTCGGTGAAACCGAACTCTGCTTTACCCATCACACCCTGTCCATCGAAGTATGTCGTTGGCAGGAAGTCCAAGCCAAGAGTTGTATCGCGAGACTGCGTGAACGTGGTGTTTCGCATTAGGACGTCGATCGTCCCGGCTGCAAGCACTTCGAAGCGCTCGGCAGCGGTTGTTTCGGTCCAGTTGATTGCGTCGGCATCACCCAACACTGCTGCGGCTACGCCACGGCAGAAGTCTGCGTCAAGCCCAGTCATGGAGCCATCGGTCTGGGTCTCTGAGAAACCAACAGCTGATCCTCCAACACCACAGTTGAGCTCTCCACGAGCTAGTACGTCAGCCAAGGTGTCGCCACCGGATTGCGCCTGTGTCACTGCTGTAGTTGCCTCGGTGGCAGCTACCTCAGAAACGTCGGGCTCTGCATCGGACGCGCAGGCTGCCGAAACAAGCCCCAGAACCATTAGCAATGCCATTACATTACGAAATTTACGCATGGAACTACTTCCCTTCTATTTCTTCACTAGTGAACCCTATAAACAAGAGAGGGCATAACAATACAGCGGTCGCGAAGTTGGCACAAACACAGATGCTGATTATCTCTCCCGAACTGCAGCCAGAACTCCACCGCCACAGTGTCTGGGAGTTAGCGAGCTCTAACTCTCCAAAGCCTCATGGACCGCCGTTACCTCCTCGGTCTGGTCAAACAGCACTGTCGTGAAATCGCCCGTTGAAGCCGCGTTGACAAGGACGGTTCGTGGCAATTGCTTCATCAAGGCTTCCATCCGCAGGTAAAACACTGCCGGTTGTACATGACGAGGCAGAAGGAAGCCCAGAAACACCAGATCGGCTTTGCAGGACTCAGCACAGACCACTGTTTGAATATCACGACCGCCAGCTTCCACCACTCTGATATCAGCGTCCAGACGTGCCGCGGCTAACAGTGAGCGTAAGCGTCCTTCTGCGCCCGCTATCTCAGACGCAGCGTCGACAGCTGTCAACACTGTCACCCGCGCCCGCGCCCAATCCTTGTGACGGCTCACTAGGTCGGCGAACAACAACATCAGCGAACCATTCCCCGACGTGCCCGTCCACCAAACATGAATATTCTCGAAGCGGTTTTCTACTGCCTCCAGCGGATCTCGCACCAACAGCAGCGTCTGATCCAAGACGTGCAGTCGGCGCAGCATTCCCATGTACGGCTCTATGGCCCCCGACGCCCTAGGCCAACCGAACATGATGGTGTTAGCTTCGAAGTCCCCAAGGCCATAGGACTGAGCTGCGGCGACAGCCCCTTCGTACACATCAGGAACAATGTCAGCTCGGAAGAAGGTGTTCGGGTGCGTTTCAGCAAAGATATCCGAGTACTTAGCCATGAGGCGTTGCCGCTCAGCCACCTGCTCCTCGATCTCGCCTTCAAGCAAGTGCAGATACGTAACCAATCCGCGTTCCTGAACCAACGCGGAACCCACCTCGAGGAGGTAGTGGCGGTTCTCCACCTCGCCTCCAAGAATCATGAGGTTGGGACGCCAGCTCGCAGCGTCTTTGGTATCGCGTCGGATATGGCGAACGCCCTCGCGTACAAGCGCCGCCCAAAGGCCTTGCCGAGCGTCTCCGAAGGTAGACGTCACCTGCCGCCGTTGCGATAAGTAATAGAGGGCGACCATCATCACGACGGCGATACCCATCCAACCGAGGTGAATGATACTCATTACGTAGAAACAGACCACCCCGGCAATGAGGCTGATCCACGCTGGAACCTTGAACGTGGGTCGGAAGCTGGGGTTGGCAGCCCAAGTCTCTAGACCTGAGGCCAGGTTGACGACACCGTATGTTGCCAAGAAGAACATCGTGAGGATCGGAGCGATGGTGTCCAATGAACCCAGGAGAAGGGCAGCTTGGACCAGAAGGAACGTGATAAACGTGCCCACTCTTGGCTCTTTGCCTCCGCCAGACAATCGGCCGAGGAACTTCGGCACATGGCCGTCGTTCGCCAACGCCTGCAACGTCCTAGGGGCAGCCAGAACCGATCCCAGAGCGCTCGAAAGAGTGGCTCCCCAAATCCCGACGAAGATGAGCGGAGGAATCGCAGCAACCGCCCCCATCACGTTCTCCGTTGCACGCAGGTCTTCGTTGGTGAAGTTAAGCGCTAGCCACACCGGAACAGCCATGTACACCAGAAGTCCGGTGAGGATGACCCACAAGGTTCCCTTCGGGATGTCCTTGCGCGGGTTCTTCAAGTCACCCGACAACGAGACTCCGGCCATGATCCCGGTTGCCGCTGGGAAGAAGATGGCGAAGGTCGCGACGGTGTCACGGCGCACGGCGGGAACAGCCCATTCAATGTCGGTTATGGGAAACGCGTCAGTGGTGCCCATAAAGAAGGACACCAGGGAGACGGCTATCGCCGACATCACGAAATACTGGGCTTTGATGGCGATGGACGCGTCCCAGTAGGACAACCCGGTTATAACAATGTTGGTGATCGTTGCCACCCAAAACACGTTGAGGTCGGGAGCCAGCAGATGAATCGACTCGGCAAATCCGACAATGTAGAACGTGATGCTCAACGCCTGAGCTAGGAAGAGCGGAATCCCCACCGCTGACCCTACTGACGGCCCCAACGACCGAGAGATCATGAAATAGGCCCCACCTGCGCCCACGGTTCTATTAGTAGCGATCGATGAAATAGATAGGCCGGTAGCTCCTGTGATGAGGTGGGTCACGATCACAATCAGCAGCATGACGCCCAGGCCGACCGCCCCGGTGGTGGTGCCTAGGCGGAGGTACATGATGACTCCCAGCACCGTGAGGATGCTCGGAGTGAACACTCCAGAGAACCAATTAAAGCGACCTGCATTCGGCGCTCGGGGCGCGCTTGCTACCGCCATGCTGGTATCCCTGTTTGAAACTCGCTGGGGTTAAGAGTGGGGCGCATCCGACGTACCTCTCCAGGAGCGGAAGCTACCGCTTCCACGATTAAGACTTAGACTACAACGACAACCACCCCCGCGCTTGCTCCTCAGCTTGCGGGGAGCTGTCAGTGGACCCGACAGGGGGGGGGGTCGTCTACTGCCCGACCCGGTAGTTCGGGGCCTCTTTGGTGATCGTGACATCGTGAGGATGACTCTCGACAAGAGAAGCTGGCGTGATCTTCACGAAGGGTGCGCCTTTTAACGCTCCGAGGTTGGGAGACCCTGTGTAACCCATCGCCGACCTGAGACCACCAACCATTTGGAAGATCACGTCGCCGACCGGTCCCTTGAACGGCACCATTCCCTCAATGCCTTCCGGCACCAACTTCTTGGCATCTTCTTGGAAATACCGACCAGCTGATCCATCGGTCATGGCACCCATGCTGCCCATTCCGCGGTAGGACTTGTACCGACGGCCATCCCTCAAGATTTCTTCCCCTGGAGCTTCGGAGGTACCCGCCAGCATCGAGCCAACCATGATCGTG
>Ga0302135_10000483_pt1 | contig 24270 bp, 19 predicted proteins | sample CBN3_surface_MG_FD_203119 | JGI IMG/M metagenome (GOLD analysis project Ga0302135, IMG submission 203119) | Marine microbial communities from Western Arctic Ocean, Canada - CBN3_32.1 | ecosystem: Environmental > Aquatic > Marine > Oceanic | place: Canada: Western Arctic Ocean | collected...
AGACGAGGCGCGCCGCAATCCCGGCCACGGGAAACGATACGATCCGGGGGCCGGGCTCGATCAGGGCCGTTACGCGAGCACCCAGTCGCAGGGCGGTCAACAACACGGAAAAGGAAACATGCTCGCTGCCCGCCACGACCAGCCGCCGGCTTGCAATCTCCCCGCCTCTGGTCTCAATTTGCTGCAGCAGGCCCGTGCTGTAGACGCCCTCTGCGGGTCGGTCGCCCGGAATCAGGCGCCCGCCCCGGGATCGCTCGAAAATCCCCGTGGCAAGAATCAGTGCCTCGGGACGCAACGTCGCATTGCCGGTCTCCGGCCCCGTAACCGTGACAACCGGTCCTTCCTCGATCGATAGCGCGGTCGTCTTCGTGAGAACGCGGACCTTCGCGGTATCGATCCGACTCGTCAGGCGCCGGACGAATTTGGGACCGCTCTCGAATCGACGGGTGTAATGCCAGCCAAATCCCAGATGCCGGCAATACCGGGGCAGTCCTCCGGGCGCATCGTCCCGGTCGATAACCAGAACCGGTGAGACCCCTGAACGGGTCAGCCGGGAGGCGGCCGCTAGCCCCGCCGGTCCCGCCCCGATGACCACGACACGGGCTTCGCCAAAGTCACTCATGGCCGCACGCCCGCCTGGCTCTGCGCCTGACCAAGTAAGCCGCGGACGCGCGCGCCGCAAAAGAAGCCCTGACAGCGGCCCATCATGACCCGCGTACGCCGTTTAAGCGCCTTCAGACCGACCGGCGGAAGGGGCGAGTCGAGTACGGCCATCACCTCCCCCAGGGTTATGCGTTCGCAATGGCACAGAATTTCGCCATGAGCCGGATCGGCGGCGATGTTCTGATCGTCTGCCCATGGCCGGGCGTTCTGCTCGGCAAGGCTCGGCACTCGGACCGGAACGACCGTCTCCGTGAATGGCGCATCGAGCACGCTTGGGATCGCGCTATTGACGACCTGCTCGGCGATCCCGAGAGCCCCGGACAGGCCGGTCGAACGTATCCCGCCGACGCTGATCCACCGGTCGGATGGACGGGGAATGATACGGTAGTCGGGATCCTCGCTCGCCGGGCGCATGCCCGCCCAACTCGTGGTGACGGGATGATCGAGCAGCTCGGGGATCTGAATCTGCGCCCCGGCCAACAGCGCCGCTAGACCCTCCGGCGTCGTGCGCCGATCCTCCGGATCGTCGACCTCTTCCGCCGTCGGCCCCAGAAGCACGTTGCCGAAGATCGTGGGCTGCACGCCGATCCCCCGGCCCATCGAAGAGGGGGCAGTTGAAACGATCATGTCGCAGAGCGGCGCCGCTGACTTGTCGAACAGGATGTATTGCCCGCGGCGTGGCCGAATAACGAAATCATCGAACCCGGCCAGTCGATCGAGCGCGTCCCCATAGAGACCGGCACAGTTGATGACCAGCCGGGCCGCGACGGTGCCGTTCGGAACCGTCAGATGCCACAAATCGTCGGCCCGGCGGACCGCCGTGACCGGGCAATCGGCCCGGTAGGCCACGCCGTTTGCAACCGCATCGAGCGCGTAGGCCACAGGCACCGAAAATGGATCGATGATGCCGTCGTCCGGCGCCCAGATCGCCGCCTCCAGACCAGGCCCGAGGGCTGGCAATCGCTCGTAGGCCTCGGCGGCATCGAGCAGACGGACGGTCTCGAACCCGTCTTTTCGTGCCGCATCGACATCGGCCGCGAGACGTTCAGCTTGGTCGGGCGTTCGGGCCGTGACCATGTGACCGCAGGACCAGTTGGGCAAACCCAACTCGGGCGCTTCCTTCCGATAACGCTCATAGCCCCGCACGACACAGGCCCGCTCGATGGTTCCCGCCGCCGTGTCCCAGCCGCTGCACAGCCAGGCGGTGTTTCCCTTACTCGCTCCCTCGCCGAGATCGCTCGCGGCCTCGAGCAAGGCCGTCGTGAGGTCGAAGCGGGAAAAATCGCGAGCCACGGCGCAACCGACAACGCCGGCCCCGATCACGACAACATCGAACTCTTCGCCCATGATCTCTCCGCCGAGTGTACCCCTGCACCGTAAAGTCGAATCAACGAAGTGTAGCGCCGGTTAATCCCCGCGGCCATGTGTCATCGATGGCGGCATTTGAATTCACGCTTCGCTGACGGGTGAATCCGATGGAGAATAGCGTATGGCCGACCCGAACCGCACAAACCGCACCCTCGAAAGCGCCTGCGACGAGGCGAGGGTCCGCTACGTTGCGGCCCATCCGGAATGTCAGACGCTCTTTGAGCGGGCAGGCCGCCATCTCCCGGGTGGAAACACACGGACGGTGCTGTTTTACGAACCGTTTCCCTTGCTCATCGAGCGGGCCGAAAGCGCCACTCTCTACGACGCCGACGGCCGTTCCTATCTCGATTTTCTGGGGGAGTTTACGGCGGGGCTATACGGCCATTCCAACCCAACGATCCGCGCTGCCATCGAGGCCGCTCTCGGCGATGGGATCGGCTTTGGCGCCCCCAGCCGGCTCGAGGCGGAACTCGCAGAGCTCGTCTGCGGACGATTTCCATCGTGCGAAATGGTGCGCTTCTGTAATTCGGGCACGGAAGCCAACCTTATGGCCCTGGCCGCCGCGCGGGGTGCCACGGGACGCACGAAAATCGTCTTCTTCCGTTCGGGCTACCACGGCGGCGTACTCTCCTACTCAACGCCGGAATCTCCCGTGAACGTTCCGTTTTCGATTGTCCTCGCCGATTACAACGATTTGGAGGGCGCCCGCGCCTTGATCGGCTCGCAAGCATCCGATATCGCCGCCGTTCTCGTGGAGCCCATGCAAGGAAGCGCCGGCGCGATCCCGGCCCAGCCCGGATTTCTCGAGGGTTTGCGGGAGGTAACCCGAAGCCACGGCATTGTCCTGATCTTTGACGAGGTCATGACGTCGCGGCTCGCACCCGGCGGGCTCCAGGAGAAACTCGGCGTGATCCCGGACATGACAACCTTTGGAAAATACATCGGAGGCGGACTGAGCTGCGGCGCATTCGGCGGCTCGGGACGCCTGATGGCGCAATTCGATCCCCGCCGCCCGGATTCGCTCGGCCACTCGGGCACCTTCAACAACAACGTCCTGACGATGGCGGCCGGTATCGCGGGCCTGCGCGACGTACTCACTCCGGAGACGCTCGCGGCCGTCAATCAATCGGGCGACCAATTACGAGAACGCCTCAACGTCATTGCCACGCACCACGGCGCAGCGGTTCAGGCGACAGGATTGGGGTCGATCCTCTGCCTTCATCCCCAACAACGGCATAAGATCGAGCAGGCAGGCGATATCACCGGCTCTCCATCGGCACGCGCCTTGCTCCAGTTTCATATGATCGAGCACGGCATTTTCTGCGCCCGGCGCGGCTTTATCTCGCTCTCTCTCGCCCTTGCATCCGAGGATCTCGACAGTTTCTCTGCGGCATTTGAATCGTTCGTCAGCGATTACGCGGACCTGCTCTAGGTAACCTGCCGGCTTATCGATCTTGACCTCCGGTGCGACAATTCGGCCAATTGCAATGGCTGCCCTCTTGTAGTAAAGAGCGGTGCTCAGGCTGGTCCGTACCACAGGATTTACTCCAATGGCCAAACTTCCCACTCAAGCACGTGTTGTCGTTATCGGAGCCGGAATCGCCGGCTGCAGCGTCGCCTATCACTTGGCGCGGCTTGGCTGGAAGGACGTCGTGATCCTCGAAAAAAACGAGCCCTCCTCCGGCACGACGTGGCATGCCTGCGGCGCGACCAGCCGGATCCGCTCCCACCCCACCTACACCCGCCTCTCCAATGATTCCGTAGACCTTTACGCCCGGCTTGAAGAAGAGACCGGCCAGGCCACCGGGTTCCATGAAACCGGCTCCCTGCGCCTGGCCAAGCGGCCGGAACGCCGGATCGAGTTCGAGCGCATGGCGACGTCTGCAGCTGCCATGGGACTCGAAGTCCGCCTGATCTCGCCGGAAGAAGCCGGCGAGATGATTCCCGGCATGGTGATCGACGATATCGATTCCGTGGCCTACTCGCCGACCGATGGTCAGGCGAACCCGAGCGATCTGGTCCAGGCCCTCATCAAGGGCGCCAAGAAGCACGGCGCGACGGTCTGCGATCACGTGATGGTCACGGGGATTACCCGCAAGAACGGCGAGATCACCGGGGTCGAGACCGACCAGGGCGCCATCGCCTGCGAGATCGTCGTCAATTGTGCCGGGATCTGGGCCCGCGAAATTGGCGCCATGGTCGGCGCCAAAATTCCTCTCCAGCCGTGTCACCATTTCTACATGGTCACGGAAAAGATAGACGGTTTGGCCGGCAAACATCTGCCTGGCGTGCGCGATATCGATAACCTTGTCTACCTGATCCCGGATGTCGGCGGCTGGATGGCCGGCACCATCGAGACCAACCCCATCGCCTATCTGCCCAACCCGATTCCCTACGACGACGGCTATCACCTGCATGACGAGGACTGGGATCATTTCGGTCCCTGGATGGAAGCCCTGACCAAGCGGCTGCCCTCCCTGGCGGATGTCGGCGTGCGGCAATTAATCAACGGGCTCGAGGCGTTTACACCCGACACCATGTTCATCCTCGGCGAGATTCCGGAGCAGCGGAATTTCTTCGTCGCGGCGGGATTCAACGCCTCGGGTATCGGCGCGGGAGGTGGTGCGGGCCAGGCGCTCGCCGAGTGGATCATTGGCGGCGAGCCGCCCTACGATCTCGGCATTTTTGACATCCGGCGCTTCGCCCCGTTCTACGGCTCGGAGGAGCAAACCCGGATCCGCACCATCGAGCAGGTCGCCGAACACTTCACCTTTCACTGGCCGTTCAACGAATACCCGGCAGGCCGGCCCCTGCGACGCAGCGCCATATTCGACCGGCTCAGAGCCAATGGAGCCTGCTTCGGTCAGAAATACGGCTGGGAACGACCGAACTGGTTTGCCCCGGCCGGCATGGAGCCCGTCGACGATAACGATCTGAGCGGCCCGAACTGGTTCGAGCCCGTCGGCGCCGAATGCCGGGCTGCGCGAGAGGCCGTCGCGTTATTCGATATGTCGACGTTCTCCAAGTTCATGGTCGTTGGCGCCGATGCGGAAGCCGAAATGCAACGGATTTGCGCCGGCAACGTCGGCAAAGAGCCGGGCCGGGTGACCTACACGCAACTGCTCAACGCCCGGGGCGGCATCGAGGCCGACCTGACCGTCTCCCGGTTGGCCGAGAATCAGTTCTACGTCGTCACGGGCACCGGCCAGGGCCGGCGCGATCTCAACCATATCGAGCGCAACATGCGGCCCGGTACGAAGGCATCCATCCTCGACGTCTCGTCGGGCTTCGGCGTACTTGCCGCTATCGGTCCGCGCTCGCGAGAGCTACTCGAGGCCGTGACCGAGGGCGACCTCTCGAACGAGGCGGCGCCGCCGACCTCGGTTCGCCAGGTCTTCGTGGCCGGCGCCCCATGCCACGCGATCCGGATGAACATGATGGGCGAGCTCGGCTGGGAGTTGCACACTCCGACCGAATATATGGTTACCGTTTACGACGCGCTAAAGCAGGCAGGCGAGCCGCTCGGGCTCAAGGATGCAGGCTACCGAGCGATCAATTCTCTTCGCCTCGAGAAAGGCAATTTCATCTTCCCCGGCGACCTCTCGCCTGACATCACCCCGCTCGAAACTGGGCTCAGATTTGCCGTCTCGTTTAAAAAAGGGGACTACTTCCTGGGCCGTTCTGCCCTCGAAGCGCAGCGCGATAAGCCGCTCAGCCGACGCCTCCTCACCTTCACCACCGATGACCCCGAAGCCATGCTCATAGGCGCCGAAACCATTCGCCGCGACGGCAAGATCGCGGGCTACATCTCGAGCGGCGGTTATGGTTACACGGTTGGCAGTCAGATCGGTATCGGGCGGCTTCACGACGAGGCCGGGATCGACGACGATTGGGTTTCCTCAGGCAGATTCGAGATTGAGGTTCGCCAAAAACGCTATCCCGCCAAGGCGCATCTCCGCGCCCTTTACGACCCGGAAAACAAACGCCCCCGCACCTGACGGCTCGGCTCGGCTCGGCTCGCCTCTAGACCCCCATCCCGAGTTCAGCCTTGCGCCGGGTCGCCCAAGCGTTGATCAGCCGGTCCGCGGTCATCGCGATCGCGGCCACGCACAACCCCGCCGTGATGCCCCGCCCGGGATCGACCCGGGAGAGCGCGATCAGGGTCTCCTGGCCGAGGTCGCGCGTGCCCACAAGCGCCGTAATGATCAACATGCTCAGACCCATCATGAGAGTTTGGTTCACCCCCAGCATGATTTCGGGCAGAGCCAGCGGCAATTGTACTTTGCGCAGGATCTGGAAGCGCGAGCATCCCGCGGCCCGTGCCGCTTCGACGAGCGCGGGCGGGACCTGCCGGATGCCGTGGTCGGTAAAGCGGATCGCCGGAACGACGGAATAAAGAACCACGGCCACCATGGCCGAGAAGTCGCCGATCGAGAACAGCATGATGACCGGAATGAGATAGACGAACGACGGTAGGGTCTGCATGGTGTCGATGACGACCTGAATGATCTTGTGGGTGCGCTCGTTGCCCGCGGCCCAGATGCCGACCGGGATGCCGATGAGCGAGGCAATGACAACGCTGACGCCGATCAGGTAGACCGAAATCATGGCCTTTTCCCACATCCCCACCATAGCGATGAAGCCGGTAAAACCGATGACGACGAGGGCAAGCCGGAGACCGCCGAGATACCAGCCGGCCGCGCCCACCATAGCCACGACGCCGAGCCAGGGCATCGACAGCATGAACAGTTTGACGGGCTTGAGGATATAGATCGATACGAAATCGCGGACGGCGCCGATATAGGTGTAGCCGTGGATATTGATCCAGTCGATGACGTGGTCGAGGAAAAGCGCTGTCGAGACCGTCGCGCTCTCCGGATAGCTGGCCACGGGGGCTACCCATAGACCGAGCAGCGTGAAGACGACAGCGATCGCAGCGGCAATGAGCGGAAACTTGTGACGTTGCCAGAACGGCTGGCGCTCGTCCCGGCGCTCCGGGCGGCGGGCGGCGTAACGCTGGCTCAGACGATCGAGCACGATTGCAATCAGCGTGATCGCGATCCCGGCCTCCGCAGCCTCGCCGATACGCAGAGATTTCAAAGCCTGCCAAACGTCGAAGCCGAGCCCGCCAGCGCCGATCATCGAGGCGATAATTACCATGTTGAGCGTCAGCATGATTACCTGGTTGACCCCGATCATCAGGCCCGGCCGCGCCGAGGGCAGCATCACCTTCCACAGGAGCTGGCGACGGGAACATCCCGTCATCAACCCGAATTCGATGATTTCGCCATTAACCTGCTTGAGCGCAAGCGCGGTAACCCGCGCCATTGGAGGCACCGCATAGATCATGGTCACGAGGATTGCGGCGGCGGGTCCGTAGCCGAATAGCATGAGCGCCGGCACCAAATACGAGAAAATCGGCGTCGTCTGCATAAGATCAAAGATCGGGGTCAGGACCTGTTCGGCGACCCGGCTGCGATAGGCGAGCACTCCCATCAACAGGCCCGCAACGACGCCAATCAACAGGGCGAGGATGATCGACGAGAACGTCACCATCGTGCTTTCCCAAAGCCCGAAAATCGCGATGTAGAAAAACGCCAATCCGACCAGAAGGGTCAGCCGCCAATCGCGCAGAAAAATGCCCGCGAGCAGGAACAGCCCGATGACCGAGAGCCAGGAAAGCGACGGCAGATTCGTCACGCTCTCGTCGCTCCAGGTGATCTCGAAACCGTCGGCGAAGATTCCCTTCAAAAAATACATCGAATCGGAAAGCCCGGTGCCGAAACCGCGCGTGAGTTCCTTGAAGGTGAAAATCCCGAGATCCGCTTCCTTGGTCAGCCATTTAAGCGATAGCGTCAGGTTTGCATTGATCGGGACGACCCAGCTCTTCGGGTAGTCGAACGCCCAGGGCAAAGCGCCATCGATCATCATCAAAATTGCCGTGAACAACACGGCGGCAACCAGGACGAGAAGGGTCGGGCGCAGGCGCTCGGGCCAATAAGGCAGGGCAATCGCGGAAGCGCTCATAACCGGTCTCGAAAAAAAGAAAGCCGCTATCGGGTCAAGCCAGCAAGCTTAACCCGATAGCGGCAATTAGACGAAGCGTCAGGTTAGCTTACTTAAGCCACTCGCTCCAGATGGCCTCGTTGGCATCGATCCATTCCTGGGCAACCTGTTCGGTAGGAATGCCGTCGATGTCGGACCGGTACACCATTTCGCCAGCCGTCTTGGCGTCCAACACGTACTTGCTGAAAACGTCATAGGCCTTCGGCCAGATTGCCTCGCCGCCGGCCCAGGCCAGTTTCCACATGGAACCGTTGGGGCGGCCACAGTCGTGGGTCATATCGGGATTGGACCCCCAACTCGGATCCGTGTAGCAGGCATCGTCATATTCGGGCCACACGACGAACTCACCTGGGTAAAGCGCCGGCATCCAGTAAGGCTCCCACGCCCAGCCCACGATCGGCTGCTCGCGCTTGATGTTGGCCACGAAGTCGCCCATGAGCGACGCGTCGCTCCCGGCGTAAATGACCTCGAAGTCGAGTCCCAGAGCTTCGATTCTCTCCGCATCCGTGCCGCTCCACGAAACGGGTCCCGAAAGGAACCGGCCTTTCGGCGCGGTATCGGCGGTCGCGAACGATTCGGCGCATTCGGGCTCAAGAAGCGCCTCCCAGTCGGGCAGTCCCGGGCACTTTTCCTTGGCGTAAAGCGGATACCACCAGTCCTCGTTCACCGCGACGCCGAAATTGCCCATGTTAAGCACGTCGCCGCTGGCCCAGGCCTCGGCCATCAAGGTCTTCCCTGTGGTGTCCCAGCCCATGCTGCCAACGGTGAGGTCGCCCTCCGCGAGGCCGGTGAACTGACCGGTGTAGTCGGCGACGATGTATTCGACGTTGTAGCCGAGCTTCTCGATTAGTTTGCCGTAGACATAGATGAGAATGTTGTCGCCCGAATAGTTGATCATCGCGAGCTTCAGCGGCTCCTTCGATTCCGGCACCTCGGCATTGGCCGGGGTGGAAAAGCCCCCGCCGAGCAGAGCCAGACCAACCGCAGTGCCGATCGCCAAGCGTCTAAAATTTGTAAACATTCCGAACCTCCCTTTAATATCCGTGGACTTCAATTTGTGCCCCTGTCGGGGCACTTCGTTATTGTGGCGTTGTCCGGGCAGGAAGCGCTTCTCGAAAATCTAAGGATCGAAATTAGATTTCCCTTACTCCCTTTATCCCTTACTACCCATCCACCGCGACCGCAATAAACCAATACTATCAATCACTAATTTGGCTTCTAAGTAAACATATCTGATTTATCGTGATTGAAAGGTGACGAGTGACCCGGCCGCGCGACGCCACAAACTCCGCCGTGAACTCGCGCACAGAAGCACGGCGTCGGTCGTCGAACTATGCGAACTGCTCGGCGCATCACCGGCGACGATCCGGCGCGATCTCGATGCATTGCAAAGCGAAGGGTTGATCGTGCGCAGTTACAGCGCCGCAGTTCAACCCAAGCGACCGGCCGAACAGGCCTTTCAGATCCGCGAGCAGGAGGACGTCGAGGCCAAACGCGCCATCGCCAAAGCAGTGATCAAATCGATCAATTTTGCCGAGACGGTTTTTCTCAACGGCGGCTCGACCTCGATGGCGGTGGCGCACGAACTCGCGATTTCTAATTTGAATCTGTTCGTTGCGACCTCGGGCATCAACATCGCAAGCGTTCTTGCCGAAAACGCAAATACCACGGTCTGTCTCATTGGCGGTTTCGTACAACGAGATTCGCTCGTGACGACGGGTCTGTTTACCGACGCAATGATCGATCAGATCAACGCTGGCATCGCATTCATCTCCTCCGACGCCTTCGGGCTTGATCAGAAATTAAGCTTCGACACCCCGACCGACGCGACGGAAGCCCGCCGCATGCTGCGAAACTCAAAGCGACGAATTGCCCTCGTCACCAGTGCCAAATTCTCCCGCCAGGCCGGCATCACGGCGATTGAAGCAAGCGAGGTGACGCACTTGGTGACGGAAGCGATCGACCCGGCACTTGGCGCGAGCCTTGCGGATCTGGGGGTTGACGTGATCCAGGTGCAACCCGAAACGATAGTCGGTGATTAAGAGCTGATGGACGAGCTATTCGCCCTGCTCCGGCGCATCCCGCTGTTCGACGGCATCGATGAGGCCCGGATTGCCGCCGAGCCGTTGCACGGCGGGCTCATCAACCGCAATTTCAAGGTCGATTGCCCGAAGGGTACATTTGTCGTACGCGTCGCGGGCACGCTGTCGGCGGACATCGTCAGCCGGCGCGAGGAAGCCGTGAATGCGAAGATCGCGTCCGACGCGGGCGTCGGCCCCGAACTCCTTTACTACGACGAAACCCTAGGCAACATGGTCATCCCGTTCCTTCCCGGGGAAACCATGAACGGCGAGATCTTTCGCACCGACGACGACCGGTTGTTACGCGCGGCCCGGACAATTCGCCGTCTGCACGACAACGGCACCCCGTTCGCGGGCTGCAGCGAAGTCTTCGCCACGATCGCGGACTACCGCAGCATCATGCACGATAATTCGCTGCCCGAATTCGATGGGTTTGACGATGCGATGCACGAGGCCGAACCAACCCGCGAAGCTCTTGCGAACCAAAACTTGCCACAACGTCCCTGCCACATCGATACGCTCGCCGAAAATTTCATCGACGTCGACGGCCGGATGTACCTCATCGATTACGAATTTTCCGGCAACACCGATCCGTTCTGGGATCTGGGCGAATTCGCCATTGAGACGGGCATCGACGACGAACGCCTGATTCGATTCCTGACCGCCTACCTCGAGCGGCAGCCCACGGAGGCGGAGTTCGGTCGGGCCGTACTCTACAAGGCACTAAATGATCTGTTCTGGCCGCTTCCGGCGCTGATAATCGCGGCCGGAGACGATTCCGTAATCGACTTTTACGAATATGCCCGCACGCGCCTTGCCCGCTGTCGCGAAGCCATGGCGAGCGAGGCTTACGCGCGAAGCCTTGCCGCCGTGCGACAAGACTGAGACACCGGCGGCGCGGCCGACAACCATCTGGTCGGTGGGCTCGATAGCGATACCCTCGACGGCCGGCTGGACGACGAGGTGCTGATCGGAGCGAACGACGTGACCCGCATCAACGGCGGTCAGGGCTTAGATACGCTGCAAGTGGGCGGCGGCGACACCAGCTTGAATGTGACGACGGTCACTCAAATTGAGTTCTATTCGCTCTATCAAAATTTCGAAGAGATCGATCTGGTGGCGGGCTCGGGCAGCGACGGCCTATCGCTCGGCAATCTAGACCTGCTAAATATCACCGACAGCGTCGTGCCAAGCAGCCTGACCGGCCCCACCCTAGCCATCAACGGCGATTCGTCAGGCACCGTGACCATCACGGATCCTGCGTCCGACTGGGCCAACAACGGAAGGGTCAGCAACCCGTTCGGCCTCAGCTCGACCTATCGCCACCTCTCGAACGAAGACGCGAACCTCCTGGTCCGGGCAGACATCAATATCGCGCCCGGCGGGCTCGCCGATACGGCTCGGACGAATTCCCTGACCTTCTCGGTCGCGAAGAGCGTGCTGACGTCGAACGATATTGATTTCGACGGCGATATTCTGGGCATCTCAGCTATCAGTGGCCAGACCGGCCTGTCAGCCGTGATTAACGGCTCAAATATTGACGTAACGGTCGCTGCCGAAGACAACTCCGGCTCGTTCGATTACACAACGACCGACGGGAACGGAGGGTCAGACACCGCGACCATCACCATGTTTCACTCCACCGCCGATACCCTGACCGGTTCGGCGGGCAACGATGTCCTGATCGGGAGCACAAGCAGCGATACCCTCCAGGGCAACGGCGGTAACGACATTCTCATTGGCGGGAGCAGCAGCGACGTATTCAGTTTCCAAAACTCCGCGGACGTCGTTGCGGTTTCGACCAACACCACGGTGACGATCGGGGCCGACCAGCACAACCTGATCACGGACTTCGTCTCGGACACAAACACCATCACACTGGGCAGCGCCTTCACGTTCACGGCGGCGCTAGAAGCCCCGAATTTCTTCACGATCTCCTCGCCATTTGACGGCACGAACGGTGAGACGAACGGATCGACACCCTATCTCGTTGTCGACAGCACCAACACCGTCTGTTACGACGACGACAGTTCCACTGCCGGATTTCAGGTCATCACCAAAACCCAGACCAATAACCTCGGAACCACTAATTTCACTGTCGAGGTCATTGGCGGAGGCGTTAGCAGTTAAGTCGTCGTTCACAAATCAACCACTGCCTAACGCCTCCCGGGCCAGGCTCTGATAGAAGATCGTGCCGGGCTCCTTCTCCGGCGATAGCCGGCCCGTCTCATACATTCCCGCTTCGAGATTACGCTGGACCTCGGCGCAGATATCGAGGTCCTCGCCCATGGTGAGACGCCAATCCGCTACGATCTGCCCGCAGGCCTCCCGACGCTCGGCGGCATCCTCCTTGGGAAACCAGAACCAGTGGCGCAGGCGCACGCGGTTCGGTCCCAGCGGTGTGACCTGCTCGAGGTTGAAATCGAAGGTCGTGAAATGAATCAACACGCACGGGAATTTCAAAATCCAGTAGCCCGGCCCCGGGGAATGCTCGCCCCACTGGGCGTATTTCACCTCGAAACCGACAAACTTTCCGTTCTCGTGGGGCGCGGCGATGGCACCGTTAGGCTCGACCGCGTCCTTGAGCGCGGTATGAACGAAGGGTCCGTGATAGAACTCGACGCCGTTATCGCCGTAGAGCTTCCAGTTGGCAGCACCCTCGATAACGACCTCATCGAAGAATGCCATGTCCGCTGCGGGGGGGAACCCCTTGGCAATCTCGGCGATGTCGCCCAGCCATTCGATCAAGCCCGGCGTCTCGTCGTCGAGGCAGACCCAGACGACGCCGTTCCAGCTCTCGACCCGGACGCGGAACAGATGGAAATCGTCGGGGTCGAACTCGCGCCCCTTGGAAAAACCCGGCGCCATGACGAGCCCGCCGTCGAAGTCGTAAGTCCAGCCGTGATAGCTGCAGTGAAGCCGCTGGCAATGCCCGGCAGCCTCGCGCAGCACAGGTCCCGCCCGGTGACGGCAGACGTTGTGGAACGCGCGTAGCTCGCCGTTCTTGGCGCGGACGACGAACACCGGTCGGCCCGCAACCTCGTCACAGACGAAGTTGCCGGCGTTGACGAGCTGGTCTTCGCGCGCGACAACGGTCCAGTTTCGCGCCCAGACGTCGTTCACCTCGCGCTGATAGATGTCGTCGTCCGTGTACCACGAGGCCGGAAGGGTCTCGGGATGGGATCCGTCGGTTCTTGTCATGCCAACAACCTCTCTTCGGGGTCGAAACGCTAGCACGAGACCCCGCCTCCATCCAAGGATCGCGCCGCTGCATGTACCCCGCGCCCATTCGTGATAGCTTTTCCCAACTATGTCGGATCCACGAACTCATCAACCCAACGGGCGGCCCCGCGGCCGGGGCCTCGGCCTGCCCTTCCTGGGCGAGACGGGCCCATACAACGCAATTACCGATGTCGGTGATGTCCAAGTCGGCTACACCACCCTGATCGAAGGGGAGGGCGCGCTGAAAGTGGGCACGGGCCCAGTTCGCACCGGCGTAACCGCAATCTTGCCCCGAGGGCTCAACGGGCCGGCCACGCCGGTCTGGGCGGCCTGCTTCTCGCTCAACGGCAACGGCGAAATGACGGGTACTCACTGGATTGAAGAGGCCGGGTTCTTCGACGGCCCGGTCAGCATCACCAACACCCATTCCTGCGGCCTCGTCCACCATGCGGTTGTCGGCTGGATGACACGGGGAGAAGGAAGCGCGCCCAGCAAGTACGACTGGGCGCTTCCGGTCATCGCGGAGACTTGTGATTCACACCTCAATGATATGAACGGCCAGCATGTGACCGAAGCCCATGCCCTCGACGCGATCAAGAGCGCGATGGGCGGTCCCATCGCCGAGGGCAGCGTTGGCGGCGGCACGGGCATGATCTGTTACGAATTCAAGGGCGGCACGGGAACCGCGTCGCGGATCGTCGAGATCGGCGGCGAACGCTATACCATCGGCGCACTGGTCCAGGCCAATCACGGCGTCCGACCGTGGTTCACCGTGCTTGGCGTTCCCGTGGGCAAGCACCTGACGAACGATACCCTGTGGTCACGCGAGCAGGGCTCGATCATAACCGTGATCGCGACCGATCTGCCTCTTCTCCCAAACCAGCTCAAGCGAGTCGCGAAGCGCATTTCGATCGGAATCGGCCGCGCCGGCACGCCGTCCGGCGACAATTCCGGTGATATCTTCCTCGCCTTCTCAACCGCCAACGCCGCGTCCTTCCCCGCGCCCCGGGCAACGTTTTTCGAGGAACCCGACGCCAGCCTCTGCCAGCTATCGTTCGTGCCGGGCGAGGTTCTCGATCCCGTGTTCCTCGCCACGATCGAGGCGGTCGACGAGGCGGTCATCAATGCCATCCTGGGCTCCGAGACCATGGTCGGGCGCGACGACAACCAGGTCGCGGGCTTGGATCACGAAGCGTTGCGCGACGTGATGGGTCAATACAACCGTCTGCAGGACTAGGTCGCCCGGCCCAGCCGTTACGCGCCTCGCCCGGAGCAACGGAGATGTTGAGCCCATCGACCGCCACGCACCCTTGGGGCGAGACGATCAATGGGTTGACGTCCGCTTCCGCAATCGGGTCGTCCAGCTCGGCGGCAAGCGTGGGAAAGCACACCACGGCATCGACCAGCGCACCGACATTCGAGGGCGGCGTGCCGCATAGCCCGTCCAGCATCGGGCGGATCGTCAGCCGGCCGATAAGCTGGTACGCACCTTCGTTGTCGAGGGGCGGCAAGGCGTAACCCCGATCACGCAGCAGCTCGATGAAAACACCGCCCCCGCCACCATGACGAGCGGGCCTAACTGGGCGTCGAGGGTGAGCCCAAGGGCCATCTCGATGCCGCCAGGCGCCATGACCGTGACAAAGCGCCCGGGGACCAAGACGAGCGGCCATCTCCTGATAGGTCTGCACCAGGGCGTCCTCGTCGGAAACCCCCAGATGCACCCCGCCGACGTCGGATTTATGATGCACGCCGCTCACCGCGGTCTTGAGCGCCACCGGATAACCCAGCGTCTCGACGGCGGCCCGAAGTTCGTCCTCGCTCTCCACTAGCCGATGCGCCGGAACGCCAAGTCCGTAATCCGCCAACAAGGCGAGGATCTCCGCCTCGTCGAGGGTCCCTCCCGCCTCCAGCCGCGCCTGCCACTTGTCCCTTGTTTCCAGCGTCCCGGCCGACGGGGGTTGCGCCGGAGGGCGATTACGAAAATCCCAGTACGCCATCATGTGGCGCCCCGCTAGCAGCGAGGGTCCCGCTCCTTTGAGCAACGGAACGCCCGCCGTCTTGAGTGAGGCGAACCCCACCGGATGCAACAGGTTGCTCAGGTTTATCGACATCGCAATGGGTTGCTGGAAATTTTCAGCCACCGCGGTACAGGCAAGGATATAGCTGTCGGCCAGAGATCTGTCATCGCCCAGATCGACGTTAAACAGGGCGATCGCGGTATCCGGATGGTCGACCAGCGCCTGAAAGCAATCCCGGAAGATCGCTTCGTAATCGTGCCCGGTCCCCCGGGCGTCGAGCGGGTTGCCGGGCTCGAGGCCGGCATCGAGACGCGCGGCGAGGCGCGCAGTAGTCGCTTCGGAGATACGCGCCGGCGGAACACAGAGATCGTCCGCCAGATCGGCGAATATCTCCCGCTCGCCGCCCGAACCATGGATCGAAGCGACGTTGCCCGGGCCTGCGCGGCGCGGCTGCTCGAACAGCGCGGGCGTCGCGGCTATCTCGTCGAGGGTCTCCACCGCGATCACGCCGTAGCGCTCGAACAAGGCCCAGTAGGCCGCCATGTTGCCGACCATGGCACCGCTGTGGGTCAGGGCCATGGCCGCCGCCGCCTCGGATCGCCCGACCTTGAGCGCAATCACCGGCACGTCGCGTTCCATGGCCTTTTTCAACGCCCGGCAAAAACCCTCGGGGTCACGCACGATTTCCAGAAACAGGCCGATCGCTTCCGTTTCACCTTCTTCGAGGATGTAGTCGAGATAATCGGCCGCCGAAGTGGTCAGGTCCTGGCCCGCAGAAATAACGTGGCTGTAGTCCAGGCGGGCTCCAGAATCGCAGAAGGCGCTACAAACTAAGCCCGAATGTAGGATGATGGTAACCCGACCGCGAGGCAATCGCGTCGGCGACGTGGAGACACAAATATGGGTCTTGGCAACGTTGTTGTAGAATCCGATGCCGCTGCCGCCAGAGATCGGTAGCCCCGCCTCGCGGGCCCGGGCCTTGAGCCGATCGACCAATTTGGGGCTATCGTCGTTCTCGAGGTAGCAGGTGCCGAAAATCGTCACAGCTTTCACGCCCGCCTCGATTGCCGAAATTAACTGCTCCTCAATCCGGTGATCGGCCACGGCGAGGGCCGCGTGATCGGGCGACACAGGCAGCTCCCCCAGCGAGGCGAAACAGGCAACGCCTTCGATCTAGTCGTACTTGGGGTTTATCGCGTAGATGTCACTGGGGAAGCCACCTAGCTTGGCGCCAGCAAGGGAGCAGAACGGCGCGCCATGACGAAATCCGGGAAAAGCGGCCGGCCGGTCAGGACGAACCAAACCGAGAATCGCACCAGGCGATGGCCGCTTTCAAACCATCTTTGGCGGCAATCTCGGCAAACTTCTTGCCTTCCGGCGTCTCGAGGCTCTCGATCTCCACGTCGGTGTCGAGCGCCATCGCAAGCGCGTCTCTCATGCCCATAATGTCATAGCTGCGATTGATTGCCTGCTTGGTCAGGCGAACGGCCTGCGGGTCCATGACCGCGATGTCCCGGGCCATCGCCACGGCCGACTCCAGAACCTCCTCGTCGGCCACTACTTTGTTAATGAGCCCGATTTCGAGCGCGCGGGACGCGGGCATCCGGTCCTGGCCGGTCAGGATCAATTCCTTCGCCTGCTTGGGTCCGGTAACCCAGGGCAACAGCATGGCCACGATTCCGCTGCCGAACTTGAGCTCCGGCTCGCCAAACCGGGCACCCTCGCCGGCAATGGTGATGTCGCAGGCGAGCGCCAATTCGCACGCACCGGCAAGGCAATAGCCATGCACGGCCGCGATCGTGGGCGATGAGAGATGCCAGAACCGCATGATCATGTCGAAATCGCGTTTCAGAACCGGGCGCCAATGCCCCGGCCCCGAGCCCTTGGCGCCCTCGCTTTCCTTCAGGTCGAAGCCGGCGGAGAACGCCCGCCCCGCACCGCGGACGACAAGCGCCCGAACCGCATCATCCGCTTCGACGTCGTCGAGCACGGCATTGATATCGGCGATCATGGTGGGGTTCATGGCGTTGAGTACGTCGGGACGATTCAGCGTCAGGACGCCGACGGGCCCGCGCGTTTCAAAGAGTACCGTTTCCATGGATTGGTCAGCCATTCTCTATCACACGCCGCGGGCAGTTTCGGGACGTCGGCCGCGCCGGCCCCTGCCCCGGACTAACCGTCGTAGAGCCCCTCGGCGCGCAGGTCGGCAACCGCGGCCTCGATACCCTCGCGCATGGTGCGAACCACCGTATCGATCTCTTCCTTGGTGATCACCAGCGGCGGAGAAAGCACGCAAAAATGCTCGAACGGCCTGACGATGAGCCCTCGATCCTGGCAATGCTTGTCGATCCGCGGACCGATGTTCGCGCCTTCCGACAGCCGTTCCTTGGTTTCCTGATTAGCAACGCATTCGATGCACGCCATCAGATGGCTGCCGCGAACTTCGCCGACCACCGGGATATCGTAAAGGGTCTCCAACTGCTCCATAAAATACGGCCCGACCTCGCGGACATGTTCGAGGAGGTTCTCCCGCTCAATAATTTCAATGTTCTTGAGCGCTGCAGCACAACAGACGGGATGGCCCGAATAGGTGTATCCATTGGCGAAGAAGGATCCCACCGCGTCGGGGCCGCTCACCTCTGCGAACAACCGCTCGGAGATGATCGTCGCGCCCAACGGGAGATAGCCGGACGTCAGACCCTTTGCCGAGGTGATGATGTCGGGCACGATATCGAACTCGGGCTCCGAAGCGAACCAGTGGCCCAAACGGCCAAAGCCCGTCACGACCTCGTCGGAAATATAGATCACGTCGTATTTGCGGCACACCTCGAGCGTCTTCTTGTGATAGCCCGGCGGCGGCACGATCACGCCGCCCGACGCTAGGATCGGCTCGGCAATGAACAAGGCGACATTGTCCGGGCCCACTTCCAGGATTTTGTTTTCCAGATCGGCCACGCACTGATCGCAAAAATCTTCAATGCTCATTCCCTCGGGCCGACGATAAGGATAGGGCGTCGGCAAGTGGTGAATGTAATCGGTGATGTATTCGGAATACGGGCTGCGGTCGTGCATCTTTCCGCACACCGAGGCGGTCAGGTGCGTGCTGCCGTGGTAGGCCTCGACCCGGGAAATAATGTGTCGCTTGGTCTCCTTGCCCCGGAAGCGATGGTAGAACCAGACGAAGCGAATGGCAGAATCCACCGCCTCGGAACCACCGGTCGAGAAGAACACCTCGTTGAGATCGCCCGGCGCAAGCTCGGCCAGCTTCGCGCCCAATTCGGCGGTCGGCGGCGAGGTCATCTGGTGAAACGGCGAGAAATAGGTCATGCGCATCGCCTGATCGGCAATCGCATCGGCAATTTCCTGGCGGCCGTAGCCGACATTGACGCACCACATTCCGGCGGGGCCGTCGATCATCTTGTTACCGTCGGAATCGTAGACGTAGATCCCTTCGGACTCGGTGATTACGAGCGAGCCCTTTTCACGGACACGCTGAAGGTCCGTCCAGGCATGCATGACGTGATCTTTGTCCTTGGTCCAAAGATCCTGAGTATCATAGGAAATATTCGTTCTCACGGTTTCACCTTTGCTTTCCGCTTGTCACCGCCTTGGCGGCGCCGACGCCGGCCGACTATAAACCGGTCCCGTCATAATACGATAGAGTTAGTCCGCCCGACCCCGGTAGCAAAATCACTCCGGCGGCAGGAGCACCACGGCTTCAGCCGGCCAGGGCAGCCAGACGTCATCCGCGGTCGGACGCGCACCGGCCAAAGTCGGGGCCAGGTTCTGGCTCGCGACCGCGACCGCTTCATCGTGGCCGGCCACGCGAACACCCGGAGCAGATAACTCGTCCAGAACGGCACGGTGATCAGAATGAGCCAGACCATCTTGCCCTGGGTGACCCGGAAGGCGAGGAAATAGGCCATCGGATAGGCCAGCAGCACGGTCGCCACAGTAACCGTGAGCGACATGAACAGAGACTTGCCAAGAAGATAGGGATAAATCGGCCGTTCGAAGAAGGCGAGGTAATTCGAAATTGTGAAGCTTTTGTCGTACGTGACGTAGGTCTGGGTCCAGAAGCTCAGCGTGAACATGATGCCCAGCGGCAACGCCAGGAACAGCAGCATGACAACCATCGTCGGCGAGAGAAGCGAATAGCTCCGCAGCTGCTCGCTGCGCAGGAACAGCCGCGTCAGCCAGAGCCTGATCCCGCCCTGCATCGGTTGCGCTTGTGTCACGTTAGCCATGCAACCGCCTTGTATTGCCGGCCCGCTGCGCGCGCCAGCAGCCATCTTCTGTCGGTGTCGTTATCCCGGCGCGCCGATTTCCCCATGCGACGACGACCGGGTTCGCAAGATCTAGCGTTAGAATTGTTCCATGATTCACACTACGGAACAAGATTGCCTCCTGTCGGGCCACGTCGTGTAATTTTCCCGATTCCTTAAAATTTCGCGCTAAAGTCGAAATACAGTCTATCCGCCGTCGGCAACCGCGCCACCCGGACCCCGGACCCCGGATCAACATTTTGTGACCCATGCCTTCTGAAACAACTTCCGAGGCCACCGCGCCAGCCACCGAATTGACGCCGTCCCAGCGGCGCAAAAGCCTCACCGCAATGATGATCTGCGCATTTATCGCGGGCATCTCTTTCGGTGTCTTCATCTCGATGCTATCGGTCATTCTGGAAGTCTGGGGCGTCGAACCAACAGTCATCGGCTTGAACAGCGCCATGCCGATTTTGGGCATTATCGTGGCAAGCTTCTTTTTGCCTGCCGTGCTCCGACGGCTCGGAACCCTTCGCACGATCTTTGCCGGCATCGCTATCGAGATCATCGCCCTCCTCCTGCTTCCCACGTTTCCCGATGTCGGCGCATGGTTCGTCATTCGGTTTTTCGCAGGGCTGGGCATCGCGGCCCAATGGGTGATCAGCGAAACCTGGGTCAACACGGTCGCCGAGGAGAAGAATCGCGGCCTCACCATCGGCATCTTCGCAGGCTTGTTGGGCGGCGGCATCGCGATTGGTCCCTTGATCATCGTTGCCGTGGGGATCGACGGCTACACCCCGTTCCTGATCGGAGCCGCCCTCGCCCTGGCATCGGCCCTACCCTTGCTGTTTGCCCGCAAGGTCGTCCCCCGTATCGAGGTCGAGCGCGCCAAAAATTTGCGCTGGGTCCTGAAATTCGCGCCCATCATCATGATCGTCGCGGTCATCTCCGGCTTGGGAGACGAGGCCATCTTCACCCTTCTGCCCGTCTACGGCATGCACGCCGGATTGGCCCAGGACGACGCGATCTTCATGCTCACCGTCTTCGCCGCCGGAACGGCGATCTTGCAGGTCCCCATAGGCTGGCTTGCCGACCGTATCGGGCGGCGCATCATGTTACTGTTTTGTGCCACCATCGGTTTCATCGGACCGGTCGTCCTGCCGTTTGTCCTGATGAACACAACCCAGCTCTATGTGGCGTTGTTTATCTGGGGCGGCACCGTGTGGGGTGTTTACGGCCTGGCCATAACCCTGCTGGGCGAGCGCTTCCGGCCCTCGGAGCTCACCCAGGCAAGCGCTCTGTTCGTCATGATCTACTCTGCGGGGTCTCTCGCCGGCCCCCCCATCGGTGGTGGCGCGATGGACCTATGGGATCCTCACGGACTGCCCGTCGTCGTGGGTAGTGCCCTGTTCCTGGTCGTCGCGATCGCGGGCATCGCCTGGATCTTGGGGGCCGAAAGCGAGCGCGTCGAATCGCCGTCCGATTAATCCGCGGACGGCACCGCCGCCAGCAGAGATAGAAAATTATGCGCGATGGTCGCGCCCGCGAGTGCCGTAACGTCGCCCACGTCGTAGGCCGGCGCGAGCTCGGCGATATCCATGCCGACGAAATTCATGCCCGCCAGCCCATACAGAATCTGCAACGCGAGCGCGCTCGACAGACCGCCGACCACCGGCGTGCCGGTGCCCGGCGCATAGCTGGGATCGAGACAATCGATATCGAAGGTCAAATAGGCGCGGTTCTCGCCCACGATCCGGCGGATCCCCGCAACGGTCTTGGCCGCGCCCTGCTCGATGACAAGGGGAGCATCGAGGATCGTAAAGCCGTGGGTTTCGTCGTTGTGGGTCCGGATCCCGACATGGACGGAAGGCGCCGGATCGACCAGCCCTTCCTCGGCCGCATGAAAGAACATCGTGCCGTGATCGATCCGCTTTCCGTCGTCGCGCCAGGTATCCGAATGGGCGTCGAAGTGAACCAGCGACAGGGGGCCATAAGCCCCGACATGGGCGTGCAGCAGCGGATTGGTGATGAAGTGATCGCCACCGAGCGAAATCATCTTCACCCCCGCCCCGACGATCTGGCGCGCATGCTCCGTAATTTCGTCCCGCACGCCTTGCGGCACGCCGAAATCGAAGGCGCAGTCCCCATAATCGATGACCGTCGGTTTATCGAGCGGGTCATCGGCCCACGGATAGGAACGCTGCCCAGCGAGTTGGGCCGAGGCATGTCGGATCGCCGCCGGACCAAACCGGGTGCCCGCCCGGTTGGTCGTCGTAAGATCATAGGGTATCCCCGTCACCGCGACGTCGACCCCTTCGAGGTCGCGGCTATATTTGCGGCGCAGGAAGCTGAGCGCGCCCGAATAGGTCGGATCGACCGGGTTGGAACCGTAGAGATCGGTTCGCCGAAAGGCCGCGTCGCCGGGTGTATCCGTCGTACCGGTTTGCCTCTTCGCGTCGTCACGGGAACCCCCGTATAATCGGCCCCGCTCCGTCCGGCAACGAGGCACTGCACAAGCGAACGTCCGAAGCCGCGGAATAGCGGCGCGCCCAAGCCAGGAGATCCGATCTATGAGCTAGCCCCTGTCCCCCGGTTGCCTCGAATGGCAAACGAAGATCCGGGCCTTTGCCAAGACCGAGTTGATCCCCCGGGGGGTCGAAGCCGGGATGAACGACGGCGTCACCCCCTAGAAAGCCCGCCGGCGCCATCGGGAGATCGCCGGCGAGATGGGGCTGAACCGCGTGGACCTGCCCCAATCCGTGGGCGGGCGCGATTTGTCGACGCTCATCCAGACCGTGACCTGGGAACAGCTCGGCCACGTCACCAACGCGCTCTGCTGGTGCTTTCACGAGCCCGGGAAATGGCCGTTCGAGATCTGCACCGACGACCAAATCGAACGCTACTTCCTGCCCTCCATGCGGGGCGAGCGCCACGATTGCTATGCGATCACCAGGAAGACCCCGGGTCCGACGTCGAAGGGATCAAGTCGACGGCGCGTCTCGAAGGCAATTCCTACGTGATTAACGGCGAGAAGTGGTACGTCACCAGCGCTAGCCACGCCGGCTATTTCATCCTCCAGACGAAGCTCGAGGGTGGCGAGAACGAGGGTGCGCATTGCCTGTTCTTCATCGAGATGGACAGCGAGGGGGTCGAGCTTGTCCGCACGCCACCATTTTTCCACCGCTACGCCTCCCATCACCTGGCTTACCGGTTCAACGACGTGCGCGTGCCGAGTACCAACCGAATCGGCGACGAAGGTGGCGGCATGGAATACACCTACGCCTGGTTTCGCCGCGAGCGCCTGATGATCGCGGCGCGTTGTTGCGGCGCCGCCTCGCGCCTGATCGACGAGGCCACCACGTTCGCCCGCGAACGTATTATCAACGGCAAGCCGATCACCGAATACCAGGCGACCCAGTTTATGCTCGCCGACAGCCTGACCGAGCTATGGGCGGCCCGGCTGATGACCTACGAAACCGCCGACGCTCACGGCCGGGGCGAAGACGTCAAGGTGCTCCACGCGCGCTGTTCCATGACCAAACTCTATGCCTCCGAGATGGCGAACCGGATCGCCGACCGCGCGGTGCAGATCTTCGGCGGGCGCGGCTATATGCGCAAGAACGTCGCCGAGCGCTTCTACCGCGAACTTCTGAGTAGACCGCATCTGGGAGGGCACCAGAAAAATCCAGCGCATCATCATCGCCCACAGCCTGCTCAACCGCGGCCAGAGGCCGCTCGTCGACTAGTCGGTTCCCTCAAGATATCCCGACGATCGAATCGAGCGTGGCTCAAAACCCCTTTGCAGTCGACGACCGCCACCTCGACGGTATCATGGAATGGGGGACTCTCCGGTCAGGTCATGCTCTTAGACGGTGGTTCCGGTGACCCCATCATCGGTGCTATGTTCGCGCCTCGCGGGAGCAATAACAGGGAACGCGCCATGGCTCTGCCCATCGCCGATCACTGGTTCGAAACCAAGCGGCCCGACGACGACGTCACCCTGATCTGGGTTGCCGGCGCTTCGAGGTCCTCCACACGCCCGGCCATTCGCCGGGCTCGATCACGCTATGGGAAGCCGAGACGGCCATCCTGTTCTCGGGCGATACGGTTTATGACGGCGAGATCCTCAACACCTTCTATCATTCGGTTCCTGAGGACGTGATCGCGAGCATGGAGCGCCTGCGGGCGATCCCGGCGCGTGCCGTCCATGGCGGGAATTTCCCCAGCTTCGGGCGCGAACGCATGATCGAGCTGATCGACGAATACCTGGCCGGCCAGCGTAAGCCCGGCTGCCCCAACGAGGCCCCCAACTGACATGACCGCTGACATAACCGCTCCCGCCCCGCCGATCCCCTGGCCCGATGGCAAGCGCTGCGCCGTCTCCTTCTCCTTCGACATGGATGCCGACGCGCTGATCCATATTGCCCGCCCCGACGACGCCAACACCTGCGTCTCGACCATGTCGGGCATGCGTTACGGCCCCGAGATCGGCGTGCCGCGCATCTGCGACCTGTTCGAGAGCTACGGGCTGAAGGTTTCCTTCTTCGTGCCCGCGTGGTGCGCGGAAGAGCACCCCCAGGTGATCGA
>Ga0302135_10000484_pt1 | contig 24211 bp, 21 predicted proteins | sample CBN3_surface_MG_FD_203119 | JGI IMG/M metagenome (GOLD analysis project Ga0302135, IMG submission 203119) | Marine microbial communities from Western Arctic Ocean, Canada - CBN3_32.1 | ecosystem: Environmental > Aquatic > Marine > Oceanic | place: Canada: Western Arctic Ocean | collected...
GCCATCGGGATTGACGAAACCTATCCGGTGTTTCGCACGTTCTTCGAGGTTGCGGATATCTACGTGCCGCACCCTACAGTGGCGCTCGTGCAGCTGAAGTACTTGGGTATCTTCGAGGACAACAACCCCGACGGTCGGATGATGGCGCTGGCCAACTATGATTCCGACCTGGCCGAATATTGGGAGTAGTTCGCCAACGGATATTTGCCCATTGATCGCTACCAGCGATGCCTACTGGCTCGGGGTTAATTGTTTCATTTAGGCGTTGACCCACTGACCCCGGCGGGTCGCGCCCTCCGCGCTGCCGCCAAGCCGGCAGCGCGCCCCGTCGCCCACGCCCACTGGAAATTGTAGCCGCCGATCGGTCCGAAAGCGTCCAGCATTTCCCCACACAGGAAGAGACCCGGGTGGCGGCGGCTCTCGAGCGTGTTCGGATCCAGCTCGGCCAGGTCCAGACCGCCGCCCGTCACCTCCGCCTTGCGATACCCCTCGTCGCCAGTCCAGGGAAGGGGGTAGTCTGCGAGGAGTGATGCCAGCCGGCGGCGGGGCCCCTTCTCTAGGCGAGCCGGGGAGCTGGCGGGATCCACACCGGAGTCCCCTGCGATCCGGTACGCGAGGCGGGCTGGCAGCTCCCGTGCGACCAACGCGCCGACCGGACTACGCGCCTCGATCAGAGCCTTATCCCATCCCTCAAAGTCGCGTCCTCCCCACCGCACCGTGAGCGTTTGCCGCTCTCCGCCCCGGATCGTGGATCTCACCGCTAGGTGCGATGCGTCCAGTACTGCCGGACCGCTGTAACCCCTGTGGGTGAACAGAAAGCCACCCGTTGTGGCGAAGCGGGGACGGGTACCGGGAGCTTTGAGGGTCACGTCCAGCGAAATCCCCGAGAGGTCCGCGTGTACGGCGGGTTCTGCAAGCAGTGGGGTCAGGGCAGGGTAGGTAGGATGGACGTGGTGGCCCAGCCGTGTGGCGATCGAAAGACCGGTCCTGTCGCTTCCTGTGGCGGGCACTGAGAGTCCTCCGGTGGCGAGCACCACGGCGGCTGCCTTGAGTGGAGGCGCGCCTCCGATCATGACCGTCCAGGCCCCACCCGGGGAGAGGGGTGGGGCCAGATCATCCACGGTCGCTCCGAGCCAGAGTTGTGCCCCGGCCTCCCGTATACCCTCCACAAGTCGGTCGCGCACGTCGCGCGCACGGTTACTTGAGGGGAAAAGCTTCCCTGACCCCTTCTCGAGAACGAGCCGTATCCCGAGCTCGCGCTCGAAGAACATTCGTTGTTCCGCGAGTGGCCACGAGCGGAGCATGCGTCGGAGAACGTTGGGAGAGGAGTCAGTGACGTACCGTTCGGGCTGGGCCAGAGAGGGCAGGATGTTGCACCGCCCGCCCCCCGAGATGAGAATCTTGCGTCCCCCATCAGTGGTTCTTTCGAGGAGTATTACCCCCGCTCCAGCGCGCGCCGCCGCCAGTGCCGCCAGTAGGCCGGCCGCACCGGCCCCGACCACCGCTACGGGGAGTGTCACGTCCCCATCATGGTGCTCGTGCTTCGAGCGCGAACGACCCCCCGGGAATCTCTTCCGGGGGGTCGTTCGTTAGGCCGTACGTACGAGCCCGCCAGCGGCCGTTAGCCTACAACGGATATGTTTTCCGCGGCAGGACCTTTCTGGCCCTGCACGACGTCGAACTCGACCTTCGCTCCCTCCGCCAGAGTGCGGAAGCCGCTACCCTGGATGGCGGAGAAATGGACGAAGCAGTCCTTCGAGGCGTCCTCCGGGGTGATGAACCCGAAGCCCTTAGAATCGTTGAACCACTTCACGGTGCCTGTGGTACGCATGCCCTCTCCCTCTGTGGTCTTGGACGATGCCGGGGTCGGATAATCCGTACCAACCGCTCATCGTCCGTTCCCGCGACGGAACTGTCCCGCCGCTGCTATCGCGAATAAAAAAGAGGCCCGGGACGGAGCGTCCAGGTCCTCTGGCACTGGGTCAGACCCAACCTTCCACTCACGCAAAGGCCAATATCTCACTGCCGTGCTGCGGAAGCAAGCGAGTTCTTGGGCACCCCCATCCGAGGGCCCGCTCCGGGGTGAGCACCCTCGTCCACCACAAGGGTCGCGTCCCGAGTTATTCTACTGGCTCGTCGGCACCTACGAAGGTGTTGAGTACCGCGCTCGTGATGCTGACCGTCAGTGCCCCCAGAAATGCCGGTATGAATCCGGTGACTCCGAAGCCGAGCCCGAGTTGCTCCGATAGCGCCGCCGTGAGCCAGAGCATAAGCGCGTTCAGGACCAGCACGAAAAATCCTAACGTCAGGATCATTAGCGGACACGTGAGCAATGCGAGTACCGGGCGCACCAGTGCGTTGACCAAGCCGAACACGATTGCTACGCCGAGAAGGCCCATGGCACCGCCGCTCCAGGTTATGCCCGGGACGAATCGCACGGCCATCCACAGCGCGGCGGCGGTGGTGATGAGGCGAAGCAGAAAACGCATAGCTGCAGGGAGCCCCTAAGGGCCTCAGGGTATGTTCAGCCTCCGACTCCGATCCGGAGACCCAGATTCACCATCGGATAAATCTTGACCTTGTTCAGGGAGTTCTCGGTGTCCAGGCGCTCGCTCTCGAGATCCATGAGGAACTGGGCGTTGCCGCCGCCCGTCCCGGTAGCGGTGAGGGTCAACGTTTGTTCACCGACGAAGGCGGCGCCCAGGTCCAGGAACAATCCAATTCCGCTGGAAGCATGCTTGCCGAAGCCGATCATCGCGTAGGGTGCCGTGCTCTTGCTCGCGACAGTCCCGGTGAGCATCCCGACTTCTGAGTCGGTGTAGGATCGTCCGCCGATGTCTACATTGTCCGCAAACTTGCCGCTGATGGAAAGGTCGTCGGGTTTGTACAGCAGCCCGCCGCCGATGCGAAAACCGCCGCCAGTTGGGAAGAAATCGATCCCGACGTTGGCGAACGTACCCGGCAGGTTCACGGTGTATGTGATGTCGGATATCGTGAACGTCGGATTCACCGGTTGGATCGCTCCCCCCCCCCTGATTTGGATGTTGGGTGACAGCGCGAACGCGACGTCCGCTCCCAACCCCAGCGTGCCCGCCCGTATCCCAACGCCGACCTGGGCCGACGCGGTCGGGGGTGATGCCAGCAGGGCAGGAAGCAGGAAAGTGGCGACGATGGCGGCGCGCATCGGAGTTCCTTTATGAAGGGTCTGACAATCAGTTGCGACGACGATGTGGCTGGCTATGGTATATAATCGAGTATAGGGCCAGGACCGGTTGACTGGAATGGCACTCGTGCGGGCTTGCCCCGCCCGCCCTGCACCGGCCAGGTTGCCGCTTCCATGGACCTCGTCTCAGAACCGTTTCATTTCCTGGTCGTGCTAGCCGCCGGAATCCTCGCGGGTGCCGGTAACACCGTCGCCGGCGGTGGCACCATACTATCCTTTCCGATCCTCGTTTGGATGGGGCTTCCTGAGCAGATCGCGAATGCCACCAATACGCTCGGACTCCTGGCGGGATCCGGCGGTGGTGCATGGAGTTATCGTGGCCGGATCCGAGGACAGAAGGGATGGGAGTTGCTGTGGGTCCCCGCATTGCTTGGGGGTGCTTTGGGTGCGGTTCTTCTGCTTGTCCTGCCTCCGGATTGGTTCGTCACGGCCGCGCCATGGCTCGTAATCGGATCCGCCGGGCTGGTGGCGGCGGACCCCCTGATCCGCCGGCATCTCTCCGCGTTTGCTCCGGGAGAGCGGCCCATGAGGACATCCCTTGCAGCGCTGTTCCTGGTCGCGATCTACGGCGGCTACTTCGGCGCTGGTATCGGAATCCTTGTTCTCTTCACGCTGCGGCTCGTTGGCGTCGCTGATCTGCACGACGCCAACGGGCTCAAGAACCTTCTTGTGACAGGCATCAAGGGGGTCGCCGCCGTGGGTTTTATCATGAGTGGCGTCGTGGTCTGGTCGGTGGCGCTCATAATGATCGTCGGATCCACGCTGGGCGGTTGGGGGGCAGGGCGCTTGATCCAGAAAGTGGACCAAAATGAGCTCCGCTGGATCGTTGTAGCCACCGGGATCGCCATGGGGGTGATCATGATGCTGGGTTGAGGGCTGTGACGATCCCGGTGTTATCCTACCTCATGCTTGACATCCCCCTCTACTTGGTCCGCCTCTCCCCAGACCTGACCACCAAGGCGCGCCGTACGCGGCGGCGGTTCCAGAATCGATTGGTCAAGAATCTTCGGGACGCGCTGTTGGGGCTCGGCGGCCAGCATCACGTGCGCAACAAGTGGGACCGCATTTATGTCCAAGCGGACCATCCGGGTGCCGCTCAGCGTATCGCGGGTGTGTTCGGGGTGGGTTCCGTATCGCGGGTTGATGCGCGCATACCACCTGATCTCGAGCAGATCGTTGCGGTCGGCCATGACCTCTACCGAGAGAGGGTGGGTCGCCATCGTACATTCGCTGTCCGGGCCCGCCGGTCTGGACGTCACCCCTTCCGGTCCCGAGACGTCTGCATCCAACTGGGCGCGGCCCTCAATCCCTACGGCGCTGTGGATCTGGACGCGCCTGAGGTCACGGTTTCGGTGGAAGTGCGTGAGGAGGAGGCCTTTCTGTTCTGCGGCCGTGAGGAGGGTGTCGGTGGTCTCCCGCTGGGTGTGGAGGGGAAGGCTGTCTGCTTGATCTCCGGCGGCTTCGATTCCCCGGTGGCGGCGTGGTTGGTACTTCGCAGGGGAGTCTCGCTTGATTATGTATTCTGCAATCTCGCCGGCGACGCCTACGAGCGCATGGTTGCATCAATCAACAAGGTGCTTGCTGATAGGTGGAGCTTCGGTGACCGTCCGAGGCTGCACGTGGTGGATTTCGCTGCGGTAGTCGACGATCTGCGCGCCAAGGCGGAGCCCCGATATTGGCAGGTGGTGCTCAAACGATTCATGTATCGCGCCGCCGAAGCGGTGGCTCTCGAACTCAAAGCCGAGGCGATCGTGACGGGTGAGGCCATTGGCCAGGTGTCCTCACAGACCCTTGGCAATCTGCGTGCGATCGACGCGGTGGCTACCCTGCCTGTTTTCCGGCCTCTGCTCGGGTTCGACAAGTCCTGGATCCTCGAACGGGCCAAGGAAGTCGGCACCGCCGCGATGAGCGCTCGCGTGAGGGAGTACTGCGCGATCACACCCGAGAGGCCGGTAACGCACAGTTCGCCAGAGCGGGTCGCAGCGCAGGAGGCGGACCTGGATTTGTCTTTGTTGCACCAGGCCGTCGTCGAGCGACGCGTATTGGACCTACGAGCCCTAACCCCTGTCGATTTGGTTGAGCCATATTTGTTCGTCGACCAGGTTCCTGGTGGCGCGGTGGTGCTGGACTGTCGGCCCGCCACTCAGTATCACGCCTGGCATTATCCGGGGGCAGAACTGCAGGTGCCAGACGAAGTGGCCTCGCGCATGAAGGAGCTGTCGAAGGAGCGGACCTACGTGCTCTACTGCGAGTACGGAGTGCAGACGGCACACATCGTTGAGTTGATGCAGCGAGTCGGATACGAAGCTTATTCGTTCCGGGGGGGGGCCACGCGACTTCGGGACTGGGCAGCGCGCCAGCCGGCGAGTGGCGAATTCGGGGAAATGGGGTGACGGCGATCCACGTCGGTACGAGCGGCTGGTCCTACCCGGAGTGGAAGGGCCATTTCTATCGGGCCGATCTTGCTTCGGGCTCGATGGTATTGAGCTACGCCGCTCGTTTCAACAGTGTGGAAGTGAACAGCACCTTCTGCCGGCTCCCCAAGCGAGAAGTCCTGAAAGCGAGGACTGGGCAGGTGCCGCCAGGATTGTCCTTCCTGATGAAGGCGTCGCGACGTATTACGCACAAGTCCAAACTCAGCGCATGAGGCTGTGCTGACCCATTGGCCTGTCTTCTCGACAGGCTTGTAGCAAGCTGGGCCATCAGCGTGTCCCGGTTCGCTTCCAGGCGCTGCTCCTATAGCGCGAGTTCCCCACATCCTCGACGCGGACCCTCGACCCATCTATCCTAGGGGGTCCCTTCCGGCTCCCCACTTCGGAGGTCCCGTGCGCACTTGCGCTCGTAACGCCAGGTCGGTCGGTGCCCTATCCCTCGCAACCGCCCTAGTCCTAGTGCTGGCAGCGTGCCGAGACGACCTGCCCGAGCCTCCTTCGTTTGCGCCCGACCTTGCCGTCGACCTATCCAATTCCGACCGGACAGACACCGGTCTCTACATCGAGGTGTTGGACGAAGGGCAGGGCGATCCCGCGGACGAAAACGAGAAGGTCGCACTTTACTACATGGGCCGCCTTCCGGACGGGGAGATCTTCGACTCCAATGAGGGGGATGATGCGCTCCTCGTGGATGTGAGCGAGTCCTTTCTCATTGACGGGGTCATGGAGGGTCTTCAAGGCATACGTATGGGCGAGAGTCGGCGCTTGGTTATCCCGCCGGATCTCGGCTATGGGGAGACGGGCGACCTAGGCTATGTCCCCCGTAATTCGTGGATCGTATACGAGGTCCGCCGCGTCGATATCGCGGCGCTGCCACGCTGATCCACCCCCGTCCTCCCGCCTAGTACGACGCCTGTGCGCACCTCAGAGATCCTGGTTATCTATGCCCAGGAACTGCGGTCCGCTGTCCGGGAGCGGAGTATCGTCCTGAACAGCGTGCTCCTCCCCATCTTTCTCTATCCCGTGATGTTTTGGCTCATCATCACGGGAGTCACGTTCGCAGAGGGCTTGGCCGAGGGCGCACGTTCGCGTGTGACGGTCGTTGGCCTACCTGAAGAGCATCAAGAGATATTGGACTCTCTCCGCGCGACGAATGTGGTCGAAGTGGTGGAGGCGTTCGGTACGAGGACCGAGTCCGAGGCCCGATTAGCGCGTGGAGAGCTGGATGTGGTGGCCGAGTTCCTGCCGCCGGCCGAGACCATCCTCAGGCTTCCGGGCAATTTCGAGGTGAGCCTGGTATACGACCGCTCGCTCGAGAGAAGCCGGAGAGCACGCCAGCGTGTGGAGGGCGTCGTGGAGCGCTATCGCGAGCGTTGGTTGAGCCGGGAGGCGCGGGGAATGGCCATCTCCCGCGAGGAAATAGAGGGATTCAGGATCGCCGGACGCGACGTGGCCACGCAGCAGCAGCTGGGCACCATGCTGCTGTCTGAGACGCTCCCACTTTTCTTGGTGGTGATGGTGGCCATCGGTTGTTTTATCCCGGCGATCGACACAACCGCCGGTGAGCGGGAGCGCTCCACCTGGGAAACTACGCTGACGTTGGCGGCGTCTCGCGGTTCGATCCTCGCAGCCAAGTATCTTTACGTGGCTACGCTGGGTGTGTTGGCCGGCGTACTCAACGTGGCAGCGATGTTCCTGTCTCTTGGTGCGGTGATGAGGCCACTTTTCTCGAGGGCTGGAGATCAGTTCCAATTCAGCCTTCCGTGGCTCGCTTTTCCAGTGATGGTGTTGGGAACTGTGGCGCTGGCCCTTTTCTTCGCTGCCGCGATGATGATCCTGGCGGCGTTCGCACGTACTTTCAAGGAAGGGCAGGGCATGGTGACGCCAGTGTATTGGTTGGCACTCATTCCACTAGTGCTCGGTCGTGGGACGGAGACCACGCTCACGGCGTTCTCCGCAGCTATCCCTGTGGCGAACGTTGCGATGATGATCCGCGATGCGGTGCGGGGTGTCTTCCTCTGGCCGCTAGTGGTGGAGACGATGCTCGTCGAAGTTGGCGCCGTGTTGCTCCTCCTCGTCCTGGCCCGAACCATTCTCAATTTCGAGGAGTTCTTGATTGGCTCCTACAATGGAAGCTTGTGGCGTTTCTTGCGGGAACGATTCCTGCTGCGCCGCGCCGCGACTTCCGTCCGCCCGTGAGCGCGAGCCCATTGTCGACCTCGGGCGCGGCGGTGTGGGTGGAGGGACTCACCAAGACTTTTTACGATGAGTCCCGCGGGGAAGTGCATGCGGTGGATGGGGTCAATTTCCAGTGCCGTCCGGGAGAGATTTTCGGCCTGTTGGGCGCGAATGGGGCGGGGAAGACCACCACCATGCGTATGCTTTCTACGATCTTGCGGCCGAGCGCTGGCACCGCCCGCCTGATGGGCCATGATGTCGTCGCGGAACCAGAGGAAGTGCGCGCCAACCTCGGTTTCTACTCTGCGTCGACCGCCCTCTACCCGCGTCTGACTGCGCGCGAAACGCTCGAGTTTTTTGCTCGTGTGAACCGCTATCCGCCGGAGCTGGTGGCAGGGAGGGTCGGAGAACTCGTGCACCGATTCGGCCTCGCCGAGTTTCAGAATGCTCGCGTCGAAAAATTATCATCCGGAATGAAGCAGAAAGTTTCGATCGCGCGCACTGTGGTGCACGATCCTCCTGTTTTGATCTTCGACGAGCCTACAGTCGGACTCGATGTCATCAACGCGCTCGAGATGCAGGAGGTGATTAGAGAGATCAGGGATGAGGGCAAGGCGATCATTTTTTCGACGCACATAATGAGCGAGGCCGAAAAACTGTGCGACACGATCGCGATCATCCACGCAGGGCATATCCTTGCGTCCGGCAGCCTCGAGGATCACCGGCGGGCAACCGGGAAGTATTACTTGGAGGATATTTTTGTCTACTACGTCCGGGACGGAGGCGCTTTACCCGTCGGTAGGTCGGATGCTGGCGGGGCTGCTCCGGGCGCTGACGGGCCCACCGGAGACCTGCCCCCGTCGGAGGGCTGAGCAGCAATGATGGGCTGGCGCGACAACAGGGCGCGTACTCGTGCCGGCGGAGGTGTGCTCGCGACGCTATACCGATATGAGCTCACGATGCTGCTTCGTGACTCCCGCACCATTATGATCGCAGTTGTAGCACCCCTGGTGTTATTTCCAGTGCTGATTTTGATGTCCCGTATTGTTGAGCGCCGTGACCAGCAGCGCGTCGAGGAGGCCACCTATCGCTATGCGGTAACCGGGTCAAAGGCGGACCTTGCGAGTAAGCTGATAGAGCGTGCTCTGGCGATGGCTGATGCCGATAGCGAGCTGGCACCAGCGTCATTCCTGGAGCAAGATGGCAGCGGGGCGGATTCGTTGGTTCGGGTCGGATCTCTCCAGCTCGTTGTGGAGGGACTATCGCCCGACGAGTACCGCCGGATCAGGGATGGAGAGGCGGCGAGCGAGGACGCCGGCAGCGCCGACATCCGCATGGATGATGTGCTGCCGCAGGTGCCCGTGATCCGTATCCACTACCGCAGCGATCGGGACGTGTCTCGTGCCGCGATGGAACGGCTGCAGGCTCGCCTCGAGGAGGTGCGCCGCCTACACCGCGACAGTGTCTATCGGGCGCATGGTCTACCCGTTACGGACAGGGCAGGGGTATTGGAGTCGCAGAACGTGGCGTCGTCGGCGCGTGAGGGGGGGGCGGTGCTGGGCCTGATCCTCACCCCTCTCATCCTCTTCTTGATGCTTTCGGGGGGTTCGATCGTGGCTGTCGACGCGATCAGTGGAGAGAAGGAGCGGGGCACCCTGGAAACCCTTCTCACGACCGCGGCCCATCGCTCCGAAATCGTGAACGCGAAACAGCTCGCGGTAATCACCGTGGGCGTGGCGGTCACGGTCATCAACTTGCTCAACCTGCTTGTCTACGTCGTATTTGGCCTGATCGATCTTCCCCAGAACCTGGCAGTGCAGCTGTCTGTGGTTTCGTTGCTCATGCTGCTTGGTCTCTTCCTGCCACTCACGGTGTTGGTATCGAGTGCTTTGCTCCTGCTTTCTGGCTACGCGAAGAGTTACAAAGAGTACCAGATGTACTTCTTTCCGCTTTTTCTGCTCTTCATGGTACCAGCCTGGTTCGCGACTTTGCCCGGCATGGACCTTCATTCTGCCATCGCGTTGGTTCCAGTGGCCGGTGTGGGGGTCGGGGTACGCGAGGTGCTTGTCGGAGAACATGATTGGCCGTTCCTGGCGCTGGCTTTTCTCTCCACCGGTATAACGGCCGTTGCGGCGGCCCGGCTTACCGAGCGCACGCTTTCCACCGAACGACTGATCTCCGGGGTCGATCTGGACCAGGCTGACTTGAGAGGCGGTTCCGACCTCTTCCCCCGCCGGGTGCTGCGCTGGTTTGGTCTCATGTGGGTGTTCCTCTTGATCATCACTCTCTGGTTAGGAGAAGAACTCGGGCTGCGCGGACAACTTCTGTTCAACATCATGGGGCTGTTCTTCGTCGGCAGCCTGCTGATGATCCGTACCTATAGGCTCGATCCTACGGCAGCTTTTGCGCTGCGAATGCCTCACCCCGCCGCCTGGATAGCGACGCTGATCGGGGCACCGGCGGCTCTGGTGACTGGGATCGGGGTCACCGAGATGTTCCAGCGCATCGCGCCGGTGCCAGATCGAGTGCTACGGTCGTTCGGTGAGTTTGCGGTGGCAGGCGACCCCATACCCCTCTGGGAGATGGTCTTTCTGGTGGCAGTGGTCCCAGGGATCTTCGAGGAATTGGCGTTTAGGGGAGTTCTCCTTCACGGACTGTCGCGACGCCTCCGCCCTGTCCCGCTGGTGCTCACGGTCGGCCTTTTGTTCGGCCTCTTCCACGTTAACCTGTGGCGGATCCCGTCTACCGCATATCTAGGGACGCTCTTGGCCACTGTAGTGCTCCTGACCGGTTCAATCTATCCCGCCATGTTCTGGCACGCCCTCAACAACGCCGCCGCCCTAATTTTTGTCGAGTTCACTTGGGTTACCGAGGACTATCAGTTCCCCCTGTGGTCCTACCCTGTAGCTCTCGCCGTCCTCGCCGTCGCTTTTACCATCTTATGGTTGACCAGACGACCTTACCCCGGACTTCAGCGCCCGGTTAAAGCGTCTCGAGAGGGTGGAAGATCTCGACTCCGTCCTTGAGCCAGTGCTCGCGGAACGGGTAGGGGCTGATCTCGGCGAGCGTGAGAGCTGTGGTCATCGGGTGGTGGTGGAGGGTCATGTGACCGCGCTCGTTCTCGTGCACGGTGTAACGGCCACTGATCTGAAGATTGGATTTGAGTCGCCGATTGCCGTCCACCATGAACGTGTGCAGCAGGTGGGTGGTGGACTCCCACTTGTGCTGCGTCACTGTGAGGTCGACAACGGGGCCGCTGCGCGACCAGACGCTCACGTGGAGCGTCCCGGCGCTCTCCACGAACTGGGCGTCGATGTCCTCGGCGATGTGCGGGATGCTGAAGCCTTCGCTCCGATGACACCGGCTCTCGTCTGAGCTGGTCGCTGCCAAGAACGGGTAGAAGCCTGCCTTCGGGTGCTGCCGCTGCCTCCACCGCCCGGGGACGGGCGGCACGATGACAGAAAACATCAGCTCGATGTAGGGACCAGCGATGCTCTCCGTGAAGTGGAATGCGGTGACTGCCAGGATGCTACGTTGGTGAGTCACTTCCACTGGTTCGAGATGCTCGGGGAGGATGCGCCGTGCATCGGAGGTGGGCATCTCGAAGAACGCGCTTACCCCCGTGGTGAAGGTATAGAGACCCGCCGCTACGGGCATACGCCGAAATCTTTCAGGACGCCGGCAATGATGGCAGCGCCTCGCTCGAGGTCTTCGTGGGTGTGGGCCGCGGAGATTGACATGCGGAAGCGGCTCTTGTGCTTGGGCACCGCCGGATATTTGATCGGATTGATGAAGACACCGGCGCGGAAAATTTCTTCCCCGATCTGGAAAATTTGAGCGTCGTCTCTCACCATGATCGGGATCACCTGCGAAGCGCTCACCCCGGTCGGCACTCCGGCCCCGTCCAGCTTGGCCTTCATGAAACGGACGTTGTCCCACAACCTAGTGCGGAGCTGCGGCTCCGCTTGTGCCAGTTTAAGCGCTGCCAGTACTCCCGCCGCCACCGTCGGAGCCAGCGCGCAGCTGAAGCAGCGCGAGCGGCTGAAGCCCCGCAGATAGTTGATCAGCTTGAGGCTCCCTGCGGTGTAGCCCCCCTGGCCCCCCAGGCTCTTCGAGAACGTTCCGAGGTGAATGTCCACGTCTTCCTCGAGATCCAACGCCTCTACCACTCCCCGTCCATTGTCCCCGAACACGAAGGCCGAGTGCGCTTCATCGATCATGACCCGTGCTCCGTGCTTCTTCGACACGGCTACGATGTCACGTAGCGGAGGTAGGTCCCCGTCCATAGAGTACACACCCTCCACGATCACCAGCTTCTTGCCGTCGAACCCGCTGAGCTTGCGTTCCAGGTCCTCTACATTGTTGTGTCGGAAGAAGCGAGATGTCGCTTTCGACAGAATCATCCCATCCACGATCGATGCGTGCGCCCACTGGTCCGCCACGATCAAGTCTCCCGAGCGCATCAGCCCGGCGATCGTCCCGACGTTAGCCGAATAGCCCGTCGGGAAAATCAGAGCTCCTTCCTTCAACTTAAAGCGCGCCACCTCCTCCGAAAGCTCTTGGTGCAGCGCTGTTGTTCCCGACAGGATAGGGCTCCCAGAGGCGCCGCCTCCATACACGTCGACCGCCACCTTAATCGCCTCCTTTACTTCCTCCCGGTACGAAAGACCGAGGTAATTGTACGAGGCAAAATTGATCAACCCCGCGCGCACTTCGCCTGTCTTCTTGTCCAGCACGTCCACCCGTGTTGAGGGCGCAGACTGTAGCGGCGACTCGTATTGGTAGTAGCCCTCCGGCTCAGCTTCCGACCACCAGGCATCGAACGGGTCCAGGAGTGCGAACGGATCTTCCCCGGTCCCAAAATAGAAATTCGTGTAGTCGTACTGCATGGCCGGGCGATCGATGCCCACATCGCCAAGGCGGGAGCGGGTTTCGATTGCGGGCTGCTTCACGATCGTGTCGGGGTGTTCGGTATCGGACATTTCCGGTACCTCCTCAAGCCCGGGTGGGCGGGGAACCTGATATTAAACGTCAAAAAGTCGCGTTCGGTGACCATCTGGGCAAGGAATTCGCCAATCGTTGACAGTCAAAACGGATTCCGGCCCCAGCGATACTCCCCCCTGGGATCGGCCACGCGAAGCATGAGCCCCAACCCCCCTTGTACGTCGGCCAGCTTGATCAGTACCTGATTCCAACCGGTCCGCAGGAAGGCGGGCACTTCCTGCTCCCCCGCGGGAGTGCTGTTGCGCACGCGCCGCTCCAGGGCGGGCTGCCCGTTCACCCACATCTGATATGGCTCAGCTGCGGCGAGGAGCAGAGTAGCAGCCCGGTCGTCTGGAGAACGCACGAATGCCTGCGCGTATGCAGAGACCTCGTCGCTCGTCGGGGAATAAGCGTCCAACGAGAGCATGCCCATGGCATCGGCATCTGCTGCCTGCCACCCGGTAAACCTTCCGGTGGGGAGCCGGTAAATCTGAAAGGGGTCGGGATCGAGCTCGGGACCCCATACCGAGTCGAGGGCTGGGCTAGGGTTGGTTCCGCTTGATCCCGCGCTGGGCCACGGTCCGACCACCCACCATTCTCTCGCCCAGCTGCCCACAGGACGCAGATGGACCGCAGCCGGGAGTGCGATGCCGCCCTCGGCGGACAACTCGAGTTCCACGGCGCGCCCAGCTACAGCCACTGTGTCCACCACCATACTAGGCAGCACATCACCCTGTTCGGCTCCGGGAGGGTTCACATTGAGCGTGCGCTTCGGGCGTCCTGTATCCCGCACACCCACGGTAGGTGGGGCCGAACCAGGCGATGCCTCGGGGTATACCACCACCTCGTAGAGGTCCGGCCTGGGGGCCGGAATAGTGAGGCGTACCGTTCCTACCCCCGTTCCCGCGAGGTCCAGGTCATCCCGATAGACGGCCGCGGATGGGATGAGCACTTCCGGTACCTTGCGCTCGCCGGGAGATGGAAGGCGTCGTAAGGGCCGATGAGGCTCGGTCTGGTACCAATATGCGACGGTTGCGAAATCGGCCGTTTCCCGATCGGTGGGTGCTCCCTCGAGATCGAAGCGGAAAGATGAGCGGAAGGGGATCGGGTCGGGGAGGTGCCAACGGTATGCGGCTATGCGGCCTAGTTTGTCATCACGAAGCACGACTCCATGGAAGGCGCCCGCGAACGCCTCTCTGTTCTCCATTTCCGGATCGCCGATGTAGTCGGGTGTGGTGGTCGGCCTGATGGTGTGCCCGTCGATGCGAAGGTGTTCCTCTCCCTTTAGGAATGCGAGAGTGCTGTCGTAGCCCTGTGCACTCACGGAGGTGCCGACGAACCATCCCGTGCCCTCGATGTCCGCAACGAGGTGCGGCTGATCGGCACGGAGCCTCAGGTCTCGGCTCCACTCGGCATGGAAGGTGGCTACGGGTGCCGCTAACTCAGGTTCGAGTTGCACGTCGGTGTCGAAGCCTAGGGCCTCCACTTCCATTCCGGTACCGTTCACGACTACGATCCGAGCGTGCGTGAGAAACGGCAACGCGAGGTAGCTGTAGAACCCGCCATTCGAGGATCCCATAGGGAGCGCCGAATAGGGCCGGCGGTCGAATCCATTGCCGAAAAAATCACCCAGCGGGACGTTGACCGAAGGCTCTTGCTCATCGTCCCAGTACATGCGGAGCGCGAGCCGGCGGAGGTAATGGGGGTCGTCGCTGGCCAGGGTGAGCCGAATGCGTCTGACCACGCCCGGTCCTGCTACGTCGAGAACGATGGCGGAATCACCGGGGAGGATTCGTCCGCCGCCGATGGAATTTGGGAACGACACGCGTTCGAATCGCCCATCAGCCGCCTCCGGCGCTTGCAGGATGCGGTCGATGCCTAAAAAGGCCGCGGCTGTCGGAGGTTCCATTGGCATGGGGTCGAGGCCTGGTCTCCCAGGCCCGATCCGCTCGCGGATCTGCGCGCATCCCCCGGTCACCGCGAGCGCTAGAAGGGCGACGGGCAAGCCACCTCTACGCATGTTGATCAGTGCTGTCTCCCCTTCTGTCTGAGCGCGTCCAGTAGCTTCCGCGGGTCAGGTCTAGTGCCGCATGCGGAGTCGGACAGCTGGGGAGACTGTGGCTGCGGCGTCGGTTGGCAGAGAGGCTGGGGGAACCGGCAGGGTCGGCTGCGGTCTCGCGGGGCCCGCTGTCGTCCGCTCTTAGCCATCGATTCTCCCCTCGAGTTGCCCAGCATACCCTGACGCGGCCGCTGCGTGCCTACCCGAGCACGCGCCTTAGTGCGGCTACGCCGGCCATAATCGAGCGAACACCGCTGCCGTGAGTAGTGCGTAGACCAGTCCGTCGAATGTGTTCTTGAACACGATTTGGCGCTGCGGCGATAGAGGTCGTGATTTTTTGACGTGGACCGGTGTCGCCAATAACCTACAGATTGTCCCGTATCTATCCGGTCGGCTGGAGGTCTCCATTCTGTTTCGCTTCAAGTAGGTCCGGGATGCTACGCGGCGCGATGCGGACCGTGCGCTATGCGCGGGGTTGGAAGGATGGCTCCGCCGTGGTGCGTCACGAGACCACGATCGAGCGGGACGGAACCACGCTACCCGCGACGTTTGCGGTGCCTGCGTCCCACGGTGGAGACCTGCCCGGATGGATCGTGCTTGGCGGAGTCACCAGCATGGGTCGCTTCCATCCCCAGGTCGCCCGACTTTCGCAGGCGTTGGCCGCGAGCGGAGCTGGCGTCATCGTTCCTGAGGTCCCTGAGTGGCGCAACCTCAGGCTAACTCCCGGGGTGGCGGTTCCGACCATTCAGGCCGCGGTGTGCGCGCTTGGTCAGCAGCCGGAAATCCGGTCTGGCAAGGTTGGCCTGATCGGCCTCTCGTTCGGGGCTCCCCAAGCAGTGATCGCTGCGAACCATGTGGACCTTGCTGGGCGGATCGCGGTTGTGGTGTCCTTCGGCGGCTACTGTGACCTCGAACGGACTTTGCGTTTCCAGATGACGGGATTGCACGAATGGGAGGGGGTGACTCGCCGTATTGACCCTGATCCGTATGGGCGATGGGTGTTGGCGAGCAACTTTCTGACCGAAGTGCCCGGGTGCGAGGAGGCTGGTGACGTTGCCGAGTCGTTGCGCCGACTCGCCCTGTCTGCAACCGAGTCGCGCTTGCCCGCATGGGACTCCGGCCATGACGTGCTCAAGGGGGAGCTTCGTGGCTGCCTCGCCGCACAGCGGCAAGCTCTTTTCGACCTGTTCGCACCGGTTTCTGATTCAGCGTTGTTAGGGGGCGAAGAGTGCGAGGCTATGGCGATCGATCTGGCGCGGTCGTGCCGTGCCAGCGCGCCTCTGCTTGATCCCAAATCAGATTTCGGCCAGATGCGGGTTCCGGTCCATCTTTTCCACGGACGGGGTGACAGGCTCGTACCCTACACAGAGAGTCTGCGCTTCAGGAAAGCGCTTCCCAAAGACCTCGTGGCCAAGGTGACGGTCACCCGCTTATTCGCGCACAGCGCTGCCCTTCGGCCCTCGTCTGTCGCCGCACGAGTGCGGGAGGGCATGATTTTTTTCAGGTCAGTTCAGAGCATGCTCAACTCGGTCGGGTGAGAACCCTGCGTGGCGTGTGGCCTACCGATGGAACGGGCTTGTCCCAAGGATCGTGCCGCGATATTTCAACATCCCAAAGGACTCGCCACCTCCGATCTGGATAGCCATGTTCGCTTTCAGACTTCCCAAGATCACAGCCCTCGCCCCAGTCTTCTTCGGGTCGATCACCGTCGCGGGGATGCCCGCCTCAGCCTCGTCACAGCACGTTCCTACGGTGCAATACACCGTGGCACAGGCAGAGATGGGTAAGGAGGTTTTTCGGCAATCTTGCGCGTTATGCCACGAGCCCGATCTGGCTGGTGGGGATCAGGCGCCTCCCCTCTCGGGCGCCTACTTCGCGTCGAGTTGGGGGGGGTCTCCGGTGGCCGGGCTCCTTTCGTTCGTAAGAGAGGAGATGCCTTTCGATAGCCCTGCCTCTCTGGACGAAGACGCCTACGTCGACGTGATCTCCTACATTCTGTCGGTCAACTGGATTCCGGCTGGAGATACGCCCCTGGCCATGGGTGCTCCCGGAGTCATCACGATCGTAGAACGAAAATGAGGTGCGCGAGGTCGTCCTACGAGGATCGTTCGCTGAGCTCCGCCCAGCGTGCGAACCCGGCTTCGATTTCGACCTCAACGTTTCCTGCCCGCTCCACACCGCGTCTCATCGCCTCGGGATCTTGCTTGTAGAATTCCGGGTCGGTCATGTGGGTGTGTAGCTCTGCAAGTTCGCGTTCGAGCGCCTCGATCCGGGCGGGCATGGTGTCCAGTTCACTGCGCTCGGCGTAAGTGAGCTTGCGTGGTTTTTCTGGTCGCTTATCCCCCGCGGTAATTTTGGCCTTACGGATCGTCGGTGCGACCTGTTCCTTCCTCAGTGCGGCGGCGCGTTTCCAGTCTGAGTAGCCGCCCACATATTCCTTCAATATCCCGCGTTCCTCGAACACAAGTGTGCTGGTGCATAGGCTGTCGAGAAAGGCGCGGTCGTGGCTCACGGCCAGTACGGTTCCAGTGTATTCGCCGAGGCGCGTTTCGAGGAGCTCCAATGTTTCGGTGTCGAGGTCGTTGGTCGGCTCGTCGAGCACAAGCACGTTGGCTGGGCTCGTGAATAGGCGGGCCAACAGCAAGCGGTTCCGCTCGCCTCCGGAGAGCGAGTGCACTGGCTGCCGGGAGCTTTCAGGCGAGAAGAGAAAATCTGCCAGATAGCTCATCACGTGCTTTTGCTTGCCGTCCAGTACGACGTGGTCGCTGCCGAATCCCACCGCCTCAGCAACCGTCTTCGTCTCATCCAGTTGGGCGCGGTGCTGGTCGAAATAAGCAACCGTCAGAGCAGTGCCGTGCGTCACGTTGCCAGACCTGGGTTGGGTCTGTCTTAAAAGCAACTTGAGCAAGGTGGTTTTGCCCACGCCATTGGGTCCGATAATGCCGACCTTGTCACCCCGGACGATGGTGGTGGAGAAGTCATCGACGAGGCACCCTTCGTCGTAGCCGAAATTCAGATGCTCCGCAGTGATCACGCGGGTACCCGAGCGCTCCGCCTGCTGGAGGGTCATGCGCACTGTGCCGGTCCGCTTCCTGCGCTGTATGCGGTCTACCCTCAGGCGCTCCAGCGCTTTCACGCGGCCTTCGTTTCTGGTGCGTCGTGCTTTGATGCCCTGGCGGATCCATTCCTCCTCCTTCGCAAGGTGCTTGTCGGACAGCGCCCGTTCCTTCTCCTCACTTGCCACCTGCCCTTCCTTTCGGTGCAGGTAGGTTGCGTAGTCGCATGCCCAGCTTGTGAGCCGCCCGCGGTCCAATTCCACGACCCGCGTGGCTAGCCGCTGAAGGAAGGTTCGGTCATGCGTGACGAACATGATGCTCCCGACGAAGCGCATGAGGAAGGCTTCGAGCCACTCGATTCCATCTAAGTCCAAGTGGTTGGTGGGCTCGTCCAACAGGAGGACATCGGGCTCCGAGGCCAGCGCCTGGCCGAGTAACGTTCTTCGCTTCTGGCCGCCAGAGAGCGTCTGAAACAGGGCGGTGGGGTCCAACTCAAGGAGTGAACAGATACGCAGGACGGGATGGTGCTCTTCCGCACGGCTGTGTAGGCCCGAGTGCACGACTTCCTCCACCGTCCCATCGAGGTGCACAGGGAGCTTCTGAGTGAGCATGGCGGTGCGGACGCCCGACTCGCGCACGATGACGCCTGAATCGGGACTGAGGTCTTCGGCAAGGACCTTGAGAAAGGTCGACTTGCCCTCTCCGTTCCGTCCCAGAAGGCCGATCCGCTCCCCCCGCTCGACCTGAAGGCTCGTGCCCTCGAACAATGGCCGCCCACCGAAGGCGATGCATAGGTTCTGGGCGCTGAGCAGGGCCATAGATCGGGGCAGGAGGAATTGCGTAACGTAACGGTCGACGGCGCTAGCCGAAGGGCACGGTGCTACCGAGCGGGCGGGCCAATGTCCACGTCGATGCTTCGCCAGTTCCCCTGCTTGAATCGAATCACGCTCAGCGCGCAGCGGACCACGTGGCCTATCAGTATCGCGCTCCAGATGTGGAGCGGGCGGAGCGTACCAGTTTGCTGAATAACGGTGCAGATTCCGAGCGGCACCACAACCTGTGATATGATCGAAATATAAAGCGGGCTCTTGGTATCTCCCGTGCCCTGTAGTCCCCCGGTGTACGCCAAAGCCACTGCGATGAATAGGCCAGACAGGCTCAACACGCGCAGGAGCTGGGTCCCGATCGCGACCACAACGGGTTCATTCATGCCGAACACACTCAGCAACTGTGCTGGAAAGAAGAAGAAGAAGAAGCCGATGAAGGCGGCACCGGCAAGGCCGATGCGGGCCGCCACGTGCACCGCCTCTTCGGCCCGGTCCGGGTTGCCTGCTCCGAGATTCTGACCCGCAACGGCGGCGGCAGCGCCCATCAATCCGATCGACGTCCACGTGATCAGGGAGAAAAGTTGGGTGTAGGACACCGCGAACGCCGCCTGGGTGGCGGCACTCTGGGCCAGAGATCCGATGAACGACAGCATGAGCACCCCGCCGATGTTCATCGCGATCCCCTGGATACCGCTTGGGAGACCGAAGCGAAACAGGGCTTTGATGATGGTCCAGTCGGGGCCAAAACCACCTTTTTTCGGGAGCGCCACGACCCAATCGCCACGCACCAACTTGATCAGCGCGTAGGTCGCTACCAGGCCGGAAGCGGTCGCTGTGCCCATCGCCGCCCCGACGGTGCCGAACGCCGGTACCGGGCCGAGACCGCTGATGAGGACGACGTTGAACGTGATGTTCATGAGCGTCAGCGCGATCCCTAAGACCATCGGTGTGCGCGCGTCCCCAGCGGAGCGCCACGCGGCTCCCATCATGTAGAAGACGAGCATACCACTGCTGCACAGGAACATGACCCGCAGGAACGGTAGTGCTTCGGCCTTCACCGCAGGCGTGGCATTGACGAGATCGAGCAGCGTGGGTGAGAGCACGTAACCGAGGGGCGCCATCACCAGAAGCGAGAGCCCGAGTGCGGTCAGGAGCGCCTGATAGACGGTACGGTTGACTTTGTCTTCCTCGCCGGCGCCGGCGAAACGGGCGACCAGGACGCTCATGCCGGTGAACAGCGAATTGATGAATACGATCACAACGATGAAAATTTGCCACGAAACCCCGATTGCTGCGTTTCCCGTGAAGCCGACGAGGTGGCCGACCATGATGTGATCGATGATGCCCTGGAGCCCGCCGATGATGTTCGTCAGCATTGTTGGCCATGCGAGTTTCCAGACTGCAGAGCGCAGCGGCCCTTCGACGATCGAGCGATCGTAGCGCCGTGTGGGTGACGATGTGGGTGAAGCGGCGGGCGACGAGGGGTCGGTGGATGCGGGGGTGTCGGTCAATGCGTCCGGCACGTTTCGATGACGGGGTGGAATAAGGTCTGTCACTCTATACACTGACCAGGGGGTACGCTACCCCGGCGAATGAGCTGTCGAACGCGGGAAGCTTACGACCCCCGAGTAGGGAGTCTTCAACGACCCCCTCCGGATCCGACGACCGGCTTGCGGGTGCAAGGAGGAGTCCCTTAGGCATGTGGCCTCCGGATTCAACCACGCGGCGATGCTCAACTACATCTGGGCTGGGCTGATCGTGTCGAGTCTCTTGTTCGCGGTCGGCTACGACGTCCGCGACATGAGCCGCGATCGTTATCGAAACGGCGAGCCACTGCCGGTCGAGCTGGTCTTTCCCGAAGGGTATGACAGTGCCGCGCGCCGCATTCCTGTTCAGATTCTGATCAATGGGGACGAATACGGTCGTTTCTACCGCACGGAAGAGCGGCCGCAGCAACGATATCTAGGATATCTGTCAACATCTCAGGTGGGAGCTCAGGTGAGGTTCGAGCCCGGGGCCATATTCCCCGAGCCGCTCGCCACCATCGCCAGGGTCTCCAAGTCGAACGAGGGTGAGTTGCAGGGCTCACTGGATTCATTCGCAGCGCCCGATTCTTCCGCTCGCGAGGCATCCCTTGTAGTGCCGGCAACGGTCCGTTTCGAGCCGGTTCGCTTCGTTAAGCTCACCGCGATCTCTGCTGCTGCCATCGGGTTCGCCCAGACTGCTGCCGAAATTGCGATCTCTCTGATTGGCGTGCTCTCGCTATTCCTAGGTATGCTCAAGATAGCCGAGGCGTCCGGAGTGATTTTTGGTCTCGTCAAGCTCGTTCGCCCGATCCTGCGCCCACTCTTTCCACAGGTGCCGGAAGACCATCCCGCACTAGGGATGATAGCGCTCAACATCACCGCGAATATGTTCGGTCTCGGCAATGCGGCTACTCCGTTCGGGATCAAAGCGATGGAGGAACTGCAGAAGCTCAACCCGAGCGACGACACGGCTACCGATTCGATGGTGATGTTGCTCGCGATCAACACCGCGAGCGTGCAGCTCGTACCGCCTGTGCTGCTGTTGGCGCTGATGGGGATTCAGGTAAACCAGCTCATCTTCCCCATAATCATCGCTACGTCCTTGAGCTTGGTGGTCGCGATCGGATCGGTGAAGCTCTACGCGAAACTGCCGAGCGTGCGAGCGTCCGATCCTAACCGGAACCCGTCAGGGATTGAGTCAACTCCGTGAATACACTTCGCGAAGTGCTCGCCGTGCTATCGGTCTTCGTGGTTCCTGCGATCCTGGTGGGGTGCCCCGTGTACGGCCTCTTCAAGCGCGTCCCGGTCTACGAAACTTTCGTTGAGGGCGCTAAAGAAGGGTTCGCTGTAGCTGTCCGCATCATCCCCTACTTAGTCGCGATCCTATTTGCGATCGCGATGTTTCGGGCCAGCGGTGCTATGGACTTTCTGGTTCGCGTACTCGACCCCGTGCTGCGTCCACTCGGCTTCCCCGGTGAAGTGCTTCCGATGGCGATCATCCGGCCGTTGACTGGATCGGGTTCGGCTGGCCTGGTCGTAGACATGATTGCTCGTTACGGGGAGGACTCCATTCTTGTGAAGATGGCGGCGGTGATGTTCGGATCGAGCGAGACTACGTTCTACGTGATTGCCGTCTATTTCGGGGCTATCAACATCAAGCGTACCCGCCACGCCATCTCCGCGGGGCTGACCGCTGATGTCGCTGCCGCGCTCCTCTCGGTCTGGATCGTCCGGCTGTTCTACGGTTGATGCACTATCATTTGATCGGAATCGCGGGTACGGCCATGGGATCCCTAGCCGGCCTGCTGAAGGCGAAGGGGCACCGGGTCACCGGCTCGGACCAGGGTGTCTATCCGCCCATGTCGACCCAATTGGACGAGTTGGGTATCGAGTATGCGCTCTGCTTTGATCCGGCGAACCTCGAGCCAACGCCCGACGTGGTTGTGGTCGGGAACGCGATTAGTAGGGGCAATGAAGAGCTGGAATCCGTGCTCGATAGGCGGCTCAACTACACTTCCGCCGCGAACACGATCAAGGAAGAGTTCCTCAAGGGGCGGCACGTGCTTGCGGTTGCTGGAACCCACGGAAAGACGACCACGACAGCGATCCTCGCGTGGCTGCTCGAGTCGGCAGGGATGAATCCTTCGTTCTTGATCGGTGGCGTATCCGAAAATTTCGGCACGTCGTTTCGGCTGAGCGACTCAGACTACTTCGTGATAGAGGCTGACGAATACGATACCGCGTACTTCGACAAGGGCCCCAAGATGTGGCACTACCTGCCGCGCACGGCGGTGGTGACCAACGTGGAGTTCGACCACGCCGACATCTTTCGGGACGAGAGCGCGTACAGTTTCGCGTTCGGGCGTTTCATCAACCTGATCCCCCGCACGGGCACGCTCGTGGTCGGATGGGAGACTCCGATCGCGCGCGAGTTGAGCACGAAATCGCTGGCCCCGGTGGAGTCGTTCGGGGTTGAGGAGCCCGGCGTTTCGGGGCATCCTCGGTGGCGCCCTGAGCGGATCGAATACGGTCCTCACGGGACTACGTTCGACGTGAGTTGCGGGGGAGCGCTGCTGGGCCGTGTCGCGACCCCCTTCAGTGGCGCTTTCAACGTGCGAAACTGCCTGGCTGCCCTGGCCGCAGCGAGCGCCGTGGGCGCTGACTGGGACCAGGTGGTCGAGGGGCTGCGAACCATGAAAATCGTTCGCCGCCGGGGGGAAGTGAGGGGAGAGGTGAGGGGGGTGACGGTAATCGACGACTTCGCGCATCATCCGACCGCGGTGCGCGAGACGATCGCGGCGACCCGCCAGAAATTCGTCGACCGACGCGTGGTTGCGATCTTCGAGCCGCGCAGCTACACGGCCCAGCTGCGGAGCTTCCAGCAGCTCTGTCGCGAGGCTCTGGGCGATGCGGACCGGGTCGTGCTAGCCGGGCTCTTTCACCCCGAGCGTTACGACGCTAACACAGGGTTGGACCCAGAGGAGCTGGTGAGATCGCTTCGAGCGGATGGGGTCGAGGCCGATTACATACCTGACGTGGACCGGATCGTTGATGCGATCGCGCCGGCGTCCCGTCCGGGTGACGTCCTTCTCGTCATGTCGAACGGAGGCTTCGGCGGGATTCATGAGAAGCTGCTGGCGACCTTGGGCCGGGACGAGGTCTGAAGGCACTTTGCCTAGGGATTCAGCCAGTAACTCGCCTTGATCATCAGGATGTTGTCCGCACTCATCCCGAAGAGGTCACTCGCGTCCCGGCCGAGTTGGAAATTGCCCACCCGGTCGTAGGGAGAGTTCGGGTCTGATGCGGCCAGCCTGCCTGAGCGCGACTGCTGCCACACCAGGAAGAGTGTCGATCCGGGCCTCCATTCCCACCGGAATACCGCGTTGGAAATCAAAGATCGAACGTTGAAATCCTTGTTATCCACCTGGAACGGGTTAGCTGGACCGACGCCGTCCGGGTCGATCTGGAAGTGTCTCTGTCCGTTCACCGCGACGATTGTTCCCGCTCCAGCGCCGTAGCGGTTGAAGTCTAAGGTGCTCGGCGCAGCCAGCTCCTTGATGTTCTCGTAGTTGCCGCTTGACAGGAACGGTTCGGCGAATATCTCGATGGTGGTCTGCGGCGAGAGTGTAACGTTGATCCGAGCGTTGATCGAAAACGTGTTCTGGTCCAGGTCGCCGAACACGTAGCGGCGTCCGAAGGTCCGGATCGCGGTCTCATCGGCGAGGCTGGTGATGTATTGGGCCGTGCTCCGGCTCTGGTCGAACGAGGGCCCGATGCTCACATCTAATTTCTCGCCGGCCCTGAACTTCAGTGAAAATTCGGTGCCCCGTTGCCAGGCTCCCGATCGATCGCGCCCGTATTGTGCGCCCAGCCGCCAAGTTACGCTGGCTTGGTTGACGGTGCTGTAGTTGAAGGACCCGGAATAGC
>Ga0302135_10000486_pt1 | contig 24172 bp, 22 predicted proteins | sample CBN3_surface_MG_FD_203119 | JGI IMG/M metagenome (GOLD analysis project Ga0302135, IMG submission 203119) | Marine microbial communities from Western Arctic Ocean, Canada - CBN3_32.1 | ecosystem: Environmental > Aquatic > Marine > Oceanic | place: Canada: Western Arctic Ocean | collected...
TTATTATATTTAACTTAAAAATTTGGGTGTCCTTTGTATAGTTTATGGATGTCCTTTTAATTTCTTAGCAAGTTCTATGAGCTGCATTTTCTAAGTATCAGATATTTGTGAACTTATTAGTCTCGTTGTAATTAAATATAGTAGGAAGGGGTTGTTCTATCACTTTAATTTGTTAAAAATTATTAGAAAGGTTTATCCTTTGAATCACTATATATCGTTTGACTTTGCTGTATTTACACTATATGTTGCGCTTCATTGAGGTTGCGAACTTATTTATTTTTACGCAAGAATTGAATAAGTGAGCAAAAAAAGGCAGTCATTTTTATTTAAAATGACTCAGAAATTTTGGAAATGACAGTAGCATCGAACCATTTAAGAAATCAGTCTATGCCAGGTTAAGAAAACGATGGTACAACACTAATAAAGTCACGTTTTCTCACCGGTGAAAAAATTTTTCAGAAGCTGGAGTTATAAGGAATGAATAAACTCGCTAATGTTGCAGTTGAAGAACCCCTTAATGAGACGGCTCAAGAGTCATTAGTCGACGGCGACGAACTCTACGTAAAAAGACAGAAAGAAAATGAGATTAGGATGAAGCTGGCGCAATTTGCCAAAGAGCTATCTCAGATCGAAAAACAACGCAACGATCACTAAATAAAGAATGCTTTGCTGTACTCCTTCCATGTTAATCAATCGATTATTTGATGGCTTTCCGTCTCTCTTATTCAATCCAATGCAAAGACATCTAGCGACTACCATTCATAGTTTATTGCTGTGGTCATGATATCGCGACGGGGCATGAGATTTGCTAAAGGGGGAGTTAATGTTGTAGGAGAGCACAGACTCTTCTTATCTAATTTTCGGTGTCGGGAGAAAATATGTTGATCAGAACTATGCGATTAACTGGCGGATTCGTTCTGTTGCTTATGCTCTTCAACAGCTGCGTGTCCAACTTAGCTTACACGCCCCTCTTGAAGGCAGAACCAGAGATTGATTCTGCCGAGACCCGAGTGCCTCGGACTTTGAGACTTTACTATGATGCACTACCGGATGTTGAGCGCAGCACAGTTAACCTAATAGGCCCTGCAGGTGAGCATACCTTGCGCGGCTTGCATACGATGGCGGCCGATGATTTGATGATGGAAATAATAGACCCACTAACTCCCGGGCAGTACACAGTTGAATGGACTACTGTAGTGGGTGATGACCCTGAGGTTCATACAGGGGCTTTTAATTTTATCATTCTTTAAGACCGTCAGAACGCAACTGACGATTCAAAGATTGCAAATAAGGTCAATGGCCTTTGGTCGCTAGCCACGCCTGATAGTTAATCCGCCATCTACTGCAAGAGCTACGCCTGTAATATAAGACGAAGCTGGTAAAGCAAGATTGAGGCTCGCATGGGCTACCTCTTCAGGGTCACCATAGCGTCGTAAGGCGATTCGTCGACGCGAATAAATATCTCTTTCCTTCTCCGGAATCCAATCGGTCATACCAGTAAGTATTGGTCCCGGACAGATAGCATTTACCGTTATACCTTCTTTGCCAAGCTCTGTCGCAAGTGAGCGAGTTAATCCAATAACGCCATGCTTTGCAGACGTGTAGGGGCTGTTCCCAGGAATTGCCCCCAGGCCTTCAGTGGAAGCGATGTTGATAATTCGAGGCGACTCTGACTTTCGAAGATAAGGAAGAGCTGCCCGAATCGAAGATGATTGAGCCGTCAATAAAATACTCAAACTAGCAGCCCAACTCTTATCATAGGTTTCACTATCAATTGCAGTTCGCAGTGAGACACCTGCATTGTTGATGAGAATATCCAACCCCTGATAATGTTCTGCTGCCGACTCGATTACTTGTTTAATCATTTCACCATCAGATACATCTAGTTCCCACGCCATGGCCTCACAACCAGCTGCTTGAATTTGCTCTACGGTTTCATTTGCTGCAGCAAAATTTTTATCAGTGGTTGCAACTTTGGCACCTTGCTCTGCAAATAACTTTGCTGTCGCTCTTCCCATGCCGCTGCCTGCGCCAGTAATGAAAACCACTTTATCTTTTATAGAACGGCTGAGTTTCGATAATTTTTCCATTGGTCAACTTCCCAAGAATTTTAGAATAATACTATTATGCATTTTTTCGTAGTCATCGTTTACCCTATGTCTCTAATTGATCTCATAATTCCCGCCACTGGGCAATCTGATAGAACGCAGGCAGAAAGAACAACTTTAGATGTGAGTTTCTATAAAACTAAATGCGATCGGGCAGTGAGGTGGCTTGATTAGAAATTGCATTAACGCTGTTTAAACCCAGCATATCCTCTAGAGGCGCTGACGTGAACCATTGTATTGAGCGTCAGTAACTGCATCTAACTAATCAACAGAACTTTCGTCAATAGTCCATTGAAGTGCGCCCATGCTTCGGTATGCTCCATGCCAGTGTTCAATGTTAGGTCTAGTAAACCAAGGGTCGCCCTGATGAATTTCTTCGATGACTCTGCCGCGGATTTGATGCAGACCAATGCCTTCTCCAATCATTAAAAGGTCCCTCCAAGGTTGAGTATGCCATGAGATGCTTACGCCAGGAGGCAAAACATTCGGATGCTAGTTATATCAGGAACTTGGTTTATTTGTGGTACTCCACCCAGAAAATTGCTTGATTGGGTGGAGGTGATGTCGTTCTGGCTTGTCAAACAATGACACTCAAGGTTAGGGCGCCGAAAGTCGAGGTAATAATTTTAGTGATTTTCTTTTACGGAGTGAAGTACATTTTTCTTTCGGTATTGTTCTACGGATTGTATCTCCGCTCGATCATCGAATTGTTGGACGGCAGGATCAAACTAATGCGTTATTAATGTCAATAACTTTCTTTTGAGGTTCACAAAGGGTTTTGTGTAGATAAACCAGTAGAGCCGAAAGTGCTAAATTTCAATCTTCTCCTTTCCTTTTATGACATTCTAGTCTTTTAATTTCATCATTCACCCCAATAAATACGACAAGCCAATAAAACTCTTATGAGGTATTCCATGTCTTTAACTATGTATGAATGTTCTATCCCAGTTTTTCTTCGATATTTGAACAATCTATCCTTGCTTCTTCAAAAAGGTACAAGCTATGCCGATGATAAAGAAATAGAGCATTCGATATTGGTGAATGCCCGGCTCTATCCTAATATGCTCCCGTTAGCCCGGCAGGTGCAAATAGCATGTGATGCAACTAAGGGCGCTGCCGCCAGACTGTCAGGTGTCGAGTCCCCAAAACATGAAGATAATGAAACGACTTTTGAAGAACTTCAGGATCGCATTGCCAAGACCAAGAACTTTCTTGAATCTATTGAGGAAGCTAGCATTAACGGCACAGAAGACAAAGAAATCATCCTGCAAGCAGGGCCTAAAGAATTCAAATTCTCTGGAAGAATATTTCTAACTACGTTTGCTTTGCCAAATCTGTTCTTTCATGTGGGTACGGCTTATAACATTCTGCGACATAATGGTGTAGATATTGGCAAGATGGATTATCTTGGCGGCGCTTAGGTTAATTAAAAGGAGTCGAGAACTCGTTTAGATTAAGAACTAGAGCTGGATGAATTGCGCACGGGAAAAGGTAGAGATTCATTGTTCTTATGTTACCCCTAAGAGCCCTCCCATATAGTTGTTTAACCTACTCAGACTTGAGATTTCCTTTTTATAAAATTATCTTGATCTACCGAAGAGTTCTAATTTAGGTCGATCTGATGAGAGTGAGAAGTTGGTGCCCAGGAGAGGACTTGAACCTCCACGACCTTACGATCACTAGCACCTGAAGCTAGCGTGTCTACCAATTTCACCACCTGGGCATATAAAAGCAATGACTGGTTAGAATCTCTGACCAAATCAGCGGGGCAGAACTCTATCCAGTGCCAGTTAAACTGTCAATAGGTGACCGTCGTCACATACAAGTCATTATTATAAGTGTATAGTGGCTACTGAATTCTAGTCACGTCCCCTCTTAATGTCTAAATTGCGGAAGCCCGATGATCCCTTCGCACAGCGCGAAGCGGAAAACTATTCCAATCCGATTCCTAGTCGAGAACACATTCTTGAGCACCTTGAGCGCCTTGGCGAGCCCGTTAGCCACGCAGGTTTGTGTGAACAGCTTAATCTAGTTGAAGAGCAGCAAGTAGAGGCGTTACGACGCCGATTGATAGCCATGAGTCGAGATGGGCAATTAATTTCTAATCGAAGGGGTGTGTATGGGCTGGCTGCGCATATGGATCTAGGTAAAGGTCGGATTCAGGGTAATAAAGACGGTTTTGGTTTTTTTATTCCCGATGATGGCTCTGGTGATTTGTTTTTAAATGCTAGAGAGATGGAAAAGCTGTTCGATGGAGATCGTGTTCTAGCGCGCTTGGCTGGAATTGATAGTCGAGGGCGCAAAGAAGGCATTATTGTCGAGATATTGGAGCGACGTTATTCACAAATAGTAGGTCGTTTCTATCAAGAACAAGGTTTTGGTTTAGTAGTTGCAGATAGCAAACGTATCACTCAAGAAATTCTTATCCCGGAAAAAAATATTGGCAAAGCAAAGGATGGTGAATTCGTCGTTGCACAATTAACTGAGTATCCGAGTCGACGCCGGAAAGCTATCGGTGAAATTGTTGAAGTATTAGGTGATAGCAGAACACCAGGAATGGAAATTGAAGTTGCAGTTCGAAGTCATGACATTCCTCATGTCTGGCCGAGCGATGTAATTAAAGAAACCAAGCATTTCGCTGATCATATTCAGGACGAGGATATGGTTGGTCGCTTTGATCTTCGACATATCCCTTTTATAACTATTGATGGTGAAGACGCCAAAGATTTCGATGATGCGGTGTTCGCCGAGCGCCACCAAAGAGGAAACTGGACTCTCTACGTAGCTATAGCAGATGTGTCGCACTATGTCTCTGTTGGCAGTGCTCTGGACGTGGAAGCCGCAAACCGTGGTACATCGGTGTATTTCCCTGGGCATGTCATTCCCATGCTGCCAGAGAAACTATCCAATGGCTTATGTTCCTTAAAACCGAATGTAGATCGATTGACCATGGTTGCAGAGATGGATATTACGCCTGATGGGGAGATGAGTAGTTACTGCTTCTATGAAGCGGTTATCCATTCCCATGGCAGGATGACCTACACCGAAGTAGCTAATATCGTACAAGACCCAAAGACCCCTACCGAAGAAAACCTTCGTAAAAAACTCAGAGAGCGTCATAGGGGAGTTGTTGATCATTTAGAGAATCTGCATGGGCTCTATCGAGCTTTTCGTGGAGCGCGAGAAACAAAAGGTGCAATAGACTTTGACAGCACTGAGACGCGCATAGTCTTCAGCGAAGATAGAAAGATTCGTGAGATTGTTCCTGTTGAAAGGAATGATGCACACCGGATGATTGAAGAGTGCATGCTTTGCGCAAACGTGGCGGCAGCGGAGCTACTGGGAGTATCTGAATTACCTGCACTTTACCGTGTACACGAAGGACCTAACCCAGAAAAGTTAGACAATCTAAGGAAGTTTCTTAACGAGTTGGGCCTGTATCTGTCCGGTGGGGAGAAGCCTAAGCCAGCTGATTATTCGAAAGTTTTGCAGCAAATCGGTGAGCGCCCAGATCGACACCTGCTGCAAATGATGTTGATTCGCTCAATGATGCAAGCAGTATATCAACCAGAAAATCTCGGGCACTTCGGCCTTGGTTTTTCAGCTTACGCACATTTCACGTCTCCAATTCGTCGTTATCCTGATTTGTTGATTCATCGTGGCATTCGTTATTTGGTGCGGAATAAATCCAATGCTAATTTGAGAAAACAAAAAACCACGGTCAAATTGAATAAGAACTCTATCTACCCTTATACCATTAATGATATGGAGAACCTTGGTCAAAGTTGCTCCACTGCAGAACGGAGAGCTGATGCTGCCAGTTATTCAGTATTGGACTGGCTAAAATGCGAATATATGCAAGATCGAGTTGGAGATGAATTTACCGGTACCGTCTCCTCTGTAACTAGCTTTGGCTTATTCGTTGAGTTAAATGATATTTACATAGAGGGTTTGGTGCACATTACTGAGTTGAGTAATGATTACTATCATTTCGATCCAGTGCATCATATTTTAGAGGGCGAGCGAACTCGAAAAACTTATCGCCTTGGTGATAGTGTCGACGTAAAAGTGGTTAGAGTTGATTTGGATGATAAGAAGATTGATCTTCAAATGGTAGGAGTGAACCGAGAAGTAAATACTGGTCGCAGAAAATCTTCAAGAAGCTTGTCTGGTTCTAAGGAGCGAAAAGCAAATGACAAGAAGATCGCAAAGCCAAAATTAAAATCAAAATCGAACAAAGATAAAAAGAAAGTTTCTGGACACTCTAATAAAGCCACCACTAAGAAAGTGACGAATAACAAAAGTAAAAAAATAAAAAGTAAGAAGAATCCGAAGCTTAATAAATCTGGGCCCGATAATTCTAAATTTAATATATCTAAACCAAACAAGAATAAGAATAAAAATCGTAATTAGACCATAAATATAAACGCCAAAGGCCTTCAGTAGAAAATTTCAATGTCCTTATCAGAAAATAATGTAATTGGTATACATGCTATCACCGAGTTGATCCATCAGCAGCCTGATTCTATTCAGCACTTAATTGTATTAGCTGGGCGCTTAGATAAAAGGCTTGGTAAAATTTTAGAGAAAGCCAGCGAATTGCAAATACCGATCGATGAGCTCTCACGAAAAGAGATGGATCAAAGATTTGCCGGCGTGCATCAAGGGGTTGTCGCAATCTGTAGTTTTAGGTCTTCGTCTAAATCCGAGAAAGACCTTGTCGGAATTCTTGATGAATTGGCTCAACCGCCACTGCTATTGGTATTGGATGGTATTACTGATCCACATAATTTTGGAGCCTGTTTACGTACTGCCGATGCTGTTGGTGTTGATGCTGTCATCGTCCCAAAAGATAAATCTGCGCCATTGAACGCGACTGTTAGGAAAGTAGCCAGCGGGGCAGCTGAATCAATAAATCTGGTCACCGTAACCAATTTAGCCCGCTGCCTGCAATTACTGAAGGAAAGGGGAATTTGGTTGGTGGGAACAGCTGATGAAGCTGAAGAAAATCTCTTTGAGCTAGACCTAACCGGCCCCATTGCGTTGGTTATGGGATCAGAAGGCTCTGGGTTGAGGCGTTTGACTCGAGATTATTGCGATTTCGTCGTAGCTATACCGATGGCAGGCTCAGTCAGCAGTCTCAATGTGTCTGTAGCCACAGGAGTGGCTTTATTCGAGGCTTCCCGGCAAAGGTCAGCAGCAAAATTATTGAAATAAGCATTTATTTTCAGTGAATTAAGTTGCATCAAGGCCGCAGTTTCTCTAGAATTCCGGCTCTTTTATTGGCGGAGCATTTTTCCGCCCGACATAACTCCTTGTCTTACCACGCACACCTTGTGTTGGATGGAAGGCATAATCCAAGAGGAGTCTCTATGAGACACTATGAAGTAGTATTTTTGGTGCATCCCGACCAGTCTGAGCAGGTCCCTGGGATGATCGAACGTTATACCCAGTTAATGAATGATAGCGGTGGCAAGATTCACCGTTTGGAAGATTGGGGTCGACGTCAATTAGCTTATCCGATAAATAAAATTCACAAAGCCCACTATGTTCTATTGAACATCGAATGTGGTAGCGAAGCTTTGGAAGAGTTAACCACTCTGTTTCGTTATAACGATGCTGTTTTGCGTAATTTGGTTATCAAGGCCAAAGAGCCTGTTACCGAAGAATCGTTGATTCTTAAGGGTGAGCGTGAGAATAAAGAGCGCAAACAAAGATCGGAACAAAAACGCAAGTTGGAAGAAGACGCGTCGGCCGCGGCCGCGGCAGCTGCTCCAAAGCCTGAAGCTGCAGAACCAGTTGACGCTGAAGAAGCACCAGCCGAAGAAGTAGCGGAAGAAGTTGTTGAAGAAGAATCAAGTGTTGATGAAACAACAACTGAAAAAGCTACAGAAAGCGAAGAATAAAAATAGTCGCTTATCTTCACCCAACAATTTAATACAGGATATTCATTATGGCTCGTTATTTTCGAAGACGTAAATTCTGCAAATTTACTGCAGAAGGAACGAAACAAATCGATTACAAAGATTTAGAAACATTGAAAGCCTATGTTTCTGAAACAGGTAAAATTGTTCCTAGCCGAATTACTGGCACAAAGGCCCGCTATCAGCGTCAGCTTACAACAGCAATTAAGCGTGCTCGATATCTGGCATTGATTCCCTATACGGATAGCCACCAAGTATAGAAAGGTGAATTATGCGTGGCCTTGCTGAATTTGTAATGAGAGGACGCAAACAGGCCATTATTGCAGTGCTGGGTCTAGGGCTTATTCCGCTGCTTAATTTTCTCAGCCCTATAATTGTTGGATTGGTATTTCTGACAAGGGGCTTGTACGAAGCGAGTGTTGTATTTGCTTGGGCCATATTGCCAATTGGGGCCTGGGTTGTTTTAGGTGACCCTATTCCACTATTTATGCTTATCGGCGTTAGTGGGTTGGCAGTAGTGTTACGATCGACCGAGTCTTGGGAATTTACTCTGTTGGCTGCGATAGCTGTAGGTTTAGGAATAGAGCTTTACTTTAGATTCGAAACTGAAAATTTAGATTTAGTTTTGCAACAGGTAAAAGTCTATATAGAAACGAATAATATCCAAGGGTTCGTTTTCGAAGATCTACGAGAATTTATGATCAGCTTTATTGGAGCGGTCTATATGTTTTTGGCGATTGCTCTTTTAATGGCATCTCGATGGATGCAAGCAGTATTGTTTAACCCTGGTGGATTTCAGACTGAATTTCATCAATTGCGAATCGGACAAAAAGTTGCCCTTGGTTTATTAGGGCTAATGTTCTTAGCAAATTTTGGCTTCTTGCTATTGGAGTCATGGGTAATGTATTTTATTTTACCGCTAATGTTTTCTGGAGTTGCTCTGGTTCACGCAGCGGTGGCGAGAAAGAAACTTCCCACGATGTGGTTGATCGCTTTCTACGCCTTACTGGTTTTACCAATAGCATTAGAGCTAGTGGTACTGTTGGCGATAGTCGATAGTTGGTACAATTTTAGAAGCCGCTTACCCAGTTCGAGTTAAGAAGCTGGAGGCGCAGAAGAATTAAAAATGAGGAAGAAATCATGAACGTTATCTTGCTGGAAAAAATAGGCAAGCTAGGTGGAATTGGCGATACTGCTAGTGTTAAATCTGGTTATGCTCGAAATTTTTTGTTTCCCCAAGGAAAAGCTATACCTGCGACTAGGCAAAACTTGACTGAATTCGAGGGTCGTCGTGCTGACCTTATGGCCGCGCATGATACGAACATTGCCGCTGCACAAAAGCGTGCTGACAAAGTTACGGGTCTAAGTTTAACCATCCAAGTAAATGCTAGTGATGAAGGTAAACTCTTTGGTTCTGTGGGTACTAAGGATATTGCCGAAGCCATTAATGCGGAAGCAGGTAGTGATGTTACAAAGGCAGAGGTCCTCCTCCCTCACGGGGTGATCAGAGAATTAGGGGATTTCAATATCGCTCTGGATCTAGGCTACGAAGTGGGTGCATCTATCAGCGTGTCAGTGCAAGGTCTGGATGTTGCTGCAGGTGTCAGCGCCGATGGCTCAATGATTGAAGAAATTGATGAGGCTGAAGCTGCCGAAGAACCAGCTGGAGTAGATATAGAGGAAGTTGCAGCGCCTGTTACTGGCGAAACTGAAGCGAATTCCGAAGACACTTAAGCTCAAAGTACTAGGCTCAGCTAGCATCATTAAGCACCATTCTGTACACTCGAATGGTGCTTTTTTTGTGACCTATTTTTGAAATTTCATGTCCGAACCATTTGAACCCAACAGCCCGCCGCCTTTCGATAATCAGGCAAATAAACTGGCTACCCTTAAAGTTCCGCCCCATTCAGTAGAGGCAGAACAGGCTGTGCTCGGCGGTTTAATGCTGGATAACCGAGAATGGGATAATATCGCTGATATTCTTCTTACTGAAGATTTTTACCGTTCCGAACATCAACTTATTTTCCAGGTAATGACTCAGCAAAGTGAAGGCAACAGTCCGATCGATGTTGTAACACTAGTTGAATCTCTGAGTTCCTTAAATAAGTTAGAAAATGCTGGTGGCATAGATTATTTAAGCGAACTAGCTGGCAACGCTCGCGGCACTGCCAATATTATGGCTTATGCTGATATTATTAGTGAGCGAGCGATCTTGCGTCGCCTGATTGGAGCAGCCAACACTATTGCCGACAGCAGCTATAACACTGGTGGTAAGAAAGCCAAACAAGTCTTGGATAATGCTGAATCGCTGGTCTTCAATATTAATGACGAAAGAGCGGGGGACCAGGGCCCACTGCATATCAACCCTCTAGTTACTCAGGCAGTTGATCGAATTGATGAGTTAAGTGCTCTTGATGGGGACCTCACTGGGCTTAGCAGCGGGTTTAGAGATCTCGATGCCATGACCTCGGGATGGCAGAAATCTGACTTAGTCATTGTGGCTGGCAGGCCTTCAATGGGCAAGACAGCCTTTGCTATGAACCTGGTAGAGAACGCCATAATGACGAGCAAAGACGCTATCGTCGTGTTTAGTTTAGAGATGCCTGCAGAAAGTTTGATTTTCCGAATGCTTTCCTCCATTGGTCGAATTGATCAAACCAAATTACGTAGCGGGCAACTAACTGATGAAGATTTTCCTGGCTTCAATAGCGCTGTAGCGACATTGCAAGATCGACCACTTTATATAGATGACAGTGCCTCTATAACACCGATGGAAATGCGTGCCAGATTGCGACGGGTTGATCGCCAATTGGACAGAGAAAAGAATCAAACTGCTTCTTCTGGAGTCGGTGGCGATGGCGATGATGGAAATGGAGCTGAGAGTGATGTTCAAAAGATAAAATCTAAGGATGAAAGAAAAACCAATATAGGTATGGTGGTAGTCGACTACTTGCAACTTATGCAATTAAAGGGAACAACTGAAAATAGGGTGGGAGAGATTTCAGAAATTTCCCGCTCGCTAAAATTGTTAGCCAGGGATTTTAAATGCCCAGTTATTGCTCTTTCACAGCTGAACCGCGGATTAGAGCAGCGTCCAAATAAGCGTCCGGTAATGTCAGACTTACGAGAATCTGGGGCTATCGAGCAAGACGCCGATGTCATCGCATTTATTTACCGAGATGAGGTCTACAATGAAGATTCCCCGGATAAAGGTGTGGCAGAAGTCATAATAGGGAAGCAACGTAATGGGCCAATTGGTACTGTTCGGCTAAGTTTTCAGGGACAATTCACTCGTTTTGAGAACTACGCACAACCTCGCTATGACGATAGCTATACCCACGGTCAATAAGCTCTTATTCGCATAGTAATTCCCTCGTAGCATTCAATCTGGAACCAAGGCATGGCAGAAGTTAACAAACGAACTTGGATAACCATCGATCTGCATGCTTTGCGTAAGAATCTGTCTCAGGTAAGCGCTCTCTGCCCAGATTCAAGAATCTTTCCAATTATTAAATCCAACGGCTATGGTCATGGCATGGTTCTGGCCGCGCGGGCATTGTTAGAAAGTCGCGGAAAAATTCAAGGGTTTGGGGTTGCAGCCCTAGAAGAAGCCCTAGAGCTAAATCGCGAACTAGAACCCAAAGAATTGGGCCTCGATCTCTTGCTGCTGCCAGGCTTTGCTTCAGTAGATGAGTTATCAACTTGCCTTCATGCTGGTATAAGCTCGGTCATTCATTCTGAGTATCAAGTACAACTATTGCGAGACACTGCAAGAAATAATCCTGGCTTTCCTGCTACCAAACTATGGATAAAATTGAATACTGGAATGAATCGCTTGGGTTTGAGTTCAGAAGCCTGTATCAACGTATTCAAAGAATTTTCGGATAACTCAAAATTTCCGAATATTGAGCTAATTCTTATGTCTCACCTAGCCTATGCAGATGATATGAAATACGGTCCGTCCTATGACTTCACTCAAAATCAGCTTGCTGAATTTGCAAAGGTTCGTGATGTTGTGCAGTTTTTCAGTGATAAGAAGATCGAAAGTAGCATGGCGGCATCCGCCGGAATATTAACTCTGCCCGAGTCTCACCACGAAATTGTGCGCCCCGGCGTGATGTTATATGGAGCTTCTCCCCTGGCAAGACAAACTGGAGAAGATTTGGGTTTGTTGCCGGTCATGACATTGCACTCTCGGCTTATTGCAGTTAATGAAGTGAGCGCAGGTTCTTGTATTGGTTACGGTGCGACTTATACCTGCGATAAAGACACTCGGGTCGGCGTTGTCTCAGTTGGCTACGGCGATGGCTATCCTCGGTCTGCTGCAAATGGAACACCGGTCTTGATAAAGACAGCTTCCGGTGCTTTGAGAGCCAGACTTATTGGTAGAGTTTCCATGGATATGATTACTATCGATCTGGATGGAATCGAAGATGCGCAGATTGGTGATGATATTATTCTTTGGGGGGAAGGCCTTTGCGCTGATGAAGTGGCTCATCATACGGGCACGATTTCTTACGAACTCTTCTGTCAGGTTACTAAGCGTGTAAGCTATGAATACATTTGATTATTAAGTGCTGGAGTAAATAACAAACCAATGGCTAAAACAAAACTGGCATTTGTCTGTGTCGACTGTGGGACTGAGCATGGGCAGTGGCAAGGACAGTGTGCCTCATGCAAAGCTTGGAATACTCTCTCTCAGATTAACCTTGGTAGCAGCAATTCGCCGGCAACTAAGATCGACTTTCGTAAACAGGGCTATGCTGGCGATCAATCTAACGTGCAAAACTTATCCGACCTTGACCTTGAAGCACTGCCGCGTTTTTCAAGTTCCATTGGAGAATTGGATCGTGTGCTCGGTGGTGGCTTGGTACCGGGTTCGGTTGTGCTTATTGGTGGCAATCCTGGAGCAGGTAAAAGCACTCTGCTGCTGCAGATAATGTGTTTGTTAGCCAGTAGTAACAAGGCTGCGTTGTATGTCACTGGTGAAGAATCACTGCAGCAAGTAGGTATGCGCGCAAAGCGCCTAGAACTTCCTACAGAAAATTTAAAAATGCTGGCAGAAACCAACGTCGAACAAATTTGCAATGCGGCTCAGCAACATAAACCAGAATTAATAGTAGTGGATTCGATTCAGGTTATGCATAGTGCCGATGTTGCTTCTGCGCCTGGAAGTGTTTCTCAAGTGCGGGAGTGTGCCGCATACCTTATTCAATACGCCAAGCAAACCAACACCGTTTTATTTTTAGTTGGTCATGTAACAAAAGAAGGTAACCTCGCAGGTCCAAAAGTTCTTGAACACATGATTGATTGTTTCATTATGTTGGAAGGGGGTAATGATACTAAGTATCGAATTTTGCGAGGGCAGAAAAATCGGTTTGGCGCGGTGAATGAACTTGGTGTGTTTGCAATGACAGAGCAGGGCCTGAAAGAAGTGACGAATCCTTCAGCAATTTTCCTTGCAAGAACTGAAGAAGACACACCTGGCTCAATTGTTATGGTTTTATGGGAAGGAACTCGGCCTTTATTGGTTGAGATTCAAGCTTTAGTGGACAGCAGTCAGCTGGGTAATCCTCGGCGAGTGGCCGTAGGCTTGGAGCAAAATCGTCTGGCTATGTTGTTGGCAATACTCCACCGGCATGGTGGACTTTATATGGCGGATCAAGATGTTTTCGTTAACGTAGTTGGAGGGGTAAAGGTAACTGAAACCAGCGCTGATCTTGCTCTTTTGCTGGCTATAGTTTCTAGTTTTAAGGACCGATCCTTACCAAAAAATTTGGTGGTTTTTGGTGAAGTAGGATTGGCAGGAGAAATCAGACCTGTGCCTGGCGGCCAGGAGCGCTTGCAAGAAGCTGCAAAGCACGGGTTTACCAGAGCCATTGTTCCAAAAGCAAATGCGCCTCAAACAAAGATCAATGGCCTTGAGGTGATTGGTGTAACTAAAATAGATCAGGCTTTAGATGCTCTCTAATCTGGTGCTCGCTCAAAATCTGCTCTTATGGTTTTCGTTGCCAAATAATAATGAACTGCACACCAAAGGTTTACTAAGACAGTTATAGACATGGCAAAACGCAGGCTGTCATCTCCATATCTGGGCTCTAAATAGTCACTCATAAATCCAGTTACCATTGGACCCAAGCCCAAACCAATCAAGTTAAGTACGAATAACAAGATAGCCGAACCCATCGCACGCATTCGTATACCGACGAGAAAGTGAGTGGAGGCTATGCATGGCCCAAGATACCAGCCACCAAAAAATACTGGTAAAAAATAGGAATAAACGGCGAGGTATCCATCTGGCATGATCAGGAAAGTATTCAGGGCCAGAGGCACTGCTGCAATGGTGGATATAAAAGGAATCCATACATACCATGTTTTATCCCCGGTTTTGCGGTTCATTCGATCGGAAGCCCAGCCGCCGAAATAGGTACCTGCCAGTCCTCCTATGCCAGCAATCATGCCGTAGTACCATCCCACGTCAAGAATTGACATGCCATGTGTACGCCCCAGGAACAAAGGCATAAAATTTCCCATGCCATAGGTCACGAAAGCATGCAGTGCGCAGGCGAAAGAGAGGTGTCGAAAAGATTTGCGTTCCCAAAGGAACGCCAACACACGCCAGAACCCCGGTGGCGCCACGTCGCTCTTTGCTTCGGCCATTCCTCGTGGGGGTTCTTTGATGACTAGGCGAACAATTAGTGCTAGCAGTAAGCCAGGTAAACCCACTACTATGAAGGCAATACGCCAGTCGAAATACTGCACTAGGTAGGCCCCTCCGACGGTTCCAACTAGTACTCCGCCATATACTCCAAGCGAATAAGTAGACAACGCCGTGGCCCGCTGTTCTGCAGGAAAGATATCCGAGACAATGGAATGCGACGGCGGAGAGCCACCTGCTTCACCTACACCTACACCGAAACGAGCCATAAAAAGTTGAGTGAAATTCTGAGCATAACCACAGAGTGCTGTCATAGCGCTCCATATAACCGCGGAGATTGCGATGATGTTACGGCGATTACTTATATCAGCCAAGCGTGCGATCGGTATTCCGAGCGTTGTATATATAATTGCAAAGGCAGCGCCCGATAACATACCGAATTGACCGTCAGATATTTGCAGGTCATCGATGATGTACTGCGCGAGAACATTGATAACTTGGCGATCGACAAAGTTTGAGACGTAAACCGCTGTTAAAATACCTAAGACTAGATAGCGATAGTAGGGGTTTTTATAGGCTTGAATGATTGATGCACGTTCGGAGTCTTCTTTCGAGACTACAGTCGATTCAGCTGCGCCAGAAACTTCTGTGTTATCGGTCATCAGTGAACTCCGGTTATTCTTATTATTTGTATTTTTTATAGTATTGACATTTAGCTTGTGACGCATGAAAACATTTATTCCGCAGCCAGTCTACGTATAAGTATTGTGTTCAATTTGGCTCTATCGACGAGTGAGCTAACTCTCGCTTCTTCTTTATTAGAGTGTGCTCCTGTTCCGGCAACACCTAAAGAATCAAGAGTTGGAAGTCCGGCAGCTTGAGTGAGAGAACCATCAGTTCCTCCCCCTGAGTTTACTACGCCAAGCTCTTGCCCTAAGAGGCGTCCAATCGCCAGGGTCCTTTCAAGTAAGTATTCTGATTCTTCTGTAGGTACTTTTGGGGGTCGATGAAGATTGGTCCAGCTTTCAGTATTGATTTCGCCCGAGTCGATAGGGTAACTCATGATAGAGCCAAATATTTCTTCGAACTGAGCAACTGCAGCCTCTCCCTGTTGTGGTTGGGGATAGCGCAAATCAATCATCGCTTCTGCACAAGGTGCTATGGTGTTACGCGCTTCACCACCGCTGATCACACCGACGTTAACAGTTACTCCAGATTCGTAATCAGTCATTTTTTCGATTTCGACAATTTTGTAAGCGAGTTCCTTTATTGCAGATCTACCCAGTTGATGTGCACCACCAGCATGAGAGGCAACGCCGTTAACCACTATCCTTGCTTGCCCGAGGCCTTTGCGCTGTCGCACTAGATTGTTGGCACCGCTAGATTCATAAACGAGGCCATAGTCGTGAATTCTAGCTTGCTCTTCCAAGTATTTTCGTGATGAGAGTGAGCCAATTTCCTCATCGCTATTCAATAAAACTGTCAGGGCTTTATCTTCCAATTCTCCCGCTTGCGCTAAAGCTTTGAGTGTATAAAGCATTACGACTAGGCCACCTTGCATGTCGGCGACGCCGGGACCATACATTATATCTCCGTCACGGCGAAATTCTTGAAAGGGGCTATTGAGAGGGAATACCGTATCCAGATGTCCCATTAAGAGCAATCGTTTTCCTGCACCTTTTTTTTGAGCTAATAAATGATCGGTAACATTTATATTATAATTACTGCCAGGGCAGCTTGGCATTTCGATAAGACCCCCCGGAAGTCGGGACATTTCAAAACCTAATGAATGAAGCTCCTGACTAAGAATGTTGCCGACTTCGTCTACACCTTTTTTATTGAGAGTGCCAGAATTAATATTGGTAATCCGCTGAAGTAAGCTGAGCATATTCTCTTCTTGAGAATCTAGCCAACTGGTTAAAGCTAGCTCATCGGCATTTAGCAAAGGCTCTATTTTTCCAGCAGGGTCTTCGGCAGCAAAACTCAAACTGAGGGAAAAGATAAACACTAAAGTCTGTGAGCAGGCGAAGATCCTGAGAGCAAAACGGTAAAACCTGGACATTAGATTAGACATCAATAGTTCCTTCAGCAATTAGTCTTTGCTTTAAAAAATTGGCTAAATTACCACTTGCAGTTATGAAGAAGCTAGACCTGTCAGTTTCATTCTCGAGATCAGCCGGTTTTTATGAAATAAACTTGGAAGGAAAGAGTAAGTAAAATTAGGATTTAGAACTTATCTATTATGATTTAGAGTTGGTTTGTGAATTCCTAATGTTAAGAAATTTCTCTCAGTTTATAATCTTAGGCCAGAGACTACTTGTTATTTTTCGGCTTGACATGAAATATTCTCCTACACCCGCAGCGCAGTGAGTCAGTTACTGGGACCTCGATCAATGATCAAAATTCTCTTTTTTATACGCCAGCCTACTGTGGTTTTAACCCAAGTATTCCGATAGATACCAGAACTACGAATAATCGGTACAAGGTCATCTGCTGTCTGATGAGTAATCAAGGCCATATTCTCTGTAATGGCTAAATCTTCAGTGAGTTGCAGGAAAAATAGCCCCGAAAAATGGTGACGGCTTTGTCGGTCTGCCAGCCTTCCCCTATGTGCCTGCATTGCATATTCGTAAATAGCGGCCCTTCCCATAACTTCTGAGCCCGGTACTAAAGATTCATTGGTCCAGCGCTCCATGCTGCCATCTTCAGTGAATAATTCCGAGAAGGACTTGGATGCTTTTCCATCCCAGCGGTATGAGTATTGAGTTAGCATTTCGGCAATAGCTAGACGATTACCTAACTCAGTGAGTTCGTCTGCTCTTGCTGCGGGACTGGAGAAAGGTAAGATAAGCGAGACTAGTAAAAGGAAGGTTCTGCGAATTAAGGTATTAGCAGCGATCATTGCAAGTATCTCCAAAGTTTATTGTTCGGCTCTTACCCGATGAACCTAGACTAGCAGAAATAGAATGCGGGTTTAAGGTCTCCGTTAATTTTCAGATTATTCACTCCTAAGGCAGTTGCCAAAAAAAATTACACTGTGCGTATTGCGTTGGCGGGCTCGATAATCGCAGCGCCTAGAGGTGGCTAATACTGATATTTGACCAATTAGAAGTAGAACCACCATTCCCAATGTGGCGCTTTACTGAGCCATTGTCGTCATGCTTAAGTTAGTGGCGAAAATAATACTAAAACGAATTATTAGCCCAGCCCTAACCATTACATCAAATCCAGTAGTAAAAATTCTCCATCATAAATTAGCCCATAATTACAGATTTGGCCACACTGAGCGGGCGTTCCATTACTATTTGCTTTAAGGTTCGGATACTTCGGAGAATAAAGCTAGCCGAGGATTAGACAAGAAACATAACTAATAAATCGAAAATTAGACCGATCAGATACTCGCTTTTAAAACGGCTCATGGTAATCTACTGAGATAAGAGAGCTTTACACAGTCTACACTTCCTGCCATGGTCACAAACTATGGGAAACGCAGCCATTGTCTGCACAGAAACTCATTCAGAGACTTAAATAAAAATTTGCCATAGAGTTCAAAATAAGAGTTCAATAAATAGTCTAATAGCAGCTGCTTTTACCTGCCCCTGAGGAAACAATAATGACAACTTTTGCCATCGTCAACTTAGTTTTATTTACGGCTCTTATTAGTTTGCTCTATCAGCTGGCAGGTAAAGAAATTGGACTATCAAAAAGAGTATTAATTGGCTTAGTGGCGGGTAGTCTTTTTGGTTTTTATTTGCAGGCAGTGTACGGCTTAGTATCTCCTATTACCGCGCAAACATTGGAATGGACTAATGTTATTGCTAATTCCTATGTGAACCTTTTGCGCATGTTAATCATGCCCTTAATTCTGGTAACTATGATTGCCGCTGTATTGCGCGTTGGAGAAATCAGGTCCCTTGGAAAAATTGGTGGATCGGTTATAGGCATACTAATTGCCACGACTATGATCGCCGCTCTAGTCGGTATTTTTATCGCGAGTATTTTTGGTTTGAATGCAGGGGATCTTGCCAGAGGTGCGGAAGAGCTGGCGAGAGCTGAAGTCCTTGAAGCTCGACAAAGTGGAGCGGCGAGTCAAAGTATTCCGCAATTGCTGCAAAGCTTTATTCCAAGAAACATTTTTGCTGATTTAACCGACGCCAGGGCCACTTCAATAATTGCTGTAGTCGTTTTTGGTTTATTGTTCGGCATTGCTTCCTTGCTCGTGAGTGAAGATGACTCAGCTCATAGTCAGAGAATTTCAGGCTTCATCGATACGGCTCAAGCAATCATCATGAAACTAGTGAAAATTGTTATGAACCTTACTCCATATGGAGTTTTGGCTCTGATGACCAGAGTGATTGCAACATCTGATGGAAGCGCCATCGTTACGTTAATTAGCTTTGTGATTGCCTCTTATATCGCAATAGCGATCATGTTCGCTGTCCATGCCTTGCTCATAGGTTTGCTCGGCGCAAACATCAAAACCTATTTCCAAAAGGTTTGGCCGGTACTGACTTTTGCCTTTGTGACCCGGAGTTCCGCAGCTACTATCCCGTTAACAATTCGAGCACAAATCGAGGAGCTAAATATCCCAGCTCCTATTGCAAACATTGCCGCTTCATTTGGAGCCACGATAGGGCAAAATGGCTGTGCCGGAATCTATCCCGCCATGCTTGCAGTTATGGTAGCGCCAACGATGGGCGTTGATATTGACCTGGGATTTATATTAAGCCTTGTCTTAATCATCGCGATTAGCTCATTTGGAATTGCTGGAGTAGGCGGCGGTGCCACTAATGCTGCACTTGCTGTACTGCCGGTAATGGGATTTCCAGTGACGGTGGCAGCGCTGTTGATTTCGATTGAGCCATTAATAGACATGGCGCGAACAGCTTTAAATGTTAATGGTGCTATCACCACCGGTATGATTACGACAAGATTTTTGGGTGATCAAGTTGAGCAGACTACTCCTGACTTGGTAAATCAGAATTTACAAGAAAATTAATTACAACAATAGTTATAGGAAAAAAGGATAGAGAATTATGAACAAGATTTCAAAGACAGCTGCTATTATAGGTTTATTGTCAGTCCTCGGTATTGCCGCATCTGTCAGTGCCGCAGAAATTGTTCGGACCGGCGAAGGACGCAATTTTTATAATAATATTTTTATTCCAGCAGGGTCGGAAACGCTCTATCTAAGTGGTTCGGGTGCCAGCCAACAGGCAGATGGCAGTTGGGGCGATATGGAGCAACAAACTATTAATACGTTCAGTAAGTTCCAAGAAACTTTGGAATCCCAAGGTTGGTCTTTAGAAGATATTGTACAAGTGAGAGCTTTTGCGGTTTCTGGACAAGACGGTGAGCTAGATTTCGCTGGATTTAATGCTGGTTACCAGCAGTTTTTCGGAACAGATGAGAACCCAATGAAACCAGTAAGATCATTTGTGCAAATTGCAGGTTTGGTTGTCGATGGCTGGTTGATCGAGATAGAAATTCGCGCTGCTCGTGTTCCAGACTAAATAATGGGTCGTAAAAAAAGATAGCAAAGAATAAATCAATTGTAGCTGCCCTGGAAAAGGTCGGAATCACGATAATTTAGTTAAATCGTGACCGGCCTTTTTTGATATCTAATAAGAGTTTTCTAAGACAGAGGCGATCAGAAAATGTTTATACGAGAAGAAAATCTATTGTCTTATGAGCAGCAGGCTTTCATAGACAAGGTAATCGCTTTTGGAGATTTTTCTGGTGGTACTGTTACAGCAGTATGCCCTTTAAAAGCTATCAAAAAGAATTCCCAGATGAATATCGTTAAACACCATCTGCGAGATGAATTTTTTCGCATGAACAGGTCTGAGATTAACAATCATAGCCTGGTTGGCTCATTAGTACTGCTTGGCTTTTTCCAGGATGGCTCATGAGACTCTGGTGTCTGCAATTCATTTTTCTTCTACTGTTGTCTGTCACAGCGCAAGCGCAATCTACTCTCGAACTTCAGGAATTCAATGCTGCCTATTTACAGTACGGCAATAATTTGCATTCTAATCCTGGTTTGGCGAGAGAGTCAGCTAGAAGGGCTTTCGATCTAGGCAAAAAAATATTTGGCGATGAAAATGAACGCACTGCCATGCTAGCCATCAATTATGCCAATCTATTGCAGAACGAGGCTCAGTCACAGAATCTTTTTGACGAAGCAGTAACGATATATCAAGCAGTTTTTGGATTTGGAAGCGAAGCGATGATTAATCCGCTCATGCGCCTTGCTCGATCGCTATCAGATACGAACAAATATTCTTTGGCTAATGTCTACTATCGAAGGGCATTAGTCTTAAGTGAAGATCATTTTGGTGTAGATTCTAGTAAAAGTGGTGCCATAAAATTGGAACTTGGATCAATAGCATTAACTCAGAATAATATAGGAAATGCATTTCCATTGCTAAGCAGTGCTCTTGAAACTCTCAGCGAATATGATGATGCCGGCTCAGTATCTAACCTCGCGCGAACAGATCTCTTGCTTGGAGACTATTATCTCCGAACAGAAAACTATGAAGAAGCCTTGTCAACTTTATTGCGTGCTTTGGAAACTCTTTCTGCCTACCCTCATGCCGATGTCACTCTACGAAATAGAATTGCATTGATAGAAGTTTATGAAAAACTAGGCAGAAGCGAAGAGGCTACAGTTCATTGTTTGGCCATCGGTGCGATAAGAAGGGTTGGTAACGAAGGCAGCTTGCGACCTTTGTATTCTGTCATCCCAGACAGTGAGCAGGTAGTTGGTACTCCCGTCGAACAATATGGTGTGCGAGTTGGCTACACTATTGATTCGAATGGCTATGTGGTAAACCCAATATTAATGAGCACTATCGATAGTGATGTTCTTTCTCAAGTTTTCCTCTCAGCAATACAACAATTTCGCTTTGCGCCTAGATTTGAAAATGGAGAGCCTGTTGCTTCTCTCAATCAACAATATGTTTTTCGGTACTAAGTTTAACCAACACAGCACTTATCAAAACTACTTTCTCTGGCGACGATTGAGGAGCTAAATTATGAGAGCAATTTTTCTTACTTCATTTTTGCAATGTCTGATTATATTTTCTGGTCTTGTTTCAGCTCAGTCTTCATTCGAGGTAATGGAGGTTAGTATTTCAGAGTTGCAGGATGCTTTGTCAGAAGGAAGAGTCAGCTCAGTAGAGTTAGTGGATAGTTATCTCGAGCGAATAGCAGCCTACGATAAGCAAGGACCGGCATTGAATAGCATAATACGAATTAATCCAGAAGCGCGGGGTATTGCAGCACAACTTGATGCGGAACGAGAAATCTCTGAGATCAGAAGCCCTCTTCATGGTATCCCCATACTGGTAAAAGATAATTACAACACTACATCCATGCCTACCACCGGTGGTTCTGTTGCTTTGGCAGACTTTATTCCCAGTGAAAATTCTACTCAAATTAATAACTTGATCGAAGCCGGAGCCATCATTCTGGCGAAAACTAATTTACATGAATACGCCTATGGTATTACCAGTGTCGGTTCACTGGTTGGCCAAACGCGCAACCCCTACGATATAAGGAGAGTGCCAGGTGGCTCCAGTGGGGGAACGGGGGCTGCGGTTGCGGCTAGTTTTGGGGCGATCGGCTTGGGTTCAGACACTTGCGGTTCTATCCGTATCCCTTCGTCCTTTAACAACTTAGTTGGGCTGCGACCAAGCAAAGGTTTATCCAGTATTTATGGAGTTATGCCTCTGTCTCACACTCAGGATGTGGCCGGTCCATTGGCAAGAAACTCAAAAGACTTGGCGATCTTATTGGACGTCGTTGTGGGCTATGACGAGAAAGATGAGGCAACAGGTATTATGTTATATCAGGAATCACCGGAATTTGTCCGGAATTTGGATAGCGTTAATTTGGAAGGGCTGCGCATCGGCAAGTTGCAAAGTTATTTTGATCGAGCCGATGTAGTCACCAGGCGGACGATCGAGTCTATGCTGGAGCACCTGGAACAACAAGGCGCTGAAGTTGTAGAAATTGAAATTCCCGAAGCTGACAGTTTAATTGATCAGTCGGCACTTATCGGTCACGAATTTAAGAACGATCTCAACCAATATCTGGCGTTGTTTGCCAGTGAAGAAGTAATGAACCTGGACTACATCGTGGATCGGGGATTGTTTCATAAAGCAGTAGAAGGAGCGCTTTCTCGCAGCAGTGCTTCGGTTTTCAATGAAACAGAATACTCTCAAGCTGTTGCGGTTCGTAATGAACTCCGTGAGTTAGTGGAATCGGTGCTGATAGAAAACCAATTGGATGTATTGGTCTATCCACCAATAGCTGAGTTACCAGTAATAATAGGAGAATCACAGCCGGGGAATAACTGCAGTCTCAGTGCAAATTCTGGTCTCCCAGCAATATCACTTCCAGCTGGTTTCTCGGACACGGGTCTGCCAGTGGGAATGGAGTTGCTAGGAGTTTATCTTAGTGATGTGCGATTAGTTTCGATCGCTCATGCTCTGGAGGAGTCGAAGCAGAGTCGACAGCCACCTTCCGTTACACCACCATTAGAGAATGGAGAGGCACCACCCGCGCGCGAGCTAGAAATAGTATTTAATGATACAGGAGCTCAATTTTCTGCAAGCTTTCAAATAAGCGTGCTATCCAATACCCTTGCTTATCAAATTCAAATCGACCCTGCTGGATCTGCCGAAATATATGCTATCACACTCATAATAGATGACCCCGATGCCTTTGACCTAACTGACCCTATTATTGCGAACTTCCTCGGTCCCAATATGGATTCAGCGACGGGTGAAGTTTTCATGAGCCCACAATTACGTATGGCTATTAATGAAAACCGAGCTTACTTAAAAATATTTGCAGATTCTCTGCCTCCGGTGGGTACAATCCAGCGTCTGGATTAGTTTCGAGTGAGTTTAGAAACAGCCAAGAAATAATGATTAATACAGCAATATTGTAGTTACCGGTTTTGCTAGCGGTGAAGGAAGAGACTTTCATCCAATACTTGCCCTGAGGCAAAGTTTGTTCAATTTTTGAGTTCCTTTCTATACCTCTATCATCATCTTCCAGAGCTAGAAAGTGTCTCTTTGATTAGCTTAACAAAGCATCGGTGAGAATGTTGCTCGTTGATTTAACAGAATATATTCCTTCCTCGTTACCCTCTGAAATTGCGATACTGCTAACCTTAACAATTTTTCCAATAAATACGGTGCTCAAGAATTTAGGCTTAATAGAATTGGTGCTGTAATCGCCTTTCCAATCATCGACAATCAAAAGCGTGATATGGGTACTAATAATTCCGGAGCCGCTATATTTAGAAGGAGGAATTTCTAGAGTCAGATATTTTTATAAGTTAAAGCAGTTTTCTAACAGAGTGTCAGAAACTAGCAGTTTCCACAGGGTACAAGACCACTGGTATCATTTCGCTTTGTTGGAACCAGTCGCCGTCAATACGTATATAATTTTCTTCATTCTCGTCCAAT
>Ga0302135_10000490_pt1 | contig 24059 bp, 30 predicted proteins | sample CBN3_surface_MG_FD_203119 | JGI IMG/M metagenome (GOLD analysis project Ga0302135, IMG submission 203119) | Marine microbial communities from Western Arctic Ocean, Canada - CBN3_32.1 | ecosystem: Environmental > Aquatic > Marine > Oceanic | place: Canada: Western Arctic Ocean | collected...
TCGTCCAATTGAAGGCGCGCCGGTGGCGGTCCGATTTCAGGAACCGGCCGATCGCCGCCCCGAACATCGTCCAGACCGTGATGCAGGGTAGGTTCACCACGGCGAACACTGTGATGACGACAGCCAGATCGATGTAATAGGCCTCTCCCTGGCGGGTGAAGGCGCTGACGGCCGTGACCGCGAGCACCCAGGCTTTCGGATTGGCGACCTGGAAGCCGGCCGCCTCGATAAAGCTGAAGGGCCGCCCCTGCCCATCGGCTGCGCTCGGTGCCGCGTTGGCGATGCGCCAGGCGAGATAGAGCAGATAGGCCCCGCCGGTTAGCCGCAGGATGACGTGGAGCACGGGCACGGCTTCGAACAAGGCGCCCAGGCCAAGCCCGACTCCAGCGACGAGGATGCTGAAGCCGCTGGTGATGCCAAGCATATGCGGCACCGTGCGGCGGACGCCGAAATTGGCCCCCGAGGCGGCGAGCAGCACGTTGTTCGGCCCGGGGGTTATCGATCCCACGAAGGCGAACACGGCAATCGGTATCAATACCGTAATGGGCGACGGGTCCATGACATTGCCTCGGCGGCGGCGACGCGGGCATTGTTTCTAGCCGCGCGTCGCGCGGGGCGGGGCCTGTACCGGTTCGCGATTCGTTGTGGGGACGCCCGGCCTAGTGGCCGTGGGCCATGCCCCGTTTGGCGAAGAACTGCTGGTGATAGTCCTCGGCGGGCCAATAATCCTGATCAGGTTCGATTGTCGTGACGATCGTGCCTCTGGTTTTGCCCGAGGCCTGGCGCGCCGCCTTGGACGCTTCCGCGGCCTCCCGCTGGCTCTCGTCATGGGTGAAGATGGCCGAGCGGTATTGTTCGCCGAAATCGGGTCCCTGGCGGTTTATCTGAGTCGGGTCGTGCATGCCCCAGAACTCCTCGAGCAGCGCCTCGCAGGAGACCACCGCCGGATCGAATTCGACCTGGACGGCCTCGGCATGGCCGGTCGTGCCGGCGCAAACTTCCTGATAGGTCGGATTGGCCTTGTGCCCGCCGATATAGCCGACGGAGGTGGCGGTCACGCCGTTGACTTTCGAAAACGCCGCTTCCGGGCCCCAGAAGCATCCGGCGGCGAAGGTCGCCTTGGCCATGGCCTGTCTCCCAAACTGATTCTGCCGATGCGGGGCGCTTGCCCCGCGTTCATGAGATAAGCTAGCACGGACGCGCGGCAAGACCCTGCCGATTCTCGCGCAACCACCGCTCATCGATCGCCCATCAATCGCCCATCAATCGAGAGAAGCCGATGTCGGACCAGACCCCGCCGATCCCACCTCGCGCCGAAAAACGGCCCTCCGAATCCACCTATCACGGCCATGCCCGGGTGGACGACTACGCCTGGCTGCGCGACGAGAACTGGCAGAGGGTGATGCGCGATCCCGCCGCGCTGGATACGGATATCCGCTCCTATCTGGAGGCCGAGAACGCCTTTACCGACGCGGTCATGGCCGAGACCGAGGCCCTGCGCGCCCGCCTGTTCGACGAGATGAAGGGGCGGATCAAGGAGGTCGATTCCTCGGTCCCCCTGCCGGATGGCCCCTGGGACTATCTCTTCCGCTATGTCGAGGGCGGGCAGCATCCGCAGCTGTGCCGACGGCCGCGCGGCGGGGGAGAGGAGCAGCTGCTCCTCGATGGCGACGCCATGGCGCAGGGTCAGCCCTATTTCCGCTTCGGCGGCGTGAGCCACAGCACCGACCACCGGCTGCTGGCCTATTCCACGGACACGGCGGGGGGCGAGTTCTACACCCTGTGCATCCTGGATATGGAAACGGGCGACCTGTTGGACGACACCGTGCCCGATACCGGCGGCGCGCCGGTCTGGGGCGCCGACTGCCGGACTCTCTATTACATCCGGCGCGACGACGCCAACCGGCCGCGATGGGTCTATCGCCACCGGATCGGCGCGGACCCCGCCACGGACGAAATGATCTTCGAGGAATCAAATCCGGCCTATTTCGTCGGCGTGGACCGGACCGAAAGCGGCCGTTTCCTCGTGATTTCCAGTGCCGATCACTCCAGCGGCGAAATCCGCGTCATGCTCGCCGACGGCAGTGCCGATCCGGTGCTGATCGCGCCGCGCCGGGCCAATGTCGAATACGACGTGACCCATCACGGCGACCGCTTCCTGATCCGCACCAACGCGGAAGGGGCGGAGGATTTCGCGGTGGTCGAGGCGCCGATCGAGGCGCCGGGGCCGAAAAACTGGCACGCGCTGATTCCCCATGAGGCGGGGCGCCATATCCGCATGATCATTGTCTTCGCGAACCATCTGGTGCGCCTCGAACGCGCGCGGGCCTTGCCGCGCATCGTCGTCCGCCGGTTGTCGGACGGGGTCGAGCATACGGTGGCCTTCGACGAGGAGGCCTTCGATCTCGGCTTGATCGCCGGCTACGAGTGCGACACCACAACCCTGCGTCTGACCTATAGTTCGCCGACCACGCCGCGCCGGACCTACGACTACGACATGGAAAGCCGCGAACGGGTCCTGCTCAAGGAGCAGGAGTTGCCGAGCGGGCACGACCCGGCTTCCTATACCGTCCGTCGCCTCTTCGCGCCCGGCCATGACGGTGTCGAGATTCCCGTTACGGTGCTACACCGCAAGGATCAGGTCCTCGACGGCACGGCGCCGCTCTATCTATACGGCTACGGCTCCTACGGCATTTCCATGCCGGACTATTTCGATACCGATGTCTTCAGCCTGGTCGACCGGGGCGTTCCCTATGCCGTCGCCCATATCCGGGGCGGGACCGAGATGGGCCGGCGCTGGTATCTCGACGGCAAGATGGAGAAGAAGGAAAACACCTTCCGCGATTTCATCTCGGTGGCCGAGCATCTGATTGCCGAGGGCTATACCGCCAAGGGTCGGGTCGCCGCCAATGGGCGCAGCGCGGGCGGCATGCTGGTCGGTGCGATCGCTAATATGCGCCCGGACCTGTTTTGCGGCATCGCCGGCGAGGTGCCCTTCGTCGATTGCCTCACCACCATTCTTGACGACAGCCTGCCGCTGACCCCGCCGGAATGGACCGAATGGGGCAACCCGATCGAAAGCGAGGCGGTCTATCGGACGATGCTGTCCTATTCGCCCTACGACAATGTCACGGCCCAAGCCTATCCCGACATCCTGGCCACGGGCGGCTTGACCGATCCGCGCGTGACCTATTGGGAGCCGGCGAAATGGGCCGCCAAGCTGCGCGAAATGAACACCAGTGAGTCGACCATCCTGCTCTGGATCAACATGGAGGCGGGCCATGGCGGCGCGGCTGGGCGTTTTGACCGCTTGAAGGAAATCGCCCTGACCTACGCCTTCTTCCTGCGCAGCTTCGGCATGATCGAGGCCGAACGGAAAGGGTGACCGGAGCCGGTTGAAAAGGGACCCCGTGCCAATCATCCTTCGAGATGCTTGCTGGCGCGAGTTCCTCAGGATGGGGAGATAGCAATTCGCCCTTACCCTGAGGAGGCTCGTAGGGTCGTCTCGAAGAGCCTGGTGGCGACCGGGCTGGATTGTTTCAACTCAAGGGAGGCGCCGGATGGCGGAAGAAACGGGCGGTCGGCCGGAGGACAATTACCGGCCGCGTTATGCCGAAATCCCCAGCTTCATGCGCTATCCCATCGCCAACGGGCCGGCCGATGTCGATATCGGCCTGATCGGCATTCCTTTCGACCTGGGCGTGACCAACCGGCCTGGCGCGCGCCACGGCCCGCGCCAGGTGCGCGACATGTCGAGCTTCATGCGCCGCAGCCACCATGTCAGCCTGATCACGCCGGACGAGCATCTGCGGATCGGCGATCTGGGCGATGTGCCGCTTAACCCCTTCAGCATCGAAAAATGCGTCGCGTTGATGACGGAATACTACAATCGGGTGGTCGATGCCGGGACGGCGCCGCTCTCCGTTGGCGGCGACCATCTGGTCAGCTATCCGATCCTGCGCGCCCTCGGGCGCGACCGCCCGCTGGGCCTGGTCCATTTCGACGCCCATTGCGACACGGCCGGCGACTTCCTGGGCGCTAAATATCACCACGGCGCGCCCTTCCGCCTGGCGGTGGAGGAAGGGGTGCTCGACCCCAAGCGCGTCATCCAGATCGGTATTCGCGGTTCCTTGACCGATCCGGATATCTGGAAGTTCAGCCACGATTCCGGGATGCGCGTGGTCTATATCGAGGAATATTTCGACCGCGGTGGCCCGGATTGGGTGATCGAGGAGGCGCGCAAGATCGCCGGCGACGGTCCGGTCTATGTCAGCTTCGATGTCGATGGGCTGGACCCGGTCTACGCCCCCGGCACGGGCACGCCCGAATCGGGCGGTTTTTCCATGTACGAGGCCCAGAAGATGATTCGCGGCCTCCAGGGCCTGGATATCGTCGGCGGCGACGTGGTCGAGGTCTCGCCGCCCTTCGACGCCTCCGGTAACACCGCGCTGAATGCCGCCACCATCCTGTTCGAGATCCTCTGCGTCCTGGCCGACGCGCGAGTCCGGGCGCGGGGAGAATGATTGAGTCGTTGGTTTCAAAGTCTTTTTTATATCGTAATTTCAATAGTATAAGCGGTAAAATCTATCGTGCGGCCGAAATGTTTTCGGAAACATTTCGATGGTGAGTGGTTAGATGAGGCAGGATTCCGTACCCGTTAGCGTGCGCCGGTCGCGGCAACGGCGTTCGCTACGAACACCAGCAAGCTTTGGCTGACTCTCCAGTTCAAGCTGTCGCCGGAGCCGTACCGCCGGGCGGTCCGGCCGGAGGCCGAATAGCTCAACCCGCCTTCAGCCGCAGCAGCAGCTCGCTCGACGGATAGCCGTCGGGCGGCGATCCGATCTCGCGCTGATAGCCGCGGATGGCGGCGCGGGTCATCGGGCCGATGATGCCGTCCACCCCGCCGGTGTTGTGGCCGCGGGCGGTCAGCAGGCGCTGCATTTCCTTGACGTCGCCGATCCGCAGCTTGGCGTCGTTGCGCGGCCAGGCGGCGAGGAAGGGGCCGCCGCCGCCGATCCGGTCGGCCAGATGGGCGACCGCCAGGGCGTAGGAGGTCGCGTTGTTGTAGCGCATGATGACGCGGAAATTCTTGAGGGTCAGGAAAGCCGGGCCGCGATGCCCGGCCGGCGCGATGACCGAGGCGGGCGTCGAATCCTCGGGCAAGGCGCCGTCCTTGGCCGGGCGCACGCCCAGGGCGCGCCAGGCGCCGACGGTGCGCACGGTATCCAGTTCGCCGTCCTCCCAGGGGAAGTCGGGCGGCAAGATGACTTCCATGCCCCAGGGCTGGCCTTCTTGCCATCCGGATCGGGCAAGATAGTTGGCGGTCGAGGCCAGGGCATCGACCGGATCGTTCCACATGTCGCGACGTCCGTTGCGGTCGTGGTCGACGGCATAGGCGACGAAGGCGGTCGGCATGAACTGGGTGTGACCCATGGCTCCTGCCCAAGAGCCGCGCATCCGATCGGGCGCGATATCGCCTGCCTGAAGGATGTCCAGGGCGATCAGCAAGTGTTCGCGGAAGCTGTCCGTGCGGCGGCCCTGATAGGCAAGTGTAGCCAGCGCCTCGATCACGTTGAAATCGCCCATATAGCCGCCGTAGTTGCTTTCCAACCCCCAGATCGCCACGACGATTTCCGGCGGCGCCCGATAGGTTCCGGCCAGGCCGCGCAGGGTCTGCCATTGGGCGGAAAGGGCTTCCTTGCCGCCCGCGATGCGGGTGTCGGAGACGGCGCTGTCCAGATACTCCCAGATCGGGCGGACGAACTCGGCCTGTTTCGAATCCAAGTCGAGAACCTTCGGATTGGGCTTCACTCCGGCGAAGGCCTGGTCGAAAACCGCCGCGGAGACGCCGCGGGCCATGGCCTCGGTCTTCAGGCCAGCGCGCCAGGCGGCGAATTTCTCGTCCGCTGTCATGGCGACCTGTACGGTCGGGGCGCTCGCGACCGGCTGGACGGCGGCGGTCTGTCCGCCCGCCGTGGTCGTCTGGCAGCCGGCGGCCAGGAGTCCGGCGGCGAGGAGGGTGGTGATCCTGAACGATGGCGCCATGGCGTTCAGCGCACGATCAGGGTGGCGGTCCCGAGCCCATCGACCTCGCTGACCATCTCATCCCTCGCCTTCAGCGGTTTGCTGGTGACGATGCTGCCGGTCATGACGATGTCTCCCTTGCGAAGCATCCTGCCGCGCTTGATCAGGTTGTTGGCGAGCCAGGCCAGGGGTTCGAAGGGATGGCCCAGGGCGTCGCGGCCATGGCCTTCGCCGACGACCTTGCCGTTGATTTTCATGCGTCCTGGCAAGGCGCCGAGGTCGAGGCCGCGCCAGTCCTCGACCGGCGGGCCGAGCACGCAGCCCCGGTTCATGGAGCCGTCGGCGATCAGTAATTCGATGGTCATGAGCTTGTAGTCGATATTCCGCAGATCGACGATTTCCGTCGCCGCCATGCAGGCGCCGACCGCCTCGGCCACGCTCTCCCGGGTATAGGGCGCATCCTGGGCCGGGAGGTCCTTGGCCAGGCGCACCGCGATCTCGGTTTCCACGGCCAGGTCGAGGAAATCGGCGCTGTCGATCTCGCCCCGGATGTCCTGGACCTGGGGCGCGCGGATCGGGCCTTCCGACGGATGGCCGATGCCCACCATCTCCTGCATGACCTTGGAGGTCAGGGCGACCTTCCAGCCCGCCAGCGCGCCTCGACCGCCGGCCTCGCGTATGGCGATCAGCGCGTCCTGGGCGGCATAGGCCTCCACCATATCGCGCGGCGCGATCGGGTCGGGCAAGGGGGCGAGACGCCCCATCGATTGCTGGGATTCGAAAATATGCCGTGCGGCACCTTCGACCCGGGTTTGGTCGACCATCGAGCTCTCCTTAGTTTCGACTTCGGCGAGGACATCATGCGTGGCGCGTTCGACGCCATCAAGCGCAGTAGTGTGACATCGCCGGTCCCTAGGATCTTGACCGGGCCGCGGGATGCACGATTCTCGATCGATGCTACGATTCCTCTTTCCGTTCGCTGCGCTCGCTCTGGCCTGGACCTTGTTTGCCGTCCCGGCGGCGGCCGGCGATCCGCGGCCCTTTTCGGGGACGAGCCGGCCCTTCATCCAGCTTGCGCCGCGCAAAGCTGCCCCCGACCTGCCCTTCACCACGCGCGACGGCGATGCCTGGCGCCTGTCCGATTTCCAGGGGCGGGTCGTGCTGCTGAATTTCTGGGCGACCTGGTGCGAGCCCTGCATCCGTGAGATGCCGTCGTTGGACCGCTTGGCGGCGGCGCTCGATCCGGAAGAGGCCGTGGTATTGGCCGTGGCGATCGACCGCAAGGGCCCCTTCGCGGTCCGTCCCTTCTTCGAGCTATACCGCCTCAAGACCCTCGACATGCTGTTCGATACGACAGATGCGCTGCGCACGGAACTCGGCGCACTGGATGCTTTGCCGATCACCTTCCTGATCGACCGTCGGGGCCGTCTCGCCGGCTATCTGCCGGGCTCCGCTGAGTGGGATTCCCCCGACGCCTTGGCCGTGATCCGTTACTATCTCGGCGAAGACGGGGAATAGAGAGCGGGGCGCTGCCTTCGCTCGACTTCATCTTCCTCTCACACTCCCATCGCTGCGCGATGGGCCCCTCCTTCTCCCCAGGGAGAGGGGTCGAATCTCCCTCTCCTTGGGGAAGGGGTCGGGGTGAGGGGAAGACATGCTGTCGCAAGACTGCGGCCCAGCAACTGGGGGAAAGGCGCATGCCGCCATTCGACAAAATGGAATACGAGGACCGGGTGCGGCGGACCAAGGCGGCGATGGCCGAACGGGGTATCGACACCCTGATTTCGTCCAGCCCCGGCAACATGAACTGGCTGACCGGCTATGACGGCTGGTCTTTCTACGTCCATCAGATGGCGGTCACGGCGCTCAAGCTGGAGAGGCCGCTCTGGGTCGGGCGCGGCCTCGACCTCGCCGGCGCCCGCCTGACCTGCTGGCTGGGCGAAGACGATCTCGAAGGCTATCCCGACGATTATCTCCAGTCGGACGATAACCATCCCATGTCCTTCTGCGCCGATGTGCTTTGCGCGCGCGGGTTGGACCGGGGGCGGATCCTGGTCGAGATGGACGGCTGGTATTTCACCGGACTGGCCCTCGATACCCTGCGCCGAGCATTGCCGAATGCCGAGATCGTCGATGCCAGATTCCTGGCCGACTGGGTCCGCATCGTGAAGTCGCCCGCCGAGATCGCCGTGATGGAGGAGGCCAGCCGCATTGCCGAGCGGGTCATGCAAACCGCCATCGATGCCGTCCGCCCCGGTGTGCGCTAATGCGACGCGGTGGCCGAGGTCTGCGCCGCCCAGATGCGTGGCACCGCGCAATTCGGTGGCGACTATCCGGCCTGGGCCCCGGCCATGCCCATGGGCGAGATGGCCGCCGCGCCGCATTTCACCTGGACCGACGCGCCCTTCGAATCCGGCTCGGCGACCAATATGGAACTGGCGGGCTGCCGCCACCGCTATCACAGCGCGATCTGCCGCACCGTCCAGCTTGGCCCCCCGCCCGACAAGCTGGCCGATCTCGCCAAGCTGGTGGGTGAAGCCTTCGAGGCCCTTCTCGACACCATCAAGCCTGGTGTCACCTGCGAAGAGGTCGCCGAGGCCTGCCAATCCGTCTTCCGGCGCGGCGGCCATGAGAAACCGACCCGCATGGGCTACGCCATCGGTCTCAACTATCCGCCCGACTGGGGCGAGCGGACGGCCAGCATGCGCGCGGGCGAGCGCACCGTGCTGACACGCCCAGCATGGCCTTCCACATCATCCCGGGCCTCTGGCTGGACGGCTGGGGCTATATCCTCAGCGAGACGGTGGTGGTGACGGAGACCGGCCGTCGGTCGCTGGTCGAGTTTCCGCGCGAGCTGTTCGTCAAGACTTAGGCTTCAGGTCGTCGAACACGCCCTTCTCGGGAAGTTCGGCGACGATCTCGCCGAATTCGTCCTTGGGGAAGGCGCGCATGGTCTTGGTCGTGACGGCGCCCAGGCGGCCGATTTCGAGTAGAATCTTGGCCATGGTTTTGTCGTCCGGGGCTTCGAAGATGACCACGAAATCGCAGTCGCCCATGGTCATGTAGTAGTCCTTGATGCGGGCGTTGAAGCCGCCCAGGAGGTCGCTCATGATCTGGGATCGCTTGTGCGAATCCTTGATCGTTTCGATGCCCCAGCGGGTGAAGTTAAGCATCACGATATAGGTGTTCATGGGTTTGCTCCCGTCTCTTGGTCGGCGGGAAGCGCGTGGCGCGATTCCCATGGTGCGTAAAGGTCGATGATGTTCGGCCCGGCATGGCGCGGCGCCTTGCTGCGGATCCAGACGCGCAGCAGATGGCGCTTCTTGCCCGGCCCGTCGCGGTATTCCTTGCGCGAGTGCAGCACCGAATAATTGTTGATGATCTGCAGGTCGCCCGGTTCGAGGAACATGCGCAGCTGAATCTCCAGCCGTTCCAGCACCTCGTCGAGCAGGTCCTGGGCCTCGATCTCCTCCGGCGTCACCGTGATGCCCTCGGGCTCCAGCCATTCCAGCGGATTGCGGTTGTAGAAGACATGCATGCGGCCCCGCACAGTCCAGAAGACCGGCTGGCGCTCGGACAGCACGGCCGGCTCTCCTTCCGCCTGTTCGCCGCGCCGGTGGTGATAGAGGCCACGCTCCAGCACGGCGGCCAGGTCCGGGCGTTCGGCCGCGATGGCGGCGTGGACGGCGGCGGCGCTGGCCAGCAGGCTCTGGCCGCCCTCGGCCGCCGCGCCCAGGCAGAGCAGGCCGGCGAAGTCCGAGCCGTCGGTATGAAAGGGCAGCCATTTGTTCGAGGAATAGCCGCGCGAGGTGTGATCGAAGGGCCGCTCGCGGTCGATGATCTCTTCGATCCGGTTGCGCCGCACGGTCTGGTCGACCAGCATGCCCAGATGGGCCGAGAGCCCGGCCAGGGCGAAGATGCTCGTGTCGCGGCTCAGTTCCTCGACCGGCAGGCCGCGCAGCAGGACGAAGCCGCGCCCGTCCTCCAGAAGCTCGAAGGCCTGGTCCAGCAGCGGGGCGAGGCGGGGCAGGGGGAAGTCGCCCGCGGCGACGGCCTCGAAGGGCCGGCCGCTGCGTTCGGCCTTGCGCGCCGCATCGGCCAGTTCGCCCGCCATGGCGGAATCGAGCGGCAGGGAAAAACTGTCCTTTGTCGGATAGTCGGTCGCCAGCCAGCGACCGCTGTCGCCCCGCGGGGTTCGTGTCGTCGCGACCATCTTTCCTCCCTCGAAAGCGCCGTATGGACTCGAATGATAGCACGACCGGGCCGACCGTAACTGCTTGAGACAGGTCAAGGCGCCGTGGCCGAATTGGCGCGATGCTTGCCCCACAAGGTCAAGGAGGTGCCGTGATGACCACGCCGCTAGTGATGCGCAGCCTGCGCGAAGACCACCGCAACCTGGCCAAGCTGCTCGATCTACTCGAGCGCGAGGTCAAGCGCTTCGACGAGGCTGGGGCGGTCGACTACGAGCTGATGCAGTCGATCGTGGCCTATTGCCTGGATTATCCGGACAAGGTCCACCATCCGCGCGAGGACAGGCTGCTTGAACGCCTGCGCGAGCCAATCCGGCGGCTGCCTCCAAGGTCGGGGACCTGGCGGCCGAGCACGCGTCCCTGGCCGAACTCACCGCCCGTTTCGCCGGGACGATCGACAATGCGCTGCTGGAAATCGAGGTTTCGCGGGCGGAGCTCGACCGGATTGCGCGCGAGTTCCTTGCGGCCTATCGCGGCCATATGGCGGTTGATCACCAGCCTGCCGAACGTGTCCCTGGTCGAGCGCGCGCGCGATGCGGGCGCCCATGCGGTGCTGGCCAAGCCGATGTCGCTCAAATCGCTCTATTCGCGGATCACTATGATCCTGCAGGAACGCCGCCCCTTCATCGAGACGGACGAATATTTCGGCCCGGACCGGCGCCGCCGCGATCTGCTGTTCGACGGCCCCAATCGGCGCAAGGGCGGTGGCGCGCGCAGTGGGAGCGGGCTTGGCGAGGGCCTCGCGGATACGCCGGCCCCGGAGCGGGCAGCGGGCGATGCGGTGTGACACGACTCGGCCTTGGCAGTCGTCCGGGCGCTAGGCATATTGGCAGGTGATCCTGCGGTCGCGGGCGGACCTGCCAATTCTGAGATCATGAACCGTGTGCAGCGAGTAGCTTCTTGGGTTCTCTGGCCGGGCTTGCTGACCGGCGCCATCGCGTTGACGGACCGCGCGATTTCTTCGGACAATCCGGCTCTCTGGTTCAATGCGACCTATTTCGGCCTTGCCGTCATCCTGTTCTTCCTGGAACAGGTGATGCCGCATGAGCGGTCCTGGCTGCGCAAAGACGGCCAAATTCTGACCGACCTGTCCCACACCCTGTTCAACAAGGGCATGGCCCAGGCGCTGATCGTCTTCGGCGCGGCCCTGGTGGCCCCGGAACTGCTCGATGAGCCCGCGGGCATATGGCCGACGCATTGGCCCTTCGCGCTGCAGGTCGCCGCTGGCTTGGTTATTGCCGAGTTCGGCATGTACTGGGCCCATCGCCTGTCCCACGAATGGCCGCTGCTGTGGCGGCTTCACGCCGTCCACCACAGTGCGCGGCGTCTATGGATCGTCAACACGGGACGGTTCCATTTCCTCGACATGTTGCTCAGCCTGTTCATGGGCTTGGCTGTGCTGGTCGCCCTGGGCTGCCCGCAGAATGTTCTGCTGATGGGCAGCGCGATCCATGCTTTCTTCGGCATCCTGACCCATTGCAATGTCGAACTGCGCTTCGGACCGTTAAACTGGCTGTTCAACACCCCCGCCGTCCATCGCTGGCATCACTCGATGAATCTCGATGAAGGCAATCGGAACTACGGCGAGAACCTGATGATCTTCGATCATCTCTTCGGCACGTATTTCTTTTCCGATCGCAAGCCGCCTGCGGTGATCGGAATCCGCGATGCGATGCCGAAGAGCTTTCTGGGTCAACTCGCCGCGCCATTCCGCTGGCGCCGCCTTCAGCAAGCGAACGCGCAGACCCAGCCGGCCGAGTGAGCCGACCCAATCGGTCCGGCGCGCCGCGGAGCTATCTGCTGGCGTCGTCGTAGTGTTTGCGGCTGGAGTAGAACACCAGAGCCATGAGCCCGCCGCCGACCGCCAGGGTCACGACCACGCCCAGAATGATGGCGATCCAGCCATTGGTCGAAATATCGACATCGCCCAGGCTGATCCACGAGCGCAGGGACAGGAATCCGACGATGGCGAGTGCCGCGACGGCCAACCCCGCAATCAGAAGCGAATCGATCCGTCTGGATCTCGGTGACTTGGTCATGACAGTCCAGATTTCCTTGCGCGCCGAATGGCGCTTGTTCTCTGCGGCGCAGCGCAGCAGATTGCCGCCATCGGCGCGGCACGCGCATCTAGCACGGACAACCTTGAATGGACCAACCCTTCTGGAAGCGTAAGGCGCTGTCCGAGATGACCGAAACGGAGTGGGAATCGCTCTGCGACGGCTGCGCCCAGTGCTGCCTCATCAAGCTTGAGGACCCGGACACCGAGGAGTTGACCTATACGAGGGTCGCCTGCCGCCTGCTCGACGAAGGGAGTTGCAGCTGTTCGCGCTACGAGACGCGCCAGCGCCATGTCCCCGATTGTGTGACCCTGACGTCGGAAAACGTCCACACGATCCCCTGGCTGCCGCCGACCTGCGCCTATCGGCTGGTCGGGGAGGGGCGCGATCTCTACTGGTGGCATCCCCTCGTCTCCGGCAGCACGGCCACCGTCCATCAGGCGGGGGTCAGCGTGCGTGGCAAGATCGTCTCGGAAAGCGATATCGCCGATCCGGACCTTCCCGAATACGAAATCTCGCTCGAGGAAATGGCCAGCGCCGTGACCTCCTGGGACGACGACCCGGCATCCTGAAACGGCGGACGGGCCCCACCTTTTCGCCGGCGGGAACGACACTGAAGCGCATCGTCGCCATGCGGTCGAAATTCGTTTCGCTCGCATGGGATGGCTCCTGTGTCCGTGAATGATGGAGGGAGCCTACCGAGCGGCGAACAGACAGCTTTAACCTAAAGCAATGGCCGGGATTCCCTTGGGAACCTCAGAATTGCACGGACAGACTCAGCCCGGCATAGCGATCGGCGCGGCGTTGATTCTCGAACTTCTTTGTCCGGTAGACATGGGTGAAGGTCAGCCACGTGCTGCCGAGGATGAAGGCGACGCCGCCCTGGAGACCCCTCACGAAATACTTCTTCTTGACGCTGTGGCTGTCGCCGAAGGTGTTGCCGTCGAGGAAGATGTTGCGCGCCACCGCGCACCCTTCGAAGCCCGCGAAAAGGTACCAACCGAAGCCGCTCTCGCGCTGGACAAAGAAGTAGGATCCAGGAAGGCTCGGCCGGATGCGGCGCGCGCCATAATCGCCACGCAGGTCGTCGCCCAGCCGGATGGTCAGGACACCCGCGCCGTAGGTGTGGATATTGCCGAGCGCCAGGCCGATATGGGGCACCAGATCGGCCTGCAGGCCCAGGGGCGCCATGTCCCAGATCGCGGGCCACTTCCGTTCGAAAATAAACCACCATGCCAGGCTCGAAATCGAGCTGATGGTCCCAGCCGTTGGCCTTCTGCGCGCCGATCGCGTCATGGACGAGATTCTGCGTTTGCTCGCCCATGGCGGGCGGGCCGACGACGCCGAAATCGATCTCGAAGGTGTCGAGATGGTCGCCCTTGTCGAACAGGAAGCCGAGCCCGCCGTAGAGCCAGGCGGCATAGGGCCGGTCTTCGTCGACCAGGGTGTGACGCTCGATATTCTCCGGAGTAAACAGGCTCTGTCCCACACTGAAGTCGATCCACGGAATGCCGTCATCGTCGAGCAGGGGCAGGTATCGGTACATCGGCACCAGCCAGTCCGGCATCTCGTTCTCGGGAGACAACCAGGCGAATCGGATGCCGTTGGTGTAGTTTTGGTCGGTATCCGCGATGATGTCGTTCTCCCATTGCAGGGTGAACGTGCCCTTGAGAGCGGGAAAGCGCGGGGCATCGCCGGTCGCCAGCGGACCGTATTTCGATCGACCGGGGTATCCGCCGCCAGAGCAGGGCCGGCGCCGAACAGGGCGCCATCGAACAGACAGGCAAAAACAATCGATCGCGGGGAGCGTCGCTTCACATGGTCCTCGTCGTGGCTGCCGATCAGATCGGCGTTCGTTCCCCCGCGGACACCGTTACGATAACGCGATTTTCCGGCGGGGCAGGAGGGCAATCCAATGGGGATCGTATGCACAGGACGGATTGTAGGCGAAGTTGAAGTCGAGAATGAGGCGGCCGGACAGGGCGCCGAGATCGGCGCCCTTAATCGCGTCCGAGAAAGGCAAGAACAGGCCACCGCAATAGCCCATGATTCAGAACAGGGTCAATTCGCGGCGCAGGGCGTCGGCCAAGCCACGGGTGCGCGCGACGGGGGCGGCGCGAAACGATCCGTCCGCGCCGAGGTCGATGGTTTCGGCCGGGCCCTCGATGGTTTCGATCTCGACGAGAAAGCGGTAGGCCCGATCGTAGTCGAAATAGCGCAGTCCATGATCCTGCCGCCTCGCGCTTTCGGGCAGTGGCGAACAGGGGTGATGGCGGAACAGCAGATCGCGCTCCTGCCGCCAGCGGTGCCAGTCCTCCTCGGGCACCTCGGCGCTGCGCAGATGGGCGTAGATCTCGGCCACGGTCCGACGCCATTCCGCGAGGGCGAGCGGGTCGTCGGGCGCCTGGCCGCTCATTCCGTCACGGCACCCAGCGCGGCGGGCGCTTCTCCAGGAAGGCCGTCATGCCCTCGACCGCGTCGGGCGAGCGAAGACGCTCGACCAGCGCGGCGCCGGCGGCATCGAGCACGGCCTTCAATGGTTGCTCTTCGCTTTCCGCGATGAGGCCCTTGACCGTGGCGATGGCGGCGGGCGCGCAGTGAAGGATCGCCTTGAGGGTGTCGGCGAGAATCGCTTCGAGCGCGTCGGTGTCTTCGCAGCAGTGATCGGCCAGGCCGATGCGATGGGCCTCGCGGCCGTTGATCCGGTTGCTCGTGATGGCCAGATTCCGGGCGCGGCCGGAGCCGATGCGGCGGACCAGATAGGGGATCATCTGGGACGGTATGAAGCCGGCGCGGGGTTCGGGAATGCCCAGCTTGGCGTGGGCATGGACGATCACGACATCGGCGCAGCAAGCCATGCCCAGCCCGCCGCCGACCGCCGCCCCTTCGAGCACCGCGACGACAGCCTGGGGCAGGGTGTCCAGGGTGTGCAGCACATCGCCGAACTGGCGATAGAGAGGATAGAGAGGGTCTTCCTCGCCGGGTTCCGGAGCCGGGGGAATGGATTTCATGGCGTTGAGGTCGCCGCCGGCGCTGAAATTGCCGCCGGCGCCGCGCAGGACCACAACCCGGCTTGTCCCGTCCCGTGAGATGCGGTCGACGGCATCGCCGATCTCCGCCATCATGGCGTGGGTCAGGGCGTTCAGCACATCCGGCCGCGCCAGGGTCAGCCTGCTGACTCCCCCGGCCCGCTCTAGGGTGATCGTTTCGTATTCCGGTGTATCTTTCATGTCGCCGGCATACTGGCGAGGGCGGTGTGAAAACGAAAGCCCCAAGGCTCGCGCGAGGCGCTTCCGCCCTGACGAGTCGCCCCCTCAGACCGGCAATCGAGAATAGTCTTTGCTTTAATGGGGAATAGTTCCCATACTAATACGTAGATCTATGATCTTCTTCCGGACAAGGTCCGGGTTGACACATGATCCGTTACCGTTTTCCCGAAAGATTTCGGTAAGCCGAGACTCGCCGGGCGGAGTGCCTAGTGGGCGCAACATGTTAATAGGAAACATCGATGACTAATGGAACCGTGAAATGGTTCAACAGCGTCAAGGGTTATGGCTTCATCCAGCCGGATGATGGCTCCCCGGACGCTTTCGTCCATATCTCCGCAGTGGAGCGGGCAGGCATTTCGAACCTTACGGAAGGCCAGCGCGTCCAGTACGAGCTGCAAGCCGGTAATAACGGCAAATCGTCCGCGGAAAACCTTTCGCTCGTCAGCTGACGCCTCGGCGCATCGATAGCGATTTGAAGAGGTCCGCCTTTGGCGGACCTCTTTTGCTATCGGGCCTGACGTGACGCGAATCGCATCATGAAATCGGACACTTCCACGGCACGCACGGACCAACCCGTGGCGCGCACCACCACTGGACGCGACATTCGACGCTGTGTCGCCCGGTACCAATCCCCAATCATGCGAGAGAGCCTGTTGCAGATCGCCACATCGCTCGGCGGCTTCGTCGCCGTCTGCGTGGCGATGTACGTGACTGCGGGCATCTCCTTCTGGATCACCCTGGCCCTCATGCCACTGGGCGCCGGTTTTCTGGTCCGGACTTTCATCGTCCAGCACGACTGCGGCCATGGCGCGTTCTTCCGCTCCAAGCGGTGGAACGATGTGCTGGGCACCGTCTGCAGCCTCGTCACCCTTGCGCCCTATCCATCCTGGCGCCGCCAGCATGCCGGCCATCACGGCGTCTGGAACAATCTCGACCGGCGCGATACCGGCGCGGATATCTATTCTTCCTGCCTTACCGTCGACGAATTCCGCGAACTGGGCCCTTGGGGCCGGCGCTGGTATCGGGTGAGCCGGAATCCCATCGTCGCCAATCTCCTCCTTCCACCGCTCGTGTTTCTTGTGCTCTACCGCCTGCCCTTCGACATGCCGGCCGGCTGGCATGGCGAGCGCCGCGCGGTCTATCTCACCGACCTCGCCCTGGTTGCGCTGTTCTGCGGCCTCGGCCTCGCGCTCGGCTTCGGGCGGGTGATCGAGATCCAGCTCCCGGTCATGATGATGGCCGCGATCGTCGGCGTCTGGCTCTTCACGGTGCAGCACCGGTCGGAATGGACCGTCTGGGCGCGGCAGAAGGATTGGAACGCCGTCACCGCCTCGCTCGAGGGGTCGACCTATCTGCGCCTGCCGCGAATCCTGCAATGGTTCACCGGCAATATCGGCCTGCATCACATTCATCATTTGAACCCGAGAATTCCCAATTACCGCCTCGAAGACTGCCACGAAGCCCTGTCGGGTCTGCGGGATGTCCCGGTCCTGACCCTTGGCTCCGCGTTCAAGGCGATGTTCTTCGTCCTGTGGGACGAACGTCGGCAGCGTCTGGTGACTTTCCGTTCCGAGGGTCGCAGCCGTCCGGTGCCGGAACCCGCGTGATCGCTCGCCGCCTGCGATAGGCGGCGGCGAGCGATCCTCGGGCCGGCCGGAGTCGGTTTATGATGACGGCCCGACTCAAGGAGAAGGCATGGCCTCTCAAGGCTCGAAGAAGGCGGTCTACGCTGCGCTGATCGGCAATTTCCTGATTGCGATCACCAAGTTCGGCGCGGCGGGCTGGACCGGCAGCTCGGCGATGTTGAGCGAGGCGATCCATTCGGTCGTCGACACCGGCAACCAGGTCCTGCTGCTGCTCGGCATGAAGCGGGCGAGCCGCCCGCCGGACGAGCGTCATCCTTTCGGTTACGGCAGCGAGGTCTTCTTCTGGGCCTTCTGCGTTGCGATCCTTCTCTTCGCCGTCGGCGCGGGCGTATCGCTCTACGAGGGCGTCATCAAGATCCTCGATCCGCATCCGGTCACGGACCCCTATATCAACTATGCGGTTCTGGCCGTCGCCATGGTCTTCGAGGCCGGGGCCTGCACCGTCGCCTTTCGCGAATTCCAGAAAACCCGGCGTGGCCGCGGCCTCATTGAGAGCGTGCGCGCCAGCAAGGATCCGGCGCTTTTCGTCGTGCTGTTCGAGGACACGGCCGCCATGCTCGGCCTCGTCGTCGCCTTCATCGGCCTGCTGTTGAACCAGATGCTGGGCATCGCCTGGCTGGACGGCGCGGCCTCGGTCGCAATTGGCCTGATCCTCGGCGGAACGGCGGCGGTGCTGGCCTATGAATGCAAGGGCCTGCTGATCGGCGAGGCGGCAAGTCCGGAAATCCGAGAGGGCGTTCATAAGATCATCCGCGAGCAGCGCGGGGTGAAGCGCGTGAACGAGTTGCTGACCATGCATCTCGGCCCGCAGGACATTCTGGTGAACCTCAGCCTCGATTTCGATCCGCGCCTCGATTCCGACGATGTCGAAGCCTTGATCTCCTCCATGGAGCAGCGCATCAAGTCAGGCCATCCGGAGGTCGGGCGCGTTTTCATCGAGGCCCAAAGCTGGATCGGGCATCGCGCCGCGGCGCGGCGACGAGCGCCTTGAGCGCGTGCACAGCGTAACCGACGGCTAGGGGGAGGTTTACGATGTACGACAGGATCAAGCTTGAGCATGACGGGGCGGTTTCGACACTGACCCTGAACCGGCCGCCCTTGAACCTCGTCACCCTCGACATGCTGTCCCAGAGCCGTCGAATGCCGCTGCGGGATCCCAGGGAACGAGCAACAGCTTCACCTTCGGGAATGAGCGTTACCAATATTACGAGACAATTTGCGGCGGTTCGGGCGCGGGACCCGATTATCACGGCGCGAGCGCCACGCATGTGCATATGACGAATACCCGGCTGACCGATCCCGAGGTTCTGGAGTCGCGGTTCCCGGTCATTCTCGAAAAATTCGAGATTCGCCGGGATAGCGGCGGGAAGGGTAAAATGCGGGGTGGCGACGGGGTCACGCGCCGGATCCGTTTTCGCGAACCGATGATCGCGTCGATACTTTCGAGCCATCGGATCGTGCCCCCCTATGGTCTGGAGGGCGGCGAGCCGGGTAAGACAGGCCGAAACCTCATCGAGAGAATGGATGGGACCCGCGAAGTGCTGATGGGGTGCGACCACGCGAATCTGAATGCCGGCGACGTTTTCGTTATCGAGACCCCCGGCGGGGGCGGTTTTGGCCCTCCCGAGGACACACAGGCTCGGTAGTGACGATCGGCAGACAAATCTTGCCCAGCAGTGGTCAGCTTGCCGCCTTCCAGCCATTGTCGACGAAGAGGGCCGCGCCGTTGACGAAGGGGGCGGCGCCGCTGGCCAGGAACAGGGCGGCCTCGGCCACCTCCTCGGGCTCGAAGATGCGGCCCTGGCGCTCGGCGATGCCCGCCTCGGAGGCGTCCCAGCCGAGCGCGTGTTTCGCCAGGGCGACGATGGAGTCCTGCTTCAGCAGGCTGACATAGCGCGGCGCGCATACCTCGCCCAGATGGGCGAACTGGTGGCGCCAGATGCTTTCGTCGTTCATCTGGCCGGGCAGCAGGAGCAGAGGAGGAAGGGCATTTGCCATCGAGTGGCGACCTCGATGACTGGTTCCGTTTCACGCAGAATTGGACTATGGCCGCGCGGTTCCGTCCCGACAAGCCAGGGTCAAGACAGGGTCACGCCGGGCTCAAGCGGCCGAGACGGCGGTCCAGAATTCGCGATCCAGATCGCAGACCGACATGATTTCGTTCAGTGTTCCGGCTTCGTTGCAGAACGGCTGGAGCAAGCGCCAATAGTCGATCGACATGCGGTCGCTGGTCACCTGGACGCGGTATGCAGTCGGCTCGCCCTCGGTCACGACCTGGCGCAAATGGGACTGCACGAAGCGGCCGAATTCGGGCGGTGGCGGGTTGGTCACCAGGCTGCCGATGAAATCGCGATCCTGCACGCGCGCAAGCTCGGATCCTTAGAGGACGTAATGGAAATCCTCTCCCCCGGGGAGAACTTCGGAAATGCTGATCAGGCCAAGGCTCCGCTTGACTTCGAACGGATTGAAAGCGTTGCGGCGCGGCATGGGCTTGTTGCCGTGCAGAAGATTCCAATAGTCCAGAACCTCACGCAGGCGCGAGCGGTCGATCGCTTCGGAGCGGATTCGCTCTCCTTCCAGATGTGAGGTCAGGCTTCTCAGCACAGGCAGATAAACTCTATTTATACAACCGTAATTAAATATAGGCCCGAAAGATCGGCCGGACCAGTGCCGATGCTGGCCCGTGGATTGCCGCGAGAGCCGCTTGCGGATAGCGTCGGCGCATTCGTATCTGCCTGGAGAGCTGAGCCATGATCGAACGCAATCCTTTGCCTTTCGCGATCGGGGAGTATGAGGAACGGTTGAACAAGGTGCGCCGGCGCATGACGGCGGCGGGCGTCGAAGCCATGCTGACCACCGTGCCGGAAAACATCGTCTATCTCACCGGCTATCATACCCTCGGCTATTTCACCTATCAGATCCTAATCGTGAGCCTGGATCACGCGCCGATCCTTCTGACCCGCGCGATGAACACGGAAAAGGGACAGGCTGATTCCTGCCTCCAGAATATAGAAGGCTACAAGGATACGGAAAGCCCGGATGACGCGACCTACCGGGTGCTGGAAAGCTACGGCCTGCTGAACAAGCGCCTGGGAAACCAGGACGATGCCTGGTTTTTCTCGGTCGCGCGCTACAAGAAACTCATCGGCCGGCTGGGCATCGACGACCTGATCGATTGTTCTGGCCTGGTCGAAGAGGTCCGCAAGATCAAGAGCCCCAAGGAGATCGAGTATATTCGGGAGGCCGGGCGCTATTGCGCCGCGTCGCTCGATTCGGCGATCGCGGCGACCGGGCCGGGCGTTCTGGAATGTGTGGTCAATGCCGCGGCCCATGACGGGATGCACCGGGCGGGCAGCGAATATCTTGGCCATTCCGCTCAGTTCGTTTCCTCGCCCCAATCCGGCCTGGGCTTCGAATGCGCCGAGCGCCGGCCGATTCTGCGAGACGGCGCGGTCTATATGGAGGCCGGCGGCACCCATAACCGCTACAACTGCATGCTCTCGCGCACCGTGCTGGTGGGCAATCCGGATCCCAAATTCGAGGATATGGCCATGGCCTCGCGCGATGGCCTGAACGCCGCGATGGCGGCGACCAAGGCGGGCGTCACCAGCCACGAGGTCGACAAGGCGGCGCGCGACGTGATCGCCAAGGCGGGCTTCGCCGACGCCTTCGCCCATCGCACCGGCTACTCCATCGGGATCGGCTTTCCGCCCGATTGGGGCGAGGGTCGGATCATGAGCATCAACGAGAACGACCCGCTCGTGCTCGAACCGAACATGTGCTTCCACTACATACCGGATCTGAAATATGGCGGCTTCGGCGGCGCTGTCTTTTCGGAGTCCCTGGTCGTGACCGAGACCGGTTACGAGCCGCTCAGCAAATACTCACAAGAGATTTTCCGGAAATAGGCTTGCGCGCCGGTTTGCATTCCGCCTTCACTTGAGGAAGGCGCTGGCCCAAAATGGATGGCATTCCGCCTGATATCGGGGAGAGACGAAATGACGAAATTCCTATAGGTTCTGGCCGGCGCGGCTGTGCTCGCGCTCGGCGTCTCGGCTGCATCGGCGGCCGAGAAATGGGACATGCCCGTGGTCAATGCGGCGGGCAACTATCACACGCAGAACGCCGAACGCTTCGCCACGGCCATCGGCGAGGCAACGGGCGGCGCGATCGAGGTTGTCGTCCATCCCTCCGGCTCGCTCTACAAGGGCGACGAGATCAAACGCGCGGTGCAGACCGGCCAAGCGCAGCTCGGCGAAAGGCTGATCAGCTCGCTGGGCAACGAACATGCGCTGTTCGAACTCGATTCGCTGCCCTTCCTGGCGACCAGCTTCGAACAGGCGCGCAAGCTCTATACCGCTTCCCGGCCGGCGCTCGATGCCCTGCTCGAGTCCCAGAATCTGAAACTGCTCTATGCCGTGCCCTGGCCACCCCAGGGCCTGATCACGACCAAGCCCGAAGCGTCGGCGGCCGATATGAAGGGTGTGAAGTTCCGCGCCTATAACGCCGCGCCCTCCCGTCTGGCCGATTTTATGGGCGCCCAGCCGACCCAGATCGAGGCCCTCGACGATCTTGGCGGTGGCCGCGAAATCGGTCAGCAGGGGCGCCGCGTCGTCGAGCGGCAGGGAGCGGGCGAGGGCGGCCGTCTCCCTGGCCGGACGGTCGCGCTGGAGGCTGACGAAGCGGATGCCCGAGACCGCGCGCAGCCGGGCGAAGAGGCCGGGCGGGATGGAGCGTCGGGCGTCGGTCCGATGGCGCAGATTGCCGGCCCAGACCAGCCTGACGCGCCGCTGAGCAGTTGCCGAGGGCAACGTGGGCGGCGGCAGATCATCCGGCGCATGCAGATAGGGCACCGCGGCCGGCACGCTGTCGATCGTGGTGCGGAACAACCGGCCGAGGCTCATCAACGGTGCGCGGCAATCGACCTCGGGCAGGGAGTCCGCGCCCCGGAGGACCAGTTCGGCAACCCTGTCCAGGCTTTCGGCGAGCGCCGCCAGCGCAGGGGGAACCTCGAGCACGACCTCGTCGCCCCGTTGGGCGACCAGGGGGCGTAGCGCAGGAACTGGATTGTGTCGCCGATGCCCTGTTCGGAATGGAGCAGGATGCGCCGACCTTCGAGTGGCCCGCCGTCCCACAGGAGCTGCGGATAGCGCCGGGCTTCGCCCAGGAAGGAGCGGGTGCGCCAGCGCCATTCATAGGACGACCAGCCGGCAAGAAAATCGCTGCGCAGAAGGCGCATGACGCCGAGCTGCATACGGGCGGCGGGATGTGTGGTCCGGCTTGGCCGCGATCGCGCGCGAGATCGCCACCTGGGCCTCGTCGTAGCTGCCCAGATCGCAAAGCGAGATGCCGAGATTGTTGAATGCGCTGGCATGGCCTGGATCGCGCTCGACCGCCGCGCGGTAGCATTCGACCGCTTCCTCGGTGCCCAGCATCGCGCCCAGCAAGGTGCCGAGATTGAAATACGGGCTGGCGTTGCGCGGATCCATTTCGACGGCCTTGCGATAGGCTGCCTCAGCGCCCGCCGCGTCGCCCAGGGCCTGGCGCGCGACCCCCAGGTTTTCGCAGGCGGCGGCGTGTTCGGGCACGGCCGCGACGAAGGTCTCGAAGAGCCGCGCGGCTTCGCCATGGCGGCCCGCCCGGTAGTCCTCCATCGCCTTGGCGAAGGCGTCCTTCGCACTGAGACGTCTGGGAAGATTCAGCTGATCGGGTGTTTCCCCCTCGGCCATCGCCTGCCCCTCAACCCCAAAGGCGGGGCGACGGCGGCTCGACGATACTGCCGCGATAGATCAGCCCATCCGCCCGGTCCTCGGCGAGAAGCAGCGGGCCGTCGAGGTCGACCACGGCCGCGCCCTGGGCGACCAGGATGGCGGGGGCCATCGACAGCGAGGTGCCGATCATGCAGCCGACCATGACGCCCAGGCCCGCTCGCTCGGCGGCGGCGCGCAGGGCCAGGGCCTCGGTCAGCCCACCGGTCTTGTCGAGCTTGATGTTGATCATGTCGTAGCGCCCGACCATAGCGGCGAGGGAGGCGCGGTCGTGACAGGCCTCGTCGGCGCAGACCGGGATCGGCCGGTCCAGATCGGCCAGGGCTTCGTCCCGGCCGGCGGGCAAGGGCTGCTCGATCATCGCCACGCCCAGTTCCGCGAGGGTGGGGGCGTAGCGTGTGAACTCCTCCGCCGTCCAGCCTTCGTTGGCGTCCACGATCAACCGGGCGTCGGGCGCGCCCGCGCGCACCGCGCCGACCCGTTCCAGATCGCCTTGCCCGGCCAGCTTGAGCTTGAGCGCCGGGCGATGGGCGTTCTCGACCGCCGCCGCGCCCATCCGCTCGGGGGTGTCGAGCGACAGGGTATAGGCGGTCTCCAGCGGGGCGGGTTCGCCCAGGCCGGCATTGGACCAGGCCCGGCGGCCGCTGCGCTTGGCCTCGAGGTCCCAGAAGGCGCAATCCAGCGCGTTGCGCGCGCCTCCTGCCGGCATCGCCGCCTGCAAACCCTCGCGGTCCAACCCCTCGGCCAAGGCGCCGGCCATGGCTTCGATGGCCGCGACGACGCCCTCGACCGATTCGCCGTAATGGGCATAGGGTACGCATTCGCCCCGGCCGTGCGCGCCGTCCTGCTCGATTTCGGCGACGACCACCTCGGCCGTCGTCTTGCTGCCCCGCGAGATGGCGAAACTGCCGCGCAGTGGCCAGGATTCGTGACGGACGAGAAGGCTGGGCAAGATCAGGCCCCGGCCGTGTCGAGGGGGATCGCATCAACCAGGCGCGCCACGCCGTGGCGCACCGGGTCGACCGCGGGCAGGCCGAGGCGGTCC
>Ga0302135_10000494_pt1 | contig 23974 bp, 21 predicted proteins | sample CBN3_surface_MG_FD_203119 | JGI IMG/M metagenome (GOLD analysis project Ga0302135, IMG submission 203119) | Marine microbial communities from Western Arctic Ocean, Canada - CBN3_32.1 | ecosystem: Environmental > Aquatic > Marine > Oceanic | place: Canada: Western Arctic Ocean | collected...
GGGATATTCAGCCGGTCTATGGCATCTCGCTTGAAACCCAATTTCTGGAGCGCGAGATCACGACCCTGGACAGCTATCGCGGCATGGGCCCAGTGCGGGTCGGCAATCAGGCCTACGAGCAGATTCAACACGACGTTTATGGCGACATCGTGCTGGCCAGCACCCAGGCCTTTTTCGACAAGCGCCTGTTTCGCCAGGCTGGGGTCGAGGACTTCGAGCGCCTCGAAGCGGTGGGTGAACGTGCGTATAGGCTCCATGACCGGCCCGACGAGAGCATGTGGGAGCAGCGCGGCAACGTGCGGGTACACACCTCGTCGAGCCTGATGTGTTGGGCCGCGTGCGACCGCTTGGCAAAAATGGCCGACCATCTGGGCTTGCGTTGTCGCGCGAGCTACTGGTCGCGCCGAGCCGATAAGGTGCGTGCCGCAATTGAAGAGCGGGCGTGGGATCCGGAGATCGATAGCTTTGCAGATTACTTCGGCGGCGACCGGCTCGATGCGAGCCTCATGTTGATGCACGAAGTTGGCTTCCTTCAGCCCGGCGATAGCCGCTTTGAGAAAACACTGGCCGCGGTCGAGAAACGATCGCGGCGTGGTCCGCATCTCATGCGCTACCACGAGGCTGATGATTTCGGTGCACCGACAAACTCATTTATCATCTGCAGTTTCTGGTATGTTGAAGCATTGGCGGCCTTGGGCCGTCGGGACGAGGCGCGGGAGATTTTCGAGGAACTGCTCACGAAACGGAATCATCTCGGGCTGCTGTCCGAGGACCCCGAGATCGAGAGTGGCGAGCTGTGGGGGAACTTCCCCCAGACGTATCTTTAGTTGGGCTTATCAACTGCGCACTGCGCCTCAGCCGAACGTGGGAATGCGTTTTGTGAAACGAATCGTCGTCGCTTCCAATCGCGTTGCCGTAGCCAAAGATCCGACTAAAACTACTGCGAAAGCCGGTGGTCTTGCCGTCGCGCTTGAAGTCGCGCTACGCGCCACGGGTGGCATGTGGTTCGGGTGGAGCGGAGAGGTAAGCAAACAAAAGCAACGTGGCCCCAAGCTCATTGAAGCTGGCGGGATCACCTATGCGACGCTCGATCTCTCGGCCGCTGATCGCAACGAGTATTACAACGGCTTTGCCAATCGCACATTGTGGCCGTTGTTCCACTACCGCACCGACCTCACCGCGTACGACCGCGCGTTTTATCAGGGTTATACGCGTGTCAATGCCGACTTCGCGCGCCATCTGACAAAATTGCTTAAGCCCGATGATCTGGTGTGGGTACATGACTACCATCTGACCCCGCTTGGCCAAGCGCTGCGCGCGCGAGGGTGCCGCCACAAGATCGGATTTTTCTTCCATATCCCATTTCCCTCGGCACAGATCCGGCTGACACTGCCCAACCACCGCGAACTCGTTGAAGCGCTGCTGAGCTACGATCTGATCGGCTTTCAAACCGCAACCGATCTTGGATCGTTCGTCGACTATGTTGAAAACATTGCCGGCGGTCAGATAAAACGTGACGGCACCGTTACGGCCTATGGCCGCACATCAAAGGCCGGCGTGTTTCCAATCGGGATCGATGCCAAAGAATTTGCCGCGATCGCAACGGGAAACGTCGCCCAAGGACACTACCAGCGCACCCGCCGACGACTTGATCATCAGTATCGATCGCTTGGATTACTCGAAAGGTATGAACGAGCGCTTCCTCGCCTACGAAGGAATGCTGGCGAAGTATCCCGAGATGCGCGGCAAGGTCACCTATATGCAGATCGCGCCGATATCGCGCGGTGAGGTGCCTGAGTACCAAGTCATACGCCGCGAATTGGAGCAGCTTGCGGGGCATATCAACGGGCGCTTCGCCGAACCCGATTGGATGCCGCTTCGTTATATCAACCGCTCGTTCGAGCGGCGCCAACTCGCCGGAATCTATCGCGCGGCCACAGTCGGCCTGGTAACCCCGTTTCGCGACGGCATGAACTTAGTGGCGATGGAGTACGTCGCCGCGCAGGCCGAGGAAGATCCTGGGATCCTCGTGTTGTCGAAGTTTGCCGGCGCTGCTTGGCAATTGCCGCAAGCGCTGATCGTCAATCCCTACGATACCGAGGAAGTCACCGACACGATTTGGTAGGCCATTCGCATGCCGCTTAAAGAGCGGCGTCGGCGGTGGATGGCAAATATGGATCAGTTGTGCCGCAACGATCTCGAAACTTGGCGTGACACATTCTTGAACACGCTTGAAAACGCGGCCGCGGCGAAGCGGTTTAACGATTGAGTAGGTGGGCGAGACCGGTAAGCGCCGGATGCAGCGTCCGAATTAGATAGCAGGGGATCGGCCGGAGATAGTCGCGAAAGCGTCCTTTGTTTTCGAAGCGTTGGCGAAAAGCAGGGCGATCAAACGCATAGCCGAGGCCGGTGAGAACGCCGCCGGCGAGATAGACACCGCCGCGCGCGCCCAAGGTCAGAGCGAGGTCACCGGCAACCGCACCCAGTATTGCGGAGAAATCACGAGCCGCTGCAAGTGCAACCAGACAGTGCTCTGCCTGCACCAAGCCAACAATAGCTTGCGCATCCACTTTTATTGGGTCGACCGCCGGCTTGCTTTTATCGACGTCGGCAAGCGCGCGGTAAAGATCCGCAAGACCCGGCCCCGAGAGAATTCGTTCCACCGACACATGATCGTGGCGATCGGCAAACCACCGCCAAATTTCAATCTCACGCTGATTTGCCGGTGCGAAGTCGACATGGCCACCTTCGCCGGAGATTGCTGCCACATGGTCACCGGTCGCAAGTAACCCGGAAATGCCTAACCCGGTCCCGGGCGCGACCACCACCCGGGCTGAAGACTCGACGGATGTTTTGCCACCAATCTGTTCGAGGTCTTCGGGATCGAGGTGCGGCAGGGCATGGGCGAGCGCTTCGAGATCGTTGACGACGCGAAGCTCGTCGAGCCCGAGGTCATGGGTAAGCTGATCGATCGAGAAGGTCCACGGACCGTTAGTCATTGTGACGCTATCGAGGGTGACCGGTCCGGCGATCGCGATAGCGCCGCGGCGGGGCGACAGATGATCGAGCCGGCGAAGACCCTCGCGCAGCGCCGCCACGATGTCGTCGTAGTCGCGGCAAACCAGAGTTTGAGGGTTTGCCGACGCCGTCTCTGGTTGGCCTCGTCGGTAGGCGGTAGCGATGCGCAAATTGGTGCCGCCTATGTCGGCAACGAACGCATCCGGTGGCATGGCTTTCCCCAACCTGGAACAATCCGATCGCCAGCCAACATATCATCGCGACGAACAATAATATTAGTTACTACCAATATGTATTGACAATTCATTCGGTTTTTTGAGAATCACCCTAACAAGCGTTCAAAGAATCGCATCTGGGAGAGCAATACCAACCGTAATGGCAACCACCGCAAGATCTCCGCGATATCTCGATGTCGCCGACACGCTGCAGAACGAAATCAGTGTGCTTGCGCCGAATTCGTTGCTGCCCACCGAGGAACAATTGGCGCGTCGCTTTGGCGTCAGCCGAGTAACGGTACGCGGCGCGCTCGACCTGCTCGAAAAAAGCGGCCTGGTGTCACGTCTCAGGGGGCGCGGAACGACGGTAAGTCCACCCAAGATCACCCGGCGGTTTGCACCACTTTACAGCTTTGAGCGTGACTTGGCCGAGCAGGGGGTTGCGTTCGAAACCCGTGTGCTTTCATTCGACGCCACGGCGCCCGCACCGCCGTTTGTGCGCGAACGGCTGCGGCTTTCGGACGACGCCACGGTGGGGTCGTTATCGCTGGTTCGCGTGGTTGATGATCGCATCGTCTGCCACGACCGGCGCTTCTATCCGCCGGAGATCAGCGGCCGCTTCAACCCAGAACTCGTCGAGACCGAAGATGCGTCGCGGGTGCTAGAAGGTGTTGTTGGTTCGCCGGTAGTTGAGGTCGATTGGGAGAGCGAAATTATCTCAGCGCCGGGTGATGTTGCCATTGCGCTGGGCGTGGCATCGCGCACCCTCGTGGTCGCCAATACCTATACTTGGAATATCGACGGCGGCGTGCCGGTCGAAGCCGGGGTAATCTCCTATCGCATCGATCGCTGCAAGTTCAAATATGGGGCTGTGTTCGGCCAACAATCGGGGGCGTAGGGATGGCGACGATCCGACTTGGCGTCGACATTGGCGGGACCTTCACCGACATCACGGTGCTGGAAGAAGAGTCCGGCCGCGTGACCATCGCCAAGGTCCCGAGCCGACGTGGTGATCCGGCCGGTGCCCTGCTCGACGCAGTCGCGCGCGGGCTCGAACTCGCCGGTGCCGACCCCGCTGACGTGAGCCTGCTGGTTCACGGCACTACACTTGTCACCAATGCTGTCTTGGAAAACAAATTGCCACCGACAACGCTGCTCGCGACCGAAGGGTTTCGCGACGTGTTGGAAATCGGCCGCCACTTTCGCCCCGACATGTACGACCTGCAGCAGGACAAGGAAGTTCCCGTGGTGCCGCGCGAACGCCGCTACGGTGTCACCGAGCGCACCACCGCGGAGGGCGAGATTATTACCGAGCCCGACCGCGAAGCGGTGGCGCTATTGTGCCAGGAGATTCGGGACGGCGGCGCGACCTCAGCGGTTGCAATCTGCTTTCTCAATTCATTCGTCAACCCGACCAACGAAGCGATCGTGCGTGACTGGCTGCGCCAGGAGCTACCAGGAATAAGCATCTCGACCTCACACGAAGTGTGCCGCGAGATTCGCGAATTCGAGCGCATGAGCACAGTGGTGTTGAACGCGGCGGCGATGCCCTTGGTAACCCGCTATCTCGAGGAGATTACGCCGCGCATTCAAGGCGTATTGCCCAACGCCAAGGTCTTGCTGATGCAGTCGAACGGCGGCTCGCTGACGGTCACTGCGGCGCAAGATTACCCGGTGCGAATGATCACGTCGGGCCCGGCCGGTGGCGCGCTGGCGGTGCAGCGGATCGGCAAGGCCTTACAGCACATCAATCTGCTCGGCGTCGATATGGGCGGAACCAGCACCGATATCTCGCTGATCCACAAAGGCGAGCTGCGCATGACCACTGAAGCAACGATCGCTGCGCGGCCGGTCAAAGTGCCGATGATCGAGATCAACACGATCGGCGCCGGTGCGGGCAGCATAGCCTGGCTCGACAATTGGGGCGGGCTCCATGTTGGGCCGCAGAGCGCCGGCGCGGAACCAGGGCCGGCGTCCTACGGGCGCGGCGGGGCGGAACCCACCGTATCCGATGCCAATCTGGTGTTGGGACGATTGCATCCGGATCGGTTTCTCGGCGGCGAGATGAAGCTCGACCTCGAGCGTGCGAAAGCGGTGCTGTATGAGAAGATCGGCAAACCGCTGTCGATGTCGGTTGAAGCCGCCGCGGCCGGGATAATTCGAATTGCCAATGCCAGCATGGAACGTGCGGTGCGGGTGAGTTCGGCCGAGAAGGGCTATGACCCGCGCGATATCACACTGGTTGCCTTTGGCGGCGCCGGACCGATGCACGCCGCGGCGTTGGCGCAAGCGGTGGGCATTGAGCGCGTTCTGGTACCGGAGCGGCCTGGCGTTTTTTCAGCGGTGGGCTTGGTAATGGCTGATATTCGTCACGATTTTGCGCAAACCAAAGTGTTTGGCGGCGACGCGATCAATTCGATCAATATTGGGCCTCTGTTCGCCGACCTCGACGCCGAGGGCCGCGCGGCGCTAGACCGCGACGGCGTTGCCGCTACAAGCCAGGAGCTACAACGTTCGGCCGATTTTCGCTACGTCGGGCAGGCTTATGAAGTCAATGTCGCGGTGCCGGAAGGTGAGCTTGATGAGGCCGCTGTCGCAGCGATCATTCAGGGCTTCCACGATCTGCATCAACAACTCTACGCTCACCATCACCCCGAAAAAACCGTCGAGTTCGTCAGTGGGCGGGTTGCAGCGATCGGTTTGATGGCGGCGCCATCGATCCAAACAGCGGCGAAGAACGGCGCCCGAGCCGAGCCGATGGAAACGCGCAAGGTGTATTTCGACGAGGTCGGGGGTTTCGTCGACGCTGCAATCTATGACCGCGACACGCTGAGTCCAGGGGCGCAGTTCGAAGGCCCGGCGGTGGTCGAGCAGATCGATACCACGACAGTGATCCATCCCGGACAGCGCGTGCACGTCGATGAGCTCGGTAATCTGATGATTTCGATCGGCTGACGATCATGATTCTCCAGACGAGAGGATAACTGGATGCGGGTCGACCCCATTACGTTCGAAGTGGTCAACAATGCGTTGGTCGGCGTGGCCGAGCAGATGGCGGCGACGATCCTGCGCACGTCCTATTCCACCGTAATCCGAGAGATGCTCGATTATTCGACTGCGATGTTCGATGTCGAGGGGCGGATTATCGCGCAATCGTGCCGCATTCCGATCCATCTCAATTCGATGTCGCGTTCGTTACGCACGACGCTCGACGAGGCGATCCCAATTGAAGAGTGGCTGCCCGGCGACATCGTGGTGACCAACGATCCCTATAGCGGCGGCCAGCATTTGCCAGACGTACAAACCTTCCTGCCGGTTTTTGCCGACGGTGAGTTGGTGGCGATTTGCGGCACCCTTGGCCATCACCTCGATATCGGCGGCATGCGGCCGGGCAGCTATGCCGGCGATGCGGTTGAGATCTACCAGGAGGGCTTGCGGATACCGCCGATCAAGCTGTTCGAGGAAGGCAAACTCAACGAGCGCCTGTTCGCTGTGATCGAGGCCAATATCCGCCAGCCCGAGATGACGATCGGCGATCTTCGGTCGCAAACCGCGGCGCTTGAGATTGGCCGTGACGGCGTGCTCGAACTGATCGAGCGCTATGGTGTCGATACCTTCAGGGACTGCATGGAGGAAGCGATTGAAACCTCGGAGGCCCGCTTGCGCGACAAGTTGCGCGAGCTGCCGGCCGGGGTTTATGAGGCCGAGTATTACGTCGACGACGATGGTGTTATAGACGAGCCGATCAAGATAGTGACCAAGGTTACGATCGGCGATGGCACGATCCACGTCGACTTTACCGGCACCGACCCGCAGCGCCGATCACCGATCAACGCGACCATATCGAGTTGCGAATCAGCTACCTATTTTGCGATTTTGTCGATCCTCGACCCAACCATCCCGGCCAATTACGGGGTCTACAAACCGATCGAGATCACGGCACCCGAGGGCAGTGTGGTTAACGCGATGCCGCCGGCACCGGTGGTTGGGCGCAACGCAATTACCCACACTATTGTCAACGCCCTGATGCTGGCGCTCTCGGAGATCGTGCCGGAACGCATCACCGCGGCCTATTACGGTATGTCGAATGTCTACATTCTGTCGGGCGACGGTGCGGGCTATCGGAAAGAGTGGATTTTCTTCGATATCGAGGTGGGTGGCGGTGGCGCGCGACAGACCAAGGATGGGCTCGATTGCTATTCGCAGGGCATTCATAACCTCGCCAACACGCCGATTGAGATGGTCGAGAGCACCTACCCCCTGCGCTTCAAACGCTACGAGTTTTTGCCCGATACAGGCGGTACCGGCAAATACCGGGGCGGCCTCGGCGTGCGTCGTGATATTGAATTCCTAGACGAAAGCGGCACACTCAACACCCAGTTCGACAAATTTAAGATCGAGCCGTTCGGCCTGTTCGGTGGTGGTCCGGGCGCGACCGGTCGAATGCAGCTCAATCCCGAGGGACCTGAGCCGGTGGAACTTCACTCCAAGACAGTCAATCGCACACTGCGGCGCGGCGACGTGTTCAGCATGTTGACCCAAGGCGGCGGCGGCTTCGGACCCGCTGCAGAGCGCGATGGCGGGGCGCTGGAGCGAGATCTGCGCGAAGGCAAGGTCTCGGCTGAGGCGGCCGGCAAAGCCTATCGCCAAACGGGGTCGGGCAAATGAAGATCACCGAAATCGAAACCATCGTCATCGATTTACCACGGCGCTCCAGCTACACGTGGCGCTCGCTCAAAGATGCGATCGGCCGCTATGTGATTTTGAAACTAACCACCGATGATGGTGTCACCGGGCTTGGTGAAGCGCCGGCGATCCTGAGTTGGGGCGGCGAGCATGGCCGCTATTTCGGTGAGGATCCGCAGATCGTTTGCTACCTGGTCCGCGACGTCATCGGCCCAATGCTCAAAGGGGCGGATCCGCGCGACCTCAAATCGCTGTTTGCCGAGATCGATATCCATGTGCGCGGCTATCCCTACACCAAGTCGATGATCGAGTGCGCGATGCTTGATATCGTCGCCAAGGATGCTGGCGTGCCGTTGTATCAACTGCTGGGCGGCGCCGCCCGACACAACATCCCGATCTGCCATAGCGTCGGCCTTGCTGCCCCGGCAGATTCGGCTCAGGAAGCGGCTGAAGTGGTCGCCGATGGCGTGGGCTGGTTGCAGGTCAAGGTCGGCGGCGATTATGTCGAGGATCTGGAAATCATGAAGGCGGTGCGCCACGCGGTGGGTGACGACGTGCGGATTTACCCCGACGTCAATCGTGGTTACAGCGACGTCAAAGCCGCAATCAACACGATCCGCGCGATGACGGGCGAGGCCGGCATCATTGCGGTCGAGCAGCCGGTCGAAGGTATCGATGCGATGAAGCGGGTGGTCGATGCGGTCGATGTCTCGGTTATCGTTGATGAAGGCTGCTGGTCGCCGCAGGATGCGATGGAGGTGGTCAAACGTGGGGCCGCCGATCTCCTGTCGATCTACTACACCAAAGCAGCGGGACTGTTGCGAGCGATGGAGATCGGGACGATCGGCCGCGCCGCCGGCTTGCCGACCAATGTTAACGGATCGCTTGAGGGCGGCGTTGGCAATGCGGCAAATCTGCATTTGGCAGCGGCGCTCGAAGGGACCATGTGGCCGGCGGTGATAACGATCAACACGTTGGCCGGGCGCGAACAAACCAAGGTCGGCGGGGTGTTCTACACCGACGACGTCATCACCGAGCCGTTTGCGTATAAAGACGGCTGCCTGCGGGTTCCGGACGGCCCTGGTCTAGGCGTCGAACTCGATCCGGAGAAAATCGAAAAGTACCGTGTAGAAATCTAGGGGAGTGACGTGACGATGCCGGCCAAGTTTGGAATAACCTGCGGTGGAGACCATTGGTCTGCTGACGATATTCGCGCGGTTGAAGAATGCGGTTTTGACGGGTTCTTTACCGGCGAACACATCGTCTATCACCGGCCGATTCTCGACGCGGTCACGATCCTTAGCTACGCGGCCGGCATTACCTCGCGCATCAAGTTAGGTCCTGCAACCCTGCTGCTGCCGTTGCGGCATCCCACGATTGTCGCCAAAGAGTTTTCCTGCCTCGACGTTTTGTCCGGCGGGCGTGCGCTTCTAACGGTTGGCGTCGGGGGGGATTATCCGCGCGAGTTCCATGGCTGCGGCGTGCCGATCAAGGAGCGCGGCCGCCGCGCAACCGAAGGATTGGAGATCATCCGCAACTATTGGACGGGTGAGCGATTCGACTATGACGGCAAGATCTTTCAACTGAAGGACGTCGATATGTTGCCGACGCCGGTCCAGCCGGGCGGTATACCGATCTGGGTATCGGGCCGCCAAGACGGGCCGATGCGCCGGGCGGCGACCCTTGGTGATGGTTGGCACCCCTACATGTACACGGCCGATCGCTGCAAGACTTCGTTCTCGCAGGTGAAGGAATATGCCAGCGAAGCGGGCCGAACCTTGCCGGATGACTACGTGTGGGCGGTGTTTGTTTACTCGTCGCTTTACGACGACGTCGACGAAGCGCGTCAGCACGGCATCAAGGAAATGTCGTACCGCTACGAGCAAGACTTCGCCGACCTGGTCGAGAAATACTGTGCGTATGGGTCACCTCAGCGGATGATCGACTATCTCGCGCGCTTCATCGAGGTTGGCGTCAACTACTTCATCCTGGCGCCGATTATGCCGGCGGACCGGCGCCGTGAGCACCTCGAGCGGATGGCCCGCGATGTGCTGCCGGCGCTGGAGAAGATGACGCCTGCCGCGGTGCTATGAACGAAGTGCCCGAAGCCACGCTGATAAGCGAACGGCTGTTTGCCCTTGCCGAGCGCGACGGCAGTCGCGAGCTGATCATCGACCCGGTGTTCGGGCGGGTGAGCTATGGCACGGCGGCTGAACAGGTCGAACGCCTGGCCTGGGCTTTGCGGGCCCATGATCTCGGGCGCGGCGATATCGTCATACTGCAGTTACCGAACTGGGCCCCGTTCTTGATTTTTCATATGGCGCTCAGCGCCATCGGTGCGGTTACTGTGACGATCCCGATTGTCTATCGCGAGCGTGAACTGGCCGGTGTGGTTGGTCTTACCGGGGCCAAGGCCCTGGTGGTGCCGGCCGGGTTTCATGGGTTCGATTACGCCGCGATGGCGGTGACGCTCAAGGATGGCCATGCTGGGTTAGCCCACGTATTTCTGGTTGGTGCCGGCGACGAAAGCCCGAACACGGCCGATACCATTAGCTACCAGGACTTGATGCGCGAGCCCTGGGAAGCCCGCGGCGGTCAGCAATCACTGGCCGAATTGCGACCCGCCCTCGATGACGTGGCAGCGCTTGGCTTTACTTCAGGCACGACGGGGTCGCTCAAGGGCGCGATCTACGACACCAACATCATTCACGCCACCAATATGGGGTTTATCGACCGCTACGGGTTGAACGAAGGCGATCGCATTTTCGGGTGCTCGCCGATCGGCCACGCGGTTGGCTTCACCCACGCGTTGCGTATGACACTGACGATCGGCGGTAGCATCGTGTTGCTCGAACGTTGGCAACCGGATCAGGCACTTGAGCTGATTCAACGCGAAGGCTGCACTTTCATGGCCTGCGCGACGCCGTTTTTGCTCGATCTGGTCTATCACCCAGCGCTCGCAAACAGCGGCAGGCTATCGTCGGTGCGCCTGTTCCTGTGCGGTGGCGCCTCGGTTCCCGAGCAACTGATGCGCGATGCTCGTGCCGCACTGCCGCATACGTTTACCTCGCCACTATGGGGGATGACCGAGTGTGGCGGCGTGACGACCTGCCCGTTCGACGCGCCCGAGGACAAGCTTTTCGAAACTGACGGCCTGCCGTGCGCCTCGATGGAACTCAAGATTGTTGACGACGATGGCAACGAGGTGGCGCGCGGTGAGGATGGCGAGCTGCGGGCGCGTGGACCGATGGTCACCAAAGGATATTTCGCTCAGTCCGAACTAACCGAAGAGTACTACCTGGATGACGGATTTTTTCGCACTGGCGATCAAGCGCGAATGGACGAGGATGGCTACATCAAGATCACGGGCCGAATAAAGGACTTGATCATACGCGGCGGCGTTAACATTTCACCGGTCGACATCGAAAGCGTGCTGTTCGCGCATCCCAAGATTACCAACGTCGCGGTCATCGGCATGCCCGACCCGCGTTTGGGAGAGCGCATCTGCGCCTATGTTATTGCGGCGGCTGGCGAGACGCTGGCGCTGCCTGAGATCCAGCAGTGGATGGCAGACGCCGAGGTTGCCAAGCCGAAATGGCCGGAGCGGATCGAGTTTGTCGACGATCTGCCTATGACACCCTCGGGCAAGGTTCAGAAGTTCCGTTTGCGTGAAATGATTGCCGAACGCATCGCCGCGGAACGGCCGGCTGATTCGGCCGCGGGGGGTAGCGGTGGCTGATCCAAGCACCGCGGCGCTGGACCATTTCTTCAAACCGAAGAGTGTCGCGATCATCGGATTGTCGCGCGCCGCGGTCGGTGCGCCGATCAGTGTCCTCACTACCCTGAAGGACTTCGGCTACGCCGGCCGAATTCACGTCGTCAATCCGAACATGGAAGCGGCGCCGGATTACAGCGTATGGGCCAGCCTCGACGACGTCGATGAAGCAGTCGATCTCGCCATTGTCAGCGTCGCGCGCGAGCAGGTGTTGGCGGTCTTGCAGAGTTGCGTAGCCCAAGGAGTTCGCGCGGCGATCGTTATCACCCAGGGTTTTGCCGATGCGGACGATGCCGGCAAGAATCTGCAAGCCGAGATGATCGCGCTGGCCAGGCAGAGCGGCCTGCGCATCCTCGGACCGAACACGATCGGCGTCGCCAATGCGCACGCCAATTTTTCGTCTTCGTTCATCGAGACCTATCACGACACCACGCCGATTGGATTGGTCTCACAATCGGGCCTGTTCATGATGGGCCACAATCTGGTGACCAACGAGCCGGGCGGCTTTTGTATGTCGGTCGACCTCGGCAATGCCTGTGATGTCGGACTGGTCGACGTGCTCAACTATTTCGAGCACGAGGCGGCAATCGAGGTTATTGCCTGCCATCTCGAGGCGGTCGAGCAGGGCGCGGCTTTCGTGGAAACCGCGGCGCGAGTCTCACGCAATAAACCGATTATTGCGTTGAAGGCCGGCAAGAGCCGCACGGCGCAGGCAGCGGTGGCCTCTCATACCGGCGCGGCGGCGGGTGAGAACCGCGTTTACGACGCCGCTTTCCACAAAACCGGGATAGTTCCGGCCCGTAATGCCGAAGAGTTGCGGTTACTCGCCAAGGCCTTCGCGATTTATTCACCGCCCAAAGGCAAGCGGGTGGCGGTGGTGAGCTACTCCGGCGGCGGCGCCATTCTGGCGATCGATGCGGTAGAGAGCGCCGGCCTTACGCTTGCCGCCCTCTCAGATGAAACATTGGCGACGCTTCGCTCTCAATTTCCCGACTGGATGGAGGTCGACAATCCGCTCGATATCTGGATCCCGGTCGCCAAGGACTACGACACCGCGTTCCCGAATATCCTCGAACGGGTACTGCGCGATCCGGGCGTCGACGCGGTGTTGTGCATCTATTGCTCGTACACGCTGCCGAAATATTCCGGCTACGATGCGTCGCGCTATATCGGCAAACTCGCCGCCGCTTACCCGGACAAACCGATCCTCGGCTGGAGCTACGGCATGGATATCGCCGGCTTCACCGAACACGTCGAGCGTGACGGCACCGCGATGGTGTTTCCCTCGCTCGAAGACGCAACCCAGACGCTGGCCAAGCTGGTCGAATGGGATCGCTACCGCACGGGCACTGACGACCCGGTGCCGTCGACCCCGATCGAGGTCGATCGCGCCGCGGTGGCACAGATCCTGGCGACATCGGCAGATAACAAGCAGCAATATCTATTCACGGAAGGCCTCGAAATTCTGCAGGCCTATGGGATCAACGTCGCACCTTGGGCTTTTGCGCAGAACGAGGACGATCTGGTCGCGCGGGCTGCCCGGGTTGAATATCCCGTGTGCCTGAAAGTGGTTTCGTCGGACATCATCCACAAATCAGACAGTGGCGGTATCCGCCTCGGCATCGATAACCCCAATGCGCTGATCGAGAACTATCGCGGGTTGTGCCGCGATATTGGCGAACGCGCACCCGGCGCCGAGATCGCCGGCGTGGTGGTTCAGGCGATGGCGCCCAAGGGCAAAGAGGTGATGATCGGGGCCAAGCGCGATGAGACCTTCGGACCCAGCCTGGTGTTGGGAGCGGGCGGTATCTACGCGGAAATCCTCGACGACTTCGCGGTACGGCTCGCACCACTCAGCGAAGCCGAGGCCTATGGCATGTTCGACGATCTGGCGTTCAGCAAATTGCTGCGTGGGGTTCGCGGTGAGGCACCGTGCGATCTTGCCGCTGTTGTCGACACGCTGCTTAGGGTTGCGCAGTTGGTCTGCGACCATCCCGCCATTAAGGAAATTGACCTCAATCCGTTGATCGTCAACCCCGACGGTGCGGTTACGGTCGATGCCAGGATCATCCTGTGACCGGGGCTCGTTGGTGCACTTCTTGGCACCGGTCGGCACGGCCGATAATCTCAAGACGGTTCGAGGAGGCTGACTAGACCGTGACTTCACGATGGATGGAACCCGAGGGCGAAAAATTCGCGCTGGGATCACTCGACGAGCAGGCGCATTGGAAGCACGAATATCATCGCATCGTCGATGACGTTCGAGAGCAGGTGCGCGGCAAAGGCTCAAAGCTCTTGGGCGCCGAGCGCGGGGGCGTAGAAACCGACACGGTCGGCCAGCCGCTGCCGCGCAACGATGTTTTGTACAAAGTGCGCGGCAAGGCGCGCTACGCGGCCAATATCGAGATGGAGGGGATGCTGCACGCTTGCTTCGTTCGCAGCGAGCATCCCCATGCCCGCATCATCAAGGTTGATACGTCGCAGGCTGAAAAAGCCTCCGGCGTTCAAGCCGTTATTACCGCCGCAGACGCTGGCGATGAACTGATTGGCACGCTGGTTACGGATACGCCGGTTCTGGCCAAAGACCGCGTGCGCTACGTCGGCGAAGCGATAGCGGTGATTGCAGCCGACACGCTGGAGGCAGCCGCGGCGGCGTGTCTGCTGGTCGAGGTCGAGTATGAACTTCTGCCGGCGATCCTCACCCCCGAGGAGGCGTTAGCGGAAGGCGCAACCGAGATTGATCCCGAAGGCAACGTCATCATCAGCCTTCATAACGAACGCGGCGACATCGAAGCAGGCTTGCGCGACGCCGACGTGGTGCTGGAGAGCAGTTACGACGTCGAACAAATTGATCACTGTTTCCTGGAACCGCCCTCGGGGGTTGCCTTCATCGACCCCGACGGCGTGTTGACGGTGATGGTTTGCACCCAATATCCGCACTACCACCATAAGCAGATCGCACGGGTTACCGGCCTGCCGATGGAAAAGGTGCGGGTGGTGCAAACCGTGGTTGGCGGCGCCTTCGGCGGCAAGATGGACAACACCGTCGAGATTGCCCTGGCGCTGCTGGTACTGAAGACCGAACGGCCTGTGCGAATGACCTACACCCGCGAAGAGGTCTTCACGACAACGACCAAGCGGCACCCGATGAAGATTCGTCAAAAGCTTGGTGCCACCAATGACGGCAAGTTCACCGCGCTCGACGTTGAGTACCTGCTCGATGGCGGCGCTTATCGGTCGTATAGCATCACGGTAAGCGGCCGCTGCGTGATCCACGCCGGCATGCCCTATTTGTTTCCGAATATGCGGGTCGATCTCACAACCGCGTTCACCAATCATGTGCCGTGCGGCGCGATGCGCAGTTTCGGCATCGTCAAGACCGCGTTTGCGTTGGAATCGCAGATCAACGAAATGGCCGACCGGCTCGGGATCAGTCAGATCGAGATCCGCCGCCGCAACGGGTTTATCGATGGCGATAAAACTGCGACCGGGCAGACACTCTATGACGTGGGGTTTCTCAAAACGCTCGACGCGGTTGAGCCGATTTTCGAGCGCCGTAAGGCCGAGTTGTCAGCGGCGCCACAGGTGGCGGGCAAGCGACGCGGTCTCGGCCTGGCGTGCCTGGGCTACGGCATTGGCTATAGCGGTATTCGCAATCCATCGACGGCGCGGATTCGCGTCGACGCCGCGGGCACGGTGACCGCATTTTGCGGCACCCCGGACATCGGCACTGGATCTGATATGTCACTGGCGCAGATCGCCGCGCAGTCCGCCGGCATCTCGGTAAACCGGGTCAACGTGGTGAGCGGCGACTCGACCAAGACCGATGATTCCGGCCCTACCTCGGCGTCGCGCACGACCTATTTTTCCGGCAATGCCGCCTATATCGCCGGGCAAGATTTCAAGAGCCAATTCGAGGCGGCGGTCGCGCGGCAAATGGATGTATCGGCCGACCAGGTGCGGCTCGAAGCCGACACTGTGACGGTTCGCAACGATCGCATGGATTTCGCCGATGCCTGTCACCTGATCGCCGGCGAAACCGGAGATATCGTCGGCTACGGCAAGTTCGATCCCGATATCGAGGCCAACATCCTCACACTCAAAGGCAATCCCTACCCGACCTACACCTACGCCACCCATCTGGTGGAGATCGAGATCGATGAGGAATTGGGATCGGTCGATTTGGTTCATGTGTGGGCCGCGCATGACGGCGGCACGATCGTCAATCCGATGGGTACGGAAGGCCAGATCGAGGGTGGCGTAGCCCAAGGGCTGGGCCAGGCGATAATGGAAAAAGTGGTGCGCGAAAACGGCTATATCACCAACCCCCACTACCGCGATTATCTGCTGCCCGGAGCCAAGGACGTGCCGCTCGCGATCGAGTGTATCTTTATCGACAATCACGATCGCACCGGGCCCTACGGTGCCAAGGGCGTGGCCGAGGTTAGCCTGATCCCGATCCCGGCTGCGATGGCGGGCGCGGTGACCGACGCCAGCGCAATCCGGCCGACCCACCTGCCGATGGAATCCGAGTATTTGCTGGGCTTGATCGATCAGCGCGACGGCGGTGCATCGTGAGCGGGTGTCGCTTCACCGCCGCCAAGACCGTGGCCGAGGCCGTCGATAGCCTGGTCGCGGCCAAAGGCGATGGACACATCATCGCCGGTGGCGTTGCGTTAGTGATCCTGATGAACGAAAAGCTGCTGCAACCGTCGTGGCTGATCGACATATCGCGGATCGACGAACTCAAGGGCATCACCGTTGGCGCGGATCGCACAATTCGGATTGGCGCGGCGGTCACCCACCGCGAGGTCGCACGATCCTCGGAGATCGCGGCGGTCTATCCGATGCTCACCGAGATGGCGTCCGAGATAGCCTGCGGCCGGATCATGAACCGCGGCACCATCGGCGGCAATATCTGCCTCGCCGACCCGCAGGGAGATCCGCCGGTGGCGATGCTTGCGTTGGATGCCACGTTTAGGATTGCCGGCCCGGGCGGCAAGCGCGAGGTGCCGGCCCGATCATTTTTCGAAGACCTTTACGTCACCGCACTTGGCGAGGACGAGCTGCTGAGCGATATCCACATTCCCGCGCCGGTTACCAATACCGGTACTGCGTTCGGAAAATTTGCGGCGCGCAAAGCGATGGATTACTCGTCGACGATCAGCACCGCGGTCAGCCTCGTGCGCGATCCCAACGGCGGTGGGATTGCTGAGATAGGACTAGGCCTCGGCGGTTGTGGCGTCACCCCGGTATGGCCGGAGAAAACCGAAGCGGTACTGCGTGGCCGAAAACCGGACGATGAAACGTTTGCAGTCATGCGTGCGACGCTGGCCGATGAGATTGAACCGATCGGCGATTCGCTTTACTCGGCCGACTATAAGCGCCGCGTAGCCGGCATCATTCTTACGCGGACAGTAAAGATGGCTTATCAGCGAACCGAGGGGGCCAGCCAATGAGCGTCGATATTACGCTGACGATCAACGGCCAACGCCGCGCGTTGACGGTGGAACCGACGGACACACTGGTCAGCATCCTGCGCGACCGTCTGGGAATGACCGGGACGCATAAGGATTGCTGCATGGGGATCTGCGGTTCGTGCACCGTGCTTGTGAACGACCGTCCGGTGAGTTCGTGCCTGTTGCTGGCGGCTCAGATCGATGGCGATGCGGTGCGCACGGTCGAGAGCCTTGAAAGCAAGGGTTCGTTGAGTCCACTGCAGGAAGCGTTCCTGACGTTTGGCGCGGTGCAATGCGGTTATTGCACGCCGGGCTTTTTGATGACCGCGACCTCGCTTCTGGAAGAGACACCCAGCCCCAGCCGCGATGAGATCGTCGAAGCGCTCAAGGGAAATCTGTGCCGCTGCACGGGCTATAAGAAAATCATTGAAGCGGTGGAATCGGTCGCGAACGCATAATTTCCACCCCAACAGGGAGATCATCCATGTCGTTTTTCCCATCGCTGCAGAAAGAAGGGTCTCAGCTCAAAGACATCCAGGAACCGTTTTCCGACATCTACAAGATGTGGGGAAAGTTCAGCGAGGCGCTAATGCGCGGGCCGGGGCCGTTGACTGTGGCGGAACGCGAGCTGATAGCTGCTTACACCTCGGGAACCAACACCTGTAGTTATTGCTTTCACGACCACACGATGGCGGCCGAGCATTTCGGTATTGATGCCGGGGTGCTTGAAGCGCTGATGGATGATGTTGACGCGGCACCGGTTGAAGAAAAAATGAAACCGCTACTGCGCTATGTGGGCAAGCTAACCGCGACGCCGTCGAAGCTCACACAGGCCGATGCCGACGCGGTTTTCGCAGCCGGCTGGAGCGAATCCGAATTTCACATCGCGATCCTGGTTTCTGCCCGGTTTAATTGCATTAATCGCTTGGTTCAGGGTCATGGCATCGTGCACAACCCGGCGATTGGCGATAGTTGGAAGACCGAACAGGGGCTGGCCTACAACATCCTCGAATTGGATCAATAGGCCTCTAGTCACCAACGAGTTCTCGGATACCGGCTTTCGCCGGTATGACAACAACGAGTAAAATCCAAGCTCCGACTAGCTACTGCATCAGCCGTGGCGTTCGCGCAGGACTTGCGCGGCTTCAACGAGGCGCTTCATCTTGGCGACCGCGGTGGCTTCGTCGCTGATGCAACGCCGGGAGAAGGTGCCGAAGCCGCAATCCGGGTTGAGGAAGATTTGCTCGGGCTTGTAGTACTGCAGGGCTCGTTCGGTCTGTTGAACGATAGCATCGACGCTTTCGATCTCGTCGGTTCGCGGAATCATGACACCGAGACCGATCTCACGCTGGTTGAGCGTCTCCCCGACCACGCCAAAATCGCCGGCTCTAGGCGTTGCGAACTCGAGAACGAACTGCTGAACGTTCATCTTGGAGAGGGCGGGAACGAGCGGTGCGTAGTCCCCCGACAGATGCACGTCGTCCTTCTTGCTCCAATTGCCACGGCAGACGTGGACGCCGATCCGAATACCATCGATGCCGTCGACGACACGGTTGATAATATCAACTGCGAAATCTAGCTCGGAACCCGCATCACGGCGGGTTGCTAAGCTGCCTCACATGAATGTTCGGCTAAACGATTCACTTTCCGACGCCGCCTCCGACAAGACCACTTCGGTAAATACGGGCTCGTCGAACTGGACAAACTCGCAGCCCGCGTCACGCAGCTCGATGAGTTCGTCGCGCAAGATGGAGACAATGTCGTCGGCCATATCGGTCGGTTCCGCGTAGGCCCCGCGCGAGAACTTCGGCGACCACATCGAACGGATCAGAATATAGGGTCCCGGAAGGGGCACCTTGATCGGCCGGTCGGTCAACTCGCGCACGAACTTGTAGTCCTCGACGGCCAGCGGTTCGCGGCGTTCGAGCTTGCCGACGCAGACTGCGTTCATAATCGAATCGGGGGTTACGTCGGCCGCCGCCAATCCCTCGTTAAAGCCTTCGTCGTTGTCGGCGCTTTCTGTCAGGGACATCAGGCGCGTGCCATCCAACTTCTCGGTGACAAAGGAGACGAAGTTGTCGCGACGCTGTTCGCCGTCGACAATGATGTCGACACCGGCATCAACCTGCAATTCAACCGCGCGGCGAGTTTCGCCGTCAGCAACGCGGTCAAACTCAGCCCGCGGCATATGTCCTTTTTGGTAATCTGACAGAGCGCTGAGAAGACTCTGCGATCGCGGCCAGCTGCCAACTTGTGTGACTGGGAACATGTTTACCCTCCAAACGATGGTAGGTGCTCGAAAACGCCCCGGCAAGACGCAAAAAAAGGACCGGCGGTTATAAGCCGGCCCTGATTTTCTGAGGCGCCGGGTCTTAGAGACCTGAGCCTTTATTGCGCTCGTGCTCGGTGAGGCGGGTGCGCTCGGCACATGCCTTCAATTTGTTGTACATCGGGGCAAGTTTCGGATCGCCGCCCATGACCTTGTCGCCAATCGGTGCGGTGCGGCGCATGAATTCGTCGCGTTCCGCGGTCGACAGCCGAATGACTTCGCCGCCCTTGCTTTCCCATATATTGCCGGCACGACGGTCGTAACGAATGACCACATCTTCCATGTAACGCTCGAGTTCACGACCGGTATCAATCACCGCCTTTTGCAGGTCGGCCGGTAACTTGTCGTAGAACTTCTTGCTCATCATCGCCATGTCGGGGATGTGCGTGTCTTCGACCAGCGTAATGTATTTGGCCGCGTCATAGATCTTGAGCGCCGCGAGAACGACGATGGTGCTGCGCACGCTGTCGATCTGCCCGCGCTGCAGAGCCGGAATGACATTGCCCATGCCCATCGGGATGCCGGTGCCGCCGAACTCTTTGATGATGGCGCGTTCAACGTCAGTCGCCAGCACGCGCATCTTCGAACCCTTGAAATCGGCGAGCTTGCGGATCGGCTTGACCGACGCGTAAGCGGTGGGCCCATAGTCAAAGATCGACAGGCCAATCATCCCTTTGTCTTCGGCCATGCTCATGAACGGGATACGGAACTCGTCACAGCTTAGGGCCCGCGAGATGTGTGCGATGTCATCAAACAGACCGGGGACATCGGTGACTTGATAGCGCGGGTCGACGCCCTTGAAGAACCCGGGCGGTAGCATGCTGATCTCGATGGTTCCTACCTGTACGCCATCGACCATCTCGGCGATGCCACCGAGCTGATGGCCGGGGAACAGTTGAACATCGATCCGACCGTTGGTGGCTTTCTCAAGGCGCTCTTCGAACGAGCGCCCCCATTCGTGGTGAATTTCATCGGTCGGGAAGATCGCGACCTTGATTACGAAGTCGGCAGCACTTGCTGGCTGGGTCGGTACGGCAATGAGCGCGGCAAGGGTCGCGAAGACCACCGCCTGCGCGACGCGCATAAATATTCTGGATACAGCTAAAGACATTAGATTCCCTCCCATAGGACTTTTTTAACCGTGGTAGCTCGGTTAAGCTTAGCCAACGATCTCGTTAGTGTAAAGCTGAGGAGCATCGATAACCCTTAGTTTCTGCGGGTTTTAAGGGGTGTCGGTTGGGAGAGAGGCGGTATGAACGACGTACCAGGCACGGACAGAGAAGCGCGAAATCGGCGTATCGAGCGCGTGATTTTTGCCATCCCGCGCTTTATCGCCGGATCCTTGGTTCTATCGATCGTTGCTGTCACCGGCGCCAACGTTGTCGCCCGTTATGTCTTCCTGGCGCCCTTCTACTGGGCCGAGGAAGTCCTTACCTATGTGATGATCTCGTTCATCTATATTGCGGCGATTCTCGTCACCTGGGACGGCAATCACCTCAAAATGGATATCCTCTCGCAGGCTCTGAAGAGCCCGGTGAAGGAGGTGGTAAACTTCCTTTCGACGATGCTGTTCATCGCGATTTGCATCTTCATCGTGATCCAATCGTTCGAAGTGACAGTATTGCAGGTCGAGTTCGGCAAGCGCAGCATCGCCGCCGAGGTCCCTATGGTAATTCCCCACTCGATGGTGCTGATCGGCTTTTTCTTCATGATGGTTGCCGTCATCGTGCGTTTCCGGGCGCATATCAGAGGCGACCTCGGCAATGTGCGTGACGAACTCACGGAAAAGTCGCCTGGCAGGAATTTGGACCTCGGTATCTAGGTTTTATGGCTGACCGCTTCGTCGACCCAACATTCAAGCAATCTTGTCGCGTGGCGCCGTCACGCAGTAACGCGTAGGCGGGCGAATTATGGCGTGGGTCATGGTGCTGCTGCCGATCGGCTTGCTGGTGATGGGTTTCCCGGTCTTCATAATTCTGATGACGACATCGACGGTCGTCCTATTCCTTTTTATGGATGTGCCGCTCACCGTGGTGCACCTAAAAATGTTTGGCAGCGTCGACAAGCTGTCGTTCCTGGCCGCACCATTTTTATATTTGCCGGTGAACTGATGAGCCGGGGCGGTCTCTCAACCCGAATTGTGGCTTGGGTGTTATCGCTATCGGGCGGCGTGCGCGGCAGCCTGCCGATCACCGCCGTGGGGTCGTGCGCGTTCTTTGGGTCGATGTCGGGGTCCGGTGCGGCGACCACCGCCGCTGTCGGTCAGGTGTTGTACAAACCGTTGCTTAATAATGGATACAGCGAAAGTTTCTCGGCCGGCGTGCTGGCGTCTTCCGGAGCGATCGCCGTGATCATTCCACCATCGATCGCTATGATTCTGTATGGCGGCTCCGCCGAAGTGTCGGTGGTAAAACTGTTCATCGCCGGATTCATTCCCGGCATCATGCTGGCGGCCATGATGGCTGGCTATATCTACATTTATGCCAGGATCAATAATCTTGGCGAAACTCAGGCGTTCAGCTTGAGCAATTTTCTAGGCGCTAGCCGCCGGGGGATTCTTGCCCTGGCGACACCGTTGATCATCCTGGGTGGGATTTACTCGGGAATTTTCGATCCCACCGAAGCAGGGGCGGTCGCCGGTATTTACGCAATTTTGGTAACGATGTTTGCCTACGGCGATCTCGACTGGCGGGGGCTGTGGGAAGCGGCGGTACGAACGGCCTACGTCTGCGCGCAGATCTTCATCATTATCGCGGCAGCCGGGCTGTATTCGTGGTTGTTGACGATCAGCGGCGTTCCGCAGGCGATCGTCGCGTTTATTCAAGACATCGGGGCGCAGCCTTGGGCGGTGATGCTGGTTATTAACCTGTTGCTGTTGGTGGTGGGCTGCCTGCTCGATCCGACCTCAGCGATCATCATCCTCACACCGCTGCTGATTCCGATCGTGCAGGCCGCCGACATCGATCTCATCCACTTCGGCATCATCATGGTGATGAACCTCGAGATCGGTATGTTCACGCCGCCATTTGGGCTCAACATATTCGTGGTTCAGTCGGTGTTGCGGGCCCCGCTCGCGGCGATCTACCGTGGGGTAATGCCGTTCATCATCATCAACATCATCGCGCTTGGAATCGTGACCTACGTGCCGGATGTCTCGCTGGTGCTGACCCGGCTGATCGGGCCTTAGGGACCGCGCGCCGGTTATTAAACAACCCCTCACCCCATCCCTCTCCCACATGGGGAGAGGGAGTTCCAGTCGACGCACCGTTGGGTTCCCTCTCCCCATGTGGGAGAGGGTTAGGCTGAGGGGTCGATTGCTGGATGCTCGCGCGACGTCAGTGGGTTCGCCCGGACTACCCAGCCGCTTCTGCCTCAAGCAGTTCGTCAATGATGCGGCGAGCCATCATCGGGCCGGCGTCGTAGCGGATGTCGAGGGTGGGCGCGCTGGGGTCGAGGTCGATACAGGCCTGCTGTGCGTCGAATACAGCAAGATCTTCGCCGACAACGTGGTGGCACTGGCGGTGGAACTCTTCGATGTCGTCTTGGTTGTTGGTCCAGGTGCGGTGAGCCAACGCCCAGAAATAGTGGGTCGAGGTTTCAGATTCCGGCGTGATGCCGTGGCTGACCCAGAAATCCCAGCGCTTTTCGCCCTTACCCTCGCGTGCGCCGGTGTTGACCGAGGCGGCACCGTTATTGATGCGGAAATAGGAAGGCGGGAAATATTCTGAGACCTGCCAACGGTCGATATTGCCGTCGTAGTCGCCGAACTTCTGATAGGTGGTCGCGGCCGGTACGTCCATAGTCCAGCGCGAGACTTTGATGTGTTGGCCTTTGTGCTCGGTTTCGACATCGGCGAAGTCGGCGACGTGCCCGGTGCCGACGGTCGATGCATGCACGGTGGCGAGGTGAGACAAATCGAGGAGATTGTCGTTGATCAGTTCGTAGTGGCCCTGCACCGGACGATAGACCAGGCTTGAGGTCCAGCCCTCCTCGTCGAGCAGGTTGAAGTGGGTGGGGATCTTTGATTGGTCTGGCTTGGCTGGATCGCCCATCCACACGAAGACGCATTGATTGCGTTCGATCACAGGGTAGCTCTTGACCCGGGCCGATTTGGGGATACGATCCTGGCCCGGGATTTTGACGCAGGCGCCTGCACAGTCGAATACCAGGCCGTGGTAGTGGCACTGCAACTCATCGCCGATCATTTTGCCCATCGACAGCGGCAGACGGCGGTGAATGCAACGGTCTTCGAGGGCCACAGGGGTGCCGTCCTGTTTGCGGAACAGGACCACGGGTTCGCCGAGCATGACCCGCCCAAGCGGGTCGCGCCCAACGTCGCGCGCCCAGGCGGCGAGATACCAATAATTACGTAGAAACACCGATTTCCTCCGTGATCGCTTATTCGGCGGCTTGTTGCAGCGCACGCTGCTCGCCGCGAACAGATATCCAGCCAACCGGCGATTTCTTGGGGGTACGCTTTTTCGACTTGCGC
>Ga0302135_10000496_pt1 | contig 23930 bp, 23 predicted proteins | sample CBN3_surface_MG_FD_203119 | JGI IMG/M metagenome (GOLD analysis project Ga0302135, IMG submission 203119) | Marine microbial communities from Western Arctic Ocean, Canada - CBN3_32.1 | ecosystem: Environmental > Aquatic > Marine > Oceanic | place: Canada: Western Arctic Ocean | collected...
AGAAGCCCATCGAGCTGGCGGCAGCTTGCTGCCGCTCACAAAGGCCTCGGGGATAAGCAGCGCGCACGCGCCGCTGAAGTGAAAGCCGCAGAGGTACTATCGGCGTAGTTGAGGTTATATTTTCAGCCACACATCTAAGGCCGGTAAATCGCCAATGCGAATTCTCATAAAATTTCTGCTTTACGGACTAGCGTCACTCGGCGGTGTTACGTTTGTCATGATCTTAATCGTTGGTGGACTGGCGCTAAATTTCAGCGATGACATCCAGCCGTTGCCGTCTCGTATTTTGCTGGAGGCAGATCTAGGCGCTGGTGTCGCAGAAGTCCGCAAAGACGGATTAATTTCTGCATTCGATGCCAGGCCGCTCCTGATGCGGGAGTTTGTCGATGCTCTGGTCGTGGCAAGCAACGACGACCGTGTTCAGGGTTTGATTGTCAGGCTCGGATCGGGTGGCATCTCCATTGCCCAAGCACAGGAATTGCGGGACGCGGTTGTGGCGTTCAGTGGCAGTGGTAAATTTTCTTTGGCTTTTTCAGAGTCGTTTGGTGGAATTGGGAGCGGCACAGTCGCCTACTACCTTGCCAGTGCGTTCGACTCCATTTGGGTCCAGCCTTCTGGGGCGATCGGGCTTACAGGGATTGCTCTTGAGGCGCCGTTTATCAAAGGTGCATTGGACAAACTCGGCGTAAAGGCGAAGGTCGAGCAACGCCAGGAGTACAAGGCTGCCGCAGAAATGTTTACACGAGAACAATTCAGCGCGCCGGCGCGCGCGTCCTTGCAGCGGCTCGTCGATTCATGGTTCACGCAGATTGTCGATGGTATTGCGGCGGCTCGTGGCCTCGACGCTGGTGCCGTCCGGAACCTGATCGATGAAGGACCATATCTCGCGCAGGAAGCACTCACCGCCAATCTTGTTGATGGGCTTGGATATTGGACCGATGTTTTGGCTTCGGCACGTACCTCGGCAAGCCTCGATGTGGATATGGCAGGTCGAATGCGCATCGACAGGTATCTGGCCAGTGTTGAACGACCGAATAGCAATGGCCCGAAGGTCGCGTTGATCTACGGCGTTGGTGCCGTACTGCCTGGCGCGGACGACGATCCATTTTCAGACGGTGCGACATTTGCCGCTGATTCAGTAGCCAAAGCGATCGCGGCGGCGACTAAGGATAGCGATATTCGCGCCATTCTATTCCGCATCGATAGTCCGGGTGGCGCCTATACGGCTGCTGACACTGTTTGGCGGGAGGTTGATCGCGCGAGCCGGGCGGGCAAGCCGGTTGTTGTGTCGATGGCAGGGGAGGCGGCATCGGGAGGCTATTTTGTCGCCATGCCGGCCGACCGCATTGTCGCGCAGCCAGGGACGGTCACAGGTTCAATTGGAGTCTTCGCCGGTAAGGCGGTTACGGAAGCGCTATGGCAAAAGCTTGGTATAACCTGGGATGAAATTCACGCCGGCAGTCGCGCGACCATGTGGAGTCAGATTCGCGATTTTCCGCCAGGAGCGGAGGATAAGTTCAGTCGAATTCTTGACGCCATATACGATGATTTCACGGCCAAGCTATCGAGAGGCCGAAGTCTTTCCAAGGAACAGGTCGACGCTGTTGCACGAGGGCGCGTCTGGACCGGCGCCGATGCGCACGCGAATGGGCTCGTCGATGCAATTGGTGGATATAGTACTGCTGTCGCTGAAGTAAAGCGTGCATTGGGCCTCGCACCTGAGGAGGCGATCAACCTCATAGACTTTCCGAAACCGCGTTCGCGATTAGAGCGCGTCGTTAGTCTCTTGACGGATCGAGTGGAATTCCCCTTGGGGCAGACAGGAGCATTGATGCAAGCCCTGGGGCGTCGATTTAGCGTGAACCTCGACAATTTCGCGGTGTTTGCGCCACCTGTTGGTGTTTTGCAGCTGCCGCCGTTTCGCCTTAAGCGATAACAGGCTTAATCTCCCACCCGGTGTGCGGCGATCAGGAATTCCTTGTTTCCTTTTGGACCAGTGATTGGGCTTTCGGCTATCCCTTGTACTTGCCAGCCGGCGAGATTATCGAGCCAGTTGGAAATTCGCTGGCAAACCTCAAGGTGGAGAGCTTCGTTTCGAACAACGCCGCCTTTGCCAACCTCTCCGCGGGCGACCTCAAATTGAGGTTTGATGAGAGCGACAAGAATGGCAGCGTCGGCGGCCAGCGAAAGTGCTGCTGGCAGCACGGTCTCAAGGCCAATGAAGCTCGCATCGCAAACGATAAGGCCAATCGCATCGGGTATCTCTTCGCGTGAGATATGACGGGCGTTTGTTTGCTCCATGACAATGACTCGATCGTCTTGCCGGAGACGCCAGTCAAATTGCCCGTGGCCGACGTCGACGGCATAAACTCGTGCCGCGCCGCAGGTCAGCAGCACATCCGTGAAGCCGCCCGTTGACGCACCGATGTCGAGGCAGATTGCGCCCTTAGGGTTGATCTCAAAATGTTCGAGCGCGTGCGCCAGTTTTAGGCCGCCGCGCGATGCCCAGGGATGTTCCCGCCCGCGCAATTCAAGTGGTGCATTGGCGGCAATCAGCGTGCCTGGTTTATCGATTCTGACTGTTCCCGAAAATACCGTACCGGCCATAATCAGCGCTTGCGCCCGCGTCTGGCTTTCTGCGAGATCACGCTCCACCAATGTCTGATCTGCGCGAACTTTTCGCGGGGCCTTGGTGGGGCCGCTCATGGTCGTGCTCCCACGATGGCGCCGGGTATTCTTTGCCAGTTGTAGAAACGCACGAGCAAGAAGCAGGCGACGATAATAAGGCCCGCTGCAAGGCCACTCCAAACGCCGACACCTTCAAAATCGAGCCAAAATCCAAGCAGGACGCTGACTGGAAAACCGATTACCCAAAAACCGAATACGGCAATCAGCATTGGTGCACGCGTGTCCCTGAGCCCACGGAGCGCTCCTGCAGTTAGCGCCTGCAAACCATCGGCTATCTGGAAAACTGCCGCGACTGCAAGAAGCAGGACGGCAAATCTCACAACCTCAGCGCTTTCCGCAACGCGTCCGCCCAGAAACAAATGGATGACAGGTAGGGGGTGAAACCAGAAGACGTAGGAGGCCGTCACCATAAATATTCCGCCGAGCGTTATTGCCGTCCATCCAGCGCGCCCGACACCTAGTCGATCTTGTGCGCCGGCCGCCAACCCAACCCGAATGGTGGCGGCTTGTGCAAAGCCGAGAGGTACCATGAACGTGAAGGAGACGCATTGCATCGCGATCTGATGGGCAGCCAGTTGCTCTGTACTGATGAGACCCAATAATATTGAGGCGGCAAAAAACAGCCCAACTTCAAACAGAAGTGTTGTGCCGACCGGCAGGCCGACGCGGATTATCTCCACAAATTTTGCCCAGTCAGGGCGCCACACACGGCGGAGAATTGCATATTGCCTAAATTCGCCGTCCCGCACGACATAAACAAGCAAAGCGGCGAACATCAGAATGTTGACGATGCTGCTGCTCAATCCAGCACCGGCTATGCCTAATGCCGGAAAGCCAAAATTGCCGAACATAAGTGCATAGTCACCAAAGGCATTGACGCCGACGCCGATCACGGTGATCAGCAGTACCGAGCGTGGCCGGCTGAGCGCTGAAATGAAGCTTCGAAGGGACACCATCCAAAGGCTCGGGATCAAACCCCACACCATCATTTGCATGTAGTCCGACGCCAAAGCCGAGTTTGCTGTGGATTGTCCAAGAAGGCGCAGAATTGGTTCGATTTGCCATAAGGCGATGACAAATGGCGCTCCAACCGCCGTGGCGACCCAAAAACCTTGTCGAACAAAGCGGCGGACCTCATCGGCATCACCAGCACCACGGGCGCGGGCGGCGAGTGCTGATACTGAAACGACGATACCAAGGCCGAACAGATAGAAGAGAAAATAGAAATTTCCACCCAATGCACCGGCGGCCAACTCAGGAGTTCCAAGTCGGCCCATAAAGATTGTGTCAGCTGCGCGAATGCCAACCTGGGCGATCTGGGTCAGGACGATTGGGAGGGCGAGTATAAACGTGGTCCGCAGCTCAATGCGCCAGGGACTGCTCGCCGACCAATTGATAGATGCCGTTTCGCCCGGGTGAGGTGCTTGGTCGTTCACGGGCGGGCGCTCAAAAACATGCGAGGACCGATGTCGCCTGCCACCAGCCTTTAAGACGCGTTATGATCGCCGCTCCACTACAAATCGTGCCACAGCGCGCAGTAGATCGGCTTTTTCATCAAAAATTGCCAAATGTTGGACTGCTTGATCGGCCAAAAGGGATGCTTGAGCGCGCGCGCGCTCACGACCGAGGATGCCGACAAAGGTTGCTTTTCCCGCATTCTCATCCTTGCCGACTGCCTTCCCCGTTTCCTCGACCGTACCCTCAACATCCAACAAATCATCGGCGATCTGAAAAGCGAGCCCGAGATCATGGGCATATCCTCTGAGGGCTTCATGAGCTGGGTCAATGGCACTACCAAGGATCGCGCCTGCCTCACATGAAAATGCAATGAGCGCACCGGTCTTAAGGCGCTGCATGCGGGTGATCTCCCCAATACTAAAACTCTCTTTTGCCGCTGATAGATCGATCATTTGCCCGCCAACCATGCCGTGGCCGCCCGCGGCACGCGCGAGTTCCAGAACCAGATCGCTGCGAACGCTCGGGTTATTGTGAGTGTCGGGATGAGCTAAAACTTCGAAAGCCAATGTCAAAAGAGCATCACCAGAGAGTATCGCTGTCGCTTCGTCAAACTGACGGTGAGTTGTCGGCCTGCCGCGTCGCAGATCGTCATCATCCATTGCCGGCAAGTCATCGTGAATGAGTGAGTAGCAATGAACCAGTTCAACTGCAGCAGCTGTTCTGAGAGATCCTTCACGCGCCACGTCGAACAGCCCCGCGCATTGAAGGACGAAAAATGGACGCAACCGCTTGCCACCGTCTAGCGTCGCATATCTCATCGCCTCGTAGAGACGCGCTTCCGGCGCGGTTTCAGCTGAAAGCACGCGATTCAGCATCTCACCAACCTGTGCTTCGGCGGTGGCCAAGGCTTGGTTCAGGTCCGTCAATGCAGGTGCCCTAACTGACGTCTGCAGGTTCGGTTGTGATACTGCCATCTGTGCTAATCGAAATGCGCTCGACTTTCTCCTGTGCCTCGCGCAATTTTGCTTCACAGTGTTTCTTGAGCGCTGCGCCACGTTCGTACGCGGCAATCGCTTCGTCGAGCTTACCCTTGCCGCTCTCAAGCGTGCGCACAATCTGCTCCAGTTCAGCGAGTGCGGCCTCGAAGCTCATGGATTGGACGTCTGATGAAATCTCAGTGGTATTCTTACTATCGGCCATACCGTGCTCCTTGTTGTCGGAAGTCTAGAGGGATGGCTTGAAACTGTCCAAACCAATGTTAGACGGCGGCATTGTGTATGTGCACATTTCGATTCCTTCCTCAATTATGTACCGTCGCATGACACATCGCATTCAGATTATCGATTACTTGGCCATCCAATTTGTGAAACTTGACCAGCTGAACTAAAATTAGCCTTATCAAGAATCGACAGGTCCAGAAATTTTATAATGACTTCGCGTGCGACACCCTTTGAGAAACGTGTGATTGGAGGTCTCTATTAAATTCGCACTTGCACTTTTTCACGAACCAATGGTGCTGGGCGTTGCCGTATTGTTTCTAATTGGCTTCGGACTCCCCCTAGTCGATTTGTTCTCCAATGCCATTACTGACAGAAATGGCTTGCGGAGCACCATCTTTCGACGCTGTCTGAAAGGTGATATTTCGCTTTGGGTGGTCTATTGGCTGCTTGGTGTTGTTGGTGGTATCCTCGGCGGTCTGATTGCGCTGTTTATTGCAACGGCCTCGCCGATTCTCGGTATGATTTTCATGTCGGTCTATGTGGGTTGGTGGTCAATATCGCTGTGGCGATGCGCCCTTAACGCTGCATTTCTATTTTTGATGGTTCTTGCACGTGGCCTGCTCGTGCTTGGTTTCGTGATCGGTGCCGTCCTGATCTCCGGCATCGCCGACAACAACGATGCGATTTTCTCCCGGTTGATAGCTGTTTCGATATCGTTCATGGCCATACAGTTTGTGCTGGTCTACTGCGTCTCCTACTATTTGGGATTTTCCGGTCAAAAGACCGCTAGATCCATCACCCACATTGGAACTAGCGGATATTCTGAGTAATTGTTGCTTGGCAACCAGCGAACCCGTGCAGTTGGTTTAATTTTCCGCAAGCTTTTTGCCCCGTTCCCCACCTATGCAGCCATCAACGCCCGGACATGGGCTGCCGCGCAACGCTCCAACGCGCTCAGGTCATAGCCGCCTTCCAGCGTTGAGACGATCCGGGACTGGCAGACGTCGCGGGCGACATTTCCGATTTCGGCTGTCGCCCATTCGAAATCGTCGTCGGTGAATCTAAGGCCAGCGAGCGGATCATCTAAATGGGCGTCAAATCCAGCTGAGATCAAAATGAAGTCCGGTCCGAATGAGTGGAGCGCAGGCAAAATTTCGCCGGTCATGGCTTCGCGAAAGTCTACCGATCCCGAATTTGGTGCCAAAGGTACGTTGACGATATTGCCGTAAATGCCGCGCTCACTACGCTCGCCTGTGCCGGGATAGAGCGGCGATTGATGGGTCGATGCGTAGAATAGATCTGCGTTGTTCCAAAACTTAGTCTGTGTCCCATTGCCATGATGCACATCGAAATCGACGACGGCGATGCGCTCCAGTTTATGGACAGCTTGGGCTTGGGCAGCGCCCGCCGCGACGTTGTTGAACAGACAGAACCCCATGGCGCGGTCGGGTTCAGCATGATGGCCCGGAGGACGTACTGCGCAGAAGGCGTTCTGGGCCTCACCCGCCATCACCGCGTCTACTGCCGCGCAAACCGCACCAACAGCTCGTAAGGCCGCCTCACCAGACCCGGGTGAGGCCAGTGTATCGGCGTCGAATGAAACGTTTCCATCCGCCTCGATAGCGCCGAGGACCGCTTCCACAAATTCCTGCGAATGCGCGCGCGCCACTTGCTCGATGTCGGCTCGAGGCGCCTCGCGACGCTCCAGTGCTTCAAATTCAACAGCGTCGAATGCCTTCATTACAGCGGTCAAACGTGCGGGTGCTTCGGGATGCATGCGGCTGGGATCATGGTCGAGGCACGCACTGTGGGTAAAAAGAAGTGTTGTCATCGGGCAATCTCAAAAGCCATAAAGCGGGAATGCTCAACATATCATGGTGATCATAATTGTGTTACCTGGCGACGGAATTTGGCCGATCATGTGTTTGTGCACCGCGATTTTCGTGGATTTGAAGAACCCTTTTCTACCAGAATCAGTTTGTAATTTAGAAATCAAGGCGGATGGAGTGACGAAGGTCATGTCGTTGCTGCACGTTTTGTTAGGAGTGTGATTTGAGCAAGCTGGTTGTGATACTTGCTGCGTTGAGTCTTAGCCTTGGCCTCGCGCATGCAGCATTCGCCCAAGGCAGACCAGCCTTGGTGAACATCGATACGGTAATCGTCGAGCCGCGGGCGCACGTCTAAACTGGAGCTTGCTACCGACGCCGCCGATTGAGGGTGCGCTCTTCGTATAAGCAGCGACGAAAACGAGCACAATTCTCCGGCGAAGGATGATCGATTCGTAGTTTGGATCGTATTGATTTAGGACTAAGATCAGAGCAGCCAACGGGGAAAAGCAATGATTTTTCGGCAAATGTTCGATAGCGCGTCAAGCACCTATACATACTTGCTGGCAAGCCGACGCGGTGGAGAAGCATTGATCATCGATCCAGTTCTGGAAAGAGTAGATCATTATATAAAGCTGTTGGGCGAGCTGGATTTAAAGCTCGTAAAAGCAGCTGATACGCACGTTCATGCCGACCACATCACAGGGCTTGGTGCGTTGCGCGACAGGACCCGATGTATCACCGTGATGGGTGAACGCAGTGGCGTTGACGTTGTCTCAATGCGGGTAACAGACGGTGATCGTATCAATATCGAGGGGATCGCTCTCGAAGCGATCTACACACCTGGTCATACGGACGATTCCTACTGTTTTCGTGCTGCGGATCGTGTTTTTACCGGCGATACATTGCTCATCCGTGGCACCGGCCGGACCGATTTTCAGAATGGCGATCCCCGAACTCAATACGAGTCGCTCTTCAACAAGCTCCTCAAGCTGCCTGAGGAAACGCTCGTCTATCCAGCGCACGACTATAAGGGGGATACGGTCAGCACGATCGGCGAAGAGGCGGCCTGCAACCCGCGTCTGCAAATTTCGTCAGCTGATGAATACGCGGAGATCATGAATAATCTGAACCTGCCAAACCCCAAAATGATGGATGTCGCCGTACCGGCGAATTTGCACATCGGGCTGCTGCAGGATGATCTCATCAAGCGGGGCTGCTCGCTTTCATGCGAAGAGGCGACGGCACTGCTCGGGTCAGACGACGTTATGATGGTTGATATTCGCGAGCAAGCAGAACGCCAGCGACATGGCGCCATTCCAGGTGCGATCCACGCGCCCTATGGCGCGTTGGACGGAAACGTTCAACCAGGAGGTATGTTGAATGAGTTAGTGAAATCCACCGGTAAGCGCCTTGTCTTCTACTGTGCCTACGGCGAGCGCTCGGCTATGGCAGTAGAGGCGGCATTGGCTGCCGGATTATCTGACGCTTGTCATATCCAAGGCGGGATCGATTGTTGGAAGAAGGCGAATGGTCCTATCACAAATTGAGCCTGGTTCATTATGGGACGGCTTTCCTCGTATTAGGGGTCGAGGTCGTAAAGCACCGCGGTAGCGTCATCGCTAGCAGTTAACATGCGTCGACCGTTGGGCGTAAATTTGACCGCATACACGCGGCCGCCATGCGCCCAAATTTTCAACTGTTTGCCAGTTTTTACATTCCATAACCGTGCCGTACTGTCGTCACCGCCAGTTAATGCATGCTTGCCATCAGGCGAGAAGGCCACTGCAAATACAGAATGAGCATGTCTAAAGAGTTGCAGCATCTCATCTGTTTCCACCGACCAAATTCGGATCTTGTTGTCAGTGCAGCCGGTTATCACAAATTTGCCATCGGACGACCAATCTATTGAGGTAACACCGCTCGGATGTAAGAGCGTGTGCCGCCGTTCACCGGTTCACAGCCAGGCCTCCTTGAAGGCGCCGCTATAAACCCATTTGCCGTCTGGCGAATAATCGACAGACCAGGCGGAACTGCCATGGTCGATCACCCTGATGATCTCACCAGTCGCAACGTCCCACATTCGCACGTTATGATCACCGCTTGCGGTCAAGGCGGTTTTTTCGTCTGGCGAAAAAGTCACGCCACGCACGTAGTCGTCATGATCGAGAAGGCGCACCACTTCGCCCTTGATCAAGTCCCAAACGATCGCCTGCTTCCGTCTGGTGCCAACGATTGCCATACGACCATCCGGTGAGACCGATAACGAAAAAATCGTTGCCTCATGGTCGAGTTTACTCAAAAGCCAGCCGGTGCTGACCCCCATAGGCGGATAAATCTGTCTGAGCTGCCAGTGACTGCAACATTTCCATTTCGTGTGATGTCGACGGCAGTAACGGCGGTCTCGTGTTGGAGTACACGTTTGGTGACGTGAGGGGTGGAAGGTGATGCTTGTATTTCATCGACAACGGCTGGCTCGTCATCTGCCGCGCGTGCGACCGGTCCTGTTATCAAGAAGACTGCAAGCAATATCGTCCAGGAGATTTCGACTCTGATTATTTTGAAGAAACTGTGAATTTGCATGTGCCAATGATGCCGATTTGGCTCGCCCAAGTCCATTGCGCTCACATTTTGTTGCAGTTCAAAGAAACCGCGTCAGATACGAAAAAGGGCCCGTAACTACGAACCCAATTAAAGTGCGTTAAAGACGTCAGACGTCCTCAAGCAAACCTATCAACAACCCGCCCGAGAGTCTGACTTTCAGCCGAATTTCGCTCTTCATTGCCGGCCTCCGGGAACCGGTTCACGAGATTTTCTTCTTCTTCGTTAGCATCATCGGACGCCGATGCGCCCTGTGCTGCGCTGCTGAGAGTGACCTGGTCGCTAGCGCCCGCAGTTGGGAGCGTGGTGTCGCCTGTACGTCCATTGGCTGCAGTGCCACCTGCACGTCCCGCGGCAGCCCTGCGCTCTTCTTCCTCTGGCGTAATCTCAGCGGATTCAGCCGGCCTTCTCGCCGTGAGCCTTCGACCATTCGTCCGGTGCGTCGAGGAAGGCGCGGACATGGGTCAGGCTCGATTTGTCCAACAAGCCGTCTTCTTCAGCGCAGTCCACGACATCCCGCCAGGTTGCCAGTGCATGCAATGTGACGCCCGCATCGGCAAGCATGGTGACGCTTTCAGGGAAGATGCCGTAGTGGAAGATGACGAAGGTGTGCGCGCATTCGGCACCAACCTCCCGCAACGCCTCCACAAAGTTGAGTTTGGAGCCGCCATCGGTTGCCAGATCCTCGACCAGGATCGTGCGCTGGCCTTCTTCGAGATTGCCCTCGATCCGCGCGTTACGGCCGAACCCCTTGGGCTGCTTGCGGACATAGCACATGGGCAGCATCAGGCGGTCGGCGATCCAGGCGGCAAAGGGAATGCCAGCGGTTTCGCCACCGGCCACCACGTCGAGCGACTCAAAGCCAACTCGGTCTTCGATCATATCGCCTGCCATATCCATCAGCCGTCGCCGGGCTCGCGGGAAGGCGATGAGACGCCGGCAATCCACATAGACCGGGCTCATCTTGCCGCTGGTGAAGGTAAATGGCTCGTCGGGCCGAAACAGAACAGATTTCGTCTCGAGCAGAATGCGGGCGGTGGTTTTGGCCGGGCTTGGCTGATCCTGGGTCACGGCTGGCCTTTCGTTGGTTTGGCTAATTGCGTTGCTTAATTGGTGCGCCTAGTTTGTGCGTCTGTGGAACAAATAGCACCCGTTCTCGAAAGTTTCAAAAAAGTGATCGAGAGCGGAGTGACGAACCGGTGCGGCACTGTCATCGGCTTCAAGATTGCGTTCGGCGGCATAGGTCATGTGGTCGGCGTCATGTACCAAGACGTGATACCAGGGCTCGTCCCTTGGCGGTTGCGAGCGGGCCATCGTCTCATACCACTCCTCAGTGTTCTGGAATTCCGGATCGACATCGACGATGACGCCCCGATAGTCGAACAGCCGATGTAGCACGAGCTGGCCGGGTGAGTAGAGTGCGTTGAGGGATGTTGTGTTCTGAGGGTAGGTCATTGGTTTGCGGTTGGTCCGCGAACTCCAGCTTGCGTGTGTTCTCCATATAGCGGGCGGTCGCATGAGGCAAGAGGCCGGTGTTGCGGCGACGACGTTCGGAACTACAAATTGACTTGCGCACCCTGCGCGAGAGTCCGCTAATGAACCAAATAGGATATGGATAATTACTCCAAATTCTCTCCATAAGCCCGGTTTATGTCAGGAGGGCTTGGGCTCGTGCATCAGCTTCCTGCCAGTTTTTTAACAACCTCTGAACGATGATACGCGTCAGAAACATTCCGAACCGAGGGTTCTGATAGAACAGCTGGATCATCGCTTCGTTGCTGAGCGAGTAGAGCTCGCAGTCGGATTCGCAGATGACCGTGCACGTACGGCGATTGTCGGGCGTGAAGGCCGCGATCTCGCCGAGCACGTCCCCCGCGCCGCACCGTACATCGATTTCATCTAGCTGTACGGTGCCCGACTTGATCACGATCATCCGGTCCGGCGCGTCGTCGATCCGGAATAGGACTGATCCTGCAGGTTCCTGTTTCTCCGTCATGTATGGAATCAGTGAATCGAGGTTGTTCGTTTGGCTCGCTGCCTCACGAATCTCGCGGACGAGCCTGACCATCTGGAGCATCCGGTAGGTGTTCAGGGGCAGCAACAGCACCTGCGCGCAGCGGGATCATGGTCTTCTGGTACAGGCCCCATATCGTCACGCCCCCCCCCCCTCCCTAAATATCCGACCAAATTAACGTAAGGTACGATTTCCGTGAACGGCATTTCCGCCTCCTTTTTGATGAGGGATACCATGGACGGACCAGCGAGTATTATCGCGGTCGGGTCCCGTGTTCGTTGAGTCCTTTCTCTCAGCTTTCCCGCCATCTTGGTATTCATGGCATGTCCATTTGCGCATGCCTACTTGCAGAGAGAACTCCGGCTAAATGAGGCGGGTGTCGCATGACTGCCTTGGCTGCAATTGGACTTGATCGTGCGGCGGGATGATGCCGCGTTTGATCCCACATCGCGCTTGACTCTATACAAAACGAAGAATAGAACAAAAAGAGAACAAATGATATAGGAGTGATCCATGAACCACAGGAATTGGAGCCGGGTCAACCGCGCGACGCCGGTTAAGTGTGCGGTCGAGCGTGAAGACGTCCGGTCGCTGCGGGCGCGCGTTACAGCGATCGAACGGGGCGCGGCCTATGGCGACGGGACCGGCAGGGAAGAGAAGGGAATCCTGCCGTTGGGACTTGCGGAGATCGATCAAACGCTGCCTGCGGGCGGGCTCGCGTGCGGTGAGGTGCACGAGGTATCGGGCAGCGCCGTTGGTGGCTTTGCTGCCTGGCTTGCGGGACGTCTTGTGCGCCATGCCGGCGGGGCTGTGCTGTGGTGCGTGAAATCGGGAAGTACCAGTCAGCTCTACGGACCGGGTTTGGCCGCCTTCGGGCTCGATGTCGGGCGTCTGGTCATTGTCCGTAGCCGCCGCCGCGCGGACATGTTGTGGGCGATGGAGGAGAGTCTGCACTGTTCGTCCTTCGCTGCGGTGATCGGCGAATGTGATGACGCGATCAACCTCACCGCAAGCCGCCGCCTTCAATTGGCGGCAGAGGCCGGCGGGACGACCGGATTTATTCTTCGGCGTGGCGGGATACAGCGCGGCGGACTGAGACGAAGCGGCATAACGGCGGGGGCCGACAACCCGAAAATTTCACCCAGTGCCTGTTCGAGCCGCTGGGAGATTGATGCTTGTTCGGGGGCACCTGAGACACCCGGCATAGGAACATCAGGCGCAGGGATATCCCCAGGGACACCCGGTATGGGGACGCGATGGCAGGTGAGCCTCAAGCGCTGCCGGGGTGGATTTGGCACAGGGACATGGCTGGTGGAACATGACGAAGCGACGTGTGATTTCAGTATGGTTGCCACGCCTGGCGACCGATCGGTTGAGGCGGGAGAAGAGCGGCGCCTCGCGGGTTAAGCCGCAAAGCCGGAAGGGGGAGAGTAAAGGGAGCAGGGAGCGGCCGCTTGCTGTCGTGCATGACAGTGGCGGCCGCACGCTCGTTGGTGCGGTTAACGAGGCGGCTACCGAGGTAGGGCTCTTTCAAGGTATGACCCTGGCTGATGCGCGGACACATGTGCCCTCGCTCGATACCGCCCCTGCCGATCTACTGGCGGATGCCTCCTTGTTGGAGCGAACGGTTCGCTGGTGTGGGCGCTATACGCCCTGGACTGCAGTGGACAGCCTCGATGGGGTGTGGCTCGACACGACCGGCTGTGCTCACTTGTTCGGCGGCGAACAGGCCATGCTGGACGATCTCGTCGTCCGGCTCGAGCGGTTGGGCTTTGGCGTGCGAGCCGCGTTGGCAGATACGCCGGGTGCGGCTTGGGCCGTTGCTCGTTATGGCGTAAATGGCTCGGTTGTTTCTCGAGGCGATGCGTGTTCGGCCCTGACCGCCATGCCAACGGTGGCTTTGCGGCTCGACGCTGGCATGGCAGCTGGTCTTTCGCGCCTCGGCTTGCGCAGCATCGGCGATCTTTACGAGATGCCCCGGGCACCGCTTGCGGCCCGATTTGGTGGCGACCTTATTCTCAGGCTTGATCAGGCGCTTGGCCGCGTCAACGAGCTGATTTCGCCCATCCCCGAGAAGCCTCGCTATCATGTGCGCGCTGTCTTCGCCGAGCCGATTGGTGAACATCACGCCATCGCCGGCGGGCTGGACCGTCTCATCGCCCGGATATGTCGTCGCCTCGATCGCGGCGGCCATGGTTGTCGCCGCCTTGAGTTCACGCTCTACCGCGTCGATGGGACGCTGCAGCAGCTGCAGGTCGGTACATCGCGCCCAATCCGCAGCCCTAAACATTTGGCTCGGTTATTTGCCTCACGCCTGGATACGCTCGATCCCGGCTTTGGTGTCGAAGCCATGGCGCTTGTAGCGCCGGTGACCGAGCCGTTGGCCGTGGCGCAATCCACCTTCTCGGCAGGGTCCAAAGAGTTCTCGACGCCTGAAGGTGCTGAAGTCTTGGCACTGAGCCCGTTGACGCCGCTCGCCGATGCGGAACTCGGTCAGTTGATCGACCGTCTTGGCAACCGTCTCGGCTTCGATGCGGTGGTGCGGCTGGCACCACGGGAAAGCTTTCTTCCCGAGCGTGCAGCGCGCGAGGTTGCGGTGTCTGACAAAACCGCACCCTACTGGAGCCCATCCGTACCTCGAGAGTCATTGCGGCAGCCACTCAGGCCATTGCGGTTGCTCGCGCGACCAGAGTCGGTCGAGGCGATGGCGCTTGTCGCGTCGTCGCCAGCCGCCGCCGAGGCCGGGCCGCCGATGCTGTTCCGTTGGCGGCGAGTTGTTCACCGGGTGCAGGTCGCCGAGGGACCGGAGCGGATAGCGCCTGAGTGGTGGCGTGAGGACAAGAGATGGGTCTCCGGATCCCGCGATTACTGGCGTATCGAGGATGCGGATGGCCGTCGTTTCTGGCTCTACCGCGAAGTAGAATTACGCGCCAAACTGGCCGCCATGCCCCGCTGGTTCCTGCACGGCCTGTTCGCATGACGAGGATCAAATAATGAAGTCCGTTCCTTACGCTGAGCTTCAGGTTACTACCAATTTCAGCTTTCTGCGCGGCGGTTCGCATCCGGACGAATTGGCGGTCCGGGCGGCGACGTTGGGGCATGAAGCAATCGCTGTGACCGACCTCAATTCTCTGGCGGGCGTGGTTCGCGCCCATGCCGCGGCGCGCGAGGCTGGTATCCGGCTTGTCGTCGGCGTTCGGCTCGATCTCGAAGATGGTGCCAGCTTGCTCACCTATCCCACCGATCGTGCTGCCTATGGGCGGCTTGCGCGACTAATCACGCTCGGGCGGCGGCGCGCCGTGAAAGGGGAGTGCCGGCTGACCCGTAGCGACGCGATAGAGTGGGGGGCCGGCATGATCTTTATCACTGTGCCACCAGACGATCCGCCTGACCCAGATACTCCAGAAGATGCTTTTGCTGCCCAGTTGCGCGAACTGGCCGCGGCCTTTCCTGGTAATTGTTTTCTTGCCGCACACCATCTCTATCGAGGCGATGACATCTATCGGCTTGCGCGCCTGGCCCACCTGGCGGAGGCTTGCGCCACGCCCATGGTGGCGACCAACGACGTTCATATGCACGATCCACAGCGCCGGATACTGACCGACGTGCTGGCCTGTATCCGCGAAAAATGCACCATCGACGAGGCGGGTTACCGGCTGTTCGCCAATGCCGAGCGGCATTTGAAACCGGGTCATGAGATGGTCCAGCTGTTCGCCGCCTATCCGCAGGCCGTGGCGCGGACGGTCGAGATCGCGGCGCGCTGCAATTTCAGCCTGGACGAACTGCGCTACGAATATCCCGATGAAGTTGTCGACGAGGGACAAACGCCACAGCAGACGCTGGTGCGTCTTGCCTGGGAGGGTGCTGCGAACCGTTATCCAGCAGGTGTATCGGACAAGGTCAAGGCGCAGATCGACCACGAGCTCGCGCTAATCGACGAGCTCAACTACGCCCCCTACTTCCTCACCGTCCACGATCTTGTCCGCTTCGCCAGAAGCAAGGATATCCTCTGTCAGGGCAGAGGGTCGGCAGCCAATTCCGCCGTCTGTTACTGCCTCGGTGTCACTGCGGTGGATCCGACACGCATCAATCTCCTGTTCGAGCGCTTCGTGTCAGTCGAACGTCGCGAACCGCCCGATATCGACGTCGATTTCGAGCATGCGCGCCGCGAAGAGGTCATCCAGTACGTCTATGAGAAATATGGCCGCGAGCGTGCCGGGATGACCGCCACGGTCAACTGCTACCGCTCACGTGGTGCGATCCGCGAGGTCGGCAAGGCGTTGGGGCTGAGCCAGGATACGGTGGGTGCGATCGCGGGTCATGCCTGGGGCTCGTCGAACAAGGTAGACAAGAGTGCTGCCGGTGAGTTGGGGCTTGATCGCTCGGATCACCGACTTCAGCAGGCGCTTGATCTCGCCGCTGAACTGATCGGTTTTCCGCGCCATCTCTCACAGCATGTTGGCGGGCTCGTCATCACTCGTGGTCGCCTTGATGAGGTTGTGCCCATCGAAAACGCGGCGATGGCAGATCGTACGGTCATCGAATGGGATAAGGACGACCTCGGTGCACTCGGTATGCTCAAGATCGACGTGCTGGCGCTTGGCATGCTGACTTGTCTGCACAAGGGCTTCGATTTGATCCGCCGTCATTATGGGCATGATCTCGATCATGCCACTGTGCCGCCGGAAGATCCGGCGGTCTACGCGATGTTGCAGAAAGCGGATTCAATCGGCGTGTTCCAGGTCGAGAGCCGGGCGCAGATGAGTTTCCTGCCACGTATGAAGCCGAAGAATTTTTACGATCTGGTGATCGAGGTAGCGATTGTCCGTCCGGGTCCAATCCAGGGCGGTATGGTTCATCCCTATTTGCGCCGCCGCAACGGTGAGGAGAAGGAAAACTACCCCTCGGAGGAACTGCGTGAGGTGTTGCAGAGGACGCTTGGTGTGCCCTTGTTCCAGGAGCAAGCTATGCAGATCGCTATCGTCGCCGCCGGTTTCACTCCCGCCGAATCAGATCGCCTTCGCCGTGCCATGGCGACTTTCCGTCGTCTCGGCACGATCCATACGTTCCGCACCAAATTTATCGACGGCATGGTCGAGCGTGGCTATGAGCATGATTTCGCCGAACGCTGCTTCCGCCAGATCGAAGGGTTCGGCGACTACGGGTTCCCGGAATCACATGCCGCAAGTTTCGCGCTGTTGGTCTACGTCTCGGCCTGGATGAAGTGTCACTATCCGGCGGTTTTTGCGTGCGCACTCCTGAACAGCCAACCGATGGGGTTCTATGCGTCGGCCCAGATCGTGCGGGATGCACGTGAACACGGGGTTGAGATACGTCCGCCTTGCGTCAACCACTCCGCATGGGACTACACGCTGGAACCGGGTGGTGACCCCAAGGGCCATGCCGGCGGCTTGGCATTGCGCCTTGGATTGCGCCAGATCAAAAGCTTTAGCAAAACCGATGCTGAACGTTTGGTTGATTGCCGCGGCAACGGCTATGTCGATCCGACTGCGGTGTGGCGGCGCACGGGGCTTTCCCGGGGAGCCCTCGATGCAATGGCCCGGGGTGACGTTTTTCATGCCATGGGGCTCGGTCGCCGTGAGGCGTTGTGGGCGATTCGAGGGCTCGGCGATACGCCATTGCCGTTATTCGCCGCGGCAGGCGAGGAAGATCGGGGCGTGGAACCCGAGGTCAGCCTGCCGGACATGGGCTTGGGTGAGCAGGTGGTGGAGGATTATTCGTCGCTCAGGCTTTCCCTACGCTGCCATCCTCTTGATCTGTTACGAGACCGTTGCAAGGGAGCGATCCGGGCCGGTCGATTGGTCGAGGTCGAGAACGGTGCGCGGGTGTCGGTCTGTGGTCTGGTGCTGGTGCGCCAACGTCCAGGTGCTGCCAAGGGCGTTATCTTCATAACCCTGGAAGACGAAACGGGGGTCGCCAACGTCATTGTCTGGCGGAAAACTTTCGAGCGCTTCCGCCGCATTGTGCTGACCACCCGGTTGGTGAGGGTTACCGGTGAGCTGCAGCGTCAAGGCATCGTCACCCATGTCATCGCCGACCGGCTTGAAGACCTGTCGCATTTGCTTGACCATTTGGGTGAGGAAGACGACCTCTTGCTTCAGTCGGAGCCTGGCGATGAAGCTCGAGCCTCGGGTCCGCCGGATCCGCATGGGGGGCAGTCACGGACGCGTCGTCAGTCGGCACGCCATCCGCGCGACCAGGCCAAAGTTTTGATTCAGTCACGGGATTTTCATTGAACGGGACTTTCATTGACTGGCAACCGTGACTACCCCGGTGCATTTTTTTGCAGTATCTCGCCATAGAGTGCCAGCGTTTGCTCGATTACAATCGCCTCAGAAAATTCTTCTTCGGCGGCCTTACGAGCGGCAGCGCCCATTTTTCGGCGCAGCTCTGCATCGCTCGCGAGTATTGTCAGTTTCTCTGCCAGCGGCTCAACGCTATGGGCCGGCACAAGAAAGCCCGTTTGTCCCTCACGACAGATTTCCCGGCACCCCGGAACATCAGACGCCACAATTGGTCGACCGGCAGCTGCGGCTTCCAGTAGCGACTTCGGCAGGCCTTCGCGGTAAGACGGTAATACGGCGATATGCGCACGGGCGTATTCACCAGGGATATCGTCCGAAGGTCCGGCAACATCGACAATCCCTTCGCGCCGCCACCCATCGAGCGTCGCTGCGTCGATGGCGGTCGGATTTCTGTCCGAAGGCCCGACGAGGCGAACCGTAATGCCAACGCCCCGCGTCTTTAACAAGCGAGCTGCAGCAACTAATTCGCCAATTCCCTTGTCCCACAACATGCGCGTAACGCAAAGCGCCACCACAGGGTGTTCAGACGAAACGTCGGGTTCGGGCGTGGGCAGGTAGTGCACGATATCGACACCAGAGCCACGGATCATGTCGGTTCGTCTTGCCTGGATACCGAGTTGGTCACGAAACAGCGAAACATCGTCCGAATTCTGGAGAATTAGCTGGCTATTTTCCCGGTTGAACAGGATACGGAAGGCCAGCCGCACTACCGGGCGCAAAAGCGAGGCAATAATTTCCCCTGAAATGAATAGAAAACCGAGCCCCGCCAAAGCATTGACGACAACCGGTACACCGGCGACCCATGCTGCGAGCGAACCGTAAAGCACTGGCTTCAGCGCGACGTGATGTACGAGATCCGGGCGCTCGCGGCGATACAGTCGAATCAACGACAACAAGGTAGACATATCGGTCAAGGGGTTGAGGCCGCTGCGTTCAATCTTCAGCGGCACGAGGCTAAATCCCTCGGCTTCAATTGCATCGCCGTGGTCGACGACGCTTGTCGCCACGAGTATTTCCGCGCCAGCATCGCGTGCTGCACGCGCGATCGGCAAACGATGGGAGAAAAAATACCAATCCTCCGAAACGAGATAGAGAATGCGACGGCCCTCAAGTTGCATCACACGTTCCAACGCTCGCGCCAACTTTGGAACATCAGCACTCCCCATATTGCCTGACCCTCGTTGTCTCGGCCGGCCAGATGATTGGTCCAAGCGTGCCTTATTGGGCCGGGGTTCAGAACTCCCTCGCGTTTCAACCTTTTCTCGTCGAGAAGGGCTTCCGCCCAGTTGCGCAGCGGGCCTCGCAGCCATTGGTCAAGGGGAACAGCGAACCCTGCCTTTGGCCGGTCGACCAATTCTCGGGGGACATGATGATAAAGAATGCGGCGCAGAAGCCGCTTGGTGGATGCGCCTTTGAGCTTCATCTGTTTCGGTAAGCGCCAGGCAAATTCGACGACCCGGTGATCGAGAAGCGGTACGCGTACCTCAAGGCTGACGGCCATGCTTGCTCTATCAACTTTTGTCAGGATGTCGTCTGGCAGATAGGTCTTTGTGTCGAGGAATGCCATGCGTTCGCTGAAGTCGCCAATCGCCCGAGCGTCATTCCAGGCCGCATGGATTGGCTCCATACAGTTTACGACGAGCTGTTCCGGGTTGCTCCAGTGGCTCACAAGACGCCGGTACATTCCATCGGCGTCCGCCTCGCCCAATATAGAGCTGAGTTTATGCGCTTTATCCCCGGCTAAACTTGGACGCATCGATTGCGGAAAAATGCGCGCGGCGGCGTCCCAACCTGCGGTTGGGATCGATGAAATTGCAGCCGCTGCCATCGTTCGTAAAGGCTTGGGGATATGCCTGACATTCGACCAGGTAGCGGCTGCCACATGATAACGGTTGTAACCGAAGAACACTTCATCGCCGCCGTCGCCTGACAAGGCAACTGTCACGTGCTCGCGCGCCATCTGCGCCACAAGCCAGGTCGGCAGTGCCGAGGAGTCGCCGAATGGCTCGTCGTACCAGTCGGGCAGACTTGGGACGAGCTCGAGCGCACGCGCTTCGGACAGGTACAGTTCGTGATGTTCGGTCCCGATGTGTTGGGCTATCACCTTGGCGTGTCCCGCCTCGTTGAACCCTGCGTTCTCGAACCCGACCGTAAAGCTCTTAACCGGGTGCCTGCTTTCTGATTGCATCAAGGCGGCGACAGCCGACGAATCAACGCCGCCAGAGAGCAAAACGCCTAACGGTACATCGGCAACAAGGCGACGTTTTACGGCATCGCGCAGAAGAGCTTCGCACTCTACAAGCGCTTCTTCCTCATCGTTTAAGAGTGGACCTTGTGACGCTACGCTGGCCAAATTCCAATACCGTCTCAGCTTTGGTTTTTCGCCAACGCGGAATGAGAGAAGTGTGCCCGGTTCGAGCTTGTAGATGTTCCTATAAATTGTGTGTGGGGCCGGAACGTAATTGAACCTGAAATATGCCGCTAGAGCGTCACGGTCGATTCCCGGCTGCCAACCGTCTTTTGCGCGGAGTGCCTTGAGTTCTGAGCCGAAAAGAAAAAGGTTATCGAACTGACCGTAGTAAAGCGGTTTAATTCCGATGCGGTCGCGTCCAAGCCAGAGCCGCTTCTCACGATTGTCCCATAAGGCGAATGCGAACATTCCGATGAGCCGGCCCACCGTCGCTTCGACGCCCCAAGCGACACATCCTTCCAAGAATACTTCGGTGTCCGATGTGCCGCGAAACTTGTGCCCGGAGGCTGCAAGTTTTTCCCGTAAATCCGCGAAATTATAGGCCTCTCCGTTGTATACGACGACAAAGCGGCCGTCGGCCGAGGTCATTGGTTGATGTCCAGTTGGCGTTAGATCAATGATCGCAAGCCGTCGAAAGCCGAGGGCGATTCCCGCTTCCGGATCAATCCACTGATCGCCCATGTCCGGCCCACGATGGGTCAGAGCGTCGGCCATGCGGCGTACCTCGCCCCGGAGCTGTTCTGGAGCGGATGCGCGTTTTAGGTCGATGAAGCCGGTAATTCCGCACATTGTGTGTCGATCATCTGGAGACGTTTGATTCCATTGCACCTTAGGCTGCGTGCGCGGGCCTGCAAACCATTCACTGCCTGTTCTTGCTGGACCTCCGTACCTAGCCTTCGGTCGATCGCCTAAAGCGTTCTTCCGCGATGTGGTCGGCGGCAAGGTTGGTCGGAATGTTTTCAATCTTTGCGCGGTGAAATACTGTCGACATTGTGTCTTCTATCCGCGAGACATGGGCGAGCGCGCGCTCCCGGTCATAATCCGGCCCCTCATACGATATATTGATAACGCCGGCGGCGTTGATGAGGTGGTCGGGCGCGTAAAGTTTCCCTGCACGCATCAATGCGTCACCGTGCCGCTCTTCCGCAAGTTGGTTGTTCGCAGAGCCCGCGATCACCAGCGCTCTCATATCGGCAATCGTTTGATCGTTGAGAATGGCGCCGAGTGCACATGGCGCAAAGACGTCGACATCAAGCGCATATATTGCCTCCGGCGTTACTCGCTTGGCGCCAAATTGCGAGACTGTCCTCTACACAGCGCTTTCGACGAGGTCACTAACCCAGAATTGCACACCAGCCTCATGCAACAGGCAGCAAAGCTCAAAGCCTGCGTTGCCAAGCCTTTGGACAGCGACACGCAAGCCATTGAAGTTTCACGATCCAGGCGCTCGCGAATCGCTGATCTCATGCCAACAAAAAACGCCCTATGCTGTAGCCAGTGAGGGATCACCGCTGCCGCCTTCAAGCCCGGCGACGTGTGACGTCATCGTGCTGATCACCGCGATATCCTGTGGCGTAGTTCCGACATCCTCGGCAATAATGTAGTGACCATCCAACGCATCGACGAATCGACCCATCGCCGTCAACAATAGTTCCGTTTTATCTTTTGATGGATCCCCAAGGATCACAGACTTTCCGCCGCCATAAGGAAAATAGGCGAGGGCAGGTTTATAAGTCATGCCGCGGGAAAGCCGCAGAATATCCGTTAGTGCCAATTCCTCGGTTTCGTAATTCCACATGCGGCAGCCGCCGAGTGAAGGACCACGCGACGTGTTGTGGATTGCAACTATCGCCTTCAAACCGCTAGGGCCATCGCTACAGAATGTTACATTTTCGTGGTCATCGAAATGAGGAAGTGAAAAAAACGGCCATAGCAAAATCTTCCTTGCATCGAGAGTCTGTGAGGCAGAACCAAACAGCGATCTATGCTGCCGACAAGGCTGGTCAGTTTCGTGTGTGGAACGATTGGAACTTGCTCAAGCGGAGCAATGACTTTACTCAAATTATCTTGCGACACTGTGCGGTCTTGACAGGTTGATGCAGACCCAGCACGGTTGTGCGCATGAAACCCGATCAATCGCCCCGCCCGATTATCATCGATTGCGACCCTGGCGTGGATGACGCCATTGCGATCCTTTTGGCCCTTGCATCGCCAGAGGAACTTGATCTGTTGGGAATTACGTGCGTTGCCGGCAACGTACCGCTAGCACTTACACAAGCAAACGCCAGACGTATTTGCGAGTTGGCTGGACGAACGGACATACGCGTGTTTGCCGGTTGTGAACGGCCGATTCTGCGACCGCCCTATGCAGACAAATCGTCTCACGGCGATTCTGGGTTAGGCGCGGCGCAATTGCCGGAGCCAACGATGCCACTGCAGACGGAGCACGCTGTCGATTTCATTATTAAGAGCTGCCTCGATGCAAGTGATGAGGGAATAACGCTCTGCCCAATCGGACCATTGACCAATATCGCCATGGCCATAGTCAAAGATATTCGAATAATTCCAAAGATACGTGAGATAGTCTTGATGGGCGGTGCTGCGCTGAGCCCAGGTAATGTAACGCCGGTGGCAGAGTTTAACGTTTTTGTCGATCCGCATGCGGCACAAATTGTGTTTGCTTCAGGTACAAAAATTACAATGTTCGGCCTTGACGCAACCTATCAGGCGCTTGTGACGCCGGAACGCATGGCCTCAATCGAGGCACTGTCGACACCAGTATCTAGTAACGTCGTCGCCATGCTCGATTTTTATGGTCGATACAATGTTAAAAAATTTGGGGGTCCAGGTGGGCCACTACACGACCCCTGTGTGATTGCCTATTTGATTAACATGAATTTGTTTTCTGGAAAGGCAGTCGCTGTGACGGTTGAAGTGGCTTCTGAGATGACTATGGGCCAAACTGTAACTGATTGGTGGGGGATTACAGACGCTGAGCCCAACTGCACCGTCATCAATCATGTTGATGCTGAAGGATTATTTACACTTCTCACAGCGCGATTGTCGCGGTATTAGGGACGATGCACAACTTTCCTTTTAAGAAGAGTATGCCTACCCTAGTCTTGCAAATAGACGGTTTTAGCGCAATCGGCAGTTGCGGCACCTTTAGAAAAATGAATTTGGGTCGCGTATGTGACCAGGATGTCATCCAATGTTGCAACGAAAAAATTCGAAGTTGGTGTTTACAATAAAGAAGTTCGTGACCTTGTTAAGTTTCATGAACATCACCTCGATCTGAATGACGATTGGGCCGATATTCATAGGTTCGAAATCAAAGCGCATAATGAAGACGAAGCGCGCAGCGTAATTGAGCAACGCTATCCACCCAATCGTGGCTATGTGAAAACCGACGTCATCAATGAGGGATGGGAATAGCTTGCTTACGTCTGTTTCACTATGGCGAGAATTGCTGCAGGGATTGTGGTGTGGATTGTAACCGAGACTGCGACTGTCAGATCAGTGTGGTTTAGCCCTCGAGATTGCGGA
>Ga0302135_10000500_pt1 | contig 23816 bp, 18 predicted proteins | sample CBN3_surface_MG_FD_203119 | JGI IMG/M metagenome (GOLD analysis project Ga0302135, IMG submission 203119) | Marine microbial communities from Western Arctic Ocean, Canada - CBN3_32.1 | ecosystem: Environmental > Aquatic > Marine > Oceanic | place: Canada: Western Arctic Ocean | collected...
CGGCGGTGGGCATGGCGGCCCGCCTGGCCCACGAGAGATAGACTGGGGGGCGGATGGCTTGGTTTCGGAAGGAGAAAAGGCCGCTTCGATCTGCGGAGAGGCGGGACGTTCCAACGGACGTTTTCGTCAAGTGCATGGGCTGCGGCGGGGCCATCTACCGCGAGAAGCTCGCGCAGAACCTTGAAGTGTGTCCTGACTGCGGTTTTCATTTCCGCATCGACGCTGAAGCGTACGTCGAACTACTTCTCGACCATGGCAGCTTCAGCGAGTTGGACATCGACATGCGTGCTATTGACCCCCTTCGCTTCACCGACCTCAAGCCGTACATCGACCGGATAAAGGTCTCTGAGGCCAACGGCCGGCGCGAGGCCCTCATCAGCGGCACCGGGGTGCTCGACGGGATGCAGGTAGCGCTCGCTGTTATGGACTTTCGCTTCATCGCGGGCTCCATGGGGTCGGTTGTCGGGGAGAAAATTGCGCGCTGCGGACGGGTGGCGCTGGAGCGTCGCATCCCCCTCGTGATCGTGAGCGCTTCCGGTGGCGCGCGCATGCAAGAGGGCATCTACTCTCTCATGCAGATGGCCAAGACCTCCGCGGTCCTTGCCCGTCTCCACGAGGCCGGAATCCCCTACGTCTCTATCCTGACCGATCCCACCACGGGAGGCGTCACGGCTTCTTTTTCGATGCTAGGTGATGTCCACTTGGCGGAACCAGGCGCCCTGGTAGGGTTTGCCGGACCGCGCGTGATAGAAGAGACGATCAAACAGGAGCTGCCTGATGGCTTCCAGCGCTCCGAATTCCTTCTTCGCCACGGCATGGTGGACCGCGTGGTCGACCGGCGTGAACTCAAGGCAGAGCTGGCGCTCGTCATCCGCCATATGGGGAACACCTGGGAGAGCCCTTCCTGAGCCTCCCTGGCCTGCACTTGCGGGGCGGGACGGGACGGACACCGGACCGACTTGACCGGCCTTTCACAGATCCGCTCTTCTCCCGCCTCTTTCCCGTACTTGCCACCGGCGCGCCCTGGGGTCTCGATCGCGTGCACTCGGCTCTGGATGAGCTGGGGAATCCTCAGCTGCGCTACCCGACGCTGCACGTGGGGGGCACCAACGGAAAGGGGTCGGTCGCTGCAACCCTCGCAGGTGTGCTGTCGGCTGGGCATCTGCGCACTGGTCTATACACGTCGCCGCATCTCTGCTCGTTTCAGGAGCGCTTCCAGATCTCAGGGCGTCTTGTGGAGGAAGCGCATCTGGTGGATGCAGCAGATGGGATCAGGGATGTCGTCGTCCGTCACGGGCTCACCTCTTTCGAGGCGGCCACGGTCCTTGTCCTGCACCTGTTTGCGCGGGAACAGGTGGATGCGGCGGTGCTCGAGGTGGGACTGGGGGGGCGACTGGATGCCACTAACGTGGTTCGCCCCGATGTCTCAGTCGTGACCAATGTCGCAATGGACCATATGGATTTCCTCGGTGATACGCTGGACCTGATCGCTGGCGAGAAGGCGGGCATCGCGAAGGAGGGAGTTCCGTTTGTTACAGCCGAAACCGATCCCGCGGTGCTCGCGGTCTTGGGGGCTGTCTGCGCAGAGCGTGGCGCACCCCTTCATGTCCTGGCTCCCGGTTGCGTTCAGGACTTGGAGGTCGTGGCGGACCATACGGCGTTTACACTGGGGACGGAGAGTTGGGGGGAGCTACGCATGACGACTCCGTTGATCGGCCACCACCAAGCAGTCAACGTAGCCCTTGCGGTGACTGCGCTGGAGCACGTGCGTGTCGAGCTTCGGCCGTTGGCTTGTGACGTCGTATCCGGTGTGGCAGGGGTAAACTGGCCTGGCCGAGACCAGGTCGAGGAGATCGACGGCCGTACCTGGCTCTTCGACGTGGCTCACAACGCCGCTGGCGTGGTGTCGCTCGTCGACGTGCTCGACCGCATCGCTCTCCCTCGCCCCTGGGTGGCCCTCATCGGCGTCCTCGGCGACAGGGAGTGGCGGGACATGCTGCCCCCTGTCCTCCAGCGGGTGGATCGTGCCATCCTGACCCGCCCCCCTTCCGCTCCTCACGAGCGGTGTTGGGACCCCAAGGAAGCGGCTGAGGCCATCGGCGCGCTCCTTCCCGAGGGCTGTTCGCTCACGGCGGAGCCCGACTTCAGTGAGGCCATCCATGGCGTCCGATCCGGTCCCTCGGGCGGGACGGTGGTCGTCACTGGCTCATGCCACACCGTTGGGGATGCTCTGAAACAGCTGAATCGTTGCCCTTTCCACGACTAGCCGTGGAAAGGATGCCGCCGCTGCCGCTAACCGGTTGTACAAACCCCTGCGAGCCATAGATTTGCATCCCACTATGTCCAAGAAATTCAAACGTCTCCCCGGGTTTCGGGACTTCCATCCTGAGGACCTCGCGGTCAGGACCCATGTGTTCGAAGCCTGGCGCCGGGTCTCCCGGCGCTACGGCTTTCTAGAATACGACGGCCCTCCACTGGAGCCGCTCGATCTCTACGTGGAGAAGAGCGGCCAGGAGATCGTCGGGCAGTTGTACAACTTCCGGGACAAGGGAGACCGGGAGGTGGCACTCCGGCCCGAGATGACTCCATCCCTGGCGCGCATGTTGGCGGAGCGGAGCCGCTCCCTCCCCAAGCCTATCCGGTGGTTCAGCGTGCCCCAGTTGTTCCGTTACGAACGTCAGCAGCGCGGACGGTTGCGCGAACATTTCCAGTGGAACGTGGATGTGGTCGGAGAGGAAGGAGTGTCGGCGGACGCCGAGGTGTTGGCGGTGGGGATCGACGGGCTACGCGAACTAGGGCTCACCGACCAGGACGTTCGGGCCCGGGTTTCTGATCGGCGCTTGCTGTCGGCCCTTCTTGGAGCGATCGGGGTGGAAGAGGAGCGGCTACCCGCGGCATTCTCGGTGATCGACAAGCTTGAGCGCGAAGGTCCGCACAAGAGTCGAGAGCGGTTGTCTGCTGAAACCGGAGTCTCTCCGGTTGCGGCAGGTGACATACTCGAGCTCTTGGATGGTGATCTGGACACTGTAGCGGGGCGTTTCCCCGGGTGTGACGAGGTGGCCCAGGAGGTTACCCGCCTGCGGGAGTATATGGACATATTGGATGCCATGGGATTGGGCTCGTTCGTCGAGCTCGACCTCCGCATAGTCCGTGGGCTCGCCTACTACACGGGGATCGTCTTCGAGTTGTTTGACCGCCAGGGTGAGTCGCGGGCGATCTGTGGGGGAGGGCGTTACGATCGGCTCCTCGCGTTGGTCGGGGGAGAGGCTCAGCCTGCGGTTGGCTTCGGAATGGGGGATGTCGTGCTGACCGATCTGATAGCGGAGCGCGGACTCCTTCCCGATACCGGTCGCTGGCTAGACTTTTACGTGGTTGTAGTGGGTGAAGAGCTCCGCCCACGGGCGTTGGCCTTGGCGCATGCCCTGCGTGAGAGCGGGCGAAGTGTGTCGTACTCGCTCAAGTCCCAGGCGGTGGGGAAACAGTTTAAGAGCGCCGGGACAGAAGGGGCTCGCGAGGTGATCGTGTTGGGCCCTACCGAAGTAGCGCGGGGCATGGCCGTGGTGAGGGATATGGTGTCCGGGAAGGAGCGTGAGGTAGGCCTAGAGGAGCTTGGAGGGATGACGGATGGCGGATGACAGAAAGCTGACGCCCCGAGGGGAAGACTTCGCGGCATGGTACAACGAGGTCGTACTGCGCTCAGAATTGGCCGATTATTCTCCCGTGCGCGGAAGCATGGTCATACGCCCGTGGGGATACGGTATTTGGGAGAACATGCAGGCGGCGCTGGATCGCCGCTTCAAGGACACCGGACACGAGAACGCCTACTTCCCGCTGCTCATTCCGATGAGTTTCATCGAGAAGGAGAAGGCACACGTCGAGGGGTTCAAGCCCGAGCTCGCCGTGGTGACTCACGCGGGCGGCAAGGAACTTGAGGAGCCGCTCGTGGTCCGGCCCACGTCCGAGACGATTGTCTACCATATGTTCTCGAAGTGGGTGCAGAGTTACCGGGATCTTCCCTTGCTCATAAACCAGTGGGCGAACGTGATGCGCTGGGAGCTGCGCACCCGACTCTTCTTGCGGACCGCAGAGTTTCTCTGGCAGGAGGGGCACACAGCGCACGCGACCCCCGAAGAGGCCGAGCAGGAGACCCGATTGATCCTGGGCCTATACCGGGAGTTCATGGAGCGGTGGATCGCGATGCCGGTGGTGACTGGTATGAAGACCGAGTCCGAGAAGTTCGCGGGAGCAGTGCGGAGCTATTCTTGCGAGGCCTTGATGCAGGACAATAGAGCTCTTCAAGCCGGCACCTCCCACTTCCTCGGCCAGAATTTTTCGAAGCAATTCGAACTCAAGTTCCAGAGTGTAGATGGGAAGGAGGAGTACGCTTGGAACACGTCCTGGGGAGTCTCCACCCGTATGGTGGGTGGAATGGTGATGACCCACGGTGACGACCAGGGAATCGTGGTGCCGCCGCGTCTGGCGCCCGTGCAGGTGGTCATTGTGCCCATCGTAAAGAGCGGCGACGCCAAGGCACCCGCGATCCATCAAAAGGCCGATGAGCTCGCGGGGATGCTCATTGCCCAGCACGTGCGCGTGCGGGTCGATCACCGGGACCACTTGAGCCCTGGTGCTAAGTTCTACGAGTGGGAGCGCAAGGGTGTGCCGTTTCGGTTGGAGCTGGGCCCCAAGGATTTGGACAAAGAGCAGGTAGTCGTGGTCCGGCGCGTGGCGCCTGACGATGGCCCTCGGAAGGAATTTCTACCGCAGAGTCACGCGATCACGATGCTGCCCGACTGGCTGGAGGAGTTCCAGCGCGAACTGCTCGCTCGTGCCATCGGCCGGCGGGAGGAAAACTCCTTTCGCGGGGTCACGGACTGGGGTGAGATGAAAGATATCCTCGATACCAAGGGTGGCTTCGTATACACGGGCTGGAGTGGCGATCCCGCGGTCGAACAGCGCGCCAAGGAAGAGATGAAGGCCACGATTCGGGTGATCCCAGACGAAGAATTCCGGTCTGCGTCGGCGCCAAGCCGTTGTATCAGTGGGAGTGGCACTTCCCGCATGGAGGTGGCGTGGGCACGGGCGTACTGAGCGACCCCTTCCCTCGGGTAGAAGGCGAGTTACGCGCAGGCTCGTTCCCTATGGCGGAGCTTGCCGAGCGCTTCGGCACGCCGCTCTACGTGTACGATATAGAGCAGATAGAGGCCCGGTATCACGCCTTTGGACACGCCTTTCAGGGAGTGGACCATGTGGTGGCGTACTCCGTCAAGGCGAACGGCAATCTGGCGATCCTCCATCGTCTGGGTCAGCTCGGGGCGGGCGCCGACATCGTCAGCCTGGGTGAGCTGTATCGTGCCCGGCGCGCGGGCATTCCTCCGGAGCGCATTCTATACGCGGGGGTCGGGAAGACTGAGGAGGAGCTGCGCGAGGGACTCAAGGCGGGCATCTATGCATTCAACGTGGAGAGTCGCGGCGAGTTGGAGCGATTAGATACGGTCGCAGCGTCCATGGGAGCGGTGGCGCCGTTCGCGATCCGGGTGAACCCCGACATCCTTTCGCCGACGCCTCACGAGTACACCCGCACCGGACATGCCGAAACCAAGTTCGGGGTTCCCGTGGAGGAGACATTCGATCTCTATGAATGGGCGCGCGGCCGTAACCACCTGCGTGCCCGCGGGATCGACGTTCATATCGGCTCCCAGATCCTCGACCCCCAACCTTATCTCGACTCACTTTCTCGCGTGGTCGGCATGGTGCCACGGCTCCAGAAGGCAGGGGACGAACTCGAATTCGTCGACATCGGCGGTGGTTTCGGAATCCCGTACAACAAGGAAGGGCGCCTGATCATAGAGGATCTCGCTCGGGTCGTCCTGCCGGTGGTCCGCTCGATTGGCCTCCGCCTGGTGTTGGAGCCAGGCCGGTCCATCGTGGGCGAAGCAGGCGTGCTCCTGACCCGTGTGGAATACGTGAAACAGGTGGGGGCGAAGTGGTTCGTGATCGTGGATGGTGGCATGAGCGAACTAATCCGGCCCAGCCATTACGGTGGGTATCACGCCATCGAGCCCGTGGTCATGGCTGGTTCCCGAAATATCGAGGTGGTGGACGTCGTGGGTCCGATCTGCGAGAGTGGCGACTTCCTGGCGCAGGCCCGGTCCCTGGAGCTGCCCGAGCCCGGTGAGCTATTGGCGGTGCGAACAGCCGGCGCCTATGGGTTCGCGATGGCCTCCAACTACAACGCTCGCCGCCGCCCGTCCGAGGTGCTGGTGGAAGGCGATCGCGTCCACTTGGTTCGACAGAGAGAAACCATCGAAGATCTGGTTCGCGGCGAGACTATTCCCTGGGAATCGTCTGGCGAGGACGGGGCGGGGGAGAACTGAGTTGCACGAACACGATCGCATCTTGATCCTCGACTACGGTTCGCAATTCACACAGCTAATTGCACGCCGTGTACGCGAGGCCCGGGTGTACTGCGAGATCCATTCGGCCGAGCGCTCGCTCGACTGGATCCGGGAGTGGGGAGCCACTGGCATCGTACTCTCGGGCGGACCGGCATCGGTCTACGAGGATGGCATTCCTACGACAGATCCGGCACTGCTTAGGCTCGGGGTCCCGATCCTAGGAATCTGCTACGGGATGCAGCTGATCGCCCACCTGGAGGGAGCTGAGGTCGTGCACGGGAAGCGCGAATACGGGCGGGCCGAGCTGGTGGTCATGGAGTCTGGCTTGCTCCTGGATGGGTTCACTCCCGGAGAGCGGACTGTGGTATGGTGTTCCCACGGTGACCATGTAGACGCGCTGCCGGACGGCTATGAGGTGCTCGCGTCCACCGAGACTCTACCCGTAGCGGCGTTCGTCCATCGCGAGCGCAACATCTACGGGGTGCAGTTCCATCCCGAAGTGGCGCACACCGCTCGGGGCGACGAAGTGATCTCCAACTTCCTCTTCGGTGTGTGTGGGTGTCACCCTACCTGGACTGCGGGGGTGTTCGTCGAGGACACGGTCGAGGCGGTGCGCCGACAGGTAGGGGAAACCGACCAGGTGATCTGCGGGCTGTCGGGAGGAGTCGATTCTTCGGTGGCGGCGTCGCTAGTGCATCGTGCGTTGGGGGACCGGCTCACCTGCGTATTCGTAGATAACGGACTCCTGCGTAAGCACGAGCGGGATGCAGTGGAGCGTATGGTCCGCAAGCACATGCACATGAAACTGGTAACCGTGGACGCGGGCGACCGCTTTCTCGCCGCCCTCAAGGGGATCAGCGATCCCGAGCAGAAGAGGAAGAAGATCGGTGGCACTTTCATTGACGTGTTCTCGGATGCGGTCCAGGAGGCGGGGTCAGGTGCTCGCTTCCTGGTGCAAGGCACTCTTTATCCGGACGTTATCGAGTCGGTGTCGCCGAAGGGTGGACCTTCGGCGACCATCAAGACCCATCACAACGTAGGAGGGCTCCCGGAGGACATGCCGTTTGAGCTTATCGAACCCTTGCGCGAGCTATTCAAGGACGAGGTCCGGCAGGTAGGGCGAGAGCTCGGGCTCCCCGATGAGTTCGTGGGCCGTCACCCGTTTCCCGGTCCTGGCCTCGCCATCCGCGTGTTGGGTGAGGTCACCCACGCGCGGCTGGAGGTGCTAAGGGAGGCCGATGCGATCTATCTGGAGGAGATCCGTGCCGCCGGACTCTACGATGAGATATGGCAGGCGTTCGCCGTATTGCTGCCGGTGCAATCGGTCGGGGTGATGGGCGACTTCCGTACGTATGAGAACGTGGTTGCGCTGCGCGCGGTAACCTCACGGGACGGTATGACTGCGGACTGGTTCCCGTTTCCTCCTGATGTCCTCGGCCGGATGAGCACGCGCATCATCAACGAGGTGAGGGGAGTCAACCGGGTTACCTATGACGTCAGCTCCAAGCCACCCGCAACGATCGAGTGGGAATGACTCGGCTGGCGAGTGATCGGCGATACGCGCTGATCCTTGCGACGCTGGTCGGGGCTGCCTGTGGAAAAGGAGGGCCTGGGCCCTCTTCAGAGACGGCCCAGACCGACCGCATCGCGGAGGCAATGGCCGCGCTGGAGGCGAATCCGTGCGACGCCGGGTCTAACGCTGCGCTGGCCGACTCGACTCTCGCCGCTCTGCTCACCGGAGTGGGGCATGTCGAAAACGAGGTGTACGACTGCCAACGGTTGGTCATGAGCACCGGATCAGCAGGAGAATTTGGTCCCCTGGTTGCACTCTTTCCGATGGATGCGACGCTCAGCCTCGCCCGGTCCGCATTCGCATCACCCCGGCCCGCGGTCACCATTTACAGCTGGGGTGCGGCTGCGTCCGCTGGCCAAGGGGACTACGTCGCGGATTATCCGGACCTGGAGATCGACCCGGGACCCCATTGCCTCTGGCTCCGGAACACGACCGACACTGACACCGGGTGGAATGGAGCGATGATGACTGGTGGACCCTGCGGTGGCGACGCGTATCCGCCCTCTGACGAGGCGTTCACGAATACGGTGATCCAGCGCGTATACCAGGGCACTGAGCAGACCGACTATCCCAACACCGCGCGGTGGGAATGGGACCTCAAGACCAACAAGCAGTTCATCGGAGTCAAGTGCGCCGACGCGTGGTGCGGTGTACTCGCGGTGGGTGCAAGCGCTCCTCGTACCCAACCGCTGGTGGGTGGTAGGGTAGTGGCCCGAGAGAGCGTACCCGGGTGGTCGGACGCTCAGCACCTAGCGGTCTTTGATTCAGCGGGAGGGCGCGCCCGCCCGGGGCCCTGGGCTTCACTGGTGGGTTATCCTGGACTGCAGGTTGAGTCACCACCCTGGGCGGAAGGCTTGATGAGCGCCCGCATCCGGGTCTATGGGACGCTCGAGGACCCTGGACACGGATTCTTCGTCGAGAGGTTCTACCTGCAGCCTGACGAGGGCTTCGCCCGAGGTGATTTGATCCTGCGTTTTCCCGGCCTCTATGACGAGGCTTGGTACCAGCAGGGGCCGATGCGGAGGCGCCAGGCGGAGAGCGTGCAGTACGCTCCCACTCCCCCGCACCAGGTGGGTGCCGCGCGGTGGAGGTGGCAGGAGAATGGCGAGACCATTTGGATCTTCTGCCCGTCGGGGTCTTGTCACGTCGATCCGTAACTTACTCGACGGGTGCGGCGCTGGGGTTGGCGAGGCGAGCTCCCATCTCCTCCCATATCCCAGTCATGTACCTGGTGTCGCTGCCCCACGCAGCGGCGAAATCGATCAGTTCTCCCTCGCTCACGGCGTTCTCGCGAAGCACCCGCTCACGGCCTGCGCCCGTGAGGGTCTGCCCCGGCGAACGGAGCGTGGCGCGGCGCAGGTCCACGTAGGTGGCGACAAACGTCTCCCTGTCGATCGTTTCTTCCGAGGCGGTGTTCCCACCAGAACAGCTTATACATACGACCAGAAGAGCCGCCAGCAGACCACGTGCGACTGGCCTCACGCGTCCATGCGGCGATTGGCTGCACGCCAAAGCAGTAGGCAGAGCGCAGTGAAGATTGCGGCCCCCACTAGCTCGGAGGAGTGGGGGAAGAATTCAGTCCATCCCTCTCCGATCACCCAGGCCTCCGCCGCGGCTGGATCTCCCGTGGCCTGGGTGACGACATAGATGAGTCCGCCGACCATCACTCCGACCAGCGCTGAGCCCGCGATCAGACCGGACGAGAAGAGCACCCCCTGTTCTCGCTTTTCGGCCGCGAGAGCCTTCCCCGCGGAGGTGGCGGGGTCAACCTCCCAACGTCGGCCTAGGGCCATCCGCATGAGTCCGCCGATCATGATCGGACTCGTCAGCGAAACTGGTAGGTAGAGGCCGACCGCGAATGCGAGCGCGGGCATCTTGAAGACGAACTCCACGATCGCGGAGATCACCACGCCCAGCGTCACGAACATCCATGGAAGTGATCCTGAGAGCACGCCGTCGATGACCAGGCTCATCAACGTGGCTTGGGGCGCGGGCAGCCCATCGGCAGTGCCGATCCCGTATGATTCGTTGAGCACGATCAGGACGATACCCATCACCGAGGCCGACGAGAGCACACCGATCATCTGGCCCCATTGCTGATGGTACGGGGTCGCGCCCAGAAGGAAGCCGGTCTTGAGATCTTGGGAGGTGTCACCCGCGATCGCCGCGGAGATGCACACGACCGCTCCCACCGTGAGTACTGTCGCCTTGGCCGCGACCGTGCCGTCGTTCAGTCCGAGTGCGACCCAGATGAGCGAGGTGAGGATCAGGGCGGCGATCGTCATGCCCGAGACCGGATTGGACGACGACCCGATCAGGCCGACGATGCGGCTTGATACGGTCACGAAGAAAAAGCTGAACACCACGATCAGGACTGCGCTGAGCAGGTTCACCGGCAGTCCAGGGTAGAGCCAAATTGCTGCCGCGACGAGGGCCGAAAGCCCGGTCATGATCGGAAACGGGATGTCGCGCTGGGTGCGCGGGACTGCCACCGCAGTTCCTCCGGCGAGGTTCCCGAACCCCAGACTGAAGCTCTGCACGATGGTAGGGAGGCCCTTGATCAGCGTGACGATGCCTGCGAACCCTACGGCACCGGCCCCTACGTAGCGGATGTAACTGTTCCAGATATCACCAGACTCCATAGCGTTCATGGGTACGGTGCTGGGGTACACGATGTTCGTACCGCCCCATGCGTCGATGGCCGGAATGAGAACGATCCACGCGAGGGCGCCGCCCGCGAACATGATCGCGGCGATGCGCGGGCCGATGATGAAGCCGACCCCGAGTAACTCCGGAGTAAACTCTCCGCCGATCTGTGCTTTGCGGGGGAGGTTCAGTGCTGGCGAAGCATTCCAGAGGCCGAATCCACGTTCATTTGCGAACGCCTGATAGACTGCGCCGATGCCCAATCCCTGGAACAGCAGAGCTGCCCTGCTCCCTCCCTGTTGTCCGGCGACTTGGACCTCGGCGCACGCCGTGCCCTCCGGGAAGGGAAGGGCGCCGTGTTCCTTGTTGATGAGGTAGCCACGCAGCGGGACCATCATCAGCACGCCGAGAAGTCCACCCAGCGCTGCGACCACGGTAACCTGCATCACGTCCACTACCACAGCAGGGTCTTGGCGTTGCCATACGAATAACGCCGGTATCGTGAAAATGACCCCTGCGGCCAGCGATTCTCCGGAGGAGGCGATCGTCTGGACGATGTTGGATTCGAGGATGGTACCGCGGCCGATCAGCCGGAATATCCCCACTGCCATTACGGCCGCCGGAATCGATGCGCTGACAGTGAGTCCGACTCGGAGCCCCAGATAGGCGTTGGCTGCGCCGAACACGACTGAGAGGAGGATTCCTATTGCCACAGCCCTTACCGTGAACTCGTCCAGCTTCGCTTCGGGTGCAACGTAAGGCAGATAGCGGTTACCGGGGATCTTCTCGTAGGCCTCTGGGGGCAGACCTCCCTTCGGGACCTCGTACCCTGCTTCGGCCATGGGACGCTCCGGTGGTGGTCCGCGGGGGTCGGTATGGATCCGCGAATCGGCCGAAGGTCCCGGCACCGGGCTCGGCTGTCAACCGCTGACCGACCTCGCATTCGATGGCCAGAGAGGGGACTTGATAAAAATTTCGTGGATTATGCGCGGGCCGGTCGCAGCCGTTGTGCTGGTGGCGGTCCTGTCGAGGTGCTCGATCAACCCAGCTGCCGGGCAGCGGCAGGTAGCGTTGATCGGAGAAGGGAGGGGGCTCCAGATGGGCCGGGAGGCCGACCGGACATCATCGCCTCGATGCGTATGTCCCCGGCCACGGCTGTGCAACAGTACGTGAGCTAGCTCGGGCAACGTCTCGCCGCGGCGTCGGAAAGACCCCGCCTGCTGTGGACCTTCCGTGTGATGGTGACGCTTACGAAGGACGGGCGTGACATTCTGGAGGTGCCGTTCCTTAGGTAGTGCGTACGAAGAACGGCGGATGACTTGTGCAGAAGATGGATCTAGCGCTGGTCACGAGTGGCTGAGAACGACTACTCACGCCTGGACGAGTTCCACCATTACCTTTCTTGTGGAGCGGGGATGGAGGGAAGCCACATGATGGCCGCGTGCTCCTGGTCTTGGCCTAGGATCGATGGCCTCGAAGCCCGCGGCTACCAGCCGCGCCAGTTCACGCTCAATGTGGGTCGTACGATAGGTAACGTGGTGGAGTCCGGTCCCGTGGCGGGACAGGAAACGCCCTGCGGGGGTATCCGGAGCTAGTGGTTCGATGAGTTCGAGAGTATCTGCGATACGTGCTTCGAACCCCGCTGGGCATCCAGGGTCTCAACTGGGGTGGTGCTGGACCCGGTGAGGGACTCGTAGAGGGCAATCGCCTCTCTTAGGGAAGGTCCCGCGATCGCGACGTGGTCGAGGGGAGTTGAAGCATGGTTGGGCTTTGGTAAAGGAGCAGTCGGGTGAGGGGAATCTTTCCCGCCTTACGGGAAGAAGTGCCTTTAAGGAGAAAACAATGACCGCGATCGGCAAGACCGTTGAGATCACCGACCAGAATTTCACCGATGAAATAGATAGTCAAACTGGTCTTTCCATGGTTGACTTTTGGGCTGCTTGGTGCGGCCCCTGCCGGCTCGTCGCTCCTATCGTGGAGAAGCTGGCGGAGGACTATGCTGTTGAGGGCCTGCGCGTGGGCAAGATTGATGTGGACCAGAATCCGGAGATCGCGAGCCGATTCGGGGTTCGCTCGATCCCCACGATCGTGTTCTTCAAGGACGGCGAGGTTGTGGACAAGGTGGTTGGCGCGGTGCCACGGACTCAGCTCGAGGAGCTGATTCAGAAACATCTAGCGGTATGACCCCGCAGCCCATCTGACCAAGTGGGCACCCTCTACCTCGTCGCCACTCCGATCGGGAACCTGGAGGACATCTCCAGAAGAGCGGCGCGGGTGCTCTCCGAAGCGACCCGGGTGCTTGCTGAGGATACCCGACGGACTGTGATTCTCATGGATCACCTCGGGTTGAGGGTTCCTCTGGTGTCGCTCCATCAGCACAATGAAGCTGCGCGCACCGATCAGGCGCTCGCCTGGCTAGGAGAGGGGGAGAAACTCGCTCTCGTTTCGGACGCTGGGACGCCCTTGATCAGTGACCCCGGTGAGCGGTTGGTGCGGGCCGCAGCAAACGCAGGGCATGCGGTCGTGCCGCTGCCGGGGCCGTCGGCTGTCCTGACAGCGCTCGTATCCTCTGGGTTGGCGTCCGGCAGCTTCGTGTTCTTGGGATTCCCAGCGCGCAGGGGAAGAGAGCGCAGTCGGCTCTTGGACCGCGTGGCCGGCTCCGAGGAGACCGTGGTCCTCTTCGAGTCACCGGAGCGACTCGGCTCCCTGCTGGCTGACCTGGCTAATGAGTGTGGGGAGGAGCGCCGGGTGTCAGTGGCCCGGGAGCTAACCAAGGTCTACGAGGATATTTTTCGGGGAACCCTGGCCGGAGCTCTTCGCTACTACGAGCAGACCCCACCCCGTGGGGAGGTGACGGTTGTGGTCGAGTCGTTGCCGGAGCCAGGTCCGCCCGATGTGGCGGATCGCGAGGTGGCCCGAACGCTAGCCCGGATCCTCGTCCAACAGGGACTGAGACCGAGTCACGCCGCACGGGAGGTTGCACGCCGATTGGGTCTCCCCAGGAACCTGGCGTACGAGATCGTGCAGGAGATAGGAGTAGAATGACTATAATGGTGCAATCGGCATGACCCCTCGCGCAGAGTCTAAGAGCGTCATGGACTCGGTAGCGGCGGTGCGGCTGCACCTGCACAAGCGCGCTGTACTGGCCGGAGCGCTCTGGGGGGTCGCCGGAGTCGGGGCTGTGTTCGCGCTCGCATGGTGGCTGGCAGGACCAGAAGGATGGCGACAGGGCAGTGCGGTTCCGCTCGCGCTAGATCTCTCTCTGGTATTCCTGGCATCCTGTGGGGGCCTCGTTCTAGCGTGGGGAAACCGTCGCTGGCTGGCCGAAGTCTCGGTCGTTCGGGCTATGGAATGCTCCGCGGGGCTGGACACGGGGGAAGTGGAGGGCGTACTCCAGCTTTCGCGTGCAGTGCCGGCCGGCGTCTCAACCAGCCTGGCAGCGTTCGCCGAGCGAGGGGTGGTAGGGAGGCTTGACCTGCCAGAGTCTCGCCTTGCGGGTGTCTTGGGTGCGCAGGCCGGGCGGTGGGTGCGACGTGGTAGCGCCACCCTTGCGCTGGTAGCTCCGGTGATAGTGCTCCTGTTGGTCGTTTCCCCGGCACGATCGGTGGGGGCCTGGTCGGGCCTCTCCCAGCCCCTGCGTCTGATGGCGCGTCCTATCCTCCCTCCCATCCAGGTTGCCCCGGGGGACGTCGAAGTACGCCGAGGCTCACCGCTCACGGTGACTGTGCGCGCTCTCGGCCGATCCGAGGTTGCCATCCGCTGGCAGGGGGCAGGAGACGTCGCGCGTACCGAGACGAAGGCCACCGATGGGATGGAGGTCGGCTTTCACTTCCCGTCCGTCAGTGCGGCGATCGAGTATTCTGCCACGGCTCCGGACGGTGCGCAGAGCCCTCTCTTCCGCATCACCCCCGTCGATCCGCTGCTGCTGAGTGACGTCACCGTCGAGCTGACGTTTCCGCCCCACACCGGCCGTGCCCCTGAGGAATACAGAGGGGAGACGCCACCACTCGTGATACCGGCCGGGACCCGTTTGCGTCTAGAGGGCCGGGCGACTCGTATCCTTGCAGAGGCCCGTCTGGAGCGCGAGGAGGACGGTCTCCGAGTTCCTCTCGAGGCAGAGGGATTCGGGTTTGTCGGGGACTGGGTCCCGATCAGCGGGGGTCGCTACCAATGGCGGTTCCTAGACTCGGACAGGGGAGCGGCGGAGTTCGTGCCTCCGCCGCTCGACCTTACGGTTGTGCCCGATTCTGCACCTGCGGTCCGTTTTGTCTTCCCTGCCGCGGATACGGTGCTTCCGATAAACCTACGTCAGCCCCTGGTGATTGAAGTCCGGGATGACCATGGTGTCGGCGTTCTGGAGTTGGTGGCCTACCGGGTTACGGCGTTGGGCGATAGGCGCCCACTGGTCATCCGGAGGACTCAGGTCGGGGGTAGCCGGGCCGTGCTCGCTCGGCCGCTCATGGATCTGAGCTCGTGGGGACTCTTGCCCGGCGACACGGTGCGCTACTTCGCTCGTGCGTTCGACAACGCACCCACGCCGGCGTCAGCAACTACTCGCGAATACGTGCTCCGGATGCCCGGTGCGGCCGCACTGCGGAGGGAAGCTCAGCGGGGGCTGGAGGCGATGACAGACCGGCTCCAGCAGCTGCTCGACCGGGCTGGTAGGGCTGCCGAACAGATGCTCGAGCGCGCGGCGGGCGAGCGACAGTTACCGGCCTGGTCATCGCGGGATAGGGATCGGTTCCGGAGTACGCGCTCGACCGACCGGGGCCAGTTCGAGGATCGGGAGGAGGTGCGGAGCGCGCTCGAGGAGCAGAGGGCGATGTCCGCCGAAGCGGAGCAGGCGCGCTCCGAGCTGGAGGCGATTGCCCAGGCCGTCCGTGAGGCGGGAGCCTCGGATCCTCACCTTCAGAAGGACCTGGCCGAGATAATGAGCCTCCTGGAAGAGGCGGCCTCGGCCGAAATGGGCGAGCGATTACGCCAACTGTCCGAAGGCTTGGACAGCACGGGTGAGCGCGAGTTCCGGCAGGCCTTGGACGAACTCAGTGGCCACCAGGACCGCTTCCGAGAACAGCTCGAAAAATCCTTGGAGCAGCTCCGGCGCACTGCTGTGGAACAGGATCTCCGAGCCACCACGGAAGATGCCCGTGAGCTGGCACAGCGCGAGCAAGCGCTCGCCGATGCGCTCCGTGAAGGTGGCGACACTGAGCTGCGTGCAACCCAGCAGGAGACACTCCAGGAAGACGCTCGCGTCCTGGAGCAACGCATGGCTCAGCTCGAAGAGCGCCTGGAGGCGCTCGAGGAGAACGACGCTCAAAGAGCGGTCCGGGGGGCCCAGGACGAGGCGGCTCGATCTCAGGACGCTATGGACCGGGCCCAGCAGGCGATGCGGGAGATGCAGGACTCTGAAGCGGCCGCCGACCAGGCGGAGCAGGCGCGCGCTGCCATGGCGCGCGCGGCTGAGGAACTCGAGGCCGCGCAGCAGGATATGTCGACGCAACGCTCCCGGGAGATCAGGGACGCGATCGCGCGCGCCGGGGAGGAGGTGCTCGGGCTAGCGCGGCGCCAGACAGCGATCAGGCGGCGGATGCGTGGCACTGGGCCTAACGGTATGAAGGAGCAGCTCGGCGTCCAGTCTGCCTTGGTGCAGGGCTTCCGCAACATGGCGGGGAACCTGGAGGCGCGGGCCGGATTGCTATCGTCCGACGTGGCGGAGTTGTGGTCCCGAATACGGGAGGCCTACGAGGAGCTCGAGCGGACGCTTGCGTCAATGGAAGGGGAAACCAGGCCGACCTCCACCGCCCAGGGAGCTGCAGAGAGCGCCGTGAAGGGGCTTAACCGTGTGGCAATGGCAGCTCTCGCGTCGGAGGCGGAGGGGAGCGATGGGAGTGCGTCGGCGAACCAGGTCATGGCGCAGCTCGAGCGGCTGGCTCAACAGCAGGCTCAGATAAACAACCAGGCCACACAGGTCACACAGATGCAGCTGGGGCAGGAGGCGATGGCGCAGCAGCTTCAGCGGCTCTCCGAGGGCCAGGGAAACGTTGCCGGAGAGCTGGGGGAGTTGGAGCAGCAGCCGAGTACCGAGGGCCAGGTGCTCGGTGACCTCGAGTCGCTAGTTGAGGAGGCTAGGAAGCTGGCGGCCCGGCTTGGGGGGGGGAGGCTGGATGCGGAGACCCGTGAGCGTCAGGAGCGGCTCTTCCATCGCCTACTGGACGCTGGCAGGACATTGGAGAAGGAAGAGTTCGCGCGGGATCGGGAGTCCACGTCCCCGGGCACATTCGAGCGCGGAGCAGTGTTGCCGCTAGGGCTTGATGCCACCGGCGTCCTGCGCTACCCGCTTCCCTCTGCTGACCAGCTCCAGAAGCTGAGTACTGCGGAACGTGAGCTCGTACTACGTTATTTTGATCGGCTTAACCGCGCTGTGGGAGGCGCACGCTGATGAGATCTTGGTGGGCTTTGCCAGGGCTATTGGGGGTGGCGTACCTGATGACGCTGCTAGCACCTGAACTCTCCGCGCAGCAGGTGCGGTCGGCTGAGGCGCAGGCGCTGCGCGACGCGGGGACCCACGAGGCGCGCGGACGACTCCTGGAAGCCGAATCCGTCCTCCAGGAGCTCCTCGAAGATCAGCCCACGTCGGCGGGCGGCCTGTTTGCGCTTGAGCGGGTGCTGCGCTCCCAGGGTCGCGTGGTCGCTGTGCTGTCGGTCGCTGACCGTTTCCTTTCTGCGGTTCCCGACGCTAGTGGGGTGCGCTACCTGAAGCTCAGGGTACTGGCCGAGGTGGATTCGTTAGAGGCCATGGAGCGTGAGACCGAAGCGTGGATGCAGCACGCGCCGGCTGACCCCTTGTTATATCGTCAGGCTTTCCCGCTCTGGGAGCGCACGTACGGACCTGAACGTGCGCTCAAGATTCTCGGCAGGGGGCGTATCGCCAGTGGTGACCCCGTCACCCTGGCGCTTGAGATCGGCGATATCCTCATGAGCGCCGGCAGAACTGCTGATGCTGCCATGGAGTGGGCTCGCGCCGCCGGTTCCTCGGGGGAGCGCGGGGCGGAGATTATCCGCCGTCTCGTGCGGATCGACAATGCCACGGCACGAGGCCGCGCCGTGGATGCGTTGGTGGATGCGCTGGAGCACTCCCCTACCACTCTCGAACGCCGGATTCTGGCGGTACAGGTCGCGCTGTCATTGCGACGCACCGAGGTCGGACTCGGGATTGCCAAGTCCTTGGCTCTGCGGCTCGACCCCGCGTCGCGACTCTCCTTTCTGGAGAACGTGAGCGATTGGGGCCGTGATGGGGGTGCTGTTGAGGCCACCCTGTGGGCGCTCACCGAGCTCAGAGAATCTATGGGGCAAGGGGAGGAGGCGAACGTGATCGACGTGAGCATCACCCAGGCTGCGTTGTCGGCCGGTGACACTGCGACGGCGATCGAGGCTAGCCAGCGCCTTGCCAACTCGCTTCCGGCTGGTTCTCCCGAACGGCGTCGCTTCCTCGCTGATGGGATCCGGCTGAGGGAGCGGCTTGCCGACGCGCTCGTCCTCGCGATGGCGCTCGATGCTTTCCGCCTGGAGTTTCCGGCAGCGCCCGAGCTGGACTGGCTGGCTGCCATGGTCTCCGTGCGGCTCCAGGCCGGGGGTGAGGCCGCCCGAGCTGCCGCGGTGCTCGCTGCCGTGGAAGGTCCAGAGAGCGCTCTGGAGAGGGCCTATTTGTTCTTGAGCAGTGAGGATGCGGCGCAGGGCAGGGCCGCCCTGATAGAGGCTGTGGACGGCCTCTCCCCGTCCCGTGCGACCGGCGCCATTCAGCTGGCGTCGCTGCTTGGGCGGCTGAGCCCAGGGGGGGCGACCGTGGTGGCCCAGGCTGCAGCCGAGGGGCACCGGGGTAGGGGGTGGCAGGCCGCGCTCGCGCTTGAGCAGCGGGTGCCCGAACTTCCCCCGGAAGATCGTCCCATGGTCCTCGCCGCGGCGGCACGGCTGGCCATGGGAGACGACGGTGCAGAGGATGCTGCGCGCATGAATACGGCGCTGTTGGTGGGCTATCCCGACGCGGCAGAGGCTACCGAAGCAGCGCTCGCACTGGCACGTTGGCACGCGCGCACACGCGCCGGGGTGGACGCCGCGATCCATCTACTCGAGGAACTGATTTTGAAGGATCCAATGAGCGTGATCGCGCCCGAAGCACGCCGCGAGCTGCAGCGCCTGAAAGGCGCTCCGTGAAAAGGCTCACGTCGTTCGCCGTTGTCGCTTCGGTTCTTGTATCCATGGCTGTCGCGCCTTCGCTTTCCGGGCAGCATATCCTGATACCGATGGATCGAGAGCAGGCGAATCACCTCAAGGCTTACGGTGTCACATATCGAGCGTTGGAGAGGGGTGAGCGGGGGGAGTGGCTGCTCAACTACCGGGGCGGCTCGTTCTTGCTCTTGGACACCGATGCCCTGCGCCGCGAAGGCGCGCTGGAGGGGGTGACACTAGAGCTCATCGCCGCGGGTGAGGTGGAGGATATCCGTACCGAGATCGCGAGCGCCAATATGGAATCGGTGCCGCTCGAGAAGGCTCCTGAGATTGCGGTCTACACCGCGCCCAACACCGAACCTTGGGACGATGCCGTCACCATGGTCCTCGAGTACGCCGGAATCCCCTACGACCGCATCTGGGACGCGGAGGTGATAGGGGGTGGGCTCCGGGAGTACGAGTGGCTCCACCTGCACCACGAGGATTTCACCGGGCAGTACTCCAAGTCCTTTCTCGCCTACTCCCGTGCAGGTTGGTTTCTGGAGGAGGTGTCGATGAACGAAGAGGAGGCTGTCAGCCTGGGATTTCGGAGCGTGCCCGACCTAAAGAAGGCGGTGGCCCTAAGCATCCGCGAGTACGTGGAGGCGGGTGGCTTCCTGTTCGCTATGTGCTCCTCAACAGAGACTCTGGACTTGGCTCTCGCAGCCCACGATGTGGACATCGCGGCGTCATTTTCCGATGGCACGACGCCGGACGCTGATGCTTCGTCCCGCATGGATTGGGGGTTGGCAATGGCGTTCCAGGATGGGCAGCTCGACCTCGCGGAGGCGTCCAACGCGTTCAGTGACATCGACGGCCACCAAGTGAACACTCCGTTCAGAAAGAAGCTGGGTGTCTATACGCTCTTCGAGTTCTCGGCCAAGTTCGACCCCGTAGCTACGATGCTTACCCAGGACCACGAGTCTGTGCTGCCAGACTTCTACGGGCTCACCACGTCGTTCCGCCTCGGTCGTGTAAAGCCCGGCACGATCGTCCTCGCCAAGGAGGGGAACGTCGCGAAGTACGTGCACGGCGACCTAGGGCAAGGAACGTTCACCTACTTCGGTGGACACGACCCGGAAGATCCTGAGCACGAGGTGGGGGACGAGCCTACCGACTTGTCTCTCCACCCGAACTCACCCGGCTACCGGCTGATCCTCAACAACGTTCTTTTCCCTGCGGCCAAGAAGAAGACGCTCAAGACGTGAAGCGGCTGCGCTCGTGAAATCCCGCCCCGGGGGTCTCCGGCTTCCGATCCGGCCCCCGGGGCGGACGCTGCGCGACGACGCCGCGGTAGCTGGTCTGCCCGTAGTCGCGCTGGCAGGGTTGGACGGTACGGATGGGTCTGATGCACCTCTCTCCGTCGGCCCCTCCCATGATCTCCAGCCCCTCCGCCTCGATGCGCAGGCCGCCGAGCGCATACGCATCGAGATCAAGCGGGCGGGCGGACGGGAGGTGTGTTTTCTGGCCTCGGTGGGGCCGGGCCGGGTCGTAGTCGATCCCCGTACCGTGGCGCGAGGGAATCACGAGGCGGTCGTGGCCGCCGCCCACGATGCTCCCGTGGGAGCGATCATGATCCACAATCACCCATCTGGCGTGCTCGATCCCTCGCACGCCGACTTGGCGGTGGCGGCGCGTGTTTGGGAGCAGGGGCTCGGTACCGCGCTGACAGACGACTACGCGAGCCGACTTTACGTGGTGGTGGAGCCTCCCGCGCCTCGGGTCGTCACGCCTCTCGATCTGGACGTCTTGGAGGGATTGGTCGGTCCTACGGGTCCGCTCGCGCGAGCACATCCAGCATACGAGGATCGCCCTGGCCAACGGCGCATGATGCGGCTGGTGGCGGAACGGTACAACGATGGTGGCGTCGCGATAATAGAGGCGGGCACCGGCACCGGGAAGTCGCTTGCATACTTGCTTCCTGCGGCTGCGTGGGCGCTGGCCAACAGCGAGCGTACCGTAGTATCGACTGCCACGATCAATTTGCAGGAACAGCTCATCACGAAGGATCTTCCGATGGTGCGCGAGTTGCTCGGAGGGAAACTGACGTGGGCTCTCGTGAAAGGACGCGGCAACTACATCTCGATTCGCCGCGCGCAGCTCGCTGCAGCGGAGGCGCCCACCCTATTCGAGACGGAACGCCGCGGCGAGTTGGCATCCTTGCTCGAATGGATCGAAAAGACGGAGGATGGCTCGCTCTCCGATCTTCCGTTCCAGCCCTCAGATGAGGTGTGGGAGGAAGTGCGGAGCGAACCCGACGTTTGTTTGCGCGCTGAATGTCCGCAGTTCCAACGCTGCTTCTATCAGCGCGCGCGCCGGCGAGCAGCGTCCGCAGATGTCTTGGTGGTGAACCACCACTTGCTGTTCACCGATCTCGCGGTGCGCCGCGCCACCCAAAACTGGAGTCAGCCGGCAGTGCTGCCTGCAGCCAAACGGCTGGTGCTCGACGAAGCCCACAACGTGGAGGACGCAGCGACCTCACACATGGGGGTGGAGGTCACCCGGCGAGGCTTGCTCCGCCTCCTCTCGCGCCTGGAGCGGAATGGCAAGGGTGTACTTTCGGCGCTGAGAAAAGTGCTGAATAATTCTGACCAGGAGGTAGAGCTGGGTCGCCGCATCGGGGAGCGTGCGATACCGGCGCTCGAGGACGCGCGCCGCGCCGCGCTCGAGTTCATGGACGCGCTCACGGAATCGGTGGCGCTCGTGCAGGGAGGTCCCGTGCGACTTGGCCCGGGAGGGATGGGTGAACCTGGAGACTATCCGGTCGTACAGGAGGCGTTGGACGCGCTCCTCTGGACCCTCACCCGCTTGGGGAGGGAACTGAACGAGCTGCGCGAGCGGGTCGAGGTCGACGAGGCGAGGGCCGAACGCTTGGAAGGCCGCCTGCTCGACGTGAGGAATGTGGAGCGTCGGCTGGCGGCGTCAGCGCATGCAGTACGCCTGGTGCTTGTGCCCAGTCCTGAGGATGAAGCCTCTTGGGTGCGCTGGCTCGAGATTCGGGGTTCTAGCCGTCGGGCTAACCTTACGCTGGCAGCAGCGCCGCTGGATCTGGGTGCGGTGCTCCGCGATTCGCTCTTCGGTCAGGGAGATTCGGTCGTCCTTTCTTCGGCCACCCTGGCGACGCGCGGTCGGTTCGATTTTCTACGCGGCCGGCTCGGCATCGATGAGCATGGGCTAGGGCTCATGGAACGTGCCCCGGAACTGGTGGAAGAGGTCGTGGCTTCTCCCTTTGACTTCGCCTCGCAGACCCTGCTTGTGGTTCCTACTGATCTACCGGTTGTAGGCGGCGACGGCGATGCGTTCGACGGGCTTCAGCGCTCGACAGCTCGCGTGTTGGAGGCGACCGCGGCGGTGACGCGAGGCGGGCTGTTCGGTCTTTTCACGTCGCACCGAGCCTTGCGCCGGGTAGCCGAGTTGCTTCGAGAGAGAGGGGTCGACGCACGCTGGCCCCTGTTCGTGCATGGTGAGGACGATCGACACCGGCTGCTCACAAACTTCACGATGTCAGGCTCGGGGTTGCTGCTCGGGACCGCTTCCTTTTGGGAAGGAGTGGACGTACCGGGAGATCCCCTGCGTGGGCTCGTGATCCAGAAGCTTCCCTTTCGCGTGCCGACCGAACCGGTCACTGCGGCGCGGATCGAGGCGATCGATGCGGCTGGGGGCGACGCATTCAACGAGTACTTGCTGCCGCTAGCTGCCCTGCGGCTGAAACAAGGGTTCGGGCGGCTGATTCGCTCACGGGACGACCGCGGGGTGGTTCTCTTGCTTGACAGCCGCATCCTAACCCGTCGATACGGACGTTACCTGAAGGCGTCTCTGCCCCCCGCGCCCATGGTGAAAGGCCCGTGGCACGATGTGGAGCGGGCCGTGCAGAGGTTTTACGCGGAACCAGAGGGCTGACGGTTGCCTGACTATCCCCCTCGCTTACATTTGCGGCCGCCCGGAGGTTACGCTTTTTCCCCTTGAGCAAGAATACGATATGAGTCGCATCTTCGGTTTCATGGTTGGCCTCGTCTGGCTGGTGTTCGCAGCCGTAGCGTTCAATAACTCGGCGACGGGGTGGAGCGCGCAGGCCAGCGACCTCGGGTTCTGGTGGGGCGTGATAGGTGTTCTGCTGGCTATCGCGGCGGGGGCCGCTCTGCTCGGCACTTGGATTCACACACGCCAGCAGCATGATTGAAAACCCTCGCGGTGCGCCCCTCCAAGATTCTTTGCGTCGGCAGGAACTACGCGGCGCACGCTAAGGAGCTGGATAGCGAGGTGCCGTCCGAGCCCCTCGTATTCCTCAAGCCGCCGTCGTCGGTCATCCGTGACGGCGAGGCCATAGTCATTCCCTCATGGGCCGGTCGGGTCGACTATGAGGGGGAGATCGCGGTGGTGATCGGGCGCCCCGGCCGCGGCGTGTCGCCAGGCGACGCGTGGAAGCACGTGGGGGGGATCGTTCCGCTCAACGATGTGACAGCTCGCGAGTTACAGAGAAACGACAGCCAGTGGGCCCGGGCGAAGGGGTTCGACACGTTTTGTCCGGTGGGTATGCCGGTCCCGCCGGGGACGGCTGATCCTTTCCGACTAGAGGTCATCACCCGAGTGAACGGCCAGGTGCGCCAGCAGGGGCGAACGTCGGACATGGCCTTCCCGATACCCTACCTGATCGCATACTGCTCGGCGTTCACGATGCTCGAGGAAGGGGACATCATCGCAACGGGTACGCCCGGGGGGGTGGCCCCGTTGTCGCCCGGTGATGTCGTCGAGGTCGAAATACCAGGGGTCGGTACCGTGCGAAATCCAGTCGTGGCAGGCACCGAGGCGCCGTTGCCGCGCTGGTTCTGAGATTCGCGGATAGGCGAGCCCGCCAGGAACTGCCCCCCCCCCCCGTGGGTTAATAGGTACGATGGCATCTCATCCCCCGCGTCCGCCCCTTAGATCGCTCGACG
>Ga0302135_10000501_pt1 | contig 23751 bp, 26 predicted proteins | sample CBN3_surface_MG_FD_203119 | JGI IMG/M metagenome (GOLD analysis project Ga0302135, IMG submission 203119) | Marine microbial communities from Western Arctic Ocean, Canada - CBN3_32.1 | ecosystem: Environmental > Aquatic > Marine > Oceanic | place: Canada: Western Arctic Ocean | collected...
TACTCAACCAAGGAAAAACATTATTTGGATGGGATGCAGCCGCCGGTTCCGGTTCTGGCGCAATCAATATAAACCTGTTAGCATCAAAAGCCGTAGTAACCACCACCCAACCGCAACAATCACCAGCAAAACCGCACACTGTCCCGACTCCCCTAGAGTTGGAACACGGCGAAACACTGGAAAACGTAACGCTTGACGTTACAAGCGAAGCGGATCCGGTCGACGGCTCCGCTCCGCTGGTTTAAAGCATCCTTTTAGGCCAAACCGATTGAATACAGCGAAGCCGTAACCCCTTTTCCTAGTTGATTGATGATGATAGAGCCCACGTAAAATTTTGGGGATTTTGAAGAAACCGGAAGTATGAAGCCTGTTACATGGGACCTGTGACTGGGTAAGTCAAAGGCATGATGCTAGGGTGAAACATCAAAGGCATGACGCTAGGGTGAAACTCTGGAGGACTGGAAACGTCCAGGGGGTGGGTAAAAATAATTTATTAAACCCCAGGGTCGGTGCATGGCCCATTTTACAGGAACACCGACCAGTGTTAGGTTTGACCCATGAGCCAAGAAACGTTAGTTCTAGAGTGGGACACTGAATTGGAGCATTGGTTTATTGAGGTCCGAATAGGCACCCGCGATGGGGGATGGATTTCAATGGCCCGGGAACTGAATAAGGTGGTGATCGATGTGGTAAGGCAAGAAGCGATCACCCGCCACTGTGACGCTTTCATAAGAGAAAAAAAATCCCACCACTTGAAACCAATCATAGTGATGGGAGCAGAACCGGGACCTGGAAACATGCACTTCCTCTAAGCAGGCTCTCCTTCGGTGACAGGTTCAGAATCCACCCCGTTAAGTGCTTCACCCATAGTAGAAGGAATGTCTTCTCCTTCAGGGAGGGTTAACTCTGATTGATCCTCAGGCTGTAGTTCATCGTCGCCTTCTGGTAAAGGTTCCACTGGCGGCGGATATTTATCCGCGGAAGTGGTGAGGGCACGACCCGCGAATTCGTTGAACTGATCGATCCCGAGTAGAGAACCGATGCGTTTGCCGGAGACGGGGCCAAGTTCGAATCGGATGCCGCCTTCAGAACCGGGGATAACCCCTGACCCATGAATAGAGATCCATGCCGTTTCCTCCATGATATCGGTGATCAACTGAGTGACGAACAGATCCAGCCCCCTAAGTTCACAGGGACCGTCACAGTCAACACATTTCTCGGCACCATCAAAGTGATCATGAATGATCCTTGGAGGAGGAACCGTGGTTTCAATTGGGGGATTTTCGATCCCTACGATTTTATCTACCATATTCGCATCCGTGGTTTGTTTTAGGGTTCATTCTTCGTATTCGATTTCTTTAATGGAGAAATAAACTCCATCGATCTCAATAATGGTATCCCCACTATCGACATTAGAGATCCACCGCCAGGAATCGGGTTCAACCCGGGAGAGCCGTTCGTACAACAACCAGGCGTTAATGGAAAGAACCATGATCACCAGGGTTAACATACAGAGAAGCTCCGTTTTATCCCTAGTCGTCATTAGTGGAGGATGCTCATTCCCCGTAAAATAACACAAAACCTCCATTTGACAAGAAACCACAACCCGTAGACGGTTAATATCATGGAAAACGAAGATGTAGGTGATGTCCAGATACTATTCACAGATCCAAGGAACCAGTTACACCGTGAAGCGTTAGATAGTGTGGTGATAGGGATGGGTTACGCCCAGGATCATGATTTATGGGTGGCATTTGACGCGGTGAATATAGATGTCTCGGAGGAAACCACGGTAGCGGCGTTCTCATTCGGAGTGACGGAGGGCGCGGGGGATCACACCAGCCCGGAAATCGAGTTAGGGGTAATGATAATCTTCCCAACACATGGGCTTTCGGTGATTTGGGAAAATAAATGAAACTTCCGTTTGACGATCTGGAGGACCGAGCTTATTGGTATTACATCAGCGAGGGGACTTGCTGGTAGTTAACCAAACCAAATAATAACACCCGGTCTGAAGATTATTCGGACACTGAAATTACCTGGTTCTGGGGAACGACTTAAAAATAGGGGCAGGGGAGTTACACTCCTGCCCCACCCCACTTTCAAAAACACTATGGCACAAGATAAACGCTCAAAAAGTTGTGGGAACTGTGGAAGGACATTTTTCTCTGACACACCAAACACTTTATGTTCTGAGTGCCTAGTAAGCCTACTAGACAAACCCGGGGATCCCACAAATGTTCCGTGGAAGAAAGTTCGACCCCTTCGAAATAACGATTCAAATTAACACTATGACAACTGACGTATTGAAACGAAACATCCCAGCTAGGCTCTACGAAATGTCGGGTTTAAAAGACCCCTTTGACCGTAAAGCGGTTAGGTCATGTTGGGAACGGGGTTTAATCTCCATTGACCCACTCGCAGAGACCGAGATGCAGTATGATGTTGAAGAAACCAAACGGAAGCACGACCGGGCGCTAATAACCAGAGCAGCGAGGGATGCGAAACGAAAATGACCCCCGAACAATTAGCAGATCCCACTTTCGGGGCACGGTTACTTCCAGAAATCAGGTCTGCGGTGGTGCAAGGCTGGAAATTCGGTTTGTTTGCGAGAAACCCAAACGCAAAGACGAGGTTACAGCACCTTGCAGAGATTTACCCCGTGAAAAAGAGTTACAACGAGGCGTATAACCTAGCCCGACGACAAGCCAGGGCACTAAAACAAAACCTGAAGGAAGAATGAAAAACTGGATACTTGAAATGACGGGAGACTTCAGCGCGGCGTTCCTAACCGGGATTATTGTCGCTGTTACCGTCGTGATCATGTGGGTTTCAGAGTGCATCACCCAGGCAACCACCGCTCGACAAGCAATCGAGGCCGGAATGATTCAGAAGCACATTTTCATCCCTGAAGGAATGGATCAGGTAATTTGGGTGAAGCCTGGGGGCGAAGAATGAGTAAGAAAATCAAGCACACCCAAACCGAGTCCCCGGTCTGCCCTCATTGCGGGCATGATTATGGTCTAACCCTGTGGTACCTGGCCAGTTGGGAGTCGGCTGATTGGACATGTGATGAATGTAAAGAACGCTTCTCGGTAAAAGTGAAATTTGACACGCGAAAGGCGAATCGATGAATATGCAGAATTACCTGGTGCTTGATTATAACGAGAGATCATCCGCCCATTGGGTGGAAGACGATCTTGGAACGAGGCGGCTCGTTGACCTTACCCGCAACGGGGATCTCCCCGAAGAAACAGACCCGTGGATGTTGATTGGCCGAACTTTCACAGCCGAGCGAGAGCGTCCGTATATTGGTATCGCGATAGGGGTTAGAGAGGTAGCGCCTCTACCCATTGTCAATCGTCCGTCTAGGTATCGAGTAACATGAAGCTCAAAGGCCGCGTCATCACCAACCACGCCGGAATCAGGATCCTCAAACCTCCCAGAATAGCCCTCTCCCGTCACGAGAAGGCTGTCACATATTACCTAATCGAGCCATACGACTTCGAGTGGGAACACAATGGCAATCGTTACCGGCTCTTTATACCCGAGGCATTCCCTTTCGACGGCGCAACGATGCCGTGGCTGATCCGCATTTTCGTGGGGCGTTGGGCTTTGGGGTTTGTCGCTCCATTGGTCCACGACTGGCTGCACTTCGAGGATGGCAAAGTGATCGCAGATGTCTGGACAATAACGGGATGGGACACTCTCGGCCTGGTTGAATTCACGAGGAGAGATGCTGACCGATTGTTCTTCCGAATTCTCAGCAATGAAAACTCGTTACCCAGGTGGAAGCGGCGGCTTGCTTTTAACTTGGTTCGAGCGTGGAGCGTGTTGAAAGGAGATCGATGGTAGTAGCATTGAAAAATAGCGGGGGCGGGGGCTGGAGCAGAAGCTGGAGCGGGAGCAGGAGCTGGAGCAGGAGCAGGAGCAGGAGCAGGAGCTGGAGCAGGAGCAGGAGCAGGAGCAGGAGCTGGAGCAGGAGCTGGAGCTGGAGCAGGAGCTGGAGCAGGAGCAGGAGCAGGAGCAGGAGCTGGAGCAGGAGCAGGAGCTGGAGCAGGAGCTGGAGCTGGGTAAACACTAAACAGAAACACTGAAATTATGAACATAAACGAAATCACAATTGGACAGGCTAGGGAGATCTCAACATTGGTTAACGGGAGCAACGCCCCATTTACTGTATCGGATCACCCATACAAAATTGGATCAAATTATTTCATCCGCACAGTCACCTACGCTGCCAGTGGGAAGTTGGTTTCGGTGGGGCAACAGGAGATCGTAATGACTGATGCGTGTTGGGTTGCCGACACGGGGCGATTCGGTGAGCAGTGGGGAAAAAGCGGTGATGATATGTTCAACGAGGTCGAGCCGTTTCCAGCCGGTGAGGTAATCATCGGGCGTGGGGCAGTTATAGACGCGGTTCGAATCAACGAGTTGCCAACCAAAACAAAGGGATGATCGCCGCGGTGAAAATGTCTGGGTCTAGGTCTAGGTCTTGGTCTGGGTCTAGGTCTTGGTCTGGGTCTTATCGAAAATGAACCTTCAACCAACGAAACAACGAGTAGCAGAACTCGACACACAACGGGCGGCAATTTACAAGGAGCAAGAGAATATGAGCATAGAGAAGCTAATCAAAGAAGGATCGTCAAAGGTAGATAACGCACTCACCAAGGTAATGGAGGCACACGAAGAACTTGTGACTCACATGGAGCAAGAGATTGAGGATCTAGAGGCAGAGAACGAAGCGAACAGGGCGCTTTTGGAAATCTTGGCAGCACAGCTTGAGGAAGCCAAAAACGAGCTGATTGAGATTGAGGAAAAGGGATTGAACATATGAAAACTGGAAAACGAAACCCAAACAAATCAGAGACAAGAATCCTAAACGCTTACCCAAGCCGGAACCCTGAAAAGAACTGGGGGATGGCTGAAGCAAAGAGCGCGGGACTGGTTAACCCAAAGCGAAGTCTCCCAGTAGCGGTTGATCTGAGACAAGGACGGAGTTGGTGGAAGATCCATAACCAGGGGAACACGGGTTCCTGTGTTGGTCACGCTGTAGCCTATGGGCTACTTTGGTATCACAAGCCAGACTTCAAACCCTCAGCCCGGTTCACCTGGATGGGATCGAAGGAAACGGATGCGTATGTGAGGTACCCGACATCTTTCTGCGAGATGTCAGGCACATATATTGAAGGGTCACTGAAGTTCTCCCAGAAATACGGGAGCATCCCAGATAAAATGCTTAGGATGAAGGACGATACGACCCACACCCCCGAGGCAGTGATCTACGGGAAAGCGGCGACTAACCGGATCCAGACATACCATAGGCTTAGGAAATCCAACGAATGGAGAGAGTGGATAGCGACTCAGGGACCTATAGTGATCCAAATCCAGCCTGATCCGCAGTTTTACAGTGCAAAATCGGGAGTTCTACACCGATACGTCCGTCAAGGGCTACAATCTGGGGCGCACGCCCTAGTTGCGTGCGGTTACGGTCCTGGTGGGTTCATCCTTAGGAATTCCTGGGGAACGAGGTGGGGACACAAGGGGTATTGTTACGTATCCAACGATTACGCCGAACAATCGTTCACTGAGGTATTTGGAATAACCACTTGACCCCTTGACACCACCCCGTTTGTGGGTGACCCTATTGTATGCCCGTTAAGGGATTTTCTGTTGTAGTGCGTATGAGTTAGTTGTAAACGTGTCGTTGTTATAGTTACGGATTGTGTAGACCCGCCCAAGAATACTCCAAATGTTCTTGGGCGGGTGTTTTTGTGCGCGTATTCATTATTGCATTGCAAATGCAATGCCGTATGCTCCCCTGCGTATGAGCAGTGCCTTACCTACTCCGAATTCATGCTGCACATGCGGGAGCGCAGTTAATACGACCGCCCTTGATAGTTACATCAAGGTCAGTGTCGACGCTAACATTGGGGAGGGGCAGACTTTCGCAGATGCGGCAGCTTTACGCGCCTTCACAGGTTATGTGGACGGTGTTCAATACTGGATCAGCACGGCCACGGGTGGCACAGGCGCTGGACAATGGGTATATGACGCAACCGACGCTCAAGTTGACGACGGTTCCACCGTAATCAAGCCTAACAACATCCTTACGGCCAATCCAGGGCGTTACACTCGCCTAAATTACATCCTTCTCGGTGGCTAAACCATGAGCGCAGGAACCACAACCACAATTTTCACTCCAGGCCCAAGAGGTTTGGCTGGCGTAGACGGCGACGATGGGACAAATGGGGTAAGCGCACATACGACCGTCACGACTGCGTTTCTAATGCCCGCTGAGGGCGCTGACGTGACCGCGGCGGTGGGTTCATCCGAATGGATGACCCCTAACCAGATGACCTACGTGCAGAACGCGGGTTATCTTCGGTGCCAGAGCAAACCGACCACTACATCAGCGGTTTTGCGGAATGTCGAGGCAACCGCTTCATCTACATACCCCGATAACGTAGCGCCAGGTACATCGATCCCAGCAGCCTCCTTAGTATCAGCGGGCGGCGAGTCCGGACCCGCGGGAGCGGCATCGGGCGCACCAGTAGGGGCAACGTATCTAGTAGCAACTGCCGACGCGACGTTAACGAATGAACAAGCGATGTCCGGAGGTGGTGACGGCGTAGTTGCCTTTGATGATACGGCAAAAACATTTTCAACACAAACGGTAGGGGTTGCGGACAACAACATTGCCGAAATCGATGACCCGGGTGGATTAGTGACCGGGGATGTCGTGTTTGGAACGGCTTCTGGTCTTGAAACCAAGACCGCCACCGCAACGAGAACAGCTTTAGGGTTAGGAACAGCAGCAGTAGCCGCCACAGGAGTAAGCACCGGAAATGTCCCAGCTAACACATCGGGGTTGACTAACGGGGACGTGGTTTTCGCCACGGCAACCGGGTTGGAGACCAAGACAGCAGCAGCAGCAGCCGTTATCTTCGGTGTTTCTGGGTTGAGAGCGGTCACTACCACCACAACGAACCCTTACCTGGTGTCGGTTACCGATAGTGTGGTGCTTGTCAATGTGGCGGGCGGGTCTGTCGTCAACCTACCTACCGCGGTAGGAAACGAAGGACTTGAGTTCACCATCAAGAAAATCCATGTGACCGGCGGCGCGATAGCCATAACCCCGAACGGTGTTGAAGTTATCGACGGGGTGACGCCCAACAGCACGTTAACCACCCAATGGGACAAGTTATCCCTAGTAAGTGATGGAACCGCTTGGTTCGTAACGAGCTAAAAATACCACCGTGGCACAAACCAAACAGAACGTAAGAGCAGACGGCCAAGCCGTCTTTCTTGGTGGCGCAAATAGTGGGCTAGATCCCGCACTATTGGGCGAGTCCCAGTTCGCTTGGGGAGTAAACACAACCGTCCGAGGTGGTTCGATTGGTCCACGACCCGGGTTTACCAAGAGAACACCCGTTTTTGACACGACCCCGAACGAAACCGCATTTCAATCGGGGGGCAAGTTCCAAGGAGCATCCATCCACGAAGGCGTAGAGGGTAACTCGGTTATCCTTTCGATGGTTGGAGGTCGTTTGTTCGTAATTGAGCCGGACGGAGCGTGGAACGCTACGCAAGAGACCCCAGGAACCTCAAACGACGACCCCAACTTTCCGACATCGGATTCAGTCAACTTTCAACAAGCAGAATTCTGGACGGTAGTCCAAAACAATTTAGATGCGCCCATTATTTACGGCGACGGTTCGACTCGGAGAGCAGCTTCTCTATGTTGTGACGAGGTCCCAGCAGGCCAACATATGGCCTATGGTAACGGAAGGCTATGGCTTTCTAAAGATCGCGGTTACATTGCTGGTGACCTAGTGGGCTCTAGTTCCGGTGGTCGACCTGACAAGCGGGACGCAATCTTGAAGTTCACCGAAAACACGTTCATTGCAGAGGGCGGGAGCTTCGCACTACCAATAAACGCAGGATCGGTTACGGGAATGGAGTTCATTTCGAACCTAGATACAGTCTTAGGGGAAGGTGATTTAGTCATCTTCTCACGTTCTGGAGGGTTCATAACACAGGTGCCCTCCGATCGAACAGCGTGGCAGAACTTGAATTACCCCGTTCAAAGGTATGCGATCCCGGTTGGCGCGGTATCGGATCGGGCCATTGTGAACGTAAACGGCGATCTTTACTACCGAAGTCCAGACGGGATCCGATCCCTGGTCTTGGCGAGGCGCGAGTATGGTTCACCAGGCAACACCCCAATTTCCGAGGAGGTCGATAGGGCGTTGAAATTCGACGCGCCCGATCTGCTTCATTACAGCAGCGCAGTGTTATTCGATAACAGGTTGCTAATGACAGCGGTGCCGCAGAGAACGAGCATTGGCGCATATCATCGAGGGATCGTTTCCCTAGATTTCGCTCCTGAATCTTTCTCCGGACAGACTACAGCGCCCGCTTACGATGGAATGTGGACCGGGTTAAAGTTCCTGCAACTGGTTGAGGGTTCCTTCAACGGAACATCCCGATGCTTCGTCTTCGTTGAAAACGAAGCCGGATTGATCGAGCTTTGGGAAATCGAGAAGGGGGCTATAGTCGACAACGACGGGACCGACGAGCAACGCATCGAATGGTTTTTTGAGACTCGACGATTTGACTTTGATAGTTCATGGGAACGAAAGAGCCTTGACCGACTAGAACTTTGGTTGAAAGACGTGCGCGGGACCGTCGACATAAGCACTTACTTCAAGCCCGACGAGTCTGCGAACTGGTATGCGTGGAAAACATGGCAGGAAGCGGCAAAAGAACAGTTTTGCGATTCCGATGCGGTCAATGGTTGTATTGGGATTGATCCGTACAACGCGTCCTACCGTCCTCGAGTCGTTCTGAGCAACCCACAGACGACGTGTGAAGACTTGGGGAATGACAAACCCATTAACCGAGGCTACACTTACCAATTCAGAGTCCAAGGAACCGGTTCGACCCGCGTATCGAGGATCCGAGCTTTTTGCGATGTCGAGACCGAAGACATTTACCGAGCGTGCCCGCCAGAAACGGCGACACAATCGACGGACGCAACTTGTCCATTAGATGATTACTTAGCAATTCCATGAGCACACCCGTAACGCTAACCCCCGGAACATTATCAGAGACGTGCTTCTCGACGGTTCAAGCACTGAATAACGCCATTGTCCTCGGCATGTCCGGAACGGTGCCGGGATCTCTTGCCTATACACTGGGACCAAACACCCCGGCAGTTGCCGATCGCGACAAGCTATGGGTTAAAACGGTTGGTGGGTTCCCAACGCGGAACTATGTATATTACAACGGCAAATGGCTATGGCCGCATGAATTTCAACCCAGCGACGGTCGAGCGGTAGTCTACACGGGCACCTTAGCAAGCATCGATCTCCTAGACGGAGGCAACTCCAACGCCGCGAGTGTTTATGACGGCCCTTTTTGGGCAGTCAACGCCACGTTCGCCGCTAAGTTCCCTGTTGGTGTTGGAACATTCGCTGGTGGTGCGGCGGTAGCCTTAGGCGGATCTGGCGGAGCCGATGAAGTGACCTTAGCCGGGTCTGAGGTTCCCGATCACACGCATGATGGAAAAGCATTTATTCGGGGAGTGACATCTACGACGCCTACGGACCCGTCAGGAAACTCAGACAATTTTTATCACGAGAATTCCGGGCATACGACCAGTCCATCAAACACGTTTGCAGTAGCGGGTGTCCAAACGACCGGGATGGTGGGCACAAGTGGGGAAGCTCACGAGAACGTGCCACCTTATGCCGGTGTGTATTTCATTTCCCGAACAATACGTCAGTATTACATAGGCTAGATGAAAGCAACCTTAGGAACAGCAAAGGCATCGACCATTCCCGATATTCTCGGGATGTGTTCGACTGATGCGCGATTTACCCAAGTGTTGAACGAAGCCCACAAGCGTTTGGTTGACGAGGGAAAATGGTGGGGTACGTTTCAGCGTTACGACATATGTGTCGGAACGGATGGTTGTCTGGTATGGCCGCGACAAGTGGCGACCATCGAAACCTTTGCAATAAACGACGTTCCCCAACGAATCCGAAACGGTTGGTATGAGTTCTTAGAAACGGGGTATGGAGTAAGGTCGAATTGCGCTGATTCCTGTGAAACACAAATGATAGATCGAGGAACAGCGTGTGTCTTCCAAGACATGCCGGATTCAACTCGATACGTCCAGGTTTACTCGGAGATAGCGGAAGCGGCTACCGCGACCATTATCGTCCAAGGGTATGATGAGAACGGGAATTGGATCCGCACCCTAGACGGTGCAGTATGGATCGACGGGGAGAAGCTAGTCGTTTCAACCACCGTGGCGACATCGACCAACATCTTTTCAGCGGTTACAGGCATCATCAAAACGGTTACAAATGGCCCGGTACATCTGAGCTATTATTTGACACCAGGACCTGCGATTCCAATCGGTTACTACGAAGCAACGGAGACCTTACCGTCTTACCGTAAGACCCTTATCCCTGGACTCGCAAACGTCGCAAATTACACATGCCCGGAAGATCCGACATCGATCATCGAAAAGAGGATAATCCAAACGGTGGTCAAGTTGGATCACATCGACGTGGTTGCAGATAACGACTTTCTAGTGTTGGGAAACATCCCAGCTTTGAAGATGGCATGTAAAGCGGTCCAGTTCGAAAATCAAGAGAACCAAGAAAAGGCTGTAGGTTACTGGGCACAAGCACGGGACTTACTCGAGAAAGAGTTACGCCATTACCAGGGCGAAGGCGTCATCGAACCAGCACGGATAGAATTCAGCGGTAGCCCCGGCGAGGTAGAAAGTTTAATTTAACAAGCATATGGGTATTTTAGGATCTGTCTTCGGCTCCAAGCCAAAGCTTCCCGTGTTCAAACCACTCAACATCGATGAGGAGGTTGCGAACACTATTTCAGCTAACCAGAGCAATCTGGCGGCAGCGGGAAAACTATCGGGTGATGCTGCTGCGGTTGACACTGATAACGCACTGGCGAATCTAGAACAATTTGCGCCTGGTTCCCAAGACTTGATCAAGGGAATGGTTGGGAACATCCAAAGCGGGTTATCCGGGGAATTACCTGACGACGTCCAACGATTCATATCTGACAAAGCAAATGCTTCTGGGTTCGGACAAGGTTTTGGAGGGTCCGGTATTGGGCGAAACATTGGGTTACGTGATCTTGGGTTGACCTCTCTCCAACGAAGTGACCAAGCGATATCCCAATCAGGGCAGGCTTTACAGCTTTTTAATAACCTCGCGCCACGACCACAAGGGGTTGGAGCTTCGTTCTTATCGCCCGGGCAGAGAATAGGCGCACTACAGAGCGAACGAAACGCGAAATTTCAAGCCGACACTCAAGCGGCAATGGCTAAGGCACAAGCCGACCCGGTTATTAGTGGGTTGGTCAAAGGAGCTTTCGGAGCCTTAACTGGAGGTGTCGGCGGTGCGTTAATGGGTGCCGCTACAAGCGCAATCGGCGGTGCATTCAACCCGGGAGGAGCTGGAGGCGGGACCCCGGCACTATTGGCAAGACCTAGTAAGTTAGGGACATTCGCACCCGGAGGCTTCGCAGGAATGGGTCCTCCTTCCCCATAAGAATCATGGCAGATCCACTCAAAAATTTAATCGGCGGATTAGTTTCAGGCTTTGAAGCGGAGACTGGTAGGCAGAGACTCAAAGATGCCGCTGAATTAGGCGGTAACGAGTCTGCCCTAACCAATTCAGGCTTCAATTTAGGGGGTCGCGCCAAGACTTTACGCCCAAAGACTTTCACCGACTCAGTGTTTACGGGATTCCGTAACGCATCGTTGACACCGGAACAACGGTTGGACGCTGAACGCGCCACGTATCTTAATGAGGCGACTCAATTGGATATTGCGTTGAAACAGCAGTCGTTTAACGACATGCGCCAAGGTTCTCGTGGAGTTGCGGCTCTTGTCGATAGGCTACAGGGTATTGAAGACCCACAAGAGCGGTTGCGTTTGATTACCGAGAACCCCGCGCTTTTTAGTCAGGCCCCGAAGCAAATGGCGTCGTTGTACGACGGGACCAAAGACGAGATAACGCTAAGACGGGATCTACGCGAGGATAAGTTGAAAATAAAAGAGTTGGACCGGAAAATAGCGCAGCAAGAGTTCGCGAATGCCAACACCACAGCAACGGCGAGCCGCCTATCTCCAGAAGGCCAAACAGAGCTATCGAATGCCAAGCACAAAGCAGAGCTTTTCCAGAGGTTCCCCAAACTGAAGCCTCAGTATGCTAGGATGGTAGCCGAAGGGGATCTTGACGGGCTTCAGACAATTGAAGACGTTTACAATAAGGACCAAGCGAAAAAAGGTAACGGGAGGCGTTTGGAGATTCGGGCTGATGGGACGATTATTCAATCTGAAGGATCTGAGGACTTTTTAAATACAGCTACTAAATCGTTTGTTGAGAAAGGGAGGATTGAGTTAGACGTTGGAATAAATGCAATGGAGGAGCTTGAAAAAGTTGTTAACGGACCCGGAGCAAACCGGGCGTTCGGGCTTCTCGGTAAGTGGACGGACGTAAAGAATCTTTTGATAGCTCAGGCGCTACCTGGGTTTTACGACGCTGATGCCGCTGACGTAAAACTAGCCGCTAGAGGTTTACGTGAGTTGGCCGTAAGGTCGGTGGCCTCAGATAGCGGGCGTCTCAGTGACCAGGATTTTAGCAGGATCGAAGCCATATTCCCGGATGGGGATGCGGCGTTTACGTCACTACCCCAGGCAAAAAGAGCGGTACGCCTAGTTATCGAGATGCTTCACGATAAACGCGCGGTTTTGACAGAAGCACTAGGAGAAGTTAACGGCGGGGAGGCTAGCTCGGAAACAGAAGAGTTAGTGCTGCCAGGAGGACGCGTGGTAATCATACCTAAACAGTAACCATAATGGCTGAATTCAACGAAGAAGAGCTAAAATTCTTGGCCGAAAAAGGTGTGGATCCATCGACGGCAGTCATTAAGGACACTCGATTCAACGAAGAAGAGTTGGGATTCCTCAAGGGTAAAGGGGTAGACCTATCTACGGTGCAGATTCGGGGGGAAGCTCCGAACGTCCCGTCCACGTTCAGCCCACCGTTAGGGAGGTTTCCTAACCAAGACCCCCGAGCACGCGAAGGGGTTCCGTTGGATACGACTAGTGGATTGCAGACTTCAACAGGCACCACCGGTTTTTCCAACTTCGGTTTTAATGATCGCCAATCTGCGAATATGTTTTCCTCGGAAGCTGACCGGTTGGTTGTGCTTAACCAAACCTTGGATGAGCAAGGGATAACGGAACGCGCACGGATCTCCAAAGGCTCCTTAATCGTCCCCCGCAGAAACCCAGATACTGGTAGGATCGAAGACGTTGTGGTCGATGAAGACCAGTTCACCATGCGCGACATTTCCGACTTATTCGGTGATGTGTTACCCGTCGTAGGGGCGTTAGTCGCCTTGCGTAAAGGGAAACCCGGTCCCGCGGTTGCCATTGGAAAGAAGGTTATAGGGCAACCAAGTCCGGCACAGGTCGCAGCTAGTTTCAAACAAGCCACCCAGGGCTTTAGGAGGCCGAAAACAGGACCTGGCTTCTTGGAATCGTTGCTTGGTAAGGGGTTTTTTAGGGATGCCACTGCTTCTGCCGTCGGTGCAGGAACCGGACGAGCAGTTAACGACGCGTTAGCGAGGCAAGCAGCGGGTATCGAAGGCAACGAAAGTTTGTTCGAGCTAGGGAAACAAGAAGCCTTAGCTGATTTTGTTCTTGGGGGAGGCGCGACGGCAGCTTTCCGAGTAGGCCGCTACGCAGTGAATTTTCTGCAAGCCCCCCTCGCTTCAATAAATGTCAAGGCAGCTAACCAGGCGTTATTAAGCGCAAAAGCTAACCTCCAGAGAAAATTCGGGTTCACGCTAGAAACCACTCCTGGAGAAATGACCATGAGCGAAAAACTAATAGCCTACGAGGGTTTCGTTGGGGGTCAACCCGGAGGTTCCGCGGTTAAAGAAGTGATGCAGGCTCGAAACAATGTCGAGCGGCAGTATATAAACGCGATACTTGAAACGGTTGAGCCCGGAAAGAATCTTGATCTTTCACCACAACGATTCGACCTGAAATTAACGTCAGATTTATTTGAGGATATCGATAGAACGCGTTTAACTTCCAAAGTGTCCCGTGAGCAAGCAGCCAAAGATTCTGAGAAACACATCGTAGAGTCAATCGGGTCCATGACGACTCCCGAGAGAATGGCTAACCTTGATGATGTGGGAACACTAGTTCGTGAAGGGGTAACCTCCCGCAAAAAGCTGTTTGACATGGCGATGGAGGACGCTTATGGAACCGTGAAACAGTTGACCACTGAGTTTCAGACTAAGTTTGGGGATCAAGTAGACTTCGACCAGTTAGTAAAACTCGATTCTTTAGGTCCTATTGTCGATAAGTTTCAGAAAAACTCGAAGGTCCTACGGGTGGAGGAGGTAATAAAAACGGCTCCTATTAACCCAGCTACGGGGTTGAGCAAGACTGAGAAAGAAGTTCGTAGGGTGATGAAGGTCGACCATGACCTTTTGAACGCTACAGGTTCTAAATGGGCGGCTAAGGCAAAAGAATTTTCAGGGGGAATACCGTTAGGCACTGCCCAACGTATGCGAAGGGAGCTTTCCAACGACATCAGTTTTGGTGAGGGTTTAAGCGATGAAACTGAAAGGTTCCTCCACCAGTTACGAGATGGAATTACGGACTCAATCGAAAAATCGGTTGGTGATCTTCCTTCCGGCGAATTAAGAGACGCCTTTGTTTCTGCAAACAAGGCTTACTCAGAAGGGATAACCCAATTCCAAAACCGTTACGCAAGCCGGTTCTTAGTGAAGAACACTAATTCGAGAAGCTTCATAGACGACGCGCAAGTTTTACGGGATCTAGCAACTAACCCCCGATCTTACCGGGAAATAATGGAGTTTATGAAAGACAACCCGGAAGCCCGCGCATCGGTTAATCGGGGGATTCTAGACGAGCGAGTGGTGCTTTCTTCCCCCGGAGGAGTTCTCGACTTGAAGACGTTTCGAAGCCAACTAAATAGCCTACCCCGAGAAACCAGAGAGCGTGTTTTAGGTAAGCAAGGTCCGGCGTTCCTTGCGGCTGTCGAACTAGCGGTAAAAGCCCAAAGCAAGTTGACTCGGAAGGCTAAGATTCGCGCAACGGATTTCATTGAACTATTTGCTGAGATGCAAAGTGGCGAGCCTGTGGCTAACTGGAAAAAGTCAATCGCCTTTGCCATTGAAGACAAATCAAAAATGGACGCAGCGTTCAACACAGGTGTTCGAAAAAAGCTTAAAAGGGCAGAATCCCTAGAAGAAATTGACGAGAAACAACTAGCGAGTGTGTTTATCGATGAAGCCTCTGAAAAGGAGGTTGACGAACTTGTAGCGAGATACGGAAACGGAGAAGAGAGGAAGGCGCTTCAATTAGAAACCTTGGTAAACCTATTCGAACGAGCGCAAGGCAAAAAGAGTTCCACGGCAATCCAGAACAACATAGTGGGGGATGTTTCTGTTGATTTCGATGCCGAGCAGTTCTTCAACGTCATAACGGATAAACGAAACAACGCGAAGTACCGAAAGATATTAGGCCCAGAAATTATGGATTCGCTTGCGGATTTAATGATCGTTAAGAACCGAGGTCAGATCGTGAAGAACCTTGCGGGCGGCGGATCCGGAGCTTCCCTAGCCGCGGGCGCTCAGTTCGCTAAGTTATCCCAGTTCACAAATCCAATGGGCATGATATCCGCAATGTCTCGAGGAACACAGTTTAGGGTGGTTGCCTCGATGCTGGCACGACCATCGCTTAGGAAGCTTCTAGAGAGGACTTACACACTTCCAGAATGGAAAGCGATTTCGCAAGCTATTTTTGCTAGTTCACCGTTGATAAGCGACGTAGTCGAGGGCATATCAGGGAATATAGCCAAGTCCAAAGCTGTCAGTGAGATGTCGACGGCCTTCGGAGTTGATTTAGCCGATAGAGCAACTCAAGCAGACGACGAGCAACCTGAGGACCCTACTAACACGGTCGCCCCATAACCTAATCCGTGCCTCCTAAAACGAGAAACCCAAAGCAGGCCAAGAACGCAATGGAACGGCTCATGGCAGAAATGCAAGGTGAGCTTGAAATCAAGCGTTACGGGTTTCCGGTTAACCCCGGAGCGGGTCAATTAGAATACGAGTTACTTTCTCTAGGGAACTACAAAGGGTTAGGTGTTGCCCGTTGCACCAAGATGCAACACTACAAGAACATCCAAAAAGCGTTATGGCCGCATATCGAGTGGAACGCTTGGAAGGAACGGCAAGTCGAATCCCTGTTGGATAACGATTTCGTTTCGTGGACGGGTTGCGCTGCTTCTGGAAAGACTTTCACAAGTGCAGAGTTCGCCATGATATGGTGGCTTTGCGATCCCCTCAACTCTGCGGTGGTTCTTACAACCACAACCCGCGGCATGTTGAAGAAACGGTCTTGGCGTTCTATCCAAGAGTTATACGCGAAAAGCAAGATCCCATTCCCCGGGAACATGGTCGATTCCCAGATGGTCCTTCAAGCCCAAACCGGCGACAACAAAAACGCGATATTCGGCTTGGCAGTTCGTGACGGTAACACGGCAGCGGCAGCAGCTAACATTCAAGGGCTCCACACTCGCCGGGTCTTGTTGATCATCGACGAAGCGACCCACACGCCAGAGGGTATTTTTGAAGCGACCGCCAACCTAGCAACGAACGAAGAGTTTAAGATGCTGGTTATCGGTAACCCGCATTCAAAGGTGGGGGATCCGCACGGAAGATTTTCAGAACCGCTCGAAGGTTGGGCTAGTGTTTCAGTTGAAACCCAAGAATGGGACACAGTCAGGCAACTAAACGGTGAGCCAGGACTTTGCATCCGTTTTGATGGGGACCGGTCACCGAATGTTTCTGCGGGTAAGACGGTGTATCCGTATCTCGTAACCCAACAACAGGTTGAAAACGCGAAGATAAAATACGGCCCGGACTCTCCCTTGTATTGGAAATTTTACCGAGGGTTTTGGCCTCCCGATGGATTACAGAAAACGATTTTCACGAACGCACTTGTCGAAATTAACAAGGCTCATCTTGGGGTCATGTTCACGGGCAGGCAGAAATCAATCCTTTGCGGATGTGATCCAGCATTCGGAGGCGGGGATCGAGCCGTTATCCGCTTCGCGGAAGTGGGGGAGGAACAGAAGACCGGGCGCTTTTGCATTGAACTTGGCCTTTCCGAGTATCTAACGGTTGACGCCAACTCAGGCGAGCCCGTTCATTACCAGTTAGCCGATCAAATAATCTCGATGTGCAAGGCTCGCGGGTGCAAACCAGACAATTTTGCGATCGACGCGACGGGAGAAGGCGGCGGACTCGCTGATATTCTGCGAAAGACTTGGAGCCGTCGAATAAACGGCGTTGAGTTCGGTGGAAAAGCGACAGAGCGGCGCGTATCAAAGACCGACGACCGTAAGTGTTCTGAAGTGTATGACCGTAAGGTAACAGAATTGTGGTTCCAAGCACGGGAGTTCCTAAGCTCCGGACAGTTGAAGGGCATCGATCCCGAGACCCAGAACGAATTTTGCAACCGGGAATACGATGACGACGGGAAGAAGGTCAAAATCGAGACTAAGAAAGTGATGAAGGAGCGATTTCTACGATCGCCCGACATTGCTGACGCTACGGTCTTAGTCGTCGAAGCAGCCCGTAACATGGGAATTGAATCCTCTACCGACGGTCATGTTGACGATTCAGACAAAGAATGGGATAAGTGGGCGGCGGATATGGCCGTAAATTTTGACATAGAGGAAGCATCCGATGAAAGTTTTACATACGCTTGATAGAGTACCGCCCGGATCGTGGCGGTTTCAATCAGAAGAGTTCGGCCTTAATGTGCAACGCCCACAGTGGGCGTTCTTGCTTGAGGAAGTCCGGAATATGTACTTCAACAACGACAAGCCGGTCCCAGCAAACCTTTCGTTCATTATCCAAGATTGGCTTTGCGATCAAATCAAGATAGAACATCAAACGGCTTGGTGCCATGATGTGACGCCGCCCTCAAAAATGGATATGCTCAAACGAGCAGCACACGCTTTGAAAGAATGGGCTAGTAAAGGCTTTCCACTTGTCACCGATGAACAGTTATTGGAACGTCGCGCAACCTGCGAGCAGTGCCCAATGTGGAAGGGAGATTCTGGGCTTGGCCTGGGTGCCTGTGGCGCGTGCGGTTGCACTGGTTTGAAACTAACGGTTGCAACCGAGAACTGCCCTCAGGGTAAATGGAAAGCTTTAGTATAATGGCAAACGCAGAACAACAGTTATCAGGGATTTCGGATAGTGGGCAAGCGCCCGATTCGCGCCTTAACGATGTGATTCAGGCGAGAGCTATTGTGTCGTCAATGATCAAAGACAACGAGGGGCGCGTAAAGCGTAACGCTAAGATCAAAGGATTGATCGACGGCAACACCCCGTTCAACCCAGCGGCATTGAAAGCCAACGGGCAAACATACCGATCGAACTTCAACAGTCAGCAAGCCCTTTCGTTCTTGGAGACTTCGCAGACTGGTTTTTACGATCTATTCAGCGAAGTCCCTCAATTCGCAACCGTTACCTGTGACACAGGGGATCCGATCCGCGACAGGGATTGGGGGCAAATCCTAACTGACGAGTTTCAATCCCTCCAAGCCAAGGACACCCGATTTGACGGGGATGTTCAACTTTCGCAACATGAAATGGTTGCTTACGGTGCTGGACCTGTCATTTGGGATAACGAGTTCGATTGGACGACAAAAGCCAAGCGTTATAATGAGGTGATCGTATCGAACAACGAAAAGGCCCAACTCGATGACTGGACTAAAATGGTGGTTGTCGAGACGTTCACGATTTCCGAGCTTTACGCGTTCATCCGAAATTCGAAGGCCGCAACCACCAGAGGTTGGGACGTGTCCGCCGTGCAGGATTCACTTGTAAACGCAAAATACGCCGGGGACATGATGAGCAACTCCGACAACTGGTCAGAGATGCAGGATATGTTGCGGAACAACGATCTAGCCTATTCCCGTCCAGACAACTCGGTAAGGGTTGGACGACTGTATTACCGGGAATTCCCTAAGAACGGCGAGGTTGGAGAAATATCTGAGGTATGGATTGATCTCGATTACGAGGGTCCAGGGTTCCTCTACAAGAAAACGCACAAATACAAAGACTGGAACCAAGTCATTTGCCCATTCATGCTCAATCGCGGGGATGGAAAATACCATTCGATCAAAGGGCTAGGCGTCCGTATGTATGCTCTCCTCGTAATGCGCGAACGGTTGGAGAACCAGAAGGTTGACGCGGCAAACACCATGTCATCCTTGCACGTAAAGGCAACCGGCAACGCGAAGATTTCGTCGACCTCCTTAGTCCAGATGGGACCTTACACCGCCTGGAAAGACGGGTTCGAGCCGATGAACTTCAACACGGGTGGGGCGATCGAGGCCGCGGACGTTGTAACACGCGGGTTGGATGCCTTAGCGCAATCGAACCTTTCGACATTCCGCCCAAACGTGGCTCAACCTAAAGGCAACCCTAGAACAGCTTTCGAGGTAGCGGCGAATGTCACCCAGCAAGCGGTTGTAAGCAAAAGCTCCATCACCAAGTATTACGAGCAGCTTGATTCGTTCTATCGAGAGCGATTCCGGCGTGCTCTGAAAGCCAACCCACTAGGATCGGTTGCCGGTAAGTTCGCGAAGGAATTCAGACAACGCCTTGTCGCGTTAGGTCTTCCAATCAACGAGTTGTTCGGGGCGTGTTCCATTGAGGCTACGCGCACCATAGGGCAAGGTTCCTCCTTGTTACGGGGGCAAGCGATCACCGAAATTCTAGGGACCGTCGGTTCATCCGTATCCGAAGAAGGCCGTATGCGTATCATCGACGATTACATCGCGTCTAAGGCGGGGCACAAGCACATCGAGGTCTACAATCCGAAAGAGCAAAACTCTGATACAGTGAAACAGAACACCTGGGACGCTCGAGTCGAGAATAATTCCCTGAGAAACGGGATGCCGATCGAGGCTACGGACACTCAGAATCACCAGATCCATTCTGCGGTTCATATCGAAGCAGCCGCCGAAGGAATCCAATCAATCCCTCAGGGAGCTGATTTACAGGAGGTATTCGTCTTCGTTTCCTCGATTATCGAGCACGTAGGAGCGAATCACCTCCCACCGCTCCTTCAGGATCCACTACGACAAGCCGCTGGTAAATCGATCGAACAGCAGTTGAAAGGGCTTCAGGATCAAGCTGAAGAACTCGAATCCATGATCGAACAGCAAAATCAAGCCCAAGAGGAGCAAGCAGCCGCTCAACAGCAGGCACAAGCGATCCAACAAGGCACCGATCCGGATACCCAGATCAAAGCGGCAGAGGCTCAAGCGAAAATGCAGAGTCAGGAAGCTAAGACGACCCAAGCACTCAAGCTAAAAGAAGAGAGACATAACCAAGCAATGAGGCAGTCCGCAGAGAAGTTTGCGGCCTCAGCTATTACCGGCGGATAACACCCGCATTTGACGCATTGCAGGTGCAATGCTATATTAGATGCAGGTTAGGTATGGTAAGCTTTGTAGTTCCTCCAAGTCCGTTTCTATTAGACCAAAAGGTTTTCATGACCTTAGGGGTGCTCCGTGTCGCCGCTGTTGTGCGCGATGCGGGGTATCCTGTTGAGTGTTTCAGTGCCGAAGGCGGCGTCGATGTATCGGGCTTGTTCCATGAATCCTGTAACATCATTGGGGTTACAGGGACCACGCCACAGGCAAAGGACATCCTAGAGATTGCCGATAAGCTCCCGTATGGCCCGCTCAAAGTGTTGGGTGGACCCCACGCAACGCTAGTCAATGCCTCAATAAAGACAGGATCCGATCGGGCGCGGCCTATGCTCGAGGAGTTGGAAGACAATTTCGACACCCTTATTTTTGGCGATGGTGAATTAGCCATGCTCGATTTTGTTCAGAGAACCCGGGGACAACAGGAAGGCACTACCTCTATCGATGCCGACGACCCTAAATGCTCGTTATTCCTGAAAGACCTGGAGACCTTACCCTTTCCTGCTAGAGATCTACTGAACCCCTCTGATTATCACTATGCAATCGACGGGGAACCGGCTGCATCCTTGATTGCACAACTAGGGTGCCCGTTCAACTGTGGGTTTTGTGGCGGTCGATCCTCGTCCATGCTCCGGCGCATCCGATTACGATCGACCAAAAGTGTGATCGATGAGATTACGTTTCTCTACAACACTCAAGGGGTGAAAGCCTTCATGTTCTACGACGACGAGTTGAACGTAAACCCAAAGTTACTCGAGTTACTAACCGCACTTCAAGATTTGCAGTGTCGGCTAGGCGTTGACTTCTCCTTTCGCGGGTTCATCAAAGCCGAGCTTTTCAACGAATCCCAAGCCCATGAGATGGCAAGTGCAGGGTTCAAAGAGATCCTCTCAGGGTTCGAATCTGCCTCGCCGAAGATACTTGAGGTAATCAACAAGAAAGCCACCGTAGAAGACAACACCGAGGTAATTCGCCTCTGCGACAAACACGGCATCCGGATAAAGGCCCTAATGTCGATTGGACACCCCGGGGAATCCGAGGAGACCGTAAACGATACGGTTCTTTGGTTGATGTCTGAAGCACCCGATGATTTTGATTTGTCCCTGATAACGCCTTACCCCGGTTCACCCTACTACGACAGGGCAGAGCGACAGACTGACGGGAGTTGGCTCTACGAAACGCGGGGAGAAGTCCAATACCAACGAGATGTGGACTTCCATCACGACGCTTACTTTTACAAAGGAATTCCTGGTGAATACGATTCAACCGTATGGACTAAACACTTGACCGCTACTAGGTTGGTTGAGTTGAGAGACCAAAGCGAAAGTGTCGCTCGCAAAATCCTACAACTTCCAGAGTTAACCCCCGTTAAAGCGGCATTTGAAAGTTCGATGGGCCAATAATGGAACTGGAGACTAAAGCAATCACCATCATGCCTGGAACGAGTCAAACCCACGACTCGTTAAACCTCTGCAAACGCGCTGTTGAAACCCATTCGACGAGTTGTAAAGCCTCGTTGTTGTTCTTAGATAATAGTTGTGATAACCCGGCGATGCGGGACCATATGGAAGAATACGTGGAATCGTTGGGTTACGCATACCAGTATCTAGATCGTCCTTTTTCGTGGTCTAAGTTATGCAACTACGGAACGACCCAAATTGGCAAAGGTTTTGATTACGTATCCTACTCCAATGCGGACGTTGTGTTCCATGCAGGTTGGTTACATTACCTTTTAGAGCTTTGGAACCAGGATGGAAACCGCCGCAGATACTTTTCGGTTCACCCATACGCCTACTCACCCCAAAGCGGCGGACACCAAGGCATAAACTATCGCATGAGTGCGGTACCCGATCACAAGTTAGTGGAATGCGATCACCCGATGATGCACGTTTCTACCTTCAGAAAAGTTGACGGGTTCGTTTGGGATGAATCCTTCAACCTTTACAATGCCGATTGTGATTTTTGGATGTGGCTGCGTGTGCAGGGGTTAACCTGCGCCGTCGGGCATAGCTCGCGTGTGGATCACGTTTGCGGTCAAATAGTAAGTAACATTCAGGAGACCTCCTCCGGTCATGTTGACCTTGGCGGAGCTGAGGAGTTTTATGCCAAGTGGAAAGTCTTGCTTGACATAGACAAATGCAAAGCTGAAGCCGACGAATTGCGTAATAGTCTGAACACTAAAAAAAGAAATTTGAGGGCTGCTAAGTGCTTGTAAGCGTTATAATTTCGACAGCTAGGCAGAAGAATGGCCTGGTTGCTTACCCGAATAAGCACCACATAGAGTTTACTCTTGGATCACTGAGGCGGCAGCATTTCAAGGATTTTGAGGTGATCATCTCTGACGCCATTCACTCGGTAAGGGATCTAGAGGAAGAGATCGACTTCTCGAAATACCCGTTCCCCGTGAAGGTAGCGAAGCCCACGTCGGTGTTTTTGGATGAGGGGCTTTGGTCCTCCCAAGCAACGAGGAACGCGGGCGCAAGTCTAGCCTCCGGCAATTACTTCCTGTTCGCTGATGACTGTGCCTTTTTCCCGGCTTCTGCATTACGTAACGCGATGGACGTTGTTTTGACTGAGGGCTGGATGCCTAATTTCCTGTGCCACCGAACCAACGGTAGACGCTTGATAGATGCCGTGTCCCATGAGCCAACAAAAATACGAACTTACAACGAGGCGAAGTCTAACGGGTTACACCTTGGGGGAATGGATTCGCGTTTAGGTAACATGCAACACGACGAGAAGTTCGGCGTTAAGATTTGCAAACCCGCCAACTTCTATTGGCAACACCATTACGCGTTCAACTTCGTTACTCGAGAAGACTTCGAATATGTGAATGGGTATGATGAAAACTTTGACGGTGAAAAGTCGATGGATGACGTGGAGCTTGGATCCCGCTTGCAAATGGCAGGCCGCCTAAGATCCTGCCTTATCGAAAACGTCTATGTTTACGAGGAATACCAAAACCACGTAGATCCCAGCGTGTTTAAAAACATGGAAGGCTACTCGATAAAAATGAACAACGATTTGCTTTGGCTCATGCGTATTAAGGAGCAATGGCGAGCGAATTCAACTTTGTATTCCGATGAAGAACTATCCGCAGTCATGGAAGGTCGATACTCCGGGGATCCTCATTGGATTC
>Ga0302135_10000502_pt1 | contig 23751 bp, 15 predicted proteins | sample CBN3_surface_MG_FD_203119 | JGI IMG/M metagenome (GOLD analysis project Ga0302135, IMG submission 203119) | Marine microbial communities from Western Arctic Ocean, Canada - CBN3_32.1 | ecosystem: Environmental > Aquatic > Marine > Oceanic | place: Canada: Western Arctic Ocean | collected...
CCGACGCCTGTCGCCGGTGGTCAGTTTTCGCGGCCGCAGTATACGCCTGGCGAAGACCCTCCGGAGCGCGCGGCGCTGGGTCAGGCTCCAGCCGTTGGGCCGAGAACACCCGACGCGATGGTCCCCGCGCCCGCATGTTCCTCGATCAGCCCGGCGAGGCGAGCGGCGGCGACCGCGACCTGTTCTTCGTCCGCGACCTGCCGGCTGGCATAGATCACGCCGAGAACGCGGTCCGTCTCGGCGCTGAGTTTGGTCGTCATCGAGTCTTTGACCGGGTTGCCCAGGGCCGCGCCATCGGGCACCGCCACGCAGAGCAAACCGTTCAGCCCGATCTCGTGTCCGGCCGGATTGAAAACGTACGCCTCGTCTGGTCGACCGTGCCGCAGCACCAGGTCGTCGGCGCCAGCCCGATCGGCATCGAGAATTGAGATCGGCCAGCCTGACTCCAGCGACACCAGGTTGTTGATGTCGACGAGGTTGTTGATCCGAGGGAACGTGCCGTCGGTTGCCGCGCGAACGAGGAACTCGCTCGCCGGCTTGCCGCGTCCAGACGGCTTGTAGCCGTGCCCGCGCAACAGGCCGCGAATACCGACACGCGTCGCGTCGTCGAGCCCCCACCGGGTAGGCTCCGCCACGAGAACGTCGAGTTCGGTGGCCAACGCCGGCGGCGACTCCCCTACCGTCACGCCCTTCGCACGTACCCAGCCGATCAGCAGATCCGGAAGGTCAAGATCGAACGACAACATGGAGGCGCTCACGGTTGCTCCGGGGTAGCGGTCAGACGCGGCACCAGCCAGTCCGACAGGAGGGCGTGCCCGATCGTGCTGAAGTGATAGCTGCTCCCCGGTGTGAAGAGCTCGCTCTCGGCATTGGCAACAAAGAGTTCGAGGGGATCGAGACAGCGAAGATTACTGGCAACGCATAGGGCAGCGACGTAGTCCTGCAGGCCGGTCAGGCCCGGCTCCTCGTTCACCTGGAGCGCGTACGGCGCAATGACCACATACATCGGCACACCGACTTCGCGCTGCAGGGCCTCGAGCTCGGCCCACTGCTCACGGAACGCCGCGTCTACAGCGGCGGGCAGCTCCGCCCGATAGTCGCGCACGACGTTGTCCGCACTTTGTTCCGGCTCGGGCCCGGCCGCCCTAAACCGTGTACTCAGCCGGCGCGCGCGACGCTGCACGAACGCCACGAAGGCGGAGGTGGCAAGAAATCCACCTTCTGCCGCTCGCGCCGCGTGCGGATTGAGACCCGCGTAAGTTGTGGGCGAAAGCGCGCTTCCCAGGTCGTTCACGACAAGCGTGTAGATCACGAGCTCCGGCCGTACCCGTTCGATGCTCTCGCGCGCCAAACCAATCGCCTGCCCGAGGTTGTACCCCGGCACGGCAGCGATCGTCGCGTCCGCTGGCGCCCCAAGACTCGCACCGATCAGCACCGGAAACGCCTGCTCGGCCGCCACGCTGAACCCGAATGTCACGGAGTCGCCGATGAACAGATACCGGCCGCTGGCCGCGATGTCCTGATCGAGCGGCACCCGATTGCCGTGACGATCCGTGCGAACTGCAACGCGCGGGTAGGCACCTTCGAAGTCGGACTTCAGTCGCGCGCCGAGCGCCGCGTCGGGCTCGAAGGGGTTGTACTTGCTCAACAGGAAGTAGCGCAGGGCGAACTCGGCCGCGACGCAGAGCCCAAGAAACATACCCGCGGCCAGACCGATGTTGAGCAGAAGTTCGCGGCGTTTCGCTGGCGTCATATCAGCGGATTCTGACATGCACCGGAGTCAAACGCTCAGCAGGACGGCGCGTGCACTACCGCCCAGAAGTTGCGCCGCCGCATCCGCGTACCACTGTGCCTGCGGGGCGTACTCCTCCAGAAGGCAACTGCGGTCCTCGTCCGTCTTGAAATCGACCACAACCCACTCGGCGTTCGCCTTGAAGACAAGGTCGATGACTCCCTCCACGATCTGACCATCGTCCAATCGGTGAATGAACGGCGCCTCGCGATGCGACTCGTCGGAGGCGGCCGCCGCGACCATCAGCGGGTGGGCCAGCGCACCGGCGACAGCCTCGACCGCTGCGTCGATCTCGGCCAGTGGGGCGCCGAGCATGCGGCCATGCAGGACTGCGAGCTGGCGTATCGCCGCGGCTTCCGCGTCCCAGTCGACGTCGCGCAGGATGGTGTGGACCAACGTGCCGAATCGCCGACCGGACGGCCGGCCCGCCGTGCGTTCCACACCGAGCACCTCGATCGGCCGCTGAACCTCGGGAGTAACTTCCGCCGAGGAGGCGAGCGTGATCGCCAGGCTTTTCTTGCCACCGGCCGCGAGGGCCTCATCGAGGCGCGCCACCCACGCAACGTAGTCGGCCTCACCGCGTGCTGCGGCATCGCTACCGGGCTCCGCTGCAAGGAGCTGCTCCTGGCGCAGTCCGAAGTTTCTTGGCGCCTCGAGCTCGAGCGCGGCCGGATCCCACCACACCACGTCGGTGCCAGCGATCGAGCGGTGCCGGCCAGGGCGCACGGAAGGATCGACTCCGGTCGGCGCAGAGCGCGGGCGCTCGAGAACACTGCTCGCCCCAAAGGGCGGACAGCCCGGCGCCGCTTCGCTCTGCCGCAAGCTCTCCTGTTCGGGATGCAACGCCGGGTGCAGTGGGGAGACCCAGAAATCGTCTGCCGGCGACCCCTCGCCGATGGTCGCAACCACGAGAATGTCGCGCGCCCGAGTCGCCGCCACGTACGTGAGGCGATCGCTCTCTGCCTGCTCATGCGTCACCTCCCCATGTTGATTGTCGACCAACTCCCACGGCGCGCACCCGAGCAACCGCTGGGCACACAGCCGGGCGCTCGAGTCGAGGTAGGTCGAGGCGGTGGCGTGCGCGAGCTTGGCCGTGATGTCGGCAAGAATGACGACCGGGAACTCAAGCCCCTTGGCATCGTGGACTGTCAGAAGGCGAACACCATCGGCGCCTTGCTCGAGCACCGGTGCCTCACGCGAGCTCGACTGGCTTGCCTCCTCGCGCAGGCGATCGACGTAGCCGCGAAATGAAATGCCGCCGCGGAGTTCATACCGACGTGCCAGATCGCACACGTGCTGCACGTTGGCGAGAATCTGATTGCCTGCGGGACGCATGGCGAACCCGGCGTGCGCCCGCGCGCAGGCGAGCAATTCCTGCACGGTGCGCGAGACCGGGCGCCGGTTGCGACGTCGATGCAGGTCGGCGAGCGCGCCGAGTGCCTCGCCAATCGGCGCCAGCTGCGGATCGGCCGCGACCTCGTCGGGCAACGGTCGGAACGGGTGGAGCTTGCCGTGCTCGTGGCGGAACCGCAGCAGCGCGTCGTCGCGGATCGCGAACAGGGTGCCCTTGAGCGTCGCGAAGACCGAGAGTTCGTCGTCCGGCCACTCGATCGCCGTCAGCGCCGCGAGAAGAGTCCCGACCTCCTCGCGTTGATAGAAAGAGCGGCCGCCCGCAAGAAGATGCGGAATGCCGCGCGCCTCGAGGGCCTGAAGATACGGTCGGCTCACATCCTCGCCCCACGACTTGAAGCGGCGGAACAGAAGCGCGACATGCTTCGGTCGCACTGGCACCAGGGTGCCGCGATTCTCCGGGTCCTCGATCTGCCACTCCGACTGGTGCAGCAGCCAATCTACCCAGGCGGCGACGGTGTCGGGGAGGCACTGCTCGATGCGGGTCTTGGCAATGTCGTACATGCCGTAGGGCCTGGGAGCAGGGAGCGCGATCACGCGCGGCTGTTCGGGAGGTAGCTCCCGAGCGTTCGGACCTAGCGGCACGTAGTCGGGTCGCCCGGCCTCCACGTTACCGTCCATGACGCGCTCGAATGCCGCATTGATAGCGTCCTGGATTCCGAGGGCCGACCGCCAACTGCGCGTGAGTCGTTCAAACGTCACGCCGCGGTCGCGCAGCTGCCGCACGACGTCCATGTAGAGCTGCACGTCGGCACGGCGGAATCGGTAGATCGACTGCTTCGGATCGCCGACCAGAAACAGCTTGCCGGCCGTCGGCGTCACGGCGCGCCAATCGGTGGCGTCGGGATCGTCCGCGCACAACAGCATCAGGATCTCGATCTGCAGCGGGTCCGTGTCCTGGAACTCGTCGACGAAGACGTGCGAATAGCGCTCCTGTAGATACTGGCGAACCTCGGTTGAGTCACGCAGCAGGTCGCGGGTACGAATGAGCAGGTCGAGGAAATCGAGGCGCCCCATGCTGCGCTTCAACTCTTCGTAGCGATCCACCACCTGGGTCAGTTCGACGCGCAATAGCGCCGCGAGATCGGCGTCGGCTTCGGTGCGGAAGGTGTCCAACCTGTCGATCAGGCCGTCGCGCCGCCTGACCACCTCGGCGCGGCTAAGCCCCTCGACCGGCCACGATCCGCGCCCCTTCCAGCGCGCGTTGCGCCTCAGCGCATTCAACGTTTCGATCAGGCGCGCCTCGAGCGCGTCGTAGTCGCGCGATCCCGACACGGCGTCGGTGGTGCGGACCCAGGAGTCGAGTTGTTCCGCCGACTCGATGCCACGGCGCAAGGAATCGCGCGCGTCGTTGCAGTCGCGATAGATCTGCGCCAGGTTGCCGACGTCGACCAGGCAGGCGTCGACCATCGCCTCGCGTGCGAAGGGCCGTCGGCTCCAGTCCGCCGGGTAGTCGCGCCACTCCAGCAGCGACCGCGCGGCGCCACGAAGCCGATCGAGAGGCGTCGAGCCATCAAACGATCGCTGCACTGCAAGCCGACTGAGGGCCCGCCGGAGGGATTCCGGCATGTCCTCCAGACGCCGCTCGATCCAACCACTGAAGGCGCGGCCGAAGAGCTCGTCGGTTTCCTCCTCATCGATCTCCCGGAAGCCCGGGTCGACGCGCGCCTCGACCGGACGCTGCCGCAGAATGTCGCCGCAGAAGGAGTGAATCGTGCCGATCAGCGCTTCCTCAAGATGCTCGATTGCGTGTTCTAGGTTGCCACGCCGGCGGGGGTCTTCCTCGGCTTGCCGCGCCGTCTCTAGCGCCTGCCGCAGCCGCAGCTTGAGCTCACCTGCGGCCTTGCGGGTGAAGGTCACGGCGACGATCTGCCCGATGCCCGAGTCCCGTTCCGCCGTGCCACCGACGCCGCTGGCGAGAAGATTCACGACGCGGGCAATCAGGATCGTCGTCTTGCCGGTGCCGGCGGCCGCTTCGACGATGAAGCTCAGGCCGAGTTCGTCGCGGATGCGATCGCGCGCGGGAGTGTCGTCGAGAACCAGCGTCATGGGCGATCACGCAGCCAGCGCAAACGGTTCAATGCCGTCTGGTCCTTGTTGGCTACACGGCTCAGCTCGTAGGGTCCGCAGACCGACTGGTAGTCGCAGAACTTGCAGACCGAGCTCTTCTTGCCGAATCCCGACAACTCTTTCGGCGCCGCCGGCAGGAAGCCGCGCTCGATCTCACCGTCGATCATGTCGAGCACCTGCTCGGTGGTACGTCGATTGTCGGCGTTGAGTTCAACTTCGCGGGTCTCGAACCCGCCGCGGCGGGTGCAGTAGAACAGTCGCCCGCCAGCAACCGGCTCGTCGAGATGACTCTCCGCCGCGAGCGCGTAGAGCATCGGTTGCAGCACCTCGCCGCCGCCGACAACCAGGAATCGTTTCCAGTAGGCCTTGCCGGTCTTGTGATCCGTCATGCGGAGGGCGCCGTTGCGCGTGTCCGACTCCACCAGATCGATGGCACCACGCAATCGGTAGCCGTCGAAGATCACGGCCTCGTCGCGATGGCTCAACGGATCGCGCCCGGACTGTTTCCCGAGGCCAAACGAGAACTCGAAGTAGGTTGGCAACCAGTCGGTCTCGGTCTCACCCACAGCACGGATCCATCCGCGCAGATCGGTACGCAGGCCCTCCACCTCGTCGCGCCAGACGCGCTCGATTGCCGGGGCTAGGCGCTCCCGATAGTCCTCGGCTACCTCGTCGAGGACGGTGTCAGCCAGTTGCGTGACGCGGTCGAGGTTCGCTGCTGTGGCGGGTAACTCGCCAGCATCACGGAGCCGCTTGTGCAGTTCGTACTGCGCATCGTGAAAAAGGCTTCCACGGGTTAGTGGATCCATGCGCTCGAGCGAGGTGATCTCGTCGCGCGGCCGCAAACGGTGTATTGCACTCAACAGGAACTTGTAGGGGCAGGCTGCGAAGTTCTGTAACGCTGTTGGCGAGTAGCTGCGTTCGCGCAGGCGCTGCGCTTGCAAGGCACGTTCAGCGCCCGGCGACGGCTCGACCATCCCGTCGGCCCAGCGGAATGATTTGCGCCAGCGCATGTGGCGGGTACGCAGCGACCGGGCCAGATGCTGGTTCCGATCGAGTAGAAAGCGAGCTCGTCCACGATCCGATCGACGGCCAGAGCGCAGCAGATCCTCGAGGTAGGAAATGTCGAACTCGGCATCATCGATCGCCAGCTGGTGATCACGCGGCGCCGGCCATCCCATGAGCGCGTCGGAGCGATCCCGTGCACGCTCCTCGAGGCCCTGCGAATCGGGCAGCGTGCCCTCGGCTGCCCGCACGATATCGAGAGCATAGAAAGACGGTACCCGGGCCCTGCCCTGAACCGAATCCAGCGTCGGATACGAGACGATCAACCGCTCGCGGGCAGCACCGGCGGCAACGCGCAGGAGCAGCCGCTCCTTGGCAATCCGATCGTCGCGAGTCTCGAGCCGATCGTCGAGTCGCTCGCGCACGTTGTCGAGCAACAACGGGTCTTCCGCGACCCGTCGCGGAAACTTGCCCTCGGCCAGACCGGGCAGGAAGACGACGTCAAAGACGCGACCGCGAGCCTCATCGATGGTGCCGACGAACATCTTGCCGTAACGATGCCCGACAGGCTCGTTGCGCAGCAACGTCAAGCGCTCCTCGAGCACCCGAACGACCTCGCGCAGAGTCACCTCGTCGACCTTCTCCATGGGCTCGAGCTCGGCGAGGATCCCGAGCACCCGATCAGGCGACCGCAACGCCGTGCTGGCCAGTTGTCGCAAATGGAAGATCCACGTACCCCAGGTGTCGCGATCCGGCAGCGCGGCCAGCCGCTCGATCAGCGGAAGTGCGAATCGCTCCAGATGGCCGAGGTCCTCGATCTGACGCTCGAGATGTTCGCGCTGGCCGTCGTCGCCGTCATCGAGGTCGGAGCGACGATGTTCAAATTCCGCCCGGAGTCCGGACAACCGCCGCTGCCATCGATCGTGACCGCCGACCACAGCTGCATCGACAAGTAGCCGTTCCCAGTGCCGTGGCGCGCGCAGGGTTCCGGCCACAACCGGAGCGTCGAGCTCGTTGATGTCCGACTCCGTGGTTTCCTCCGGGGCGCGCGCGGGCATGAGCGTCTTGAACACCAGCTGCTCGCCATCCGGCTCGATCCAGGGAACCTCGACGACCGGTGGCGCCCCTGCCGCGTCGACGGCCGGCACCTGGCCGAGCGATAGATATTCTGCGAATCGCGTCGCCGACAGATGCTCCGCCGCGCAGTGAAGCAGCGTCAGAAACGCGCGCCCTGCCGGGTCCGGCCGCACCGTCCCGCGTGTGAACCACGCCGGGATCCGCGCCCGCCGAAGACCTTCTTCAACCAGCCCGAGATAGCTCGTCGGATCGCGCAGCAGAATCGCCATGCGATCGAACGGCACTCCCTGGAGAGCGAGCTCGTGGGCTCGACGAGCGATCTCGACAGCCTCCCGACCCTCCCCGGGGGCTGCAATGATCTCCAGCGATCCGTCGTCCTCACCCGGAGGCTCCGCTGATCCCGAGAACACGTGCCGCCGCAGCGCATCCAAACGTGTGGTCGCAGCGATATCGGTTCTGTCGAGCGACACGGGGTCGACACCGACCGCCAGCGCCAGCGCCGGCTCGCGTGGATCGCCGACTGGCAGCGTGGCCAGAACCTGCGGGGCTGCCGCCGCCAGGAACTTCCAGAACACGCCCTCGGCCTGGGTCTCCGGCGCAACATCGAGCAGCAGCAGCGGTAGCCCGGCCAGCGGATGAGCGTCGCTGACACCCTGGGCAGCCGCCTCCCACACCATCGTGCGATCAGCGAGAGCCAGGGCATCGCCCTCCCACTCGCGCGGCCGATCCATCTCTGCCTGGTAGCGCGCCCAGAGTTCCACCAGGTCACTGCAAGTGGGTCCGAGTTCGGCAAGGTCTCCCGGACTGGCCCCGACGCCGCCGAGTTCATTCAGCGTGCGTCCCAGCGCCCGGGCGAACCCCGGGTACCCCGCCACAGCCCCCAGGTATTCGAGCTGGTCAGCGGTCGTGGACACCGCGCGCGCTGCAAGCGCCTCGGTACCCAGCGGGGTCACAGGCAGGCGGGACATCGCCGCAAGGCCTGGCGTTGCCAGTTCCAGGGCGAGGAGGCGCGGTGTCGTGCGCTGCACTCCGAAGAACGGAGTTCCGGCGGCAGCGAGGTCGCGTACGAATTCGTCGGCGGCGCCCCGCGACGGCGCAACCACCACGGCCCCGCGTTGGCCGTTCTCAACGAGCCAAGAGCCCGCCAGCGCCACGCGAGCGGGCCCGCTGACCGAGTGCACAACCTGACGGCTCATTGGGGCTCCTGGAAAGCGTGGGGTCTCTTTCTATAGGACGGCCGGTCCAGCCGCGACCCCTCCACCCTTTTGCGACTGCCGAAACACCGGCAACTGTCGTTATATCGACACCTCCTCACGAGGCCACAGGTCAGTGTCCTCATTTGGACACCTTGCTGACCCACCGTAGAGCGCACCGAGCCCGCCAGTACTGCGTGGACCAGGTTGGCACGCGCATTGCTTTGTAGATCGGGTGGCGACCCTGCCGCTCCCCGCGGCCGGGGCTGGGGGCCCCACCCCGGCCGTAGATAGTCAGGGCCGCCGCGAGCACGGTAAATGGCAAACCTGGAGGAAAGAACAATGCGAGCACGCAACCGAGGTCTGATCCTCTCGGCCACACTCCTCGTCGCAGCTGCGACGCCCGGACTCGCCCTGGCGGGCGGGGGCGACGACATGCCGCGCGACGGCATGGAGGCAATGGCCTACTACGAATCCGATCCGGACCGCTGGGCCGAGGGGCCGATCCGCTACGTCCTGTTGGACGCCGAGCGCGACATGCTGCGCGATCTGGAAACCCGCAAACAGCGGGCGCAGTTCATTCAGTGGTTCTGGGATCGCCGCGACAACGATCTGGCCGACACGGTGAATCCTGCGCGGCGGGCGTTCTACGAGCGCGTCGCGGAGTCGAACCGGAAGTACAACGACTTCCCGCGCGGCTGGAAGTCGATCCGCGGCGAGATCCACATCGTCCTCGGCCGCCCGAACTCGGTGCGCCCCTCGATGGGCAATCGTTCAGAGGCCACCGTGTGGACCTACTACACGGTCGGGCCTGAACCGATCGAAGCGGGCTTCGGGGCTGCCTCGGGTGAAATCTCGATCGCGTTCCTGAAGCAGCACCAGCGCGGCAAGTACCAGATCTACGGTGGCTTTGGCGGACCTGGCACGCTGCCGCTGTATGTCCTGGACGCGCTGGACTATTCGAAGCTGGCGGCCATCGTCGACCCGTTCCTGGAGGCCAACTTCGGGAACTAGGCGGTAGTCACGGAGAGCCGGATCACGACACCTGGAGTGCACGACACGGGCTGCTACCCAGCCCGAAAGTCGGACTCGGTAGTCGTGATCCGGCTCTCCTTCTATAATCGGTTGTGTCGCCGGCCGGAAGGCCGGCTGCGCAGCCGGCTTCTTGGTATCGCCGGTGCCCACCCCGTTCCCGCGGCGAAAGCGGCGCGCGAGTTTCGCGAGCGACCTGCCCGTAGCCCATTTCCGGTGGCAGACGTCCAACCAGGGAGGATCGAATGGCCCAGACAGAGGCCGATGCCACCGCGCAGGTTGCCCCGACGAACGAAGAGCTAGTTCACGCCTACCGTGTGGCGATCCGTTCGCGCACCACCGAGGAGTACATCGTCCGGCTCGTGAGCCGTGGCGAAGTGAAGTTCGCGATCTGGGGTCCGGGCGAGGAAGTCCACGGTGTCGCGACCGCGCTGGCGCTCTCGCGCGTGCTGTCGCCCGACAACTTCGGCTTCGTGCCGCACTACCGATCCGGCGCGCTCGTATCGATGTGGCTCGAGCTCAACGACCACGACACGTTTGCCCTCGATCTGATGCGGCAGCAGTTCTCCAAGGCGACCGATGAACTGAGTGGTGGCCGCCAGATGGTGTACCACCAGCACTACCCGAAGCACGGGATCCTGCCGGTGCAGAGCCCGGTCGGCATGCAACTCGGCAAGGCCGCCGGCTACGCCAAGGGCTTCCATGTTCTGGGCCGCACCGACGGCGTGGCCATGGCGATCGTCGGCGACGGCACGACGGCCGAAGGCGACATGCACGAAGCGATGAACGCGGCGAGCGTATGGAAGCTGCCGCTGATCATCATGGTTACCGACAACAACATCGCCATCAGCACCACGCCCGAAGAGGGTCGCGGCATCAAGGATTTGGCTGCCTACGCCCGCGCCTTCGGTCTCGAGCACTTCGAGTGCAGCGGCCGCGATTTTGACGATGTCTACAACACGACCCTCGCCATGGCCGGCCACGTGAAGGACAACCAGAGCGGCGTGATCATGCACGTCCGCGACATGCCGCGATTCAACGGGCATAGCTCGGCAGCCGACGTCACGTTCGATCTGTCGCAGGACGACCCGCTCGTGCAGTGGGGTGAGCAGCTCGTGGCGCGCGGCGTACTGGCGTCGGAAGACATCCTGCGACGCAAGCAGGGTGAAGGCCGCGACTTCTTTGCGCACCACGAAGCCGGGCGGATCATGGAGGCGGAAATCGACAACATCCGGTCGATCATCAGCCAGGTTCGCAGCGAGCCAGAACCCGATCCGGCGTCAATCTTCGACCACATCTACGCGCCCTTCCCGAATGTCACCGAGACGGTCAGCGACGGCTCGACCAACATCACCTATGCCGCCGCCATCCGCAGCGCCCTGGACCACATCATCCGCGACCACAACGGTGTGATCTGGGGTCAGGATGTTGGCCGGCTGGGCGGCGTTATGACTGCCACCGCCGGGCTCAAGGCCAAACATCCCGAGCGCGTGATCGACGCGCCGCTGAATGAACCGCTGATCGTCGGCACAGCGATGGGCGCGAGCCTACATCCCGGACTGACCGCGCTCCCCGAGGTGCAGTTCGGCGACTACGTCTACAACGCATTCCACTGGCTGGTCTATCTCGGCAACCTGCACTGGTCGTCGAAAGGGCAAGCGCGCGCGAGTTTGATTCTGCGTATGCCGACCGATCCGTTTGGCGGCGGCGCGATCTATCACTCGATGAGCAACGACGGCTACTTCTCCTCGATTCCGGGGCTGGTGCTGTTGATGCCGTCGACGAGCCTCGATGCGTACGGCCTGCTCCTCACGGCGGCCGAGTACGACGGCCCGGTGGTCATCCTGGAGCCCAAGTTCGCGTATCGCCTGGCCCTCGGCCCTCGCGTTCCAGGCGAGCCCGAGGCCACCGATGACGTCGAGTCGCTGAAGAAGTCGACCATGCGTGGCGACGTGCCCGACCTGGACCCGAGTGCGCGGATCCCGTTCTCGAAGGCCTCGATCCGACGCAGCGGCAACGACGTGACGATCGTCGCGTGGGGCCGTGCCGTCTACACCGCACTCGACGCGGCGCGGAAGCTCGAAGCCGAAGGAACGGACGCGGAGGTCATCGATCTGCGCACGCTCGTGCCGCCGGACCTCGACACCGTCTACGCCAGCGTCGAACGAACCGGCAGGCTCGTTGTAGCGGCAGAAGATCGACCCTTTGCCGGCTTCGTCCGTTCGATTCAGGGCCACGTCGTCGAGCGCTTCAGTGGCATGCCGACGCGTGCGGTCGGACAGAAGAACGTACCGGGCATCGGACAGTCGCCAACGCTGGAAAAGGCGACCGTGCTAACCGTGGCCGATATTGTCGACGCCGCCAACGAGGTCGTTTCGACCGAGGTCAAAGGCTCCAGCGGCTTCGCCTGGATGCCGCGTCGATACCTCGAAGGCTAACCGCCCGGCCGTCGAGGCGCTGCGCGGAGACGTCTGAGTCTCGGCGGCGAGGGCTCGACACCGCCGCGGCAATCACAGCGATCCGTTTGCGGTACCGCGGCGTCTCTAGGACAATCTAGCCGTCTTTTAGGGGCGCCCCCTTCGAGGGTGCCTGACCCCCCTGCTTCCGTTCAGGAACGAGTACAGGAAAGCTACGCATGAAGATCGCCGTACCCCGGGAGACCAAGGCCGACGAGCCGCGGATCCCGCTGATCCCCGGCGACGTCGGCAAGCTCGTGAAGATGGGCGCGGAAGTCGTCGTCGAGTCGGGCCTTGGCAAGACCGTTGGCCTCGCCGACTCCGCCTACACGGACGCCGGCGCTACCGTCGCGCCCGACTACGCTTCTGTCCTCGCAAGTGCCGACATGGTGCTGCGGCTCAACGCGCCCACCAGCGCCGAAGCGGGCGCCGTTGCCGCGGGCACGATCCACGTTAGCCACCTCGACCCGTTCTTCAACCAGCCGCTCGTTGAACAGCTTGCCGCCGGCAACGTGAAGACGATCTGCATGGAGCTCATTCCACGCACCACGCTGGCGCAGAAGATGGACGCGCTTTCATCGCAGGCGAGCCTCGCTGGCTACGCCGCGGTCGTCCTTGCCGCCGCACGGCTCGACAAGGGCTTCCCGATGATGATGACGCCGGCCGGCACGTTGAGCCCCTCGCGGGTCTTCATCGTCGGCGCTGGAGTCGCGGGCCTGCAGGCCATCGCCACCGCCAAGCGCATGGGCGCGCGCGTCGAGGCCTTCGACACCCGCCCGGTGGTCGAGGAGCAGGTGAAGTCGCTCGGTGCCAAGTTTGTGAAGATCGACATCGGCGACACGGGCCAGACCGAGGGCGGCTATGCCAAGCAGCTCACGCCCGAGCAGATCGCCATGCAGCAGAAAGGCATGGCAAAGATCTGCGCCCAGTCCGACGTCATTGTCAGCACCGCCAAGGTGTTCGGTCGTAAGCCGCCGCTGATCATCACGGAAGAGATGGTCGCCGGCATGAAGCCTGGCTCGGTGATCGTCGACATGGCCGCCTCCGAGCACGGCGGCAACGTTGCCGGCACGCAGCTCAACCAGGAAGTGGTTACCGCCAACGGCGTGCGCATTGTGGGCGACGAGAACCTGCCCGGGCAGGTGGCGATGCATGCCAGTCAGATGTATTCGAGCAACCTCATGAACTTCATCCAGCACTTCTGGAATGACGAGACCAAGGCGCTCGAGGTCAACACCGCCGACGAGATCATGGCAGGAGCCCTCGTGACCAACGACGGCGCTGTCACCAGCGAAATGCTTAGCAAGGCTTACGCCGGCTAACCGCCGCTCCGACACCAACGAGTCAGGTCAAACATGGACGCTCAAACAACCGTCTTCCTGCTGTTCATCTTGATGCTCAGCGTCTTCCTCGGAATCGAGCTCATCTCGCGCGTGCCCTCGCAGCTGCACACGCCGCTGATGAGTGGTTCCAACGCGATCTCCGGCATCACGATCGTTGGCGCCGTGCTGTCGCTCTCGAGCGGTAGTGAGACCATCACCGCCGTCCTCGGCACCGCTGCCGTCGCTTGCGCAACAGTCAATGTGGTGGGCGGCTATCTAGTCACCGATCGCATGCTCGGCATGTTCCGCAAGAAGGGTCAGGGAGAAGGCTGATGCTGTCCCCCTTCCTGATCGACATGGCCTACATCGTAGCGGCGGTGTTCTTTATCTTCGGCCTCAAGATGCTGGGGAAGGCCGACACCGCACGACGCGGCAACCAGGTCTCCGCGATGGGCATGATGATCGCGCTGGTCGCGACGTTGCTCTACGGCGGACTCGACTACACCTACATTCTCGTCGGCATCGCGATCGGTGGCGGCATCGGCCTGTTCGGCGCCAAGACCGTCGCCATGACGGGAATGCCCGAGATGGTGGCGCTGTTCAACGGCACCGGCGGCATCGCGTCGCTTCTGGTGGGTTGGGCCGAGTTTCATCAGTCCTATGTGGAGACCGCCGCGAGCGGCGTGATCGGTTACAGCTCGTTCACGCTGTTTGCGATCTTCCTGGCGTCGGTCATCGGTGGGCTGACCTTCACCGGCAGCATTGTTGCCTGGGCCAAGCTATCCGGGAAACTGCCGGGCAAACCCGTCTTGTTCCCCGGTCAGCAGGTCTTCAACGTGCTTTTGCTCGTCGTTGTGCTGGCCGCCGGGATCGCGTTTGCGCTCGTCGGCGATATGAGCGACCCGCTGATGATGGCCAAGTACGACATCTATCTGGTGATCGTTGCTGTCGGCCTCATTCTCGGCGTACTGGCCGTCATCGGTATCGGTGGCGCGGATATGCCGGTCGTTATCGCGCTGTTGAACAGCTACTCGGGACTCGCCGCCTGCGCCACGGGGTTCATCATCGCCAACAAGGTGTTGATCGTCTCGGGTGCGCTGGTCGGTGCCTCGGGGCTGATCCTCACGACGATCATGTGCAAGGCGATGAACCGTTCGCTGGCCAACGTGCTGTTCTCGGGCTTCGGCTCGACCTCAGGCGGCAGCGCCAAGAAGAATGAAGGCGAGGCTCGCGTGATCACGGCCGAGGATGCATTCCTCGTACTCGAGGCCGCTGGTAGCGTGGTGTTCGTACCGGGCTACGGGATGGCCGTCGCGCAGGCGCAGCACGCGGTGCGTGAACTCGGCGACATGCTCGAGGACAACGGCTGCGAGGTTAAGTACGCAATCCATCCGGTCGCCGGTCGCATGCCCGGGCACATGAACGTGCTGCTGGCCGAGGCCAACGTGCCCTACGAGCAGCTGGTGGAGCCGGACGACGTGAATCCGATCATGGAGACGGTCGACGTCTGCATGGTGATCGGAGCCAACGACGTGGTGAACCCGTCGGCGCGCGAAGACGAGGACAGCACCATCTACGGCATGCCGATCATCGATTCCGATCTGGCGCGCACGACATTCGTGCTGAAACGCTCGCTCGGCGCCGGCTACGCCGGCATCGGCAACCCGCTGTTCTTCAAGGACAACACGCGGATGCTACTGGGCGACGCGAAAGACTCCGTCAGCACGCTCGTAGCGGAATTCAAGCAGAACTAGCGCTACTCCCGAACGGGCAGGCAACTCGTTCTAGGGCAAAACGCACAACCGCCTCCCGGCTGCCCGGGAGGCGGAAGTGTTTTGATCGCTAGTTCGCTTCGTGGACGATTACTCGTCTTCGAGGTTCACGCGAACGTTGTTCAGCTTCACCGGCTGGACAGCGTAGTTCTCGATGGTCACGGTGTTCGACGCCTCGTCCCAGTCGAGCATGACGCCGGGAGCCAGCGCACCGGAACCCGTCATGTCGGCATCGATCTGGAGTTCGGCGATCGCAACGTCGTAGTCCAGGGTCGTGGTGCGATAGGCGGCCTCGTACATGTCGATATTGCGGTCGGTCGCCAGAATCAGTCGATAGCTTCCGTCGTCGAGCTCCGTGAGCCGAGCGTACTGGATCGGGTAGGTGGCCGGCGTATCCGAGGTCCTCGTATTCGGTGCCAAGGATTACGGCATGCGGATCTGGATGGATCCGGAGAGACTCAAGGCTAGAAGCCTCACGACCACCGATGTCGTCAACGCGATTCGCGAGCAGAACGTGCAAGTGGCCGCCGGGCAGATCGGCGCCCCGCCTTCGGCGACCGGGCAGCAGTTTCAGTACACCGTCAACACCCTTGGCAGGCTCTCCGACGTTAGCGAATTCGAGGACATGATCCTGCGCGTGCTTAGGACTCGAGCATGCCCAGAAGGCGATCGACAGCGCTGCGTATGAACTCTGGATCTTCGGCGCCGGCGTCAACATCGACGATGTCGATTCCGGCCGGGAGGCCTTCTCGGAGCGCGCTGAAGAACGCCTGATCGCCGTCGGGGTCGTGGAGCACGCCGCCCGGGATCGAGTATCGGCCGACTCCCTGCAGCGGCAGCATCACGGTCGCGCGGCCCTCGGTGTGCTGGAGCCGGGCGCACATCTCCTCGGCGACGCGAACGAACTCGTCGCGGTTCAGGCGCGGCACGAAGATCACCGGGCTGTGGAACACGTGCAGATGGTCGCGATACTCCTCGGGTACCACGTTGGGCTCGACGAACAGGCCCAGGTGTTCGGCGCCGCCTGGGCAGATGACCTGCGGCAACCCGAGCTTCCCGGCCACGGTGAGACGTTCCGGCCCGCCGGCTCGCAGTCCGTCGAACACGTCGTCAGCGATCTCGCCCATGGCGTAGTCGAAGACGGCGCCCACGACGCCTTCCTTCATGAGCTGTTCCATCGCGCGGCCGCCGGAGCCGACCGCGTGGAACACGACCACGTCGTAGCCGGCCTCGCGGAAGTACTGGACCGCCAGGGTCGCGCCCTCGGTGAGAACGCCCAGGTTGGTCATCGCGATCAACGGCTTGTCGCCGCCACCCATCGCCTCGACGCCGCTCTCGGTTAGAGCCATGCCATAGGCCGCACCGGCCGCGTTCGCGAGAATTCTGGCCGTGAAGGGATTGAGTCCCATCAGATCGCTGACCGAGAACATCATCGCGATGTCCTTGATACCCACGAACGGCGACGTATCGCCTGAGGCGACGGTCGACACGATCAACTTCGGGAAGCCGTACGGCAGCGTCTGCATCACCTCGCTGCACGACGAGGTGCCCTGGGTGCCGCCAATGCCGAGCACCGCGTGCGCCTCACCTGCCGCGATCATGTCGCGCAGGATCGCCGCAGCGCCGGCAACCATCACCGGGCCGGCCGCCTCGCGTGTGGGCGAGTTCAGCAGCTCAGCCAGACTCGTCCCGCCGGCGTCCGCCACCTGCTCGTGCGTCACATCGGGAGTCGTGGCCGGGTCGCCTACGACGCCGATGTCGATGAGTGTAGCCGTGCCGCCGAGCGCCTCGATCTGGCCGCGAACGTACTCGGCCTCCTCACCCTTGGTATCGAGGGTCGCAATGACGACGACGTTTCTGCTCACGAGCCGCTCTCCTAGTTGTTGAACTTGAGCCCGGCGAACTCCTGCGCCGCGCCGAGTACGGCACGCTCGATCGGCAGTCGCTCTGTCGAGGAACCCGTCCAGAATCCGTGCCCGGTGGTGTTGTCGAGCATGTACTGGGCGTCCTTCGGGGTCTCCATCGCCGCGCCGTGGCCGACCAGAATCGTCTCCGGAGCGATCTCGCGCACTGCCGCGTAGACCTCTTCACTACGGCGCGCGGTCTCCTCGATGGTCTCGCCCGAGTCGTAGCCCGTGAGGCCGCCCTGCGTGGTGCCAGCGTGGAAGCAGAAGATGTCCGGCCGCGCCTGCTCGACGACCTGCAGGCTGTCCTCCATGTCGAACGCCAGAGCCACCGTGACCATATCCATCTCCTTGGCCAGCGCGAGCATCTCGACCTCGTTGTCGAACGTCACGCCGCTCTTCACGAGCACCTTGTAGATATTGCTGTTCTTGTCGACGTAGCTGATCGACGGCCCGATGTTCGAGACCGACATCACGCCCATCGACTTGAGTCGTTCGAGCACGGTGCGCATGTCGCGCAGCGGATCGTTGGCGTTGATGCAGGCGCAGACGAAAGAGTCGCCGGCAATCGCCGGCATGATGTCCTGCTCGGTGTAGTCGAGCGTCTGCTGGTTGGAATCCAGAATCGGCCACATCATCGACATCGTGCCCATGCCGTTGGCCCGCAGCCGCGCGCCCGAGAACGTGTTGATGCAATCGACGCCGGCCTTCTCGAGCAGCTTGGCAACCAGGCCGCTGCCGGCACTGGCAATGAAGATCGGCCAGCGCGCATCGATCTTGGTGCGCAGCTTGGTGAGGATCTCGGCGCGCGTGGTGCGTGGAACGATCATTCGGCGTCTTCTCCTGGCACCACCTGCATCACGCCACGCATGGTCTGCCAATGATTGGGGAACGTGCAGACGTAGTCGTAGTCGCCCGGATCGCTGGGCGCCGTGAACTCGAGAATCTGGTACTCCGACTGGTTCAGCAGCTCGGTGGCCGCGATGATCTTGTCGTTGTCCGGCAGGAAGCCAACCGCGAAACCGACCGCACCGAGCGCCTCGGCGGCCAGCGCGATCTCCTCGGCGGAGTTCGGCATGCCAACGACCAGGTTGTGCGGTGTGTAGTCGGGGTTTTCGAACCAGATCTTCACGGTCTCGCCCGCGCGAACAGTAAAGGACGACCGGTCGTATCGCATCTCGTCGGGCACCGGGCGGATCACGATGGCGTCGGGGTCGGGCGTAGCGCGGGAGATGTAGGAGGTCTCCTCCAGCGCGGCGTCTGACCCGTAGCCGGCGGCGATGTCGTGCTCCCAGTAGTACCCGACGTTGCGGGCAGCGATCCGGGCGCGCGGCTCTGGCGAATTCAGCAACAGGTTCAAGAGTTCGATGTTCTCGACGTTGTGCTGCTGATGCACCCAGAGGGCCTCGAGCAGGTGGTGCGCGTCGGCGGCATCGGTGGCGTCGAACTGCTGCAGCCACAGCTCGGTGGCAGCGATCACCTCACTCGAGTCGTGCTCCGACAACTCGACGCGGGCACGGCGGCGAATACCGTTGACAGGGTGCTCGAGCGCTTCAAGCAGAGCCGGAATCGGCTGGCCTTCGATCGCCACGTGCTCGGAAAGCGGACGCTCGGGGACGGTGATCCGATAGATCCGCCCGTGCTCGTGGTCACGCGCTGGATCGCGAATGTTGTGCTGCATGTGACCGATGATCGAGTTGGCCCAGTCGGCCACGTACAACGCGCCGTCGCCGCCGATCTCGAAGTCGCTGGGGCGGAAGTTCGGATCGGACGACACCAGCAGGTCGTCGGTCTCCGTGCCGTTAGCGTTGCCGTTCTCACGGTCGAAATCGAGCTCGTACTGCTTGATGCCGAGGAACGCGATGACGTTGAGAATCAGGAAGTTGCCCTGGTTTTCGGCCGGGAAATGATCGCTCGACAGGATGCCGCTTGATGGCACGGGGCGCACGGTCTTCTCGAGCAGTTTGCGCATCACGAACTTGCCGTCTTCCTGCGGCTTCACCTGGTAGGCCTCGCCGCCGGTCGCGTCGGTGGCGTAGTGGTGGCCCCAGTAGTCGAAGTCGGTGCCATGCGCGTTGGGGCTGTTGGCAGCGTGGAAGCTGAACGCCCAGGTACGCGGGTTGAACCGATACATCCCCGAAACCGTCGACTCCTGGTTCGTTCCCCAGGGCGATTCGACGTTCGAAACGTTGAACACACCGCGCTGGTAGTAGAGGAAGCCGTCGGGACCGTAGACGAAGTTGTTGGCCGAGTGGTGCGTGTCGGCCGACCCGAGCGCGCCCATGATGCGGACGCGGAAATCGGCAACATCGTCGCCGTCGGTGTCTTTCAGAAAGATCAGATCAGGCACCGAGGCCACTATCACACCACCGTTCCAGAACTCGAACCCGGTGGGGTTATGTACGTAGGCAAACGTGATGGCCTCGTCGGCCACGCCGTCGCGATCTTCGTCCGGCAGGATGATCAACCGGTCGTCCATCACACCGGTGGGCTCCCACTTCGGATACGTCGCCCAGGTCGCCGCCCACATGCGGCCGCGCCCGTCGATGCCCAGTTGAACGGGGTTCACCAGCTCCGGGAACATCTCCTCCGAGGCGAAGACATTCGCTGCCATCCCGTCGGCGAGCGTCATCCGATCGATGCTCTCCTCGGCGCCGACGTAGTCGAGGGTGCCCGTAACGCCGATGCCTTCCTGGTACTGCGGCTCCGACAGATTGCTGATGACCTCGATCGACGCCGGCACATTGGCGTCATCGGGCGACAACGACTCGCCGCGCGCCGCTGCCCAGATCACCGGATCGCGATTGGCGGCCATCACGTCGAGCTGCACGAGTTCGTTCTGCAGTACGTCGTAGTTGGTCTGACCGTCGGTAAAGGCGAGCGTCGAGCGTGAGCCCCACACATCGTTGCCGTCGGTGGTCCGGAAACGGTTGAACCAGTGGTTGTTCTTGTCCAGGACCGCCGCGCGGACAGCCTCGACACGCCCCGCGTCGGCACCAGGGGGACGACCGAGCAGGTCCTCGACGATCGTCACGGCGAGCTGGCGGTTGCCTTCGCCGCTCAGGTGAATTCCGTTGATAGTCAGCGGCACATCCGTGGCTGCATAGAGCGCTTTCGACGGATCGAACAGGTTCACATAGCGCACACCCTTGGCCGACGCGGTCGCCCGTATGGCCTGCGCGTGGTCCGCGAGACGCGCGTTGTTGGCGGAACCGTCGGGCACGTTCGGGTCTTGCAGATCTTCGTGAGCGATCGGCGAAAACAGCACGATCTCGGGCGTGCCGCGCCCGGAGTAGTCGAGCCCGCGCGTATGGTCGATCCAGCGCGCCAGCGCGTCGCTGAAGCCGTCGGGATCGTCGGCGAACGACTCGTTGTAGCCGAACATCGCGAAGATCACATCGGCCTCGGACATCGACAGGTACTCGTCGGCGCCGGGGAAATCTTTTACCCGAGGTCGGTGGTCAATCCGGTCGCCAGAGAAGCCCTGGTTGCGGAAGACGAGCTGCATGTCGGGCAATTCCGTCTGCAGATACGTCTCCAGCCAGCCGTCGTGCTGCATGCGATCCGCGAGCGCATTGCCGATGAGGACGACATGATCGCCTTCCTCAAAAGGCAGGTCCGGCGTCGGCGCGCAGGCGGCGACCAGCGCCACGAGCACAACGACGGATGCGGTAGTCGCTGTGCTCCGGCGGCGCATCATGGATGCTCCCGCCTCGTCGGTTGCGCCGGCGACATGATCGGGCTGTCCCAACCCGCCAGATCGCTAGGCCGCACCCCGAGTCGATAGCCATCGAACGCGAAGGTGACCGGATGGTAGGGCCCGACGAAGTCGATGTTGTTGTCGGCCGCGACGGCGTCCTCGAGGCCGAGGGCCCAGAGCGTCGCGTTGAGCATCATGCGGCGGAAACCCGGGTTCAGGAAGTCCTCCGATGCCCCGTGCGTAGTCGAGAAGACGCGGCCGCCGCCAGCGTAGGTGCGGGTCCAGACGACGGGAAGCGGCTCCTTGTCGGGGTCAGCCGGCGCATCGGCGGCCATCCCATCGAGTACCTCGCCTAGTGCCAAGACCACCGACCCCGGCATCGGATAGGCCTTGTAGCCCCCCGACAGCACATGCATGTCGGCAACGCCGCGCAGAATCGGGTGCGATGTCTGGTCGCCGGCCAGGACAAGCCGTGAACTCTGCTCGTGGTTCTCACCGTAGTGCCCGACCCAGGTCTCGCCCAGCACCTGACGACCGAAGCCAGCGAGGTAGTCGTCGCCCTCGTAGTCCCACGCGAAGCGCCGGTAGGGGCCGTCGGCAATCTCGAAAGCATGCGTTGACGTACGGATTCCTATCACCGGGCCGCCACGCTCGAGGTAGTCGACCAGATGCTGCATCTGCTCCGCCAGGAAGTCCTGGAACCGCAGCCCCACCACCAAGAGGTCGGCCGTGCGCAGCGCCTCGAGACCATCGATGTCCGAGCTGCCCGGCTCGATGAAGCCGTCGGCGTCGAGCGTGAAGAACACGCTGCACTTGAACCCGTAGGTCCGCGCCAGGATCCGTGCCATCGCCGGGAGAATTTCTTCCGAGCGATACTCATGATCGCCGGCGATCATCACGATGTGTTTGCCGACGCCGGGGCCAGACGTGCCCTCGTAGACGACGCTATGGGGAACTTCCTGCGCCGCAACCGTCGAGGTTGCCGTGGCCAGAACAAGAGCCAACCAGGGGAACACGCGCATCTAGACCCTCCATGCTGCAGACAAGGCCGGCATGATAGTCCATGCTGCAGACAAGGCCGGCATGATAGTCCGTACGCGGCTGCGCTTCCGAGATCGTCGACGCTATGGCGGCCCTCCATGGAGCGCAGCGCGGCGGTGCTAGACTTGCCCGATGTTCTCGCAGGGCTCAATTGATCTGCCGCAGACTGTGCGGTCGCGCGTCCTTTCTGCGTGTTTGCTCCTGACGGTCGCCATCAATCTGTGCGGACCGATGGGCCTCGGGGCCCCGTCCCATGCCGCGGATCCGGCGCGCAGCGCCGAGATGGGTTCGCACCCGATGGAGCACCACGGGGCGCGGAACGAGGCGCCGGCTGCGACTCCGAGTTGGATGCTACTCCCCGCGGCCGCCGAGACGTGCCCGACGCATCCATGTTGCTCGGTTCTGGCGAAGAAATCTGAACGGCGCGCTGAGCTGAAGCCGGAGCGCAGCGCCATCGCGGCAGCGGGTCTCACCGCGTCCGATACCAACGCGGGATCCCGCGCCTTCCTGGTGGACGGGACGAGCGCGCCGCCCGGATGTGTTCTCCCGGAAACGTCGACGCCACTGCGACTCTGAGGGTCTGATCGTCGGTTGCGGTTGATCGGGCTTCCGCCCCGTCACGCCGCCTCGACGCTCACCTCACCGACGAACTCCGCCGCCTGGGCGAACGTCGCGTCCGTTGCCGCCGGCAACACGACTCGATCCTGAAACTCCGGGTTGCGGGCCGTCCTTCTCCATCGACTGCGCGCACTTGGCGCGCCTGCACATCCCGGACCATTTCATGAAGACCGCACCGTCCCGGCTCGACCGCCGGCGCCTGATAGCAACAGCCGGCCGCGGCGGCGCCATGCTGGCAGCGACCGCATTGCTGCCGCGCTGGGCCCGCGCTGCTGCCGGGGCTCCGCCGCCGGTATTCGGAGCTGAACTCGACACCGAGATCAGCCTCAATATCCGCGAGATCGACTTCGCGGTCGGCGGTCGCACCACCAAGGCCATAACGATAGACGGGTCCGTCCCCGGCCCCGAACTGCGACTTCGCGAGGGCGGCACCGCCACACTTCGAGTGACGAACCAACTGAGCGAGCCCACGTCGGTGCACTGGCATGGCGTGCTGTTGCCGCCGGAGATGGACGGCGTCCCAGGGATCAGCTTCGGCGGCATTCCGGCCGGCGAGACGTTCGTCTACCACTACCCCGTCACCCAGAACGGGACCTACTGGTACCACAGCCACTCGGGTCTCCAGGAACAACTCGGGCACTTCGGCCCGCTGATCATCGATCCGGCCGAGCCGGAGCCGTTCGACTACGAACGTGAGCACACGATCATGCTCTCGGACTGGACGTTCGAGAACCCCTACAAGCTTCTCGGCCGCCTGAAGAAGCGCGCCAACTACTACAACTACCAGCGGCAGACGCTGGGCGACCTGGTCGATGAGGCGAAGGAATCCGGCCTGGGCGACGCCCTTGCCGATCGACTGCGCTGGGGTCGTATGCGGATGGACGCGACCGACATCTCCGACATCACGGGATCAACCTACGACTACCTGGTCAATGGGCTCGCCGCCGAGGACAACTGGACAGGACTGTTCGAGCCCGGCGAACGACTGCGCCTGCGTCTGATCAACGCCTCGGCCGCAAGCTACTTCGACGTCAGAATCCCGGGGCTGCAGATGACGGTGGTTCAGGTCGACGGGCAGAACGTCGAGCCTGTCGTCGTCGACGAGATCCGGGTGGCCACCGCCGAGACCTACGACGTGATCGTGCAGCCCGTTGATGATCGCGCCTATACGTTCTTCGCCGAATCGATCGACCGCAGTGGGTTCGCCCGCGGCACGTTGGCCCCGCGACTCGGGATGAGTGCCGAGATCCCGGCACGTCGGACGCGCGCCCTGCGGGCCATGGCCGATATGGGCATGGGGGGTATGGATATGGGTGGCATGGACATGGAGAAAGGCATGGACGCCGGCGCCCCGGCGGA
>Ga0302135_10000504_pt1 | contig 23714 bp, 27 predicted proteins | sample CBN3_surface_MG_FD_203119 | JGI IMG/M metagenome (GOLD analysis project Ga0302135, IMG submission 203119) | Marine microbial communities from Western Arctic Ocean, Canada - CBN3_32.1 | ecosystem: Environmental > Aquatic > Marine > Oceanic | place: Canada: Western Arctic Ocean | collected...
TGGCGATATCCATATATTCTGCGGTGGACGCCAGAGTGCCCGCATTGACGAAGCGAGAGGCCATGGCTTGCTGTCTTGGGTTGCTGTCATCGAGATAGTCCCCGAACCGACAATTTTTCGGCAGCTCTGCCTGGTTGTATTTACCCGATAAAACCCCACCACCGATGGGTGAATACGGCAGCAGGGAGACATTTTCTTGCCTGCAGACATTAGCCAGTTCATCCATGAAACGTCGATTCAGCAAAGAAAAATTGTTTTGTATCGATTGGAATTTAGCCAGGCCTTCATAATCTGCAACGGTATTCGCCTTGGTCAGGCCGTAGGCATTTTCATTTGAAGTGCCGAGGTAACGCACCTTACCCGCTTGCACCAAGCGATCCAACGCTTCCATAGACTCATCGATAGGAACCACGGTATCTGGCCAGTGCACCTGATAGAGATCTATATAGTCGACACCCAGTCGACGCAGACTGCCTTCCACCGCAGCCGCAACATGATGTCGATCGATTGCAGTCAGGCCATGACGGATAGGCGGTACAAACCAGCCCGACGCTGCACCCGCTACCTTGGTAGCTATAATGAGGGAATCACGGGGCTTGGTCTTGATCCATTCACCAAAGATGTGTTCAGTGACACCGGCTAACTCGGCTGTTGGCGGCACCGGATATATCTCTGCGGTATCGTAGAAATTAATACCACGATCGTAGGCCGTGTTCAGGATCTTGAATGATTCTTCCTTGTCGCTCCAGCTGCCAAAACTCATGGTACCCATACAGATCGGGCTTACCCTCAATCCGCTTTTCCCTATGTAACGATGCTCCATACTGCTTCCTTAATTAATTGCTTTAAATACTTTACATGTTTGGGGATGTTCAACCGAATCTGAATTTATACCAGCGCTTCGCAGACCTCGCCGAGATAACCGCCACCTCCGCAATATACCGCGTCCTGCAACTGGATCTGAAGCCCATCCGGGTCAGAAAAATAAACCTCTGGCGTACCCTCTTCAACTCCGCCCCGGTTTGGCATACGCATACTCACCCAATGCACCAGCGGTGGAGTATTACTGTTGCTCGCGCGCGCGGAAAAGCCATAGTCATCCAAACTAGACAGAATGTGATCGACAGAAAAATTTTCTATGCTGAGACAGACATGGCCAATGCGGGCAGGGTTAGCAGGTGGTCCCTCCTCACTACCTCCGACGTACATTAGAAACTGAATACCATCACCCACGCCGACAAGCGGTGAAGGACCTTGATAGGCCTGGAACTGCTTGCCAAATACTTGCATATAAAACGCATTGGCACGGGCACTATTCGCTAAAAAATTGGTGAAATGGCTTAAATCAATGCTTTTAAACAGACCCTCGGCAGGCGCCAGCTCGACACTTTCACACACCGCTCCCACTTCACCACTGCCGCCACAATGGTCTTCGGCTGACAATTGATACACCAGGCCTTCGCCCCCGGCAAAGTAAAGATCTCTCGTGCCCGCCGCGCCACCACCAGCCTCAGGGCCTCGTGTTACAGTCCACGATGTCATGGCAGCGTCCAGTGTTGGCTGTCCCGCCGCCGGTTGCGCGCCAGGCTCGACTCCAAATCTGGATAATTGAGCACGCACTGCGTCGAGTTCGAAAGCTTCGACACTTAAGCCAATATGACTTATGCGTGCTTGTTCGCCCGCCTGCACCGGCGCCAGCGAAAAAAACCGTGGACCATCGCCAATGCGCAGGCAAACCGTATCACCTTGCCGGGCCTGTATCGCGGCCCCCAAAATATCCTGATAAAAAGCCACAGAGCGCGCCACATCAGTCACTCGCAGGCCAAAACTGTGCAATTTACGCACGGCTACCGGAGCTGCCGCTGGCTGTGCAATTATCCCTGGAGAGAATGCCAGCGCAGGCAGCGCCATGAGCATAGCGCGTCGGGCTCGATCAACCGATCGAACGGAGACCGAAGCTGGGACATTTGCTGGAGATTTTATTGTTTTCATGACTACTGACACCGATGCCCAAAAAGTCGTGCCATCATAGCCAGACAGCAGTACCAGCGTCCAGTGCGGACTGGCTGCAAGCAGTAGAATGAGTTCAACTGAGAGTGGGCGGCTAACACCCGCCCAGCGCCTGGACAATTATAAGTAGTGCTGCTGTTAGATAGGACCTTCCTGCCTACCAATATCGAGCTGCCACCTATCGAAACCACCTTCCATGTGGGCTACCTTCTGTATGCCCATGCTCTTTAGTGATAGGGCGGCCAAAGCGGAACGCCAGCCCTTGTTGCAATACAGAATCAATTCTTCGGCGGCGCCGAATTCCCGGCGGTAGTAGGGGCTATCGGGGTCAATCCAGAATTCCAGCATGCCCCGCGGCACATGCAAGGAATCGGGAATTTTCCCGTCTCGCTTCACTTCCCGTACGTCCCGCAGGTCTACTAACAGCACCCCAGCCTGGGATAGTTTCGCATCGACCTCGACAGGACTGAGGGTTTGCACCTGGCCCATCGCCTCAGCAACCAGGTCTTTAACGCCTCTGGTAACTTTCATGGGTAATGACTCCTGTCGCGTTTCTATCTGGCTGGATGCCGTTGTCCAGCGACAGCTGGTAGACTAAAACTGTGATAATCGAAGCAAAAACTTAAACCAGATGTTTAATTTTAGCAAGCAAGGGTGATAATACCCCGCATGCAACCTCGGCGACCCCTAACTCAGGGCAGCGGTACAGCGCATTAATCCTACACCGCAGCAGCAGAATCAAGGAGACAGGATATGAATGAACGTGACTTGCAACTGATCTTGCGCGCCAAAAGGCAAATCAAGCGGGAAACTTCTGTGCGTTCGTTTTTAATATTTGCTGCAATGTTTTCTGCAGCTCTCAGGTTTCTCGGCACGGAACTGCCATTTCTCTATATTGGGCTCTTCGTCATCCTGTTCGTAGCGCTGGTATTAAGCTCAGATATCATTGCGGATATAGGCACTGTCTCCAAGCGGGAACTCATCGATATTATCGAGAAGCAGTTTAACAACGATGCGGAAATGCTGGCTCGCTACTCCTCTGCCAGAAGCAGAAGCCAGGGTTAAGAAGCCTCTGCAGTATTCAGAACTACCCCAGGTTTAACGTCGGGAAGATTTCACCAACGCGCCACCACCAGAAACTACTGCTCCAAACACATTGCCGGCAGCATCCACGGCAACGCCTTCCGGGTTCGAGCCGTCGGGATAGGCCGCCACGGTACCGTCGATAAAATAATCTACAATGCCATCCAGCAAGCTACCTACGCGAACCCCTGCATGCCATCCTGGGTTACGCCGGTCGTCAAATTCAGATTCAGAATCGGCGACATAGATCGTGTCATCGGCGGTGATATAAATACCGCTGGGTCGACTAAACGTCTTGAACTCTCCCATATAATTTCCGTCCAGATCGAAGATCTGCAAGCGGTTGTTGCCGCGATCACCAACGATTAGCCGATTCCTTGAGTCGATGTCCAGTGCATGGGGAGTTTTAAGTTGGCCGGCATCCGCGCCCCAACCACCCCAGTATTTGATTAAATTCCCAAAACGATCGAATTTTACGATTCGAGCAACGGTGTCAACGGTCGCATCATCCTGCTGTCCACTGTGGCCATCGCCCACATAGATATTTCCATCGGCATCGGTAACGACGTCGCAGGGGGTTTCCAGCAAGGCATCGGTGCCATCTCCAGCCACGCCGGGCTGCCCCAGAATCAGCAGCACTTCGCCTTCTGGGCTGAATTTATAGACCACATGGCCCATGCCCGCGGTCGCGGGATTAGCGGGGTTGGGGCCCTGCGCATCAGTAACCCAGACATTGCCGTCTCTATCCACATGCAGGCCATGGGGGAACAACATCAGACCGCCGCCGAGGGAGGCGACGATATTGCCATCAGGATCAATTTTGACGATGGGATCGAGGCTGGAGCCAGCGCAGCTGTTGCCACCACAGCGATCGATTGCCCACAGATGCCGGCCGTCTGGGTCTATATCAACACCCGCCGTAGAGCCCCATTCGCGTCCGTCCGGTAAACTAGCCCACCCATCCACTGAGCTGAAGGGATTCGGTCTTTCGTTGATTGGCTCTAGCTGAGCAGTAGCACCTGCCATCGTTAGCAGGGCAATTAAAGCGATACCACATTGAAAGGAATACGGGCTGGAATTTTTCATGAGTTACAGGCTCCCAAATGAGTATTCATCCCCCTCTTCAGCGCTGCCTACAAGCGGCTAAAGCCGCTTAATTCGACGAATTTCAGGCAGCTCTACTCAAGGATGAGTTTTAATCTCAGGAGAATAGTGCAGTGATAGAGCTAAAGCAATAACCGCTGGCGCTGGCTTATTGCTGAATCAGGGATTCGATGTTCTGCTTGATCTCTTCCTCATCGCCCAATTTGAAACTTCGGTAGCTTTTGACAATATTGCCTTCACGGTCCAGCAAAAACGACACCGGCAGGATCCTGACGCGATAGGGAATACCGATATCTCCCTCCGGGTCCTTCAACACCGGATAAGAAACCGGGTGGTCTTCCAGGAAGAAGATTCCATTCTCCGGATCCTCATCCACATTTATCGCAATTATCTCAAATTCCTCCGTACCAATCTCTGCTCGCATCTTCTCATAGGCGGGTAATGACAGCAGACACGGTGGGCAGCAACGGCGCTTTGTCATCTTCGTAAACGTATTGCTTCACCCAGTTATGATCATAGCCCACACAATTGAGAGTGAACTGGTTGTGTCCCCAGATCGCTTCCATGCACATACGCACACCGGGAGCATGCAAATGTGGCTCGAAGGCGATGATCTTGGTGTGATCCTGCAACACCACATAATTATGTATTTCCTGGTTGGCTTTATTGGGCACAATATCGATATCGACACCGTTACCGGTGCGGGGTCCACGTCGACTGTACTCTGGCTCATAGCCTACCGGGAAGAAGGTAATACCAAACTCAAGATGCGCATTGGTATCCCGTCCGTTGGAATGCATGTGCATCGCGCCGAGATGGAGGGCGGAACCTGCGGGCAGCAGGCGACCGGCCTTATCAGGGAAGATATCAGCGTTACGACCGACTTCGTGTATCGGCCAACTGGTTCTACCACCGACGATCTCGGTGCCGTCGTCACTCAAGACACCGCTGCTGTAGGTCATGTGGTGAACAATGTAGCGACCACCAACGGTGCTGGTACCAGCATCCACCGGCACGTCATTGAATTCACGCACCTCTATTGACTTGACATAGCGATCTTCGGTCAGACCGGTCGGCACCAGGCCAACATCGCCCCACCAGTCAGGACCGACTGCTGGACGACTGACATCGACAGATCGCAAAATCAATTCTGGCGTGCCCAAAGTCCAACCTTCCGCGGTGTCAAAATTAAGCATTGGCGGCTCATTATCCGGATTGCCTCTGGGCGCCCCGTTAGCAACCCAGGCCTGAATCATCGCCAACTCCTCACTGGATAAGGAATAGTCATCTTTGAAACCATCGATGCCGATGTCTTTCTCGACAAAGAACGGTGGCATAGCTCCCATACGATCCCTGATTGCAGTTCTATACATGATCACAGGTGCCCAGGGTTTGACCTCATCGTAGGTCATCAAAGACATGGGGCCGCCGCCACCGGGTCGATGGCAACTCTGGCAGCTGCGCTGTAACAATGGGGCAATGTCGTCAGCGAACGTCACGCTCGCAGGATCGATGCCATAATCGACGGCATCATAGTAATGGGGCTGATGATTGGCCACGCTGGCATCATGAGCTTGAGCCAGAACGAGGGCCGGCAGCGTGAGTAGAGCGAGTGAAGATGAAAGTGCGAGCAGGTGTTTGGTGATCATTGCAGATTCCCCTTGGTTGTTTCCTCAGAGTCCGAAATTTATTATGCGGTCAGTTTAATGGAAAACCATCGTAAAAGTGCGATTAATAACAATTAGTGCACTGGCATTAGTCGCTGTACTGCCGCCTTCTTTCAACTAGGATCGAGGATAAAAGCTAAGACTGTAAAAGTCTACGGTATCGGGAGTGCCAGTCCTCTCACCACAGGTCGAATAGGCAGGCTTTAAGGCTCCGGCAAGGCGAACGCTGTCAACGTGGTTCCCGCAGGGATCAGGACAAACTGTCGCCCATCAAGCATGTAGGTCATGGCCGCCGCTCCCCAGATGCGCGAACCGGTTTGATAATGCCAGAGATTCTCGCCGCTACTGGCATCGAAGGCCATGAAATTGCCCTCGTGATCACCGGCAAATACCAGGCCCGCCACCGTTGTCAGCACGCCCCCGAAAGTTGGAGAAGGGTAGGTAAACTCCCAGCGCAGTTCGCCGGTTTGCACATCCAGAGCGCGCAAAGCGCCAGAGCCCTTTTCACTGTCGATAAAGACCACACCACCGAAACTCGCCTGGCCTGGAACAATAATCGGTTGTTCGGACACGTAGGTCGCACAGGTCTCACGAGCAGTTACATAAAACAGGCCGAGATCGGGGTAATAAGATGGTGGCATAAAATTGGTGCTGCCCCAGGGGTCGGGCACACAGCCCTCACGGCCGTCGTTTAATATTATCGGCCTGCCGTCAGTGCCAATTTCCCGCGCCCAGGTGGTGGCGGTAAACGGCGTGCCCTGTAATAACTCACCCGTGACCCGATCCATTACATAGAAGAAACCATTGCGGTTAGCCAGCATAACTACTCGCCGCAGACTGCCCTGCCACTCGATATCCGCCAGTATGGGAATTTGATTGGAATCCCAGTCGTTAAGATCATGGGGGGTAAACTGGTAGTGCCAACGCAATTCGCCGCTATCGGCATCCAACGCTACTATGGAGTTGGAATAAAGATTGTCGCCGGGCCTTAGATCGCCGTAGTAATCCGGGTTTGGATTGCCTACACCCCAGTAGATGAGGTTGAGGTCCGGATCGTAGCTGCCATTCATCCAGGTGCCGCCGCCGCCCCGCGCCAAAATCGCCGGATCGTCGGGCCAGGTTTCGCTGCCCGGCTCGCCGGGCCCGGGAATGGTATGGAAACGCCAGAGCCTGTCGCCGCTAGCAGGGTCATAGGCGTCTATAAATCCCCTGGTGGCATACTCTCCACCAGAGATGCCAACGATGACTTTTCCATCCAGCACCAGGGGGGCCAAAGTAGCGGCGTAGCCCTGCCGGTAATCGGCCAATTCGATATCCCAGAGAATGTCGCCGCTGCGCCGATCGAAGGACAGTAAATGGGCATCCAGTGTCACCATGAACAGACTATTTCCCAGCATCCCGAAACCACGATTAACCGGCGCGCTGGCACCGTAGGTCAGGTCCCTGGGCAGATTGCGGCGATACTGCCAAAAAGTCCTTCCGCTGCGAGCATCTATCGCCCAGGCGTAGTTATTTGAGCCGGTAACATAGAGCACGCCGGCATCCACCAGCGGTGTGGTTTCAAAACCACGACCGCGGGTAGTGGTACCGGTCTGAAACGTCCACTGCGGTCGCAGTGAGCTGATATTGTCAACATTAATTTGTGTCAGGGGGCTGTGACGCTGGCCGCTGTAGTCACCAGAATAGGTAAGCCAGCGTTCGGGATCAGCCAATCCCTGCAAGATATCCTCGTAGTCAGGAGCAGAAGTTTCCTGGGCGCAGGCGACGACTGGAAGCAACAGCAGTGCTGCAATCGCAGCGCTCCGTCTTCGCACTAACTTAGGTAATCCTCGTTGCAGAATTGTCATAGCATCCAGGTTCCTTACAGCTGTGATTGCAGAAAAGTAAAAATGTCTTCAAGCTCCGCATTGCTTAATGCGGCACGGGAAAACGCCGGCATTAATGAATTGGGCTCTCGCACGATCTCGATCAGATCCGCTTTCATGAAGGCCCGCAATTGCTGATTTGTATCCATCATTTGAATTGAGAAGGCATCTTCACTCTTCAGGGCACCCTGTACCCGCCGCTGGTTCGAAGCTGCGGCTGCACCACCTGCAGCAAACACTACAGATACCGGATGGTAGCGCCTGGCTATGACTGCACTGGGATCGCGCACCGAATTTATCAGGGCCGCGCTGGAGCGACGAGTTGTTATCTGGCTCAGATCAGGTCCCAGACTGCCACCCCCAGATTTCACCCGATGACAGCGGCCGCAGTTGGTCAGGAACAGGGCACTGCCGCGCAGGGAGTCACCCGAAAATTTGGTAGCTCCTGTCACCGCCACACTTCTCAGATAAGAAACCAGCATCCAGGTCTCGGGATCGGTCAAGCCATGGGACGGCATTATGCTGCCAGGCACTCCATTTCTAATGGTCTGAAATACGCCCTCGTCGGTGGTTTCGCCAGCAGACCAGATCAGGGTCAGATCCGGCGCATCGATTCCCGTAATTCCCTTGGCATCGCCACCATGACAAGTGGCACACTGAGAGCGAAACAGCACCCCACCTGCGAGCGCGGCGCGGGGATCAGATTCAAGTGGATTCACTTGCTGTGCCTGCACCGACGACAACTGCAGTACGATCGGAATAGCAGACAGCGACATCAGCGCAGTTAAAATGCAGCGTTTAACCCTGCGTAGTTTCTTCATGCTTCGGCATTGATCTCTTTGTTCTTTTTATTAAAACTTCGAAAAGCTCAGAAGGCTGAGCATCTTTTGTAGAGTGAAGCCTGTTGTAGAGTAAAGCCTGTTGTAGAATAAAGTAGAGTACACCATCTCGGGTCGGGGACCAAAGTCTGGCTACTTCACAATCTCCCGTGGCTCAAGCTGGGAGAGGACAGCTACTTATGCTCGACGCAGGACGTGGCCTGAGTCAGGATCGCGGTGGACTGCTACTGGAGATCCATCCTGGTCAATAGGCTAGCTTGCCGCCCTGCCAAAAATAATGCGGGCAGTGCTGTTTTCCCTGACCTGCATCACAGAATATCTGATCGAAATAGCGGAGAATTAATACATGGAACTTGGTGCTGGGCCTGAGTTCGAGAGTCCGATGCCCTTGTTAATATTTGAGACTTCAGTGTTCCCTAAGATTCGCCATAATACACCTTAGATCAATTAAATCTCAATGGATAATATAGTGTATAAATTACATGAATCCACATCACCCCCCGGCAAGTACGGCATGAATCGGCTACTCATTACTGAGGACGAGCTGAAGAGTAAAATCTACGCTGAATTTATAAGGCGCAAGATCGAAGTATTACCCATCCAAAACGGACTTCAAGTAGACGAGATTCGCCACAATAAATGTAACTGGCAGATAAATTGGGATCGGAATGTCATCTTGCCTCCTGAGCAGGATCGTGAAAGCGTAGACGACTCCATCAAAAATCTGCAATCACAGTTCAATGTGAGCTAGCCGTCGGCTTAGTAGGTAAATAGAGTACGCTCGCAAGTCTTGCGCTTCTGCTTCCTTTGATTTCTGCTACAGGCGGCCACCGGTACAGCCATACCGGACATAGCCTGGGATGGCACCAAAGCCCTGAGCAAACAGGGCAGAGACGTCTTGTGCTTATTCAACAATGTTGGCATGAACTTCGTCAATCCGGACGCCCCCAATGATTTTGCTTTCCCTTCTTTCGATGTGGCGCCGCGCGACTGCTCACGACCTTCTTTGTCAGTCATCAAACTGAGCTCATCGAGTCGATGACGCTTGGCCAGTTGCGCGCAGCCAGCTTCAACGCAACTTCCTTGCCCCTTTTATCTCAACATTCATTGCGGGCACTGCAACAATCGATTCTACTTTATCGCATGAAATCGCAAGCAGTAGATGAGATGATGCCAAAGCTGGGCCGCTCACTGGTCCGGCGCTGGATTACGCAGATGCCCGCAGGATGCCAGTTGCCCGCTGCTAATTAAATACCAAACATGTGGCCGCCGGCTGCAGTCTACAAGTAACAACGAGGTGTCTTACTATGTTTTTGAAACGATTGCTGCCGCTATTATTGACGGTACTGCCTGCAGGCGCACTCGCTGCCGAGGAGGAAGTAGAAAAGGTAAGCCTGTCCGGAACTGTCGAGACGCTTGCCTGTGCCGCAGCTTGTGGTGTTTGCTGTCCCAGCTACAGCATTGTAGATACAAGCGGAACCCTGAGCCTGCAAGTGGGCAACTCCTTCGTCGATTGGGCGAAGATCAGTGACGATGGGAAAGTACACCAAATTAGCGGTTTCTTTTACCAGACCAGCGGTCAATGTGGCATCGGCGAATGCACCATGTTCACCGTAGAAGAATTCGATAAGCAGCAGATAACCGAGCCTGCCTTTAATGCCGCTACCGGCACCCTGGATATCCAGTCGGTGGTTATTAACAATATTGATAACAGCCGCTACAAGGTATCTCTGTCCAGCCCCTTTAATGTCTACAGTGCTACCGAAATAACGGCAGATAATATAATTCCCCAGGGTGGTGGCTGCTCTGAGGAGAGCGCCATTTGTACAGACGGTACCCTGTGTGTATCCTACTTCGGCATAGCCGGCGCCCAGGGACCCGAATTCAAAAGTTGTGAAACCCCCTGCTCGCAGCCGGGGGCGCTGTGTCCCCGCGGTCAGTCCTGTATAACAATCGCCGATGGCCCCGGACAGGTATGCAGGGTAGACTAATATTATTCCTATAAGAATCGCCTACACGGAGCGGACCACCCGTTGCTACGCCTGCTGCTACTGTGCCTGCTTGTAAGCAGTTTATTGCTCAGCTGTTTCGATCAAGCCGGCGCCCGCCGTACCTACATACTCACCACCGGCACCACTGGGGGCACCTTCTATCCCGTGGGTGTGGCCCTGTCGACACTGGTCACCGCTGAAGCAGAGGCCGGTTTTTCCCTGACCGCAATCAGCTCTGCCGGCTCCATGGAGAACATCAAATTACTGCGAGACAACCAGGCTCAGTTTGGGCTTATTCTTGCGATCTTCGCCGCCTGGGCCAAAGACGGCGAAGGCCCTATTCTAAATCCCCAGCCCTATCTTCGTAGCATTAGCGCAATGTGGCCGAACGTAGAACATTTCGTTCTGCGTAGTAATTTAGTGACAACTGGCACGCTCGCAGACCTTGATAATATCGATGGTGAGCGCTATGTGATAGGCATGAGAAACTCCGGCGCCGAACACACGGGGATTTATATCCTTGATGCCCTGGGCATCGACTACGCCAGCAAATTTTCTATGGCTTACATGGGCTATGGCGCTACCGCCGGCGCCTTGCAGGATGGCAATATAGTCGGCATGAATATCCCCGCCGGTGCGCCCGTCGCCGCCATCACTCAAGCCTATGCCCAGTTAGGTGCGGACATGACGATACTGAATTTCTCGGCAGACGAAATTACCGCAATCAACCAACAATTTCCCTTGTGGGAGAGTTATGAACTGCCCGCTGGAACCTACCCGTACCAGGCAGAAATTGTCACCACGGCGGCAAGCCCGAATGTGCTGGTAGTACGCGACGATGTTGCTGAGGAAATAGTCTACAACTTGACCAAATTGCTGTGGGAGAATCTGGCGACCTTGCAGGAAATTCACACTGCGACCAAAGCGATGGCACTGGAGCTGGCATTAATGGGAATCCCGGTGCCGTTACACCCGGGTGCGCTGCGATACTATCGCGAACAGGGTGTGGAGATCCCAGAGCTCCTGCTGGAAAACTAAGCGCCGCTTTCCAGGCCCATCAGGTTGCGCCACAATCTGCGTGAAGCGACGATCTGCAGCAACAGAACAATATTTGCAAACACGACACCTGCCAGCGGCAGCCAGCTCTGGTTGCCTGTAAAATCTATCAGAATTCCGAATACGGTTAAGCTACAAACTATAGCGATGGCGGCACTAAAATCCTTGAGAGTAGCGGACTCCAACTTACTGAAAAATGCCTCGTTTTCCGGATTAAGCCGTGCCCGCCGCAGGCTGTTGTAAGAAACCCAGTTAGCGACAACAAACAGGAATCCCAACACGTACAGCCACAGTGCCGTGAACTGCTCCCCTATCAGGGTGATTAGCATAAACTCCTGAATACCGATTACAAACGGAATGATCGAATCCCGCAGTAAGGGTTGCCAGACAAACCCCATCACCATAGTTGAATACATGATCCATATTTGTAGTATCCCGAGAAAACTAACACCGATCATGCCCCAGCCGATAATGGCCGAATACCCCCATACCCAGAGAAAATCACTCTCGACTATCTTTGACCACATTAACTCCAGCGCCAAAGCCTGGATAATACTGATAAGGGTAAGTAATACGGAGGGGAAATGGGTTTGTGCCCGCTCTCTAAATTTATGCATAAATTTGCCGCTGTGTTGATACTGTGTCGGTTATAGGGATCAAAGATCGGACTGTCTTAGTCAGAGAGTTCCTCTGTAATTTCAAAGTCGAAGTAGCTGCCCGGAAATGGCTCATGCTCCAGGGTGAAATGCCAGCATGCTTCCGTCAACGGCCTGAAATCAGTTGCCAGCGTGACTCTGAGCAACCCCGATTGCTGCCCCGTGGTGCCGATTTTAGCCGTTTGTGCATTCTGCATTGCTCTCCTCACGATGACAGTCTAGTGCATTCGAGGCTGGGAAACATGGTGTCACCAACAATTTCGGACTAGTATATCCCCGTTTTTTTTACCGCTTTCACTAGCAACCGACTCCACAGCAGCGCATTGCATTATTCGCAGACTTTTTATCGTGGGTGCTTTGCGGGACCAGGTATTGACGAGGGATTATCATGAAAACTATAGGCATATTGGGCGGCATGAGTTGGGAGTCAAGCGCTACCTATTATCGCCTTCTGAATGAAGGCATAAAATCTGCACTGGGTGGCTTCCACTCCGCCAAAATAGCCATGGTGAGTGTCGATTTCGACGCCATAGAGAAACTGCAGCACGCGGGGGGTTGGGATCAGATGGCGCTTGAGCTCGGCGCTGCCGCGAAGTCGGTGGAAGCCGCCGGTGCCGACTTCCTGCTCATCTGCACCAACACCATGCACAAAGTTGCACCGGAGATAGAACAAGCAATCTCTATTCCGCTATTACACATCGCCGATGCCACGGCAGAGCAACTGCTGCAAGACGGCATTAAATGCGTGGGCCTGCTCGGCACCCAATTCACTATGGAGCAGGATTTTTACAAACGGAGGCTGACCGAGAAATTTGGCATAGAGGTCATTATCCCCGGCGCTAGCGACCGCGCGCTGGTGCACGCAGTGATTTACGATGAACTCTGCATGGGCAAGATCGATGCTGGCTCCAGAAGCAGCTATTTGGACATAATAGCGAAACTGAAACAGCAAGGTGCACAAGCGGTCATCCTTGAATGCACTGAGATAGCGCTATTGGTACAACAAAACCACTCTGAAGTGCCGCTGTACGATACTACCGAGATACACCCGCGACAGGCTGTTCACTATGCGCTGGCCGACTAGATAGCGGAAACTATCCTGTTACTGTTCACTCTTGTTGGTGAATATTTGCTGGCGCGCCTGGGCATCTCTCTAGCCGCATTGCATACCGGTAGTGGCATCCTGTTGCTATTAACTAAATAGGCATCGGTTCGACTCTGATTAATGCGAGGCTGCAATAGTGTCCGCAGATGGGTATTGGCGCAGTCGTGGTATTGGACCATCCGCAGTACTACCCCAAGTTCGGTTTTCCCTGCAAGCATGGCTTAGTCCGGCACCGGAATATTCAGGGTTTCCTTAACCTGTTCCATCACCACATAACTGGTTGACTCCTGTACCCCCGGCAGGGTTAACAAGGTATCCCCGAGCAAGGTTCGATAAGAACCCATGTCTGCCACCCGCGCCTTAATCAGGTAGTCGAAATTTCCGGACACGAGATAGCACTCTTGCACCGCATCCAGCGCCGTCGCCGCGAGTTTGAATTCCGCAAAAATATCTCTGGAGGTACGGGACAGTCGAATTTGGACAAACACCACCAGGCTGGCTTCGAGACAGGCAGGGTCTAACAGAGTTGTATAGCCCTGGATGATGCCCGCTCGTTCCATGCGCTTCACGCGCTCCATACAGGGTGTGGTGGTTAAGCCTACTCGACGGGCCAGCTCGGCATAGCTGATGCGACCGTCACTCTGCAATTCCCTGAGGATGTTTTTGTCAATCTTGGATAGTGGTTTATCTTGCTTTATATCAATTTAACCAGTTGTTTATTCTGTTTATATTATATATATCGGAGTTTATATCTATTTTATTACATAAATAAAGAAATAATTCTATCCAGTGCTGGCTATAATTCTTGCTATAGAGCGCTGCATCATCAAGCAGCCCGCAGGAGGAAAAACCGAAGTTTATAGGAATCCCCAGGGAAATTAAAAATCACGAGTATCGGGTTGGTTTAACCCCCGCCGGAGCTCGGGAGTTGGTAGCGAATGGACACCAGGTATTAGTGCAGGAAAATGCAGGTGAAGCTATTGGCCTGAGTAATACGATGTATGTGGCGGCAGGCGCCGAGATCGTGGCCACGGCCAGCGAAATATTTGCCCGCGCCGAATTACTCATTAAAGTCAAAGAACCCCAAGCTGACGAATGCAGGATGCTGCGCCGCGGGCAAACTCTTTTCACTTATTTGCACCTGGCGCCAGACCCTGAACAAACTAAACTTTTGCTGGCGTCCGGAGCTACCTGTATCGCTTACGAAACTGTTACCGATGATGCCGGCGGCTTGCCTTTGCTCGCGCCGATGAGTGAAGTTGCCGGCAGAATGTCGATCCAGCAAGCCGCCGTGTGTCTGGAGAAGTCGAATCAGGGCAGTGGCGTCTTGCTGGGTGGCGTGCCCGGAGTTGCAGCCGGCAATGTAGTTGTTATCGGTGGCGGCGTCGTCGGTTTACACGCGGCACGCATGGCCATGGGACTTGGTGCTAACGTCACTATTCTCGATCGCTCGCTTGCCCGCCTGCAACAAATCGATGAAATGTTTGATGGCAGAATACACACACTCTACTCCACCACCGATGCTATTGAATCGCAACTCAAGACTGCAGACGCCGTAATTGGTGCCGTGCTAATTCCAGGCGCTGTCGCCCCCAAGCTGGTGACACGAGCCATGCTCAAGCTGATGAAGAAAGGCTCGGTACTGGTAGATGTAGCAATCGATCAGGGCGGCTGTTTCGAAACCAGCAAGGCCACGACTCACGATGCGCCACGCTATATCGTTGACGGCATCATCCATTACTGCGTCGCCAACATGCCCGGCGGCGTCGCCCGCACTGCGACTTTTGCCCTCACCAACGCAACCCTGCCTTTTATTCTGGATTTGGCCAACAAGGGTACACGACGCGCGCTAAGCGAAGACCGACATTTGCAGAATGGGCTCAACATACACCGCGGTCTGGTGACGGTGGAGACCGTTGCCCAGGTACTGGGAACTAACTATGTTGAGCCTGTGATTGCGCTGAGTGAGGGTGACTTAAAAGCTACTGCCTAGCTATTTAGCTGAATAGTCCCAGCCACTAGTTGCCGCGCCACAGCAAAGCCAGCACCGGTTACCCAGCCAGGACCCCGCTGAGAGCTAAGCGCATTATGCAGTGTGCCTTAGTAGCGAAAATCTCCTGTGCCGTGAGCACGGCCGCGTTGGCGTTGACTATCGCTGAGATACTTATTAGTCTTCTCCGGACTCATTACAAGCGCTGACAATCAGCTAATAGGAGAAAGGCATGAGCATTCGCCGATGCATAGCAGCAGCCGCGGCAGCGGTCACCTTAGGATTCGCATTGATGGTGGTGCCGGTTCTCGCTCACCACTCGAGCACACCCTTTTATGACCCGGATAAACGGGTTGAAATCGAAGGTGCTGTGACTCGATTTGTGTTCAGAAATCCCCACGCATTCCTCTATCTTGACGTGGTAAGCGCCAATGGCGAAACCAGTGAGTGGCAGATTGAGCTTGGTGCGCCCGTGAGTATCAGGCGCGCTGGCTGGACTCCGGACTCTCTTCCTATAGGCATGATCGTAAAAGCCACGGGCCGACTATCGAGAGCAGAAGGCTCCCAGGGCCTGTGCTGCGTACGCATGACCACAGCAGACGGCAGCCCGGTGCTGGAAGGCGGCAGAATCGAAGAGCAAACCCAGCCGCCGCGCTAAGCAGCTGGCATCATCGTCTCTACTGCGCAGCTATAGCCGCGTAATCCGCCACTGCATTACACCACTGGATACTTGTTATGAACGCTTTTTCAAGACCAGTATTATTTATGAAACCAGCATTGAAGGCAGGAGATTTTATGAAACCAGTAACAAATTCGGCAGCGGTCATGGGACGGCGAGCCACTTGTGCGGTAATGCTTTCGCTATTGCTGGGAACTACGCTTCCACAATTACATGCCCAAGCTGCTGACGATCAAGTTCCAGACCTCGCAGGCACCTGGAATGGAGGCTTCGGAGCGCGGCCAGTTAACGGCGAGACGGTGCCCTGGGGCGAGGATAATTTCCCCGTACTCAACGAGCGTGCACTGGCCTATCAGCGCGTGTGGGACGAAATTATAGCGCCAAAATACGACTGTCAGCCGGCATCGTCGCCAGCAATTCAATACGACCCTTACCATATGGAAGTTGTGCAGTGGCCGGACCGTGTCATGTTCAGATACGAGAAAGACGACCAGCTACGTACCGTGTGGCTGGACGGACGGCAAGCAAAATCCACCGATTTCAGCGTCCAGGGATTCTCTGTCGGTCACTACGAGGACGACGCGCTGCTGGTTGAAACCACGCACTTCGTCTTCGACGTTGCCGGCTTCGACGATTACAATGGCATCCCGTCATCCTCACAGAAAGTTGTCAGCGAGCGTTACTGGATGGACGGTGAAGACCTTAAGGTAACTGTTACAGTAGCGGACCCCATGTTTCTGCGCGAACCAACCTCCTATACCACTCGATGGATACCAGCTCGCGAGGGTTACAAACTAGCCGCCTATGATTGCGACCCTGAATCGGCGAGAGCCTCGGTGCGATTCTTTCCGTCCGAATATAAATAGGAGAAATAGGGACGAAAGAATTCCCTCCGTCCCTATTTTATTATCCGGTGCCAACGTAGGGTATCAGGCGCCCACACAGCAACACCCCAGTCCATAACGTCAGCGACCCGTAGGCAACAAACTTCGCGCTAGCCGGAGAGGGAGCAGCGGGGTCCCAGGTGTGCATAACCGGACTTATTTTCCAGTAAAACAGCAGTGCATTCAGTCCCGCCAGAATGATTAGCACCAGCTTAATCTGAAAGCTTATATTCACCGCGTAACGCAAGGGATCGCCGCAAAAGAACAACAGGCCAGTAATGAGGTTTAGCCCGAAACCGATGAACACCACCGGCAACAACTTGTGGGTGGCCGAGGGGTTCAGGCTTCTGAAGTGGCCTGCCATACGCAAATCGATGACCAGCAAGCCACCCAGCAAAAGCGAAAGCCCGATAAAATGGATTATCTCCATGACCGGCCACAGCCAATAGCTGGACTGTATCCAGAGATTAAGCGGGCTGCCGACTAAGGCTACTGTAAGTGATTCCAACACAATTAATTCCGCTCAAACATAAGCGACTAAACGACCGGCGATGATTGCAGCCAGCCAAGAAGATAAGGATAGCAATGCAATGCCCCTTGTTGATCCACTAATCACAGCATCCTCTCCACTCATCGCCAACTCACCCCGAAGCCGAGCTTGAATGACTCCAGCCAACACCATGCCCGCTACGATGCAGCCGATCTTTATCAGAAACGCCGTATTGTTCACGAAAGTGACCGCCTGCGATGTAAACAGAGCAAACCCGGAAATGGCGTTGACGATGAATCCGACCCAGGCCAGTTTACTCAGCGGCAAAAATGCGGCAGGTCGTAGCCCGGGAAACAATCCGAGCAGCCGCATATCACGCATCGAAAAAATGCCGACAACGACAGCCAGCCCAATGCCATGAAAACTGAGCATAATGGGATATCCCCACAGAGACTCAGCAACCCAGACGGCTACCGTGGTACTCTCCAGCCAACCGAACATCCTTTTTCCTGTTTCACCCTATATCTATTGTTATAATATTGGTTTGATAGGTTCGACGATTAGTGCCAGTCTTGGCACCCAGTTCCTACCACACAGCATCGCGAGACAGCTTACAGTTGTTATACATGATGCACCAGTAGCCACAACCCTGTTCTGCTCTTCATCCTGCTTTCGGAGAACGTCATCAGATTACTATTTTTAGGCTTGAACCGGTAGTTAGGGTGACTCTGGCTAATAGCAACGACATCGTAGATTGGTGCCGACAACTCTACTTAAAATTCACAGCTGCATGCTAGCGTTCACAACAGCCGCACAAAGACCCCCTTAATATATGGCGCAGACTGAGAAAACATCGTAGTCTTGAGCGCTAGTTCGGGCCCAGGAGGTGTTTTCGTGAAATTTTTAAAAGCGGTCCAAATCTGTCTTTTCACTGTGGTCCTCAGCAGTTTCTCACAGGTACAAACTGCGTCCGGTTGAGACCACCACCCTAAACAGACACTGGGGATATTTTGAGTTAATGCTGTTAAATGATCTATTTTCCGCGTAAACCAACTGGGCTCTAAACGGAATATTGGGATATTTCTGGCTTATATCAGGCCTTGATCAAAACTGCCCCTTTCTTTATTATTAATTTAAATCTAGACTTACTATGTAGAATTCTTTGAAAACTGACGTTATATGTTTTGCGTATTTCGTAAAAAGCAGAGTTATTGTGAAAAAATACTTCTTACATCCCCAGGTTTTAACTATTTTAATCGCTACTTTATGCGGCGGCATATTCATTCTGGATTTTGCTATCCCCCAGGGGTATGCCGGTGGAGTGGCCCACCTCTTTCCCATGCTATTAAGTTCGTATTATTCAAATTTTAGGACAGTTGTGGCTGTTGCCACTATTTGTATCAGCTTGACAATTTTAGGTTTTTCTTTGTCAAGTATTGAAGCAGCCATTGAGCTAGTGCTGATGAATCGAGTCTTGGCAATTGTGGTGATTTTAATCTGTGCATGGTTTATAAACGCTCAAAAGAAGGCTGAAGCGATTCAAGCTAGAGTTAAAAAAGAATTTCAGATTCTTTGGAAAACTAGTACTGAGGGTATGATTACTGCGAATTCAGAAGGCATCATTACTCGAATGAATTCGACAGTCAAAAAATTATTCGGTTATGAACAGCAGAAGCTAGTGGGACAAGCTGTAGAAGTTTTAATACCCAAAGACCAGAGAAAATCACATAACCAGGTTCGGACTGCATATCAAACCGATCCGTACAAACGGGAAATGGGAGAAGGTCTGGAGCTTTATGGGCTAAATCAAGATGGTTCTCAATTTCCTCTTCTAATGTCTTTAACGCCAATTGAAATCGATGGCGTTCAAGAAGTGTTAGTAGAAATTCAAGACATTTCTAAGAGGAAAATTATCGAAGATAAGTTGCGGCAATCCGAGAAGCTTTCAGCAATAGGTCAGTTAACAGGGGGGATAGCTCACGATCTTAATAATATACTGACTGCAATGGTGGGATTCACAGAGCTCGCTCAACACAGGTTGACCAGTGACGATGAGAGTCTCAGTGATTTAAAGCAAGTGCTAATTGGAGCTGATCGTGCAAAAGAATTAATTAGCAAAATGCTTGCTTTCTCCAGTCAACAAGTTCTTAAACCAAAATTATGTAACATTAATAATGAAATCGTTGAAATGCAGGAAATGTTACAGCAGCTCATAAACAAGAGCACAAAGCTAATTCTTAACTTGAATCCCAATCTTCATTTATCATATTTAGACCAAGGCCAATTTGGTCAAGTGATTGCAAATATAATAGTCAATGCTTCAGATGCGATGCCTAATGGGGGGACTCTAGTTATCACTACGAATAATGTAGAACTTGATGAAGATTCTTTAATTGACTATCAAATAGATAATCCTGGACATTACTCCGAGCTTACTATCAGCGATAGTGGTGTAGGGATTCCTTGAGACCAACTAATGAATATTTGTGAACCCTTCTACACCACAAAAGGAAAAGACAAAGGCACAGGTTTGGGATTAGCCACAGTTTATGGAATCGTAAAACAAAGTAAGGGCCAAATCGCGGTGTTTAGCGAACCAGGAACAAGCACTACTATCAAGATGTATTTCCCTGTAGCAGAATTACGAATTATTGTCGGTAAGGGCTTTTCAAAAGAGTCATCAAATGAATTGGGAAGTGGAAACATAGTTCTAGTAGAAGACGATGAAGCTGTACGCAATCTAACAAAGCGTATCCTCGAATCTAATGGTTATATTGTTAACGAATTTGAATCTGCTGAGGAAGCACTGGAAATGATCGCTTCAATAGCCAATGTGGGGCTTGTATTAACCGATATTGTAATGAGTGGAGTTGAATTAGGGAAGAAATTAAAAGTAAAATTCCCTGGAATTACTATAATGTATATGTCTGGTTTCACAGGTGATGCTCTCGAAGACATGAATGAAAGAGAAGACGATTCATTATTCATTAGCAAACCATTTACGCAGAATGCACTGCTCGAGAAAGTTAAGCAGCACATGTAATAGCTTTTAGTCTTAACAACGAGAGTGTCCCAATAACTGTGTAAATCCCTGCAGGGTTTATTCTGCCTGCTGCAATTAACGCCGAGGACACTTGCTCCATGACTGGATTACTCTCCAAACAACGCATTATCGCTCCGCCCGGCTACAATCGCTGGCGGGTGCCGCTGGCTTCTGTAGCAATTCATCTGTGTATTGGCTCGGTGTACGCCTGGAGTATTTACAATCCTTCGCTGACTCGCGTGTTCGGTGGCGTCACCAGTGCTGCCGATGACTGGAGCCTGAGCCAGGTGGTCTGGGTCTTTACCGTGGCTATTGTTTTCCTCGGACTATCCGCGGCATTTGCTGGCAAGTGGCTGGAGCAAGTGGGTCCCCGCAAGGTGGGAGTGGTCTCTGCTTTTTGCTGGGGTGGCGGTTATATCGTCGGCGGTTTTGGCATCCTCACGCATCAGCTGTGGTTGCTTTATTTAGGCTACGGTGTCATCGGCGGTTGCGGCCTGGGCCTAGCCTACGTTTCTCCAGTCAGTACGCTCATCAGGTGGTTTCCGGATCGCCGCGGCATGGCTGCTGGCATGGCGATAATGGGCTTCGGCGGTGGCGCCATGATTGGTACGCCAATGAAAGAGTACTTCATTCGACTGTTCTACCGCGCGCCGGAATTTCTTGGAGCGGTCACCGACGTTGAGTTGGTGACTCAGGCTGGCAGGCGTTTTGCCGAGGTTGGTGGGGTATTGCAGGAAGTAGTAGTAGCGGGTGCTGCCGAGGTGCGGGACATGACCATACCCGGGCCGGAAGGAGTATATCTGGTGAACTCAGGTGCCTCCGGTGTCGCCGAAACTTTCTTTGTTATTGGTTTGATTTATCTTGTAGTGATGTTGATGGCGGCATTTTCCTACCGCCTGCCTGCAGCCGATTGGAAGCCCGAGGGCTGGCAAGAGCCGGAAGCAGACAAACGCCACGCGCTCATTTCTGGCAACGACGTCGACATCGACCAGGCCTTGAAGACGCCGCAATTTTATCAACTGTGGATCGTACTCTGCCTCAACGTCACCGCTGGCATTGGTGTGCTCGGTGTTGCCAGAACCATGATCACGGAAATTTTTGGCACTACGCTGCCGGGCACCGTCGATACAGCGTTCGCCGCCACCTATGTGGTGATGATCAGTGCATTTAATATGGTAGGCCGCTTTATCTGGGCTAGCGCGTCTGACTACATCGGTCGGCGCAATACTTACTGGATTTTCTTCGTGCTGGGCATCGTCCTGTACTTGTCTATTCCCTATACCGCAGCCCAGGTCAGTGTCAGTCAGTCGGTGATCTGGCTGGTTTATTTTTACGCGGCAACCATGATTATTTTCACCATGTACGGGGGAGGTTTCGCGACTATTCCCGCCTATTTGGCCGATATTTTCGGCACCCGCTATGTGGGTGGAATTCACGGGCGGCTGTTAACCGCCTGGAGTACGGCCGGGGTTTTGGGGCCACTTGCCATCACTTCCCTGCGACAGAATTCGGTGGACAATGCCATTAGTACGCTGGTGAGCAGCATCGACCCCACCGCGTTCCGAGCGCAATTCGGCGCGCCGGTGGAGCAGCTGCAGTTACTGGTGGAACAAAATTCTGTGACTATTGCCCGGCTCATGGAGATCGCGCCGGCGGGCACAATAGATCCTACCAGTAGCCTCTACAATTCAACCATGGTATTGATGGCGGCATTGCTGGCCCTGGCTTTGCTTAGTAATGCCTTTATGCGACCGGTAGACTCGAAGCATCATATTATTGACTAGGGCATCACTGCATTGTTCAGAGGTGTCGATAAGTAGCGGGAAGCTTTACGTGTATCTGCGCACAAGCTGTGAACTATCTTTTGAAATTGAGGTGCCGACACCTGTTGTACTAATGTTGCGTCCACACAGTGGCTATCAGCAGCAGCTTATCCGGGAAGAGTTTAGGCTCAGCCCGGATGTTCCCATGGTCGAGTTTACCGATGACTATGGCAACCTGTGTCAACGCTTGATTGCTCCGCCTGGTGAGTTTTCTATTGCCACCGCCGCCGAGGTTAAAACCACCGAACGGGTAGATCTGGCAGCGGGTGCGCCTCACGTAGAAGTTCAAAATTTACCCGATTCGCTGCTCAAGTACCTGTTGCCCAGTCGCTATTGTGAGTCTGATCGCTTCGGCGTAATGGCTACCGAAATTGTCGCGGGAAAGAGCCTGGGTTACGACCAGGTTGCTGCCATCGAGCAGTGGTTACGAGAGCGAATACAGTTTGATCCCGGTGGCAGTGACATTCCGGTTTCTGCAGCGGAAGTCAATATAAGGCAGTCAGGGGTTTGTCGCGACCTTGCACATCTTGGTATCGCTTTGTGCCGTAGCCTCAGCATTCCCGCCCGCTTAGTCGCAGGTTATCGTTATCAACTTGAGCCTATGGACTTGCACGGCTGGTTCGAGGCCTACGTCGGCGGGCGCTGGTATACCTTCGATGCAGTGTAATCTGATTCTAAAGGTGGATACGTGGCAATCGGTATCGGTCGGGACGCCGCCGATGTGGCTATCTACAACCAGTTCGGCCCTCCGGTTTATCCACTTGCCCAGAAAGTTAGCGTAGATCTCATAGTGGAAGATGGGTAGGTGTCTGAATATAGACCGAAGAGTTGATTATAATTCCTCTGTTCCGAGCTTGAGATATCCCTACAAGATTTAGCCTTAACTGTAGGTGATTGATGCGTTTATCGGGGTTTGGCAAGGGGCATTATTTTTCCGTTCCGGTGGGCCATCCCTGACCGTTTTGCACATGGATGTGCGGTATGCAGGTTTTGCCGGGAGCAAAAACCTGCCCCGCGCTCCATCCCTGGGCGCTAGTCACTACAAAACAATACCCCTTGCCAATCCCCTGTCAAACTCAGTGTCATTTTTTTGGCAGCTAGTCCGATTATTTCTGCAATAAAGTTGATGAGTATTAGTTTAATCCCCTGAGCTTTATACATATACTTTTCGAGAATGTTTCCGGCTCAGAGTCCCAAAAATAAATCATAAAAAAGGCGCCAATGTTACATTGGCGCCTTAAAGTAATACTACTTGACTGAGTTAAAAAGTTGTTGCGTAAGTTTTAGGAATGATGCAAAGAGTTGACCTATCCCCCACTTTTAGAACCATGACCTCGATGAGATTTCCAGTTAATCTAGATGGATGGAGATCTCGATATGAAGAAGCGATATACAGACGAACAGATCATTAAAGCGATCAAAGAACACG
>Ga0302135_10000505_pt1 | contig 23689 bp, 18 predicted proteins | sample CBN3_surface_MG_FD_203119 | JGI IMG/M metagenome (GOLD analysis project Ga0302135, IMG submission 203119) | Marine microbial communities from Western Arctic Ocean, Canada - CBN3_32.1 | ecosystem: Environmental > Aquatic > Marine > Oceanic | place: Canada: Western Arctic Ocean | collected...
GCACACAATCGTTTCACCCGCCTTCGCAGAGAACGTCCACACATCAACATCCTCCCGTGGAAAAATCCGGCCGTTGGCGGTGACCGGCAAAACCAGGGAGTGAGCGATCGGCCGGCCGGCCATTTCTTTTTCCATTACTTCAGGCAAATCCCCGATTACAAATTTCATATTCCGCGTCGCTCCCTGCGAGGTCCAGCAACGCCATAGCCGTTGGCCCAACTCAGCTTCCTTCGCCACGGTGATTTCGTTCAGGTGATCTTTCGGATAATTTTCTCCCTGTTGTGAAAGGGGTTGATGAATGAGTGGGCCTTCAAACCAAAGAGTTTCTGTACGCCGAATCACCGGTTGGAATTTCACTCCCGCGCCCAGCATTTCGAAGTCGGCCTGACCATGAAAATAATAGCCTCCCACGCGCACCGGCACCGTTTGGCCGCGCTGGCCTCCGGCGGGGTAAATATACGCGATATCCGGCGGCTCCGCATGGGCCTCCGCATGGGGAAATGCAACCCACCCCAGTATGGCAATGGCAACCAATCGGTTCACGACTAAAGCAGTTCCTTGATGATCCTGCCGTTATTGGTGAGCATCACTGGGCGTCCTTCCGGTGTGTGCATTTCCCCTTGGGGATTGATGCCTAGCAGGTGATACACGGTAGCGCAAAGATCTTCCGGGCCGTATGGATTTTCGGCAGGTTCTTCAGCCCACTTATTACTTTTACCAATCACGCGGCCACCCTGAATTCCGCCGCCGCCGATGGCCACGGTAAAGCCGCGACTCCAATGATCTCGACCGGCGTCTTTATTAATCTTGGGAGTGCGGCCGAATTCGCCGGTAACCACCACCACCGTTTTCTTCAGCAGTCCCCGATCATGCAGATCGTTAAATAGAGTGGGGATGGCCATATCAAATTTCGGCAACAGATCCTCTTTCAACACGCGGAAGTTGTGGTAATGCGTGTCCCAATTCGAGTGATCCACGGTCACGCATCGAACCCCGGCTTCGACCAGACGCCGCGCCATAAGACAGGATTGCCCCAACGTGGTGCGCCCGTATGCGTCACGCAATTTCGGCGATTCCTTGTGGATATCAAACGCCTCTTTAGCCTTCCTGCTGGTCATTAATTCGATGGCGCGCCGAGAAAATACACCGAGTTCACGGGTACTCCGGTTGGCCTTTGCCTCAACACTTTTTTGAAAACGATCCACCTTGGCAAGCAATGCCCGCCGGTCATCCACCCTTGCCGCAGCTACTGAAAGCGGCGGTTGCAAATCCGGCACGACAAAGCCTGGCGAACTGGGATCCGCCTCAATAGTGAACGGCGCAGCCTTAGCACCCAGGTAGGCGGCGCTGCCGCTGTTGTGCATGTTGGGCAGGCACACGTAGGGCGGAATCGGCCCGCGCGGCCCAAGCTGATTGGCAATCACCGAGCCCATCGAAGGGTGTTGGTTGTTCGGCTTGAGCCCGCCATTGAAGCCTCCGGCGGGATGATAGCCGGTAAACATATAATGATCCGCTGGCCCGTGCCCCGCATTGCGGTGGCCGAATGAGCGGATGAGTGAAAACTTGTCCATCACTTTGGCGGTTTGCGGAATATGCTCGCACACATGGGTGCCGGGCACGTTGGACCGTATGGGATTGAACGGCCCGCGAATTTCACTTGGCGCGCCGGGTTTCATGTCAAACGTGTCAATCGTGCTCAAGCCGCCTTTGAGAAAAATGAAAAGGAAACTGACATCACTTTTTGACTTGTCGATTTCACCCTTCGCCGCCGCTTCAAGCAAACGGGACATTGAGAGGTTTAATCCCAAAAAACCTGCAGTACCCACGCGCAAAAAGTCGCGGCGCGTTCGGCCATCACAAAAAAATTGGTTTGCCATATTTTCGCTCCAAATGATTCGACGTAATTCGCAGTCGTTTGTTCAGTGATTAAAAATGAATTCCAATGAATTCATCAGGCTCCAGGCAAGATCCTCCACCGCCTTGCGCCGCTGGAAACGTCGACTGCCGAGGTATTGTAGAGCGTTACTCATTTCCTCCCGGCTGGGCGGACGGCTGAATGTGCCGAGGTAAAGCCGTCGCACAATTTCTGAATCATCGTTGTGTTTCACCGTCAACCGCTTGATCCGGCCCGCCTCATGGGCAAGTTTTCTCTGCAAATTGGGCGAATTCATCAAGTGCAATGCCTGGCCGATGGTCGCGCCGGTGACGCGTTCGCACTCGCAAACAGTAACCCGCGCGGGTCGACCAAAGAGTTTCAGAAAATAATGCTGCACCTGACTGTCCCAAAGTTGCACGGCGCGATAGCCACGGGGGACACCATCAAATTTTTCCTCCACTCCCGTCACGTCGCACACTGCATCCATCAACACCTCCGCAGGCAATCGGCGAAAAAGAGCACGGGAAAAATTCTGCTCGTCCGCCGCGTTGGTGGCATTCGGCGCGGAGGAAAGTTGGTAGGTGCGCGAGGCGGTAACCGTCCGGATCATTGCCCGAAGATCAAAATTCTGCTTCACCAAATGAGCCGCCAATGCATCAAGCAACTCGGGATTGCTGGGCGGATTGGTCTCGCGTATATCATCCACCGGCATTACCAGCCCGCGCCCGAGAAAATGTGCCCAAATGCGGTTGGCCAGATTGCGGGCAAAAAACGGGTTGTCCGGCGCGGTCATCCAATGGGCCAACGTGCGGCGGCGATCTCCTTCGGGGGCCTGGGTTGGCATGATCCCGCCGAGTGGATAGGGCTGAATCACCTTGCCGGTGCGGGGATGTTTAATCACCGGATTTCCCTCGGCGGTCAGTGCCAGTCCGCCGGCCGAATTTTTCGTGGAAACCTGTTGAAAAAAACCGCGCATGGCGTGGTAATCCTGCTGAGTCCAGCGGTCATACGGATGCTGATGGCACTCGGCGCAGGTAATGCGCACGCCAAGAAAAACTTGCGAGACCATTGCCGCCATGTCGCCGGTGCCGTCTGCGGCGCGGTAAAAAAATCCAGGAGGTTGCTCCGCCAACGGCCCTTCTGCCATGAGCAGTTCCTTGGCGATGGTGTCCATCGGTTTGTTGCGTGCAAAACAATCCCGAATCCACTGGTAATAAAGATGCGCATTCTCATGGCCAAGTTTCAACCGGTCCACGCGCAGCAAGTCCGACCATTGTAGCGCCCAGTAATCTGCAAACTCCGGCTGCATGAGCAGAGTGTCCACGAGTTTCGACCGCTTGTCTTTTTCGCGGCTTGATAAAAATGCTTCCGCCTCCTTTACGTTTGGCAGTCTGCCGATGATGTCTAAATAAACCCGCCGCAGAAACGTCGCGTCATCCGCCAACGGTGAGGGCGCAATATTCAACCGCTTCAAATGTCGATCCACCAGCGGGTCAATGAAATTAAAGACGGGCAATTTTGGATAGGTCACCGCCGCACCGGGACGCGGAATGATTGCCTGAAACACAGCCACCTTGCCCCGATAACGCGCCATCACTGAAGTTTGGCCCACCACTTCGCCGAGGTCCACCCTTCCCTCCGCGGATACATTTGCCATTCCCGTATCGTTGGAATGAAACACTGAAAGCCAGGTTACGTCCTGCTTTGATCCATCCGCATATTCCGCAATCACTTTCAGCGACCGGTTTGCCCGCTGCCGCATCACCTCGCGTGCCGGTTCCAATCGCACGTTGATCAGCGCCGAGCGTCCCTTAATTTCAAACTTGGCTCCGCCTTGAATCCAGTCGCTCAAAAGACGGTATGCCCGCGACCCCTTCGCCATGCGTACCCCCCCGCCGTGCCCCAATTCGCCGGTGATTTTTCGCAGCACCAAACTATCCTCCGGCGACGCATACGAAATACGACGACCACGACTTCCTTTCGTCAGGGCCCGATAATCCCCTTCGGGGTCATGACTGAAGACTGAAAGATTGAATCCGTTTTGCCCCTCCACCTTGCCGTGGCAGGATGAACCGTTGCATCCCAATCGGGACAGCAACGGCAACACGTCATTCATAAAATCCACCGGAACCGCCTGCGCGCACATGCCGGTAATCATCAGCAAATAAAGAATTGTCCGTGTCGCCAACCGCATTCTGGAAGACTACAATGAACTTTAAAAATTCCCAAACAAAAAAACCGAAATGCCATCCCTTGGCGAATTGATTATTTCGACTGCAAAAACGCCAGCAAATCGGCCATTGCGGCGGGCGGCAGCGCGGCTTCGAGGCCGGGGGGCATTAGGGAGAGGCCGGTGCTTTGGAGGGTTTTGATGTTGGCGCGGAGGATGATTTGTTCGGCGCCGATGGCGGTGCGCAGCGTGAGGCTGGTGGGGGTCTCGGCGGTGATCACGCCGGTGTGCGCGGTGGCGTTGCGCGTGATGATGACGTAGCCGACGTATTTGTCTTCCACGGCGCGGTTGGGATCGAGGATGGCAATCAGCCAATCGGCGGTGGGCTTGGCGGCGAAGAGGGCGGGATCCGGGCCGACGGGGTTGCCTTTGTTTTTGAAACGATGGCAAACGGCGCAGTTGGCTTTGAACAGGAACGCGCCGTCCTCGGCGTTGCCTTTGAGTTTCCCAACGCCGGCGTAACGGGCGATGACTTTGGCGCGGTTGGGGTCGACTTTGCCGAAGAGTTGGGTGGCGCGCGCGCGGAGGGTGGCGTCGGTGTGTTTGGTAAATTTCTGGCGATGCGCGGGGCTGATTTGGTTGGCGGGCAAATCGCCTTTCTCGAGCGCAGCGAGAAGGGCTTGCGTCCACGCGGGGCGGGTGAGAAGGGTTTCGATGGCTTCGGCGCGGATGGCGGGGCTGAAGGTTTTCCAACTACCGAGCAGTGCGCTGACCAAATGCGGCTGGTGAATTTTTCGCAACGTGGCGAAGGCGGTTTTTTGAAGCGCGGGCGGGTGCTCGGCGGCGAGCAATTTGACGAGGGATTTTTTGTCGGCATCGATGGGTTCGAGGCCGCGGGCGAGGAGGGGGATGGCGGCTTGCCGCTCAGCGGTGGTGGCGTTCGGATTGGCGGCGGTGGCGCGGGCGTGTTTGAAAAGGGCTGTAGTTTTGTTGAGAGCGACTTTGAGTTTGGGCGGTGCGGTCTTTTGGAAATCGATGAGAGTTTGGCCTCGGGCGTGGAGGGCGTCGAGGAGCCCGGCCAAGATGGTGAGGTCGGCGGGGGTGAGGTCATTGAGCACAAGGGCGAGGGCGTCGAGTTGTTCGCCGGTGGTGGCGAGTTGGAGAAGGTGGTTGGAAAGGTCGGCGGGCGGGCGGCCTTTCTGCGAAAAGATTTGCTTGAGCATCGCGGCGGCGTGCGGGGCGGCGGAGCTTTTTACAGCCAACTGAAGGTCAGCATTTTTGGGATGCTGCACGGCGAGGTAAACAAGGCCTTCGGTGATGAGTTGGCCTTTGCCTTGGCCGAGGGTGAAGGCGAGTTGGCGAAGAACGCGCGGGGATTTGTCGGTGAGGCATTGGCGGGCGAGGGCTACGTTGCCGCCCCCATTTATTTCACACAACCGCACGGCGTGTTCGCGGACGGCCGCGTGGTCGTCGCGCAAGGCGCGGGCGAGGGTTTCTTTGTCGAGCGCGTTCAAGCCCGCGAGGGTGTGCAGAGCGTGGATGCGTGCTTGGGGCGAAACGATTCCGCGCAACATATTGGCGGCAATTGAGCCGAGGAGCTCATGGCTCTTGGGGTCGTTGCGCGCGATGAGCAATCGCTGGGCGGTGTCGCGTTGCCAACCGTTGGGGTGGTCGAGTGCCCAGACGAGTTGTTGCGTAGGGAATTGGTCAAGGCGCGGGATTTTTCGCAGCTTCGTGCCCTTGGGAATGATGCGCCAAATGCGGCCTTTGTCGTGGCCGGCGCGGAGGTTCACGCGACTTTGCATCGAGGAGGGGATCCACTCGGGATGCTCGATGACGAGCCGGTACATATCGGCGATGTACAACGCGCCGTCGGGGCCGGTCTTGATTTGCGTGGGGCGAAACCAATTGTCGGTGCTGGCGAGGAATTCGCTTTTCTCCTCGCCCGCCGCGCGGTGGCTCTTGAAACTCACGCCGTCGGGCACGAGCACTTCGCGATGGACGAGGTTGTGCACCGGTTCGCTAATGAACACGCTGCGCGCAAAATCCTTGCCAAACAAGCCGCCGCGATAAGGCGTGGCACTGTTGGCGCTGGTCACGTGGCCGTAGCTTTGCGGTTGATTCGGGCGCACCATCTTGGCGCTGATGGGGAAACAGCGGTTGCTGGAAAACGTGTTGCGGCGCGTGGCCCCGACGGCGAGTTGCGGATTGCGCGCGAGGTAGCGCAGCGGCACGTGATAATACCACAACCAGTTTGGGTTATTGTTGCCGAACCAATTACCCCAGTCATCACGCCAACGACCGAACTGCGTTTGGCCCGCGACGGCCTCGAATTCGCCGGTTACCTTAAACCGAAAATCGCGTCCACTAATATTAACGCGCTGTCCCGTGGCCTTGCTGGTGATGATGCCGCCGCTGTCGCCGTTGGCGGCGTAAATCCAGTTGTCCAAGCCCAGCGCGAAGCCGTTCATCCGATGCTGCTGGTTGCCCTCGCGGAAGCCGGTGAAGAGCACGCGGCGCACATCGGCGCGGCCATCGCCGGTGGTGTCCTCGGCGTAGAGGATCTCCGGCGCGGCGCTGATGAGCACGCCCTTGCCCCACGGCATCACGCCGTTGGGAAAATTCAGGCCATCGAGAAACACCGTCGATTTTTCATAACGCCCATCGCCATCGGCATCCTCCAGCCAACGCACCACGCCGCCGCGCTTGCCTTTTCCATCAATGCCCGAGGGATAATCGCCCATCTCGGCCACCCAAAGTTTGCCGTCCGCGCCCCAGTCGAACGCCACGGGGTCGCGCACCTGCGGCTCACTCGCGACGAGCTGCACCTCAAAGCCCTCGCGCACTTGGAAGCAACGGCGGCTTTCCTTCGGCTCCTTCGCCTTCGGCCCGCCGAAATCCAGCAACTGCTTAAACGACCGCCGATCCACCACATCCGGCAAATGCGCCGTGTCCTCGTTCTGCACCCACAAGTGCCCGCTATGAAACCACGCGCCATTATTCGGATGCTTGCCCCCGCGCGAAATCATCGGGATAGCATCCTTGTCCCCGCGCTTCCCCTCGCGCACCATCGTCCATCCTGGCTTCCACCCCAACCCCGGATTCACCCGAGTCTCCCAAAGATAAACGCCCCAACGCTTTTCATTAGAAAAAACAATGTCGTCAAAGCCATCGCCGTTGAGATCGATGAAACGGAGGCTGGGGTCGGACAGGCTGATGTCATCGGGGGTTGCCAGTGTCATTGGCGTCCATCGTTTCCCGCCTGAATCCCAACGATGAATGCGGTCACCGAGCCATTCGGAAATTCCGTCGTTGTTTATGTCCCGAAGAATTCCCTTGCCGTTTGCCGGCGGCTTGCCGGCGGTCTGTTTCCATCCGCCATTTTCAAATGTCCAGATTGCGCCTGACAATTCAATCACTGACGCGCCATTGTGTTTGTGCAGGACTCCGGCGGTTGACTGGCGTGTATCGAATTCAAGCGGGGTTTCCTTCCACACCCTCGCCTTGTCTTCCCAAATGCGTGTCACCTTTTTGGCGGGAATCAACACGTCCATAAATCCATCGTGGTTCACATCCATCAACTGTACTCCAGCATCTTGCCCCTTGGCATCCCTGAGCGAACTGTCCTTCAGCAAATTCTTCTCCAACCGCTCCGCGCATTCCTTGAAATTTAAAAACTTCACCTTCTTGCCGTACTTTGTTTGCGCGTAGTCGATGAGGGCGACGAGTTGGTCGGAGCTGCTCCAGCCGTGGGGGTGGAAGACGAGGTTCATCACGCCCTGTTTGCGCACGGTGACGTCGAGGGCGCGTTTCCACTCCTCGAGCAGTTGCGGATTTTGGCTGCCGATGAGATTTTGTGCCTCCCAATCGCTGGGCACGGTGCAGGGGAATTCCCAGCACAAGCGGTTGACCACATAAGGATACGGATAATCCTCAATCGTGCCCACGTACGAGCCCATCGTGCGCATCCCCTTGCGATGTTTGGGCGTGGCTTTGCGCGGCAGATACTTGGCGAAGCGCTCGGTACCGTCCTTGTCCAACACCCACTCGCGCGGGAGCGATTTGTCCTTGGAGGTGGTGATGTTGAATACGGATGAATCGATCTGCAGATAACGTCCGTCCGTGCTGGTTTTATTGAAAATCTCCGCGAAGAACCGTGGGCTGAGGCTGTTCATCGAATCACAACAGGGCATGCGATAGGCCACTGGTGTGTTGCCCTTAATTTGGCTGAGCAAATCCACCCCGCTGTGGACGACATTCGCTGCCTGCACAAAATTCCCCTTCTGCAAAAGCGGACACGGATGCGTAAGCGTGTGGACCTCGATGGACACTCCCTCGACGAGCCACTTTTGCACCTGCTTGTCATCCGGCGCAATCCGGCAAGTCATAATACTCACTGGCGCCCGCCCATCGATTTTTTTCAACCGCTCCAAAATCGGCCGCAAAAATTTCTCATACCCCGCCGCCGCCCGCATATCGTCGATGCCCAAAGTGAGCACCGCCTCCACGTCTTCCTCGCCCACCCACTGCGGCGTGATGAGCTTCGGAAAATCCCGATGCGGATAAAACGGACTCGGGTCATCCAGATACACCAGGCGATTGGCGGGGCTTTTGGGGATGTGCGTTTGGGCAAGGGCGGGGAGGGCAAGCGCAAGGAGAAGCAGCAGCGGCAGCCGAATGGAGTTCATCCATCAAAGGTAAAAGGTCAAAAGCAGAAAGTCAAAGCCACTGTTTTCTGTAGGCGGGGCCGATGGCCCCGCTTCCCGGGCCACCGGCCCGGGCTACAAACTTGATTACCGCACCACCGCGCATTCGGGCAACGCGGCCTCCAGCTCGGCCACGCCGGCATCGGTCACAGGGGTGGCGGTGAGCAGGAGCAGACGCAAGGCCGTCAGACCGGATAAGTGTTTGAGGCCGGCATCGGTGATTTTTGTGTCGTATAAATAAAGCGCGCGCAATTTTTTTTCGTTAGCTAACTTGGCGAGAGCTTCATCGGTCACGGCAAAACTGCCGAGGCCCAGCCATAACAAATTCCCTTCCGCATCAAAACCGTGATCCACCGCCAGCGATTCCAGCGCGGCCTTGAGTGTTCCTTTTTGCTGGAGCGCACGCAGCAAGGGATCGCTTGTGGGAGTGGAGGGATTTACGGGCGGAGAATTGGTGGAAGGAATCACCGGTGCGTTGGTTTGAATTGGCGCGGGATTGTTTGTGGCATTCGCATTCTTCGCCGGCGGCGGAAGGTCGGCCGGTTTTTTGTCCTTCATCGTCACCGCCAAAAAAATGGCCAACGTCAGACCCAACCCTGCCAAGGATACGACGATAATTTGATTTCTGGATACTGCGGCCATCGCTCGGTGGCAGCAGTGTGCCCGTCCGCTAGCGGGACGGCAAGGGAAGGTTACTGCGCGGCTTGAAACTCGACCGACAAGCGCTGCCCTTCGGCCACGGCTTCGGGGATCATTTGGTCGGTCAGCACTTCCTTGTCGCGCTGGGCCTGTCGATGATTTGCCGCCGCAGCGAGGTTCAGCCATTTATAAGCTTGTACGAGATCCTGCTCCACGCCATCGCCGTGCGCGTAGCACAAGCCCGTGTAATATTGGGCGTCCATGTGCAAATTTTCTGCTGCCTGCAAAAACCATTTCATTGCCTCCGCATTATCCTTCGGCACCCCCTCGCCCACCCGGTGCAAATAACCCATTTGAAATTGCGCATCGGCATAGCCCTGGTCAGCGGCCTTTTTCATCCACGCGGCAGCGGCCTGATCATCCTCGAGCACGCCGCGGCCGTCGGCCAACATCAGCGCCAGATTGTAGCGTGCCTTCTCCAAGCCTTGTTGCGCTGCCCGCTCGTAGTACATCGCAGCCAGAGGAATGTCCATTTTCACTCCGGTGCCTTTTTCGAGCATCAACGCTAAGTTAAATTGCGCTTCCGCCAATCCCGTATCAGCAGCTTTTTGATACCATTCCGCAGCGGTAACTAATTGTCCGGCGATATCGTGCTGCAACCCCAGGTTAAACTGCGCTTCCGGATTACCCGACGCTGCTTTGCTCCGGTCAATCGGTGGCTGAATATTGGTTGGAAGCGGAAATCCGTTTGGCTGGGGAACAATAATTTCCGGAGCATCCGGCGTGCCCGTGGATCCGCAACCCGTCAGGAAAAACGCCACGGTCAAACCCGTCGCCACACAAATGTTCAAATTAGTTTTCATGCTAAAAATGCCGTCCATAGAGTAGCGGGGACAGTATCAAAAAAGGAGACGCCCATCAAGCCGGAACGTTACAACCTCACTCCGGCGGTGCCCCCATTTCCGCGCGCAACGCGTCGAGGTCACCCGGACTCAATTGCCGCGCCACCGCATCAAGATTTTTGCCCGCCTTGCGGTCGCCCTGATTGGCCGCCTGAAAAAAGAACCGATACGCCTTCAGCAAATCCTGCTCCACGCCATCGCCGGAAAAATGCCGCGCGCCCAAGTTATTTTGTGCCAGCATATGGCCGGCGGCGGCCGCTTGTTGCAGCCACTCCACCGCCACATCGTCATCCAACTCCACCCCCATCCCCAGCGCATGCCGCCAGCCCAGCTCATACTGCGCCTCCGGCGCCTCTGCATCGCTGCCCTCCGCCTTGGCGGTGAGGGCTTCCAGATTGACTTCATTCTCTTCCATAATTTCTGTCGCTCGGGCAGTGTTAAATTATTGCTCGCGGCTGTCCATCACGAAGGTGACGGGACCGTCGTTGATGAGGCTTACGTCCATCATCGCCCCGAATTCGCCGGTTTCCACTGGCACTTCCAGCGCGCGCAGTTGTTTGCAAAAATATTCGTACAAGCGCTCGCCCTCCACCGGCTCCGCAGCCGTGGTGAAACTCGGCCGACGCCCTTTGCGCCAATCACCGGCCAGCGTGAATTGGCTGATCACCAAGGCGGAACCGTTTACATCGCAAATGGAATGGTTCATTTTGCCGTCGTCGTCATTAAAAATCCGAAAGCCCGCGATGCGATCGGCGAGATAATCTGCGTTCGCTTCCGCATCGCCTTTGGTCACACCGATGAGAATCACCAAGCCCGTGCCGATCTCGCCTGTGACGCGATCGCCCACGGTGACTTTGGCGGCGGTGGTGCGCTGGAGGACGGTGATCATTTTTTAAGTTTCAATTTTCAGCACCGCCGCTTGATAAATGATAATTGAAATTTCCCCCTCACTTCCACCCCAACCAACTCTTAAGCGTGACGATATCTTTCCGGATCGCCGCCACGTGTTGCGGAATCAGCTTGGGGTCGCGGTGGTTCAAATATTCCTCGTGCAGATTGATGGGGCCGGTGAAGCCGCTGGCGATGAGTTGGCGCGGATATTTTTTGTCTACAATGCCCTCGGCGAGCGAACAGTTTGTGCGATGCTGGTTGACCCATTTGAAACTTTTTACATACAACGCGCCGATACGTGGGCGTAGCAGATTCGCGTGCAACGGCCACGCGCGAGTGCCCTCGGCCTTGGCGTGGCTCATGTCGAAACCGACCGCCACATGCTTGGGATCGTGCACCTTAAACAACTCATGCAAATCCCACAAAGGCGCGCCGACGTAGTTGCTGCCGGAATGGTTTTGGTAAATTGCCTGCAAACCCAATTCTTTGTTGAGCGCCACGAGGTTTTTTAGAATCGGCCGGAATTCATCAAGCTGTTTCAAGACGGGCCGCTTAAGGTCATACTTGAAATACCCCATCCGATAACGCGTCACGCCCAGTTTGGCCGCCACGCGGAGTTGCTGTACGTTGAGCTTGTCGTCAGCGTTGTTGATGCCCGAGGCCATGATCGTCAGCTCAAGTTTCCGCTTGCGAAGGGCCTCCACCATTTTCGGTAATTCATCAGGCACTTGCTCCGGCGTGATGTGGCCGCCGGGACGAATGGTGCCTTCAATACCATCAAAGCCCAGCTCGGCGATGAGGTCCGCCAAGTCATCGTAGCTCATTGACTGGAAGGGCTTAGTAAACACACAAAATGGATTGCGTCGTTTGGCTCCCAGCGATTCGGCGGAGAGCAATGGCGTGGCGGTCACGGCGGCCGCGGCAGCTGCGGAGGTGGTGAGGAATTGTCGGCGATGCATGCCGGAACTGTGCCGCGCCCTTGCGCGGGCGGCAATCATTTAACCCTTCCGCCGGACGCATCGCCTCCGTAGGATGCCGCCGCTTTCCGATGGATTCCTCCAAGGCACTTGATCAACAAACCATCTTCCGCACGTGGCTTCCGCTCGCGGCGAGTTGGCTGTTGATGGGCGCTGAGCTACCGCTACTCAGCGCGGTGGTGGCGCGCTTGGCCGATCCGGATGTGCACATGGCGGCGTACAGTGGCATTGTATTTCCACTGGCACTGGTGATCGAGTCGCCCATCATCATGCTCCTCACTGCGTCCACAGCGCTGAGCCGCAACACCCGCGCGTACAAAAAAATGTGGCGGATGATGACGTGGATGAGCGTGGTACTCACGTTGGGGCACGTGGCGATTGCCTTCACGCCGTTGTACGATTTCATCGCGCTGAAAATTCTCAATGCACCGGCAGATATCATTGAGCCCGGCCGCGTTGGGCTTCAAATCATGACGCCGTGGACTTGGGCCATCGCGCATCGGCGTTTTAATCAGGGCGTGCTCATTCGCTTTGGGCAATCCGGCGCGGTCGGCTGGGGCACGGCAATGCGATTGGTGGCGGATGTAATTGTCCTCGCCATTGGTTTTGCGTTGTACGATGTCGCCGGCATCGTGGTGGCCACGGCGGCGGTGGCGGCGGGAGTACTGGCGGAGGCGGCGTACATCCACTGGAAAGTGCAGGCGGTGATCAACGGCCCTTTGCGCAAAGCCAGCGGCCCGGCGATCACGCAACGCGAAGTGATTTTGTTTTATTTGCCGATTGCCTTCGCGCCCACCATCGGGCTGCTGGGCCAGCCGATGCTCACCGGCGCCATGGGCAGGATGGATGCGCCTTTGCTCACGCTGGCGGTATGGCCCACGGTAAACAGCCTCATCTTTATGCTACGCGCCGCGGGCATTGCCTACACGGAAGTGGTGGTGGCACTGCTCGATCGGCCCGGCGGCTTACGCCAATTGCGGCGATTCACCGTGTGGCTGAGCCTTGGGCTAAGCGTGCCGTTGCTGGTTTTGTGCACGACGCCGTTGATTGATATTTGGTTCGACCGCTTTATTGGGCTACGACCGGAACTGGCCGCGCTGGGCAAATCCGCGCTGTGGTTTGCGGTGCTGATGCCGGCGGTCACTGCTTGGGCTTGTTACTTCGAGGGATTACTCATCCACCACAAGCGCAGCGCGGCGGTTACCGAAGCGGTAGTATTTTTCATCGTCACCCTGTTCGCCTTTCTGTTTTTTGCGGTGAAAAACCAAAGCATGCCGGGCCTCAACGCGGCGGTGTGCTCCATGTTCCTTGCCGGCGTGGCACAAACGCTCTGGCTTTGGCGTCGCAGCCACGGGATCACCCGGGATTATTTGGCGCAATAACCACCCAATTCCCGCAGCCCAACGACCGATTTTTCTTTCTACTTTTGGAATTTTACTTTTAATCGCGGCATGACTCGCCGCGAAGCCATCCTCACTGGCGCTGCCGCACTCACCGGCTGCGCCACGCTCTCTCGAAATCAGACCGGCCACATCGATGCCCACAGCCATATTTGGACTGACGAGGTGAAACGCTTCCCGCTGGCGCCCGGCAAGACTGTGGCTGACCTTAAGCCGCGCACGTTCAAGCCCGAAACACTCATCGCGCTGGGCAAAACTGAAAACGTCACGCGCCATGTCCTCATTTCCCACGGGCCCTTTCACGGCTACAACAACGACTACTACATTCACGCCGCCAATCAATTCCCCGGCGTGTTCGCCATCGTCGGCGCGATGGATCCCGCGCTGGATCGCATCCCCGCCCGCATGATTGCCAGCCGCAAACTCGGCATCACCGGCTATCGCATCCTGCCCAACAACAATGCCGACTGGCTCCAAGCCACGCCCATGCAAACCATGTGGAGCATCGGCGCGAAGGAACGTATTGCGATGTGCCCGCTCATCGATCCCAAGTTCATCGCCGGCCTCGGCCCGATGTGTGAAAAATTTCCGGACACTCCCGTTGTCATTGATCACTGCGCCCGCATCGACACCCAACACGAAACTGAACTGACCCAACTCTGCGCCCTCGCGAAACACAAAAACGTGCACGTGAAAATTTCCGCCTTCTACGCCTTCGGCGCCAGGAAACCGCCGTACGATGAGCAAATCCCAAAAGTCAAACGCCTCTTCGAAGCCTACGGCCCGCGCCGCCTCATGTGGGCCAGCGATTGCCCGTATCAGCTCGGCGGCGAAAATACCTACGCTGCCTCCATCGCGCTGGTGCGCGACAAGTTGGATTTTGTAACCGCCGAGGACAAACAATGGCTCCTGCGGCGCACGGCTGAAAAAGTGTTTTTCAATTAAGAATGATGCCGACTCAGTCGCTCCAACTTCTCGCCCCATAACTTCTGTGCCATCTCGCGGGCGGGGACGAAGGGGCATTTGGGCTTGGGATTCGCGTGCGTGACATCCTGATGATGCAGCGCGTATTGCGCGCCGGTGAGCACAGCGTCGCTGCCCCATTGGCCTTCGAGCTTTTGCACTGCGGCATCCAGCGCACCCCAGCGTTCGGCGTCGGTGGTGCCCCAGAGCGTCGGCTGTGTGTCCAGCGGTTTGAGGTTGCAGAAACAAAGGCGAATCTGCCGCACCGGCTGCACGTGGCCGGCCATCGTTTCATCAAACAATTCCTCGAGCACCGTGTTGATGGTGGAGTTAAGAAACTGCGGATGCGTAAAGCGATGCGCCGCGACGCTCTCGGTGAAGTCCGTGAAGCGAATGGCCAAACTCATCTCACGCGCCTGCAACCCCTCGCGCCGCAGTTGGCCGATCAGCCGCGTGCTTTCGCTGAGCGCGAAAATCAGCGCCGCCTCGTAATCCGGCTCATCAAACGGCAGCGTGGTGCTGCTGGAAATCGTCGTGCGATCTTTCACCTCCAACAGCAGCGGCTCGTTCCAATGCCCATTAGCGAAGAGCCAAAGTTGCTGACCCCAAATGCCGAACTTTTGTTTCAGCATCGTGGACGGCAGCCGCGCCACATCACCAAACGTCCGCGCGCCCAGCACCGCCAATGAACGCTCGCGCCGCTTGCCCACCCCGGCCAACTCACTCACGTGGCGCTCCTCCAAAAATTCCTTCTCGCCATCCGGCGGCACTTCCACAAACCCCGGCTTGGCCGCGCTCGTCGCCAGCTTTGCCATCCACGTGCTGCGCCCGAGGCCCGCAGACACCGGCAGCCGCAGCTCATCTTGAATCCGCGCCCGCAAGCCGTTCACATAATCCGCCGCCGTCGCCACGGTTGTCTCCCGCCACACGTGCGTGCCCATCGTGGTCAAATCCAAAAACCCCTCGTCAATGGACATCGGCACCAACGTTGGCGAGTAATCCTCCATGATTTCAAACATCGCCTGTGACAGCCGCCGATACTCATCGTACTGCGGCCGCGCCAGCACGCCGTGCGGGCACACCCGCTTCGCCTCAAAACACGCCATCCCCGTGTGAATCCCAAACCGTTTCGCCTGGCGATTGGCGGCAATCACAATCCCATCCCCACGCCGCCCGCCGCCCACCCACACCGGCCGGCCCGACAACGAGGCATCCAGCGCCACCTCGCAACTAGCAAAAAAGGTGTCGCCATCGACATGCAAAATTCGACTGGGCTGCCGCAAATACATTGTGGGTTCGCATCCACTTTCCGCGCAAAATCACGCGTTGTCAATATGAGTGAAGGGGTGGGACAAAGAGAGTCCGAGAAGGACAGGCCTTCACACTTTGCGCCGCTGCACTTCAAACTGCCGATGTTTGCGCTTCGACTTGGAAACTTCAAACCCGGGGCTGGCGTTGAACATTCTGGCGATGCGAGTGGCGATGCCAGCGTCGGCCGCGCCGTGGTGCGCGTGAAGGAGAAAGCGCACGTGAAGTGGTTTGTCTTTTTTAATCACCACCGCCCCATGGCGACAGAGGGATGCGCCCATCCAACCATCCTCGCGCACGTGCCAGTGCGAGGGGTGGCTTGGATTTTTTGCGTGATCGAAATACGTGATCCCCTCGGTGACGGTCACGCGTTTGCCTTTGACCCGCCGTGCCACTGCGCCGCTGTAATCCATCCACGCCGCCGATTGCCCAAAAATTTCGGGCTCGCCGCGCCCGCCTTCGCTGCTGGTGATTTGCCCTTCGCCCCAAAAAGTTGCAATCCCCTTCGCCATCCGCACCGCGAGCAGACCAAAATTCGACTGCTCCAACGTCACCGGCGCGCCCGTCGACGTAAAGGTGGATTGCAATTCCAGAAACGTCTCGCCCTCCGGGCCGGGGCGAATGGCGGCGACCATTTCCTGCTCCATTATTTCCTTTCCGTCGCCGTTGAACCAGCCGGCGCTCGTGGCCATCACCGCCTCCGTGTCACCATCCGAGTAAGCAAGCCACCGCGTTTGCCGAATACGCGCCTTGGTGTTGTCGCCCCAGAAATCCTCACCGTCCACCTTCGCGTGCGCCCACCACACGGAACGGTGGTGATCGTGATTCTGTGCCCCCGGATGCCCCATACGCGTCAGTGTCTCGCCCGAGGGTCCGTTGAAGGGATAAAAAAATGGCCGCGGATATTTTGCATCGAAGTGCCAGCGCACCCGCTCGCGGCCATCGATTTGCAGCGAAACTTGGTCGTCCGGCAACGGAAGAATCTGGCACTTTGGGAATTGAAACGGCATGCGGAAATTGAGACATGGATTACACAGATTTTCACGGTAAAAAAATCTGTGAGTATCCCTGTCTGTGACGCATTGACAAACTCCGCCCATGCGCCACTCTTGCCCCATGAACCGCCGCACATTTTTCGCCAGTTCTGCCGCCGCCGCCGTTTCCTTTCCCGTCCTCGCCAAGAGCTTGGTTAAAAAACTGCGCGTTGGCGTCATCGGCCACACCGGTCGCGGCAATTTTGGCCACGGGCTGGACACGGTTTGGATGGGCCTGCCGGAAACAGACATTGTGGCCGTGGCCGATGCCGATGCCGCCGGCCTGGCCAATGCAAAAAAGAAACTCAAGGTGAAGCACGGATTTGCCGATTACCGGAAAATGCTGGCTACGGCAAAGCCAGATATTGTTGCCGTGTGTCCGCGTCATGCAGATCAGCATCACGACATGGTGCTCGCTGCCATGGAGGCCGGCGCGCAGGGCGTTTACATTGAGAAACCGTTTGTCCGTACCCCCGCCGAGGCAGATTCGCTTCTCGCCGCCTCCAAAAAACACGGCGTCAAAATCGCTGTCGCGCACCGAAACCGTTATCATCCCATGCTCGCGGCCATCGATAAATTCATTGCCGAGGGCAAGCTTGGTAAACTTCTGGAAATCCGCGGGCGGGGCAAAGGTGATCGTCGCGGTGGCGCGGAGGATTTGTGGGTGCTCGGCTCGCACGTGCTCAATCTCATCCACTACTTTGGTGGCACCCCGCGCAGCTGCTCCGCGCGACTGCTCCAAAACGGCAAACCTGTCACCGCAGCCGATGTGAAGCCCGGCAATGAAGGCCTCGGCCCGCTGGCCGGCAATGAGCTGCACGCACGCTACGAAATGTCGCGCGGCGTGGTTGCCTATTTTGATTCCATCGCCAACGACGACACAAAAAACTTTGGCTTCGGCCTTCATCTCATCGGCAGCAAAGGCGTCCTCGCCCTCCGTAACGACCGCCATCCGTTCGCGCATTGGGTGCCGGGCAATCCGTTCGCTCCCGCGCTGGAACCGCGCCCGTGGATTCCCTTCACCGCAGCCGGATTAAATAAAAAGCTGCCCAACATGCAATCGATCAACGACCTCGTGCATCACGTCACCGCCGCGCGTGATTTGATCCGCTCCATCCGCGACAACCGTGAACCTCTCTGCAACGGGCAGGAAGGGGCGATGACCGTGGAAATGATTTGCAGCGTTTTCGAATCCCACCGCCAAGGCGGCCGCGCCGTGGCTTTCCCGCTCAAGGAACGCGGCAACGCGCTGGCGAAGTTGAACTAAGTTCAAACGCTGAGGCGCAGAGAAAAGGCCGCTTAGCGCCTAGTGCTCTTCCTCAACGAGGCAGCCGTACTTGGCGAAAATGTAGGTGAAGCCGATGAGGTAGGCAAAGAAGGGCACCATCGAAAGAAGGCCATCGCCTTTAACCATAATGAGAATGGTCACGCCCAGCGCAATGCCCATGGCGAGGATGACTATAAATGCCTTAAAAAACTGCATACGCGGCGGACTCTATCCCAATCGCTGTGCGGTTCAAGCCTTATTAATAGCGCACCTGCACACCCGGCAGCGCAGCTTTGAGCTCCGCCACGCCGGCATCGGTTACTTTCGTGGGGTACAGGAATATTTGCCGCAAGGATCGAACGGCCGCGAGGTGTTTGAGGCCGGCATCGGTCACTTGTGTATCGGCAAGGCTGATGATGCGCAGTTGAGTGAGCGTCCGCAAATGTGCAAGTCCTTCGTTGCTCACGCCCGTTTTGGCAAGATACAATTCCCGCAACTGCGTGTGCTTCGCGAGGTCGGCCAAGTCCGCATCGGCTACAGCTTTGTTGGACAGATTAAGATAAGTGATGCGCCCGCGATTGTCTTTTCTCACTCCGGTCTCACCCGCTTGAGAAATCAACCAGTCAGCGCCGCCGCCGGTATTGCCCGAACCGCCCGTGGGTGATTCACACCCAACCAAAACAACGACCATTACTAAAATAAAAAACCTCATGCACGAAGTTACCCTAGCCGGATGGGTGAATCAATCCTTGAAAAAAGAGGAGAGGCGGGCACCAGAAGATGGCAACCCGCCCCTCGTTCGAGGCATGTCACAAACCATTGTATCCTCAACGAAATACTTGTCTGACTTGTTGGCTGTACTAAGCCCTCGTTAATAATAGTAGAGCAAACGCCGTGCCAACTCAGGCCAGCGCAAAAACCAACGGAAAAACATAGAAAGGCAAATGCGCGTGAAAAATCGTGCGTGAAGATTGCACATTCCGCGCAATTTTTACTCCAAGCTGAACCGGCACACGCCCGGAGTATTAATCTCAACCGGCGGTCTCATCACCCTTGGGTTTTTCCAATTCCCAGCGGGCAAGTTTGTTGTGGCCGACGGCGAAGATTTGGTCGGCCTTTTCGCTGAGGTTGAACTCGTGGATGTGCATCGGGGCTTTCTCGGAGCGGACGATTTTCATCGCCTCGGGGTCAATAAATAGAAGCCAGCCGTTGTGATCGCCGCCGGCGGCGAGAAGCCATTTTTTCTCGGGGTGATATTCCATGTGCTCGACAAGCCCCTTGAACTTGTCGCCCGCCTCGATGACCTTGAGTGACTTGCCTTTTTCCCAGTCAAAAAATTCCATCCGCGACTTGGCTCCGAGGTGATCGATATTGCCAATCTTGCCAATGCCGCCGGCGGTGAGCATCTTGCCGTCGGGCGAAAAACGCAGGCTGCGGATGCCGCCGATGGAGTGGCGACGCTGCTTGGGATCCCAAGTGTACATGCCGGGCGATTCGCAGGTTTTCAATTGCTTGCCGGTTTGCACGTCCCAAATGACGATGTGGCCGGGCTTGTCGGCGGTGGCGAGCTTGCTGCCGTCCGGGCTGAAGACGGCGCAGAAAAGCATGCTCGGATAATTGTGCGGGGTCTTTTCCTGGTGGCCGCGCAGTTCACGGACGAGCTTGCCGGTCTCGGCATTCCACAGGCGGCAGACCATGTCGTCCGCCACGCTGGCAATGAGCTTGCCGTCCGGTGATGCCTCCACGCCGCGTAGCCACTTGGCGTGAGCTTTTTGGCGCCGAATCAATTTGCCGCTCTCGCGGTCCCTCCATGCAAGATGCCGGTCCCACGCGCCGGTGACGATGTGTTTATCCGTCAATGCCGTGCCCGTCACAAAGCTGCTGTGGCCGTCGCCTTCGCACCGCTTGGATTCGGGCTTGTCGCTGGCGAGGTCCACGAGATACAGGCCGCCGTCGCTGCTGCCCACGTAGCATTCGCCGCTTCCGGGCACACGCGCCATGCTAAAGCAGATATCGCTTCTGCCTACGTCTTTTTGGACTTTGAAATTGGTGCCGTTGTCGTCTGCCATCATGTTTTTTTACGCGAGCACTTCGCGGATAGGTTTGATGCCCGGGTTGACCAGCGGGATGGGGCGGGCGCCGACGTGGTATTCTTTGTGATGGTCGATGCCCGCAGCCTCGAGAATGGTGGCGAAAAATTCGCCGGCGCCAACTTCGCCTTCGGTTACCTCTTCACCTTTGGCATCCGTTTTACCAAACACTGCTCCTCCCTTCACGCCGCTGCCGTGCAGCGACGCGCTCCATGCGGTGGCAAAGTGATCGCGCCCCAGGCTGCCGTTGATACGTGGCGTGCGGCCGAACTCAGCCATCGTCACGATGAGCACGTCGTCAAACATACCGCGCTGCTTAAGATCGTCGATCAGCGCGGCGAGCACGCGGTCCAATTCGGGCACGAGTTCCTGGTGGGTTTCAAAATTTTGCCCGTGGCTGTCCCACCAAGCACGGCTCACGCGCACGAACGGCACGCCCGCCTCGACCATGCGCCGCGCCATCAGCACCTGCTCGCCAAACTGCGTGGGCCCGTACATTTCGCGGATTTTTCCCGGTTCGCCCGACACGTCGAAAAGTTTCTCACTGCTCATCAACCCGTGCACCCGTGCGTAAGCGGCAGCGTGGCTTTTCACCGCCGGCAGCTCTCGCCCCTGCGCAAATCGGTCGCTCAACAACTGACGCAACTGCGCGCGTGCTTCGTGGTCGCCCTGCGTGATGGTGTCCAGTTTTTTGATGTTGGGCAGGGTGAGTTTTTCGCCGTCATGCAAATGAATGGCCCCGTAACGCGCACCCAGAAAGCCCGGTGACACGCGCGCGGAATTCCGCCCCTCGGTGCTGGTGTAAAAATTAACGTAATCGGGCACCTGACTTTCCATTTGACCCAGTTCGCGCGCGACCACCGCGCCGAGGTCGGGGTACTTTAGGGTCGGCTCATCCTTGCGTCCGCGCATCATCATCTGCGCTCCGCCGCCATGGCCGCCATCGCGGGTGTTGAGCGAACGCACGACACACGAGTGCTTCATGCGCTTGGCCATTTGCGGCATGAGTTCGCTGATGCGTACGCCGGGAATGTCCGTGGCGATCTCGGCGAAGGGGCCACCGGTCACCGCGCCCGGCTTGGGATCCCACGTCTCAAGTTGGCTCGCGCCGCCCGCCAGCCACAGCAGAATGACGCGCTTGTTGCTCTGCTTCAGCGCCTTGGTCAACCCCTTCTCGCTGAGCGCATGCACTGCGCCCGTGGTGCCGACGAGTCCCGCCGCGCCCATCGTGCCGAGAAATGCCCGGCGGCTGACATCATGCTCCGCCGACCCACAAAAATTATTGCCCGTTTTCATCATAAAAAACTCCCCACTTTGACGCACGCGCCCGTGATTTCATTTAGCTCAATTTACCCCGGAGACTCAGAGGTTTTTTGCTGTTCCCCCGGGGTGAAAATCAATGATTGAACCGCATCTCCGCGCTGGTCAGCAGCGACCACACGATTTGTTTCCAAGAGTCTGTGAGGCGATCGCCACGGTCGCCGAGATAAGCTTCGACAGCAGCAATTTCCGCTTGGGTAGGTTTGCGGGAAAGGATGGCGAGCCAGGCGGTTTCAATGCGATTTTGGCGGCCCTTGAGTTTCAAAATCATACCGACGAGCTTGCCGTTTTCATTTAACAACTCGTTGCGCACGCGGTCGTTGTTGCTGAGATAGAGTGCCTCGTCCACGCTGATTTGGAACAGTTCGCGCGGCCGTTCAAATTTGGACGCCCATCCGTGCCCGCTTTTTTCCCATGCGGCGATGCGCCTTGCTTGTTCCTCCGGTTTTTGTTTCGTGACATCGCCGGGATTCTGAACGGCGATGTTTAGTGACGCCCCGTATTGGTGGGGCGTTAACGCGCGTGGCAATGCCGCAGCAAAGTACGAGGGTGCCGGCCGTTGCGAATCACTCCAACGACTGGTGCGGGCGTACGCGTTGCTTTGGGCCAGCCCGCGAATGGTGCGGCGCAAATCATAATCGTGCTCAATGAGGTCGCGCGCCAGCCATTGAAGCAGCTCCGGATGGCTGGGGGTATTCGCGCCGTGCATCTGGTCCAACGGCATCACCAAGCCGTACCCGAACATCTGATGCCAAATGCGATTAACAATGGCCCGCGCGAAGTAGCCGTTGTTTCCCGACTTCAGCCCCGCCTTCACCAATTGGGCCCGGCGGCTGTATTTCGGCGGCGGGAGCGGCTTCTTTTCCTTTTTAAATTTCTCGCTGCGTTTCTTTTCCTCCTCTTTCGCTTTTTTGTCGGGCTCCAAGGTTTTAGGTTCCTGAATTTCCGCGCCGGATAAAAAAATCGGCTTGGCCTGTTTTGATTCGCCTCGGGTCGTCGTGAAACTCACCTGCCCGTATTCGCGTTCGCCAAAGTAGTCGCCGTTATCGTAGGTGCGGTTGAAAAACGATTTCATCCCAAAATAATTATCCTGCTTCCACGAGGGCACTTCCGGATGGTCATGGCAACGCGCGCACGAAATATTCACGCCGAAAAATTTTACACTCACATCCACCGTCAACACGTCCGGATCCTTTACCCGTTCCTTGATGAACACCGCCACGTCGCGCATGTTTTTATCCGTTTGATCCGCCAGAATGACCTCGCGAAAAATCTGATCCCACGTCCGCCCATCCTTCAACGCCTTGGTCAGGTAATTGCCCATCTTACCGTCCTGCTTGTCCATCAACAGCCAGTTTAGCTCCACCACCTGATGTCGCAAAAATGAATCCGATTTCATCAGCCGGTCGATCAATTCGTTTCGCTTGGTTTTTGATTTCTCGGCTATGAATGCGTTCAGTTCCGGTACAATCGGGATGCGTCCGGCCAAATCCAACGTGGCGCGTCTTGCGAATTCGTAGTCATCCGCTGCGGTGGCCGGTTTCACTTTGTCCGCCGCGAGCTTTGCGTCTACATAAAAATCAACCACCTCAGCGATCCCTTTCCCGTTGGGCGCTATTTTTTTGAGGTCAAACTTGTCCCACCACGCTTGTTCCACCTTCACTACACCTTTGGGGAAGACCGCCCCGCGAGTAATCCAACGCTCGAAATCCCGAATCACTGCGGCCGGCAATTTCTCTTTCGGCGGCATTTCAAGGTCTGGAATCTCATGTCGTATTGCCTTGATCAAGAAACTCTCGTTCGGTTTACCCACGGTGATGGATGGCCCTTCCTCGCCGCCTTTTAAAATGCCCTCACGCGAATCGAGCTTGAGGTTCCCCTTCAATTTCTGCGCGCGCTCGGAATGGCATTTGAAACATTTCTCCGCCAAGATCGGGCGAATTTTTTCCTCAAAGAAGGTGATGTCCGCCGCGTTTGGTTTTTCCGCGGCAGAAAGATGCAGAGTCAGCCCCACTAAAAAATACAGCGTGTATCTCATCACAAAAAAATCCAACCGGTGACCGCCAATAAATCGACGGAGGGCCCTTGCAAATATTCAGGCCAATCAGCCGTCCGCACGTTTGCACGTTTGCACGTTTGCAAATCC
>Ga0302135_10000506_pt1 | contig 23685 bp, 23 predicted proteins | sample CBN3_surface_MG_FD_203119 | JGI IMG/M metagenome (GOLD analysis project Ga0302135, IMG submission 203119) | Marine microbial communities from Western Arctic Ocean, Canada - CBN3_32.1 | ecosystem: Environmental > Aquatic > Marine > Oceanic | place: Canada: Western Arctic Ocean | collected...
CAAGTGCCGCGAACTGGGAGTAAAAGTCCACACCGTGATTGCCGACGTGTCGGATTCCGACAGTGTCAAAAAGATGGTTGCAGAAGGCATTAAAGAATTGGGCAAGATAGATATATTGGTCAACAACGTGGCCATCCGCCCTCACAAGCCCATCCTGGAAGTGACTGACGAGGAATGGCACCACACTCTGGGTGTGAACATGCACGCTGCCTTCTACCTGATCAAAGCAGTGCTGCCAGGCATGATTGAACGCAAGACCGGCAGCATCATCGCCCTTGGCGGGCAGTCGGCGATCACCGGGCGTCCCGGCACATCTATCGTAACCACCGCCAAGACCGGCGTGGTGGGCTTGATGCGCGCCGTCGCCGCTGAGATGGCTCCCTACAATATCCGCGCCAACATGGTTAACCCCGGCTCCACCGACACCTCCCGGGGCAACCCAGAGTGGTATCCGGAGTTCCAGACTGGTGTGGAGCGCGGCTCCAACGAGCACCTGAAAGAGATTCCCATGGGTCGCCAAGCCACCGTGGAAGATATTGCCAACGCTTGCCTGTTCTTCGCCTCAGACGAGTCTGGTTACATCACTGGCGACAGCGTAAACGTAATGGGCGGCCGCTACATAAACTAACTGGCGCAGCCAGGTTTTCATGGGGCGGCGTGGTTTGTGGATTAGCGGCGTTGCGGTTCGTTAGCCATCTAACATCAGAACAGGGCTCGTCCGCCGTGTAGGGGCTGGTTACAAACCCGCCCTAGCACTCGTCAACCATGCCACAAACCCGGAACCAACTCCGGCTGCAAGCCCTGACGTGCCGTCGGTGATTATCCCTGCGTTTTGTCCAACTGCTGCCAGACCAGGGCCGCGGCACCCACTAGACCCACTGAATCGCCCAATGCTGCCGATGTGAGCTGGAATTCTTTGTGGAGTTCGCTCATTGCTCGGCCCAAAATCTGGGTTTTGATGGCTGTGAGTAGGTCTAACTTCACCAGGCCAACCGTTACCCCGCCGCCGAGCACGATCATATCCGGGTTGAAAAGGTGGACTACGTTGGTCAGGCCGACGGCCAGAGCGGATACTACACCGTCCAAGATAGACACGGCCAACGGGTCATGCTGCTCAGCAGCGTTGAACACCGCTTCGGAATCGACATTATCCGGGCCTAGCGTAGCCAGAACAGAGCTTGGGAACTCACCGGCAGCCAACCTGAGATTGGCGATGCGGGCAATGCTGGTCCCTGAAGCCGCCGTTTCCAGACAGCCCCGAGAACCGCATTCACAGCTAAGCGCGTCTTCTGATGGGTTCACTATCGTATGTCCAATCTCAGCCGTTAGACCGTTGGCACCCAAGAACAATGACCCCTGATCCACTGCACCGCCACCGACCCCTGTGCTGACAGTGACATAAAACAAGGTTTTTACGGGTTGGCCCTGATCTGCCGATTGCTTGCCAGCGCCAAAGTAGAACTCGCCCATGGCCGCCAGGTTGGCGTCGTTGCCCACCCAGACTGGCAGCGAGAACTTATCCTCCCAGAGGGCGTTGAAGGATACACCGTCCAGGACCTTTAGGTTTGGCGGTTGATAGAAGGTGCCGGTGGTTGGTTCCACTGGGCCTGCCACGGCCGCGCCGATGCCTGCCACTGGGCCGCCGGCGTGTTCAATGGCCGTTGCCAGCAACTTTTCAGCGTGGGCCAGGTACTGTTCTTTAGTGCCGTTCTGCGGATTGGGTTCCCTGGCATGCCACAGGATATTGCCCTGCCGGTTGATGACGGCAGTCCGAGTCCAAGTGCCTCCCCAGTCCATGGCCACTGCAACCTGCGGAGTGCTCATTGCCCGCCCCTGTGGTTTAATAGCGCGCTGCGCTTGTTCATCTAGCTAGTAACTCGTTCAACGTGTCCCGGAGGGTGGTTTCAGTCAAAGGGCCGGACAATTTCTTGACCAGAATTCCGTCACGGTCAATGAAATATTTTTCTGGTATACCACGAACACCGTAGTCGATGGCAATGACACCTTCACGGTCGAAGCCATTTGGGTAGGTATGCCCTTCTTGCTCGAGGAAAATATCAGCGTCGCCGATATTATCCCAGACCGACACTCCGATGAACTCCACAGGTTGGTTTTGGAACTCCCGGTAGACCTTGGCCAGGGTTGGAGCTTCCACGCGGCACGGCTGACACCAAGACGCCCAGAAATCCACCATCACAATCTGTCCCTGGTAATCTGAAAGATTCAAAGAACCGTCGCCGATCAAGTCCAGGCTGAAATCGCGGGCCAATTCAGCGTCGACTTCAAACTCGATAAGTTCGTTGTTAGTGGCCAGGCCGCCTGGGTTGCCACCGGTACTGATAGACGCCCAAGCCAGCAGCGTAATCAAACCCAACAGCGGTACCCCGCCACCCAACAAGACCCAGACTCGCTTGGTCATTCCAGTACGTCTCCGCTTGAGGTTGACGAGTCGCCGCTGGAACTGAGGATTCGGTTGAGCAATCCTTGCCGTTGTGCACGGTAGTCTGACTCCGGAATGTGTCCTTCCTGGTATTGCAGGTCCAAGGCTGCCACAGCGCGCACCACTGCGGCTCTCTCCGCTGGATCCAACGCGGCAGAGGCCATTGACTGGCCGTCGACACCTGAATTAGGGCGATAGCCTCGTATGAGGCCCCACAGGAGGATAAAGGCTAGTGTCACACCCAGGGCGCTGGGTATGGCTATCTGCCAGAAGCGGCCACCGGTGATGGTGTTGGAGAAACGGGTTAAGGCACCCGGCAGCGGCAGACCGGTGATTTCAACCTGCAAACCTTGCCCCTGTGGCAAATCTCTGACCTCGTAGGCCCGGTAGGACGTGTCTTGGATATTCACCGGGTCAACACTAGTGAGATTGGAGACTGCCATGTCCGGAAATGTTTCCGGCATCAGAACTTGGAAGATACCGGCACCCTGCACGAGGCTCTGCCGATAGGAGACAGTATCTTCCTCATACGGGAACACGTAGGAAAAGTCGATGCTATGGGCGCCCGGCACCACGGGCGATGTTAGAGCAAACCCGGTGCCAATGGACACTATGTCTCCACCGGGAAGGTCAGATTGGACATTTAATTCGGCTGGGTTTGGCGGCAGAGCAAACCGCAAAAAGCTGATTTGTTCCAGGTTCGTAAGATCGGGCAGCAACGTCCGGTCTGACGGGTTAACGAGGCGGACAAACTCTATAGCGCTGACCGATTGGTTATCTTTGTCCACCGCGGCAATGACCATCACCTGCCGTTCCACGTGAATCACCGAGGCATCGCGGGTGGTCTCGTAGACGGTGAGCGTTAGTTCTTCAGCCAGGTTGTCGTGGGTGAGAGACGTGCCGTAAAAGACACCCAGGTGGTCAACACTGACCGTGTAGGTGCTGCCGTCTTCAACCTGGACGTTTTCAAACACGAAATCGCCATCAGAATCGGCGTTGGCCTGTCCGGTGCCGGCGAGACGGCCGTCGGCTCCGGTTATCAGCATCAGTACGCTGAGGGCTTCCGGTATCTCTGCGTCCGCAGTGCCGTTGATCACCTGACCTCTGACAGTGGTGGCCTCCTGGGCCAAGATAGCCGGGCCGCCAAAGGGGAAGAGAGTCAAGGTCACAGCCAGGACCATCAATAAACCTAGTTTGGACCTCACTATTGGGACACCATAATTGCCCCGCAATTGGGGCACTCAGATGCGCCCGCCAGCACTGCGGCGCTGCAGTCAGGGCAGGCAACAATTCGGCCATCGGCGTTTTCTCGTTCGCCCCTGGCCAAGAGTATCTCTTGCTCCAGCACCCAGGCGGGATCACCACGCCCGGCCACAAGCTGGTCTCTCAGGACTGTGGCCGCCTGGATCCGATACGCCTGGAATTGCTCCTGGAACTGTCCATGCGGCATGCGGCCAAGTTGGAATTCCAAATCCAGGGTGTTCATGGCGTCGAAAATGTCGGCCAGTGCTTGGTCGTCAGACTCGACCGGGACCGAGCCAACGGCGGCCAGCGGCTCGCGGTCACGCAGAAACGCGTAACTGACCACGGCAAAGCTGAAGACGGCCAGTATTGCGCCAAAAGAAATGGATATGACTGTTTCTGCGTCCATAAACTCAGTTTACCAGGGGAGGCAAACCCACTAGACGACCGTTGGCCGGGTTCCAGACGAAAACCGGCTAGGGCTCGGCACCGGGTCGGGAGCACGGACTCGCTGCGGCCACAGAGCAACCACCGTGCCGACTAACATCACTGGCCCGGCCACCCACATCCACCAGATGAGCGGGTTAATCAGGATTCGGAATCCCACGCTGCCATCTGGCAAGTTCTCGCTGGGCACGATGTACACGTCTTCGACGGGAGTGGACCGGATGGCTGCGTTGGTCGCAGCCATGTTGAAACTGGGATAGAAATCCCGTTTGGGACGGACGGTCTCCAGTAGCTTGCCGTCGCGGAAAATCTGGACGGTGGAGGTGAACTCAGTGCGGTTGCCCTTGGGCGTTTCTACGCTACCTAGAAAGACAAATTCGTAGTTATCGACCACCACGGATTCACCGGGGCTCAATACGATATCTTTTTGGGTGCTGAAGAACGATGTTCCTACGATGCCCAAGGTCACCATTACCACTGATAAGTGGACGATGTAGCCTCCGTAACGGGGCCGGTTGGCCATGATCAGATTTAGGAAAGCCGTGATGTAATTCTCTCCCGAGCTACGGTGACGAGAACGAGTCCCCCGATACCATTCCAATAGAATCCCGGTGGTCACGAAAGTCGCGAGACCAAACCCGATTAGGGCGTATTCCTTGTGCAGTCCCAATGCGGCCAGGATGCCCACGGTGGCCAGCCCGCCAATGATCGGTGGCAGCAGGGTCTTTCTGACGCTGGCCATTCCGGCTTTGCGCCACGGTATCAGCGGACCAACCCCCATCAAGAAGACCAGGGCCAGCATCAGCGGCCCGTTAACCTGGTCGTAGAACGGTCGGGCCACCGTAATTTCTTCGTCATTGGTCAACCGTGATAACAGCGGGTAGACCGTGCCCCATAGGGTTACAAAGGCTATCGCCAAGAGCAGCATATTGTTCACTAGGAACGCTGCCTCCCGGGAAAGCATGGAGTCCAAGTTTCGGGCGCTCTTCAATAGCGGGTACCGCCAGATGAAGATGAGGAAGGGCACAATTACGCCAACGGCCATAAACGTCAGGAATATCCAGCCCAACGATGATGACCCAAAGGAGTGGACCGACGGCACCGAGCCGCCTCGGTTCATGAACATACCGTAGAGCGCCAAGCCAAAGGCCACGTTGATCAGCACTATGTTCCACATGCGGAACATGCCCCGGCGCTTCTGCACCATGATGGAATGGATAAAGGCGGTGACGCCTAGCCAAGGCATGAAGGCTGCGTTTTCAACGGGGTCCCAGAACCAGAAACCGCCCCAGCCCAGGATAGTGTAAGCCCACCACGAACCCAGGAGCAGACCCGCGGCCAGTAATACCCAGGAGATGAGGCCCCAAACTCGCCCGGCGTCCACCCATTCGTCCCCGGTATTCCCGGCCAGCAATGAACCCATGGCAAAGGCAAACGGTATGGTGATGCCGATTAACCCGGCCATCAACGCCGGAGGATGGAAGAACATGCCAAAATGGGTCAGTAGCGGGTTGATGCCCTCTCCGTCTAATGGCACAAACGGGAGTTTGTCGAAGGGGTTGGCCATTATCGCGGTCACGGCCAGGAAGAAAGTCAGAGTCAGCATCAAAACTGCCGTTGTGTAGGGCAGAGCGTCTTTGAACTTTTCTGGCGATCGCCAAACCGCGATGCTGGACATGATTGCCAAGACAGTTCCAATGTAGAGTAGCGATCCCTCGTTGCCGGCGTAGAAGGCCACCCAGGTGAACCGGTTGGCCATTGCCAGGTCGCTGTGGGCCGCTACGTAAGCAATTTCAAAGTCTCGGCTGATGAAGGCGATGACTAGGCTGAAGGTGGCAACGAGCAAGACCAGACCGGCTGCGTACACGGCTGACTGAGAGCTTTCCACCAGAGCTGGCGACTGACGCAGTTTACCGGCCACCGAGCCAACGGTGGAGTAGGCTGCCAGAGCCAGAGCTATCCAAAGGCTTATCGTGCCTAGTTCAGCCATCTATCTGCCTTGTTCTCCTTGTTCAGAATTATGTTTGGATTCCTCGGTATTGGGTGAATCCCCGAGTGCATCTCCGGGTGGATATACGGAAGAGCTGGTTGGATTGGACTTACTGCCCAACTGCGCCGCGTTTCTGTTCAGGTCCAAGTGACGGTCAACCAACTGCAAATAGGGTATCAGACCCGCGTCTGTAACCGGCTGGGCGGTGATTGGCGCAGACCCGCGCCGGGCCATGGAACGGAGGATTAAGTACACGGCTATAAGTCCGGCGATAACTCCGCCAACTGGCATCAACCAGGCCACCAGGTTGGCACCTGATTTTGGCGGTGCGGCCAGGATATCTTTGCCGTAACGCTCAACAAAGAAATCAAGAATCTCGTCTCGGTCGCTGCCCTTGGACAGCATATCACGCACGATTTGGCGCATTTGGAAAGAGATTTCTACCTGGGCTTGGTCAATGGTCTCGGCGGGGCAGACCGGACACATAATCATCCGGTCTATGCCCTGGGCTTGGCTTTCGCTGAATGACCCTTCAGGAGGATACCTTTCCGGTAGGTTGGGTTCTGGCGTTTGGGCGTGCAGGGTGTCATTCTGGGCGATGGTCAAAGCGGAGAAAAGCGCGAAGACGACCAGCAATAACAAGATGGCTCTGGGAATAGACCTGGCCGCAATATGGGTATAGGGGATTAGAGTCGAACGTCTCATATATCAACCAAAACCGGAAACGCAGCCCCAATACGTCCTGGGTTATTTGCTAGGTTAGTTTGCTTATTAAGTTTACTTTGGGAGCGACCCTACGTATTCAGCGATGGCGAAGCGTTCCGTCTCGTTCAATAGTTTGCCAAAGGGTGGCATGACCGAGGTTGGGCCAAGAGGCCTACTCTCGGCTTCCAGCCTGGAAGAGATGAACGCCACGGGCCGGTCGGTGATGTCCGGGGGTACGATAGGTGTGTATCCGTAGGTCCCGGTGATCTTGGCCAAGACTGGTCCAGTGCCCTTGGCATCGGCACCGTGGCACATTTGGCAGTTGACCAGGTAGAGTTCAGATCCGGTGTTGGTCACAGTCGAAGCAGGGGGCGGATAGAACGCTACTGCATCAGCCACACCGAGCAAACGGGGCGGTTCATGGGATTTAAAAGACTGTTGGTAGTGCTGTTCATAGAAGATATCCACTGGATAAGTACCCTGGCTACAGCCAACGAACAAGATACCAAAAAGCGTGGCTATTCCGATGAACCAACCTTTGAATTTACGCTTGCTACGTCCCGCCTTAGGCTGATCCGTTTGAACCTGATCGGAGCTAAGCGAAGTGGAATGTGAAGTGACCCGGTTAATCATTAAGCCCCCGAGCCTCCGTCCTTGCGGACTACATCAATAGCTCCGGCCTGCGTGAGCAGAGTTTGTGTTTGGGTTAGCTGATCTTCGTCCACGTTGACCAAGACACCAATGTAACCTTCAGTGATACGAGTGTCGTATAGGCCCTGTTTGAACGCGGGCAGCCTGGATTCAAACAGGATGCCGATGATTGTGAAGACAATCGCCGTGAGCATTGTACTCTCGTAAGTCACCACAGCCATGGGAGGCATGGACAGAATCGGTTTTCCACCCTGTGCCAACGGGTAGGCCATCTGAGTCATAGCAGTGAGCATGATTCCCACTGTCATACCAATCAAGGCACCAACAAAGGGGAAAATGTAGAGACGATGGCTCTCTTCTCGCTCACCGAATGCTCCCTCAGGGTAGGGAGCGTCCGTTAGAAAATCGTAGTCGGTCATTGGAACGCCAGCAGCCTTTAGAGCATCACCCGCATCGGCGGCGTGATCGGCGCTTTCGAACAACCCTAATATCGGTAATTTAGCCATTCTGTTTCCTCGAGATGCCTACTATTTAACAATGGTGCCGTTTCCAGTCAGAGACCTCGTCTTCTCTGAAGACGGCCAGGCCAGGGACCTAGTCTTCTCTGAAGACGGCAGGGACAGTGACCCGGCCAATCTTTATTTCCGTTCTTAATATTTCGCCCTCTTTGATGTCGTAGAGCGGTATTAGCGGAACGACTCTGGCGACTATCAGCATAAGCATGGTTACCATGGCGAAGGTTCCGCCAACAATAATCCATTCGATTGCACTAGGGGTGTAGGTGTACCAGTCAAAGGTAAGCAATTGTTTGCGGGCCAAGCCAGGTACGATAATCAAGAAGCGTTCCAGCCACATACCGATGTTCACTGAGATACAAGCGAACGACATAATCCAGAGGTTTCTACGAGCAGAGCGGCTCAGCCAGATACCCACCGGTAGGAAGTACGTTACTCCAACGAAGATCATCATCCATATATTCCATGGACTGACCATGAACTGGAAGTGCCTAACCGCGATCTCGTCTGCCTCCCGGCCGTAGAAGCCGAACACGATTTCCATCACCAGGAAGTAGAACCAACCAGTGGCCACTACTACTAGGAGACGAGCAAGCGCGTCAATGTGCTCGTGACGGATATAGTTCTGCCATCCGTAAACGTAGCGCAAAAGAATAAGTACAAAGGCTACCGCAGACACTCCGGAGTGGACCGCGCCCACCACGAAGTAAGGGGCGAAAATTGTTGAGTGCCAAGACTTAACCGAGACCGCCATTCCGAAGTCCCAGGACACAATGCTGTGTACGGATACGAAAACCGGCAGAATCAGTGCTGAGAGCAGTACGCCGGCGATAACCTGCAGCTTCCATTGCCTGGGGTTACCTTGCCAGCCCATAGCCAGCATGCCGTAGATTCGGTGACTAATACCAGTGGTACGGTCACGCAGTACTGCGAAGTCAGGAATCAGAGCAACCAAAACGAAGAGGATGCTTGATGTTAGGTACGTGTAAACAGCACTGGGATCCCAGACCAAAGGAGTCCGGACGTTGGGCCAGATGCCGCGAGCATAGTCATATGGCACAAACGGAAGGGTGTAAATCCAGTAAACCGTGCGCCACGGTCGACCGGTGTGAATCAAGGGCATTGTCATGGCCGTCATCAGAGAGAAGACAGTGAGAATCTCTGCAGCCCTAGTTGCGGGACGTCGCCACTCTGCCTTGGATAGGCGCAGAATGGCTGAGAGCATCACGCCTGCATGACTGATACCGATCCAGAACACGAAGTTGGTGATGAAGAAACCCCACATCACTGGGCGGTTCAGGCCGGTGACGCCAAAGCCTTGGTTGATCATAATGCCAGCAGCGCCCATGGCGAAGAGAACAATCATGCCAAGCAACGATATCGTCGTAAAGAACCACTTCGGCGAATTGAGAATCGTTAAGAGCAGTTCCCTGTTGATCTGCTTAGATTTTAGTGGTTTGCCTTCCTGCATGATGCTCCGTTGAACGGTTTACCTGTGTAGTGTCCGGGCGCGTCTTGTCCGGTTGAATGCCGGGCTTCGTCATCCATGAGTTATGTCTAAATTGGGACCTGTTTATTCAGGCTTACCCAAGATTTGATATTCGCCTCGGAATAGCTTGCCCCATTTCTGGTACAAGGTGCCTTCTTTCACTTCCCAAAGGGAGAGAACCGGCAAAATCCTGGTTGATAGCAGGTATATGAACACGGCTCCGCCAAGCCCGCCTACCACCATGAATACGTCCCAGACGTCGGGGTAAACCGGCGCCGGTACGTGCTCCATGAAGAATGCGTATAGTTTTTCACCGGGTGCAGCGTTGGCTGACGCTACGAATATCCGGATATTGAATAAAAGCCCGCCAATCACCACCAGTAGACCAGCCAATGCTGGACCCCAGTCAGTACGGCGTACCGGATTCCAAACCAGAACCGCAAACGGTAGTACAAAACTGAACAGCGCGTTCAGGATGAATATTATCGAGTAAGTGTCAGTAATCAAATACTGGATGATGTTCTGTTCAATCTCCAACCGGCCGTACCAGAAGGTGATGAAGAACGCGAACATGTGGTAAATCCAGAGCAAGGTAATTCCCAGCAACACCTTGCTGGCCGACCAGAAGGTCGACTTGCCGATGTAGCCTTCGTAGCCGCCCCAGCGTCGCAGTACGAACAGCGCAACTAGGATGGCACCCAAGGACACCTGGAAACTGGTTACCGTGTAGATCACCGGGAATATGGAGTCTTTCCATCCGGGTATCAAACTCTGAGCGTAATCAGAACTGAATACGAAGTGCATGAAGACAACAGTCATGAAGTAGAAAGCGCCTAGCAATGCCAGGCCAGCCTTCTGAACGTTCCATTGTCGTTTGGTGCCGTACCAGCCACCGGACAGCCTCCGGTAGAGCCAGCCCTTGAACCCAGTGGCAGTGCTCCGTGATTCAGCCATGTCTGCCACGGCGGAGGTCCAGAGGATCGCCATTGCTGTAATTACTAAGAATGCTACGCCGACAAAATCCCAGGCTAGAGGCGCTCCAATAGGACCCTCAAACCAAATGGACCGACGGAGTTCCATCTGACCTTCAACCACCCCCGCTGGGTTGTCCAGAGACGGGAGGAAAATCATCATGGGGATGAACATGAGCAAGTTAAGTATACCCACGATAGAGAACAGTTCTGCGACCCTTGATAGGGGTCGACGCCAGTGGCTCTTGGTGAATCGGAATGCACAGGCAGCCAGAGGAGCACCGCTGGTAACCATGAAGATCATGGAGAAGACGGCGTTGTAGTAACCCCACGGGCCAATTTCATCAAACCCGTCATCGGCTGCCCGAACAACGAAGCCAATTATGGCCAGGACGAACAGGATACCGGTCACCACCAGGGCCATTTTAAATGCACTGGAGGTGGTCTTAGATTTTTCAGATACGTCTTGGCTTAGGGTCGCAGCATCTGGGTATACCCACATGCCTGCGTGCTGGCCATGACCTTTAGCTTCGGTAGCCGCCATTTATCTAGGCCTTTTCCAACGGGAATGCGTCAACTTTTTTCAGGTAAATCACATTCGGCTTGGTGCCGATTTCTTCAAACAACCGGTAAACTCGAGTGTGACTCTCGTCAACGTGTCCGCCGCCATGGCGGATTTCAATCTGCTCGTTGGCCTCATCAAAGGTTTCTTTTATGGGACCGGTCTCGTCGTACTGGTCGGCGAATTGCAGCGCATTGGTCGGGCAAGACTGGACACAGGCGGGCAGATAGTTGCCCTCTTTCATTTGACGGTAGTTGAGCTTCTTTTCGCCAGTGATACGTTCACCGGTCAGAGGCTCCAGGCCGCGCCGTTCTACGTTGACCTCGCCGCGACGGAGACGTTGCACGCAGAACGTGCACTTTTCCATGATTCCACGGGTACGAACGGTCACATCTGGGTTCAATTGGTTACGGAATCGTTCCGGCCAATTGGGCTGCCAGTAGTTGAACATTCGAACGCTGTAAGGGCAGTTCACGGAACAATACCGGGTGCCAATGCAGCGGTTATAAACCTGGACGTTCAGACCCTCGTCGTTGTGGTAGGTGGCGAAAACCGGACAAACTGGCTCACAGGGAGCGTTTTCACAATGTTGACACAAGATGGGAATGAATCTGGCTTTAACGTTCGGGAATTCACCTTCCCAGTAACGTTCAATACGGATCCATTCGTAGGCCCGTCGTTGTTGGAAATAATCCTTGGTGTTGATGGGGATGTTGTTCTCTGCTTGACAAGCGACAACACAGGCCTGACAACCGGTACACCGGTCCAGGTCTACTACCATTCCCCATTTATGTTCTGCTCGTTTAGTTACCATTGATTAACCTTGTTTATCTACTCTTCTTGGTTATCGGTCTAGTGTTAACCCAGCGGACGCTGTTAGGCGTTCTCTGGGGCAATGGTCTTGATGATTTCTTCAGCGGGTGTCAGGCCAATTTCAACAGCCCTGACATCGCCTTCCAACTTGGAGATGCTGATGCTCTCTCCAGTTTTAGAAACTCTGACCCTGGTTCCGGCCCAGGCTAGTGAGCCTGTGTCCTTTACCTGAGTAGTCTCCAAAACGTCCATCACGTTAGAACTTTCTTTGCCCGACCGGTCAGTTGCGTAATCCGAACCGTATTGGCGGCCCTGTCCAAAGGGAACGCTGATAACGTCGGGCGGCGCTGCCGGAGTGGGGTAGACCACAGCCCTGATGGAGTCTTTGGAAGATTCAATTCGTAGGATATCCCCTTCTCTTACATCCAACTGTTCGGCGGTCTTGTCGTTCAATTCCACCCAGGTCTGCCAGGTAACAGTGGACAGTGGATCCGGCGCGGCCTGTAGCCACGGCAAATGCCCGTTGTATCCGTCTAGCAGTGTGTTATGGGCAAAGGGAACCAGGTAGAAGGAGTTGGCGTCCATGCCGATTCCAGAGAAATCTGGGTTTGAAGCCTTGCCTGCAATGGTCTTTAATAGACCAGCAGGGGGCTGGACCGACTTTGGTCCGGTGGACTGTTCATCCCACCAACCGCCGCGTTTCAGCAGGTTGTTCCAGAACTCCTCAGCGGTGGAGGCTTCTATGGAGCCACGGTTCAACTCAAACAGAGCGTCTGAACCTTCCCGGAGCATGCTCTTGAAGTTGGCCCAAGGCAACTGGGACTCTTTGCCGAGCTCCTGTGCCATGGTCAGTAGAACATCTGGGAAGCTGAGCGGATCTAGGTCACCCAGCGGGTTTACCACTGGCTGCTGGAATCCAATCATCTGATAGCCAGGGCCCGGTTCAGTGATGTCGTCGCCCCAGTCCTCCAGAGAAACTCGGTCTGGGAGGATCAGGTCGGCTAGAGCGCTGGTATCGTCCAAGAAGGGCGAGAAACTGATGACCATGAGGTCTTCAGCCTGAATGATGGCATCTCGAAGTTGCAGGGAGTCTGGCAGACCATGGATTGGGTCTGTACCGTGAAGCAGCAACAGTTTCGTCTGTCCACTGCGAATCTGTTCAGTTATTCGAGTCCAGTCTTCCAGATTGCCCACGTTGCTGGTGGAAGGAACATTGTCCCAAGGGCTACCAGGATTGAACTTTACTCCGCCTTCTTCGCCTACGCTGCCAACCAGGAAATTGAGCGCGTAGATGGCTTCTAAGTTAAAGAGCCCGTTGCTGGAGGCACCGGCTGAACCGCCGCCAATGGCAATGCTGGGTCGGCTGGCTGCGAAACTGCGGGCCAAGTTCTTGAGGAACTCAACCGGGTCGCCGCCGGTCATTTCTGGGGTTAGTCCAGCCATGGGAGCTACTGTCTCGGGCCGGAAGTTATTCAGTGCTTGGTCGTCACCGCCGGTCAGGGAGGCAACGTTTACTCCGGGAGCAGCCAAATTCTCGTCAATAATCACCTGGGCCAAACTCAAGGCCAAGTAACCTTCCCAACCAGGCCGCACGGGCAGCCATTTGTCTGCGGCGGCGGCGGTCATGGAGAACCGGGAGTCTATCTGATAGAACATGCCTCGGTTGCGGTTTTCACCCTGCCGGAATTCACCGTATCCCCGTAGGTAACGGGTAGGTGAGACCCAGGTAGAGAGGAAGTCCGCGCCGAAGGACAATATGAAAGCGGCGTTATCGAGGTCAAAGTCGGGCAACGAGTCCTGTCCGAAGACATTCTTAACTGCTGCCCGGTAGGTGTTGTTGTCGATCGCTTCAAAGCCCAAGTGCTCGCCGCCAATAGCAGAACTGAACCGGTCCGCCAAGAGGGCCATATGCCCACGTAGCGGCTCAGTAATCATGACCGACGCCCGACCACGCTCTTGTAAAGCAGTACGTAGGGTATTCATGCCGTTTGGCTGCCATGAGATGGCTGAGAACTCCGCAGATGCGCGAGAACCGGTTCGGCGCATGGGCGAAGAGATACGATCTGGGTGATAAAGAGCCTGTAGACCTGATTCACATCTGGCGTGAATCTTGCCCTGGTTGGTCGGATAGAAGGGGTTGCCTTGAATCATCTTGGCGCGGCCTTCCATGACCCGAATGACGATACCCTCGCAGGAGGGACAGGTCCGACAGAGGCTGGCGTACCAGTTATCGTTTCCCCGGACTAGATCCTCTGGCAACTGCACGGAGCTCTGGATATCCAGTTCCCCATGTCGAATGCCAAAGCCCTCACAGGCAACGGCTCCCACCGCGCCTAGGCCAGCCCAAGCTAGAAAATTTCGCCGGGTTAGTTTCATCTACCTATTGACCTTGCAATCCATTACTTGTGACAAATCGTACAGTCTGTAGGAACGTTGTTGACCTTGTGACAATCCAGGCAGGTTCCCATCTTCAGAGACTGGCCGGTTTTGGGTTGAACTTCTGTTTTATTGCCAACGTCGCCGTGACAGATAGTGCAGGTCAAGGCGACATCTAGAGTCTCGGTTATTTCTTCGCCGTTGATTCCGTACTTAACCGGAATCTCGTCGTCGGTGAAGTATCTGATATGGGCTTCATGGATGAAGCGGACATGATCTGGAAGACGGTGAACCCGTTCCCAGTTGATAGGTGTATCAGTTTCAAAGGCAGTTCGTACTTTATCAATCTCTACCTGGGCAGTGGTCGTGGCACCATCAATGTCTTTATGGCAGAAGAGACAGGTCTCAACCGCAGGAACGGTGGCGGCCTCGCCCTTGGTTACATTCCGGTGACAGAACTCACATTGTATGTTGTTCTCGGCCACGTGGACGGTATGAGGGAAAGCGATTGGTTGAGGCGGGGCATTACCCAGCCCAAATGGCGGGTTAGAGAACCAGGAGATCAGAAGAACAACCAGGACAAATCCCATGATTACAGTTACAACGCCACCGGCAACCATTAGCGGCAGCATTTTCCGACTTGGCATCATCTAGTTAGTTGTTCCGTTCATTGTTTTCTTTGAAGTGTTGTTCGTCATTGGAAATGAGTAATCGGCTGTACGCACTGGGTTAGATAAAAACTCTGGGCCAAATGTTCTGTACATCCAACTGAGCATTAATCATAAGAACCAAGATAACCACACCGGCGACAAAAACAAGAGCGGCGAACCCTGTCATAGGAACACGTACTTTGTGAGCCGACTCCGGTAGGTGGCCGGTGATGATCAACGAGGGAATCAGTGCGTGGGCAGTGAGCAGTGTGACACCAAATGTTAGGACAATGGGGAGGTAAATCCAGAACCATTGCAGGAACATGTGGATGTTTTGCCAGTCAGTGCTCGTTAGTGCTTTAGGGTCTTCGAACATGGATTCTCGTTGGTTGTTTCAAATCACCATTTTTACGCACAGTCCCATTCGTGGGAGTGTGCGTAAAATCACCTTTACTTAAAGGTCAGGTGAAAATTATCACAACTAAATTTTGGTGTCAAGAGATTTTAGCTATGGCGACGCGTGAGAGCCGACTCACTGTACCGGGATAATCATGGCCTGATTATCCCGGTTTATTTGGATAGTTTTACCGTATTTTATATTTAACCTGGGTTGGGCGTTGCGAGGCCCTATTGAGAGTCCTACAGCAGTCTTAGGCTGGCGGATTCTCGTGGAACCAGTCCACAATCTCTGAACCGGCGGCTGCCCAAACGCCTTCGTGACCCATTATGTGGCCGAGCGCCTCTTCAAGATAGCCGATGCGGAAGGGCTGTCCGATCAACCAAGGGTGCAGGTTCATTGTGAGCAAACGCCCGGAGGTGTCTGCTTCCCGGTACATCGTGTCAAATGCGTCTGTTATTGATTGGGCGAACCGGTCAATGGTCACCCGGCGCTGCGATAAGGTGAACAGGTCATCCATTTCCAGCATCGTCGGCAGGGCGGTTAAGCCGTCCCTCATGGGGTAGGGTTGTTCGTCATTTACCCAGTCGGTCACGTAATCAAAGCCAGCCTGCCGTAGCAGGTCTGGAGTCCGATTCGACTCCCCATAGTCGGTCCCGTGCCAACCTCTGGGAATACTGCCGGTGGCCGCCTGCATCTTGTCCCTTGAGGACCGGATGAACACCGTTTCTTCTTCCACAGACATGTTGCTAGTGATCATCTGGGAGCCGGAGACACCATGGGCGATGATTTCGCAGCCACGCTCCTGGCAGTGTTTCACCAAAAATGGGTAGCCCTCAGCGGTTTGGGTGTCCATGGCGACCGTGGACTTGATGCCCAGGCGTTCCAGAGTGTCCAACACACGGAAGATGCCGACGCGATGGCCGTACTCCCGGTGGGAGAAGCGTGGGTAGTCTGGGAACGGTCTCACGCCTAGTCCGCCGGCTTGGTCCGCGCTATAGCTGCCTTCCGGCTGCTCCCATTCAGTATGTTCCAGGGTGATTATCACGCAGAGGGCAATCTTGGCATTGTTGGGCCAGCTAAGTTTGCCCCGAGTGGTTATGGGGGACCAAGCGTGGTGCGGATGGTCCATCCCTTCTCGTCGTTCAGATGCCATTTGGCAAGTCTCCTAAATAGAGGCTGGTATTGCTGCGATTGGGTCCTTCGAAAGGCCTGATAAATCTCGACTCTCGACCTCGGTCGGAGCTCAGGATGAGCGGTAAGCAACCCTGGTTTCTTGGGTAAGCTTGTTGGCTGAGGTCGTCCGTAAGTCCCTAAATCTTGTACTTTTGGGCGTTTTCTACGGCCTGGTCGTAGTAATTCTTGATGTAGTATTCGGTGATATCGTCAGCCGTGGTCATCCAGACGTCATCGTGGCCGGTTATGTGGCTAAGGATGTCGTCCAGGTATTTGATACGGTTGGGCTGGCCAATCAGGAACGGATGCAGGGCAATACACATGACCTGGCCGCTCTCGGCGCCCTCTTTATAGAGTTGGTCGAACTGACGTTTGCAGATTTCTGCAAAATAATCCGCTTCGTAGTTCACCCGGAACAGCGGCGAGTCGTTCAGTTCAATGGAATAGGGAACTGAGATTAGCTTGCCCGACTCCACATTGATCGGCACGGGCTGGTCGTCGTGCATCCAGTCGGTGTGGTAGGTCAGGCCCGCCTCGGCCATCAGGTCCGGGGTGCGGACGGTGCCGGAAATGGCAGGGCCAAGCATCCCATTTAATTTCTTGCCGGTATGTTTCAGTACCGTCTCAATGTTGTCACGGTAGAACTCCCGCTCTTCTGCTTCTGTGTAAGCATAGAGGTAGCGGGTGTTATAGATTCCGTGAGTCATGTAATCCCAATCGCGGTCCACCATGGCATCACGAATCTCTGGGAAGTGTTCCAGCACGGCCAGGTTCAGCGACACGCAGCTACGTATCTTGTACTGGTCTAGAACCTCCAGCATCCGCCAGAACCCTACGCGGTTGCCGTAGTCACGGTAGGAATACTGTTGGACGTCTGGATACGGGGTGCGCGGCCACGGGTCACGGGGGCCGTACTTGATGGGCATATATTCGTAGTGTTCCACGTTGGGAGCGATCCACAAAGCCACCCTTTCGCCATTGGGCCATTTGATGGGTGGGCGCTCTATGATCGGGCTGTAATCAACTCGATGCGGAGGAAGGGACATGTTTCAAAGCCTCCTGAAAAAGCCGACTGCAAGCCGTTAACTGGGTGCGGCCTGGCCGGATTGTGTGCCCACACTAGGGGAAACGCTTAATGCTGTCAATTAGCCTGGCGGTGCTCTTTACCCCGGTCTCCGCTATGTAGCCTCGACGGCCTCAGCTAAACCGAGAATCATTGCCTCTAGTAAAACCGTGTAGATTGACGCAAAATGTCGGCTAACAAAATCGAGGAATTCATGGGAATGCATAGAAAATTTAATCGGGTGTAAACCGTCAGCCGAGTGTAAACCGCTAGGCGGGTGTAAAATGTCAGGAGGAAAGCTGATGCCAGCCAGAACGGGTAAGCAGTACATAGATGGACTCAAGGAACGGCCACCCACTCTATATATGTCTGGCAAACAGGTAAAAGACCCTACCACCCAGCCAGGGCTGATGGGCGGGATTAAGACGTTGGGCCGACTGTATGACCTGCAACACGACCCGGAAGTTGGCAAAGACATGACTTACGAGTCGCCGACTACCGGAGATCAGGTGGGCCTGTCGTTTTTGACTCCAAAGACCCACGAGGATTTGGACCGCCGTCATCTGATGATGCGGAACTGGGCCAAGATCACCTGTGGGATGATGGGTCGGACGCCGGACTTCTTGAATGTGAGCCTGATGTCCATGGCGGCGGCGGGTAAATACTTTGGCCAGAACCGCCCGGAGTTTAAGAAGAACATTCAGGATTACTACGAGATGGTCCGAGAGAAGGACCTGGTGCTCACCCACACCCTGGTCAATATTCAGCGCAACCGCTCTGGAGCGGCCACGGCGCTGGACGATTCGCTGGATGTGGCCCTGTCAGTGGTCAAGGAGACCGATGAAGGAATCGTCGTTCACGGGGCTAGGGTTTTGGCCACGCTGCCCATCGCTGATGAGATTGCCGTCTACCCGGCCCGCTCCCACCGGCTGCCCACCGGAGCGCCGGGCCGAACCTCATTTGCCTTTGCCCTGCCGTGCGACGCCCCTGGCCTGAAGTTCCAGTGCCGAGAGTCGTTTGATCTGCAGCGTTCCAGCTTCGACCATCCGCTAGGCTCGCGTTTTGAGGAGATGGATGCCCTGGCCTTCTTCGATAACGTATTGGTTCCCTGGGAGCGGGTGTTCCTGTACGGTGATGTGGACATGTGCAATAACATGTCGCTGACCACGCACCAGTACCTGCACTCTGGTCATCAGGTAGTAACCAAGAATGTCGTGAAGTGTGAGTTCATCCTGGGACTGGCCAACCTGATGGTGCAGACACTGGGTTCTTCCGAGCTGCCTCAGGTTCACGGCATGATGGCAGAGATTATCGAGAATCTTGAGATAACGAAAGCTCTTTTGCGGGCCGCGGAAGTAGATGCCGAACTGGACGAATGGGGTGTGATGTGTCCGGTGGATATCCCGTTGATGGTCGCCCGCCAACAGTTCATCAAGATGTACCCGCGCATGGGCGAGATACTTCATCTGCTGGGCTCCAGCAGTCTGATGGCTCTGCCGACAGAAGAGGATTTCAACGGGCCAATAGCTGATGACATAGACCGTTACTTGGAGACTGACTCCTCTTCGGCTAAAGACCGGGTTCGGCTATTTAGACTGGCCTGGGACACCTGCTGCAGTGCCTTCGGCTCCAGGCAGATACTCTACGAACGATTCTTCCAAGGCGACCGAAACCGCAACGTGATCTTGATGAACACCGGCTACGACAAAGAACCCATGAGCAAGTTCGTCCTGGATTTTCTAAACCAGGAATAACCATCAGATCATGATATTCATCTGATGGACAATGGTTTCGCCCAGGTCTGCGTTGCCGGAGAGGGTGATCTTGCCGGAAGACAGCGCTTCAGCAGGGTCCCATCGACCACATGCCAGGCAGGCAAAGGTTTCGACATCAGAGGTAATTCTGACTGTGGGAGACTCTGGTTCTGAATCCATCTCGCTGCCACGGCGTCCGTCGGTAACCACTGAGACCACTCGGCCGGCGGGACCAGTGACGTTGAAGACCACAGTGGAGCCGTCCGGGGCTTGGGCTTTCCTGGCGACCACAAATGGCATGGCGTTGGCGAACCGGCCCACTGAGTGGGCGGCTACAGGCCCGTCCAGTTCACCTGGGATGTTCAGCGCCCGTCGGATGTCTTGCTCGTGAACCCAGGCGTCCATGATTCGGATGCGGAGGTGATCGGTTATGGTGCCTGGCCCCAGTGGAGTCTGGGTCTCGGCGGCAAACCCATCATCGGTCAGACTATTTAAGAATTCCATGCGTAGTTCAGTCAGAACCCGGAACTCTTCCAAAACCTCGAGGCCGGTCCACGAGCGACGAAAGTCGACAACAACTTCGTTGGACTCGCCAACATCATTCTTTACGTGGGAGGTATCTTGAGGCGTGTGGTTGGGGCGGGGGTTGCCTAGAATATCGGATTCAGCGCCGACCAGATGAGATATCTGGTCTTGGACCGACCAACCAGGACAGTCTGTGGCCGTCTTCCACTGGACTTCATTAAATGGAGAGCACAAAGATTCTATGGAACGCCATACATGCTCCATCAGGTCTACCACCTGTTTGTTACTCATGGCTCTCCCCCAAATGTTTCTTGGTTAATGCGTGACTGCCGCAAGTTGTAATCGATGGGGCTAGTGGGCTTCGCCCTCTTCTTGACGGCGGCGGTTCTCGCGGTTGGTGATCAGGCGTACCGCCTCATCAGCCACCATACGGCCCACGGGTCCGGAGGCATACATGGCGCCAAGCACCACGCCGCCGCGGCCCAATAAAAATTCGGCCGGTTGTATGTATCCACCACGGTCTTCAGACCACCACGCCCCGATTAGATCGCCGTCTTCTTTGGTGGCTCCGTAGGCCATGGTGATTTTGAAATCATCCCACCGTGCCTGTTCTTCGTTGTCGACACTGACAGCGATAATCGTTGTGCCCAGAGCTTCTAATTCAGCTCTGTTTGCTTCCCATTCGGCTAACTGCCGTTTGCAGTAGGGTCACCAATGGCCCCGGTAAAATAACAGGGCTGTGTATCTGGTGGGTGCATCGTCTGGCAGGGTTATCGTGCCGCCTTCCAGAAGCTTGAGGGTGAGCTTGGGGAGACGATCTCCCTGTTGTAGCTTTTCGCCCATGGTCATTCCTTGTACTGCGTTCCTCTTGGCCCGTTTCTCTTGGATGAAAGGACACGGCTTAGAGGAAGGCAGGCCGCTGGATTTGCCTAGCGACTATATGATGCCTGGCGTTGGATTTAGTTGCACACCGGGCGGTTCGACAACGGCCAGCTCGTCTACCGGCTCATCCAAATCAAAGCTGCCAGCAGAATTCCTGCCAGCATAGCCACGGCCAGACCTACCGTCAATAAATTCGCATCCCCTTTAATCGCTGATGTTGGTAGGTCCGTTCTGCTTTTATGCTTCTGCAACCACTCCGGCATACACACCGGGACGTTTTTTAAAGTAATTGGGAAATTCTAGTGATAAGGGTGTACATCAGTTTAAGAACACGGCAACAAAAACGGGAATTAATCTATAATCCCCCAGAACACTCACCCATCAGAGAGGAAAACCGTGTCTGACCTTCTCGATACACTGAAAAAGACCGTGGGCCAGGAGGTTGTATTTCAAGCCCCTGAAGAGATCGGCCGATCTGCGTTTCGTCAATACGCCCTGGCCATTGGCGACTTCAACCCGATGTACTCCGACCCGGAATTTGCCCAATCCCACGGGCTGCGCGACGTCATGGCTCCGCCCACGCTGATCTGCGACACCTGGCAGTATATAGACGGCGACATGGACGACCGTGGTGGCCTGATTGGCCGTGGTGCTTTGGGCGAACTGAACGGTCTGCGGGCGGGAAACGAGTATGAGTTCTTCCAACCGATCCACTCCGACGATGTGATAACGGCCCGCTGGACAGTCAAAGACATTTATGAACGCACCGGACGTTCTGGATCGCTGATATTTCAGGTGGTTGAAGCAAACTTCTACAACCAACGGGAAGAACTACTGGCTCGGAACACCGAGACCATGTTCTACCGGCCAGAGGCTTAGTATGGTCACGCAAGTCAGGAATTCTGGAAATATTCAGGTCGGTGATGAACTGACGCCCCTGATCAAAGAGATTGGCATGGCCCGTATGATGGCCTACGGGGCGGCCACCTGGGACTTTGTCCGTTTGCACTACGACGCGGATTACGTAAGGGATCTGGGGTTTGACGCCCCGTTCGTGGATGGACAAATGCTGGGCGGGTTCTTGACCCAACTGGTGCAAGACTGGGCCGGTCCGGATGCGTTTCTTCGCAAGTTGGCCTTTCGCAACCGGGTCATTGTCTACCCCGGCGATACTCTGACCTGCCACGGCGTGGTTACCGCCGTATCTGCCGCAGACGAAGGCGGCATGGTTGAATGCGAGCTATGGGCTGAGAACCAACACGGCGAAAGAGTGGTGGATCCGGCCAGTGCACTGATTCGATTTCCAATTGCGGCAGAAAACTTGAGGATAGATAAATAGATGGCCAAAAGCATTATTGAAGTAGATCCGGACAAGTTCCCTTGGTTGGACCTTAACCGGTATACGTTTTGCATGGGCGCTGAAAACCGCGGCATTCTCTATCTCTCCGGTCAGACGGCCAGCGAATATGACCCAGAGTCGGGCCGTGTTGTCTGCAAAGGTGACCTGCTAGACCAGACCAGGGTTATCTACGAGAAGTTGGCTGTGGCCTTAGATGCGGCTGGGATGGGCTTCCAGAACGTGGTCCAAACGGTGGATTACATCGACGCCACGGCTTTGCCGCTTTACCGGCAGACTGGCGCCATCCGCAGAGAATACCTGGGCGACAGTCCAGTCGGCGCTACGGGCATCATCATTGAGCGTCTGTTGCGGCCCGACGCCTTGATTGAAGTGAGCATGGTGGCCATGCGGGGCGACAAGCAGCCAATCAGCCTTGGCAAGGATCGGTACGGCCAACTCACCTTTGTGCCTGGTGTGGTTGTGGATGACATTGTCTGGACCTCAGGGTTTGTTGGCAATGAAGAGGTGGACGGTCAAACCCACTACCCGCAGGACACCTCCAGACAGCTTGAACTGACCTATGAGGTTCTGGGCCAGGTTCTGACTGCCGCTGGCTCAGGTCCTGAAGATGTGGTCAAGAGCTTGGACTACATCTCACCCCAGTGCCTACTGCAATACCCCAATACTGACGATGTCCGCCGCGGGTTCTTTGGAAACCACTTTCCGGCGACCACCAGCATCCCCGTCAACCGGCTGCTGCGGCCAGAGGGACACGTGGAAACAGAAATGGTGGCTGTAATGGGAGGCACTCGAGAGGAGATAAGAGTGCCAGAGTGGGAGCCGACCCAAGGGGGGCTTACGCGTAGCGCCGGGGTGAAAAAGGGGAATATGCTTCATATATCAGGTCAGGCAGCCGTGGATAACGTCACCGGGAACACGGTTGGCGGCTTTGACATCGTCGCCCAGTGTGAGCAGGCTTACAGCAACATCGCCCGGATCATGGAAGAGGGCGGTTACTCTATGGACGACATTGTGAACACCATAGAGTGGGTCGCCCCCAACGGGCTGATGGATTACCGGAAAGCGGGCGAGGTGCGGCGGAAGTACTTTGGCGATCGGTTTCCGTCGGCCACCGGTGTAGCCATGCATAAGATCATGGGCAGGCCAGAGCAGTTGATAGAAGTTACGGCTGTGGCGGTGGTCTAGTAAGGTGGTCCCGGTTATTTGAACAGCAATGGGGCCAAATTAAGAGAGTCTTCCGCGTTTCGCCGGATAAAAAAGTTCATTCCCAATGGATGGGAGCAGGAGTTGAAAGAGTTCCCACCATCTCTTCGTAAGCTCGAGTGGAACTGCAAGGGCGAGACCCGTGACCTTTGGGACCACATACTACAGTTTCGATCTTCCGGACTAAGGGTAAAGCGGTATCAAAACTCTCCGTCCCTTGTGGCCATGTTTAGAGTTCAACTCCCTCGCACTCCCACCAGACAGTTCTTAGGCACGAAATCGCCTGATTGCAGCCCATAATAGAACCCCCGACTATTACAATCGGGGGTTTTGTTTTAGGTCAAATGGTCACGAAGTTTTTCGTACTCAGTATTCTGAGGCCTCGCCTCGGGGTCGAACCGAGAACCTACTGATTAAGAGTCACTTATAAACGGTGTCTAGGCGTGGTATCCCGTGTTGCCTTGTTCTCTAGTT